>TARA_R100000789_G_scaffold100586_1_pt1 | contig 19331 bp, 11 predicted proteins | sample TARA_R100000789 | Tara Oceans TARA_R100000789 (sample SAMEA2623403) | marine metagenome | biome: marine biome (ENVO:00000447); feature: mesopelagic zone (ENVO:00000213); material: "saline water (ENVO:00002010), including plankton (ENVO:xxxxxxxx)" | depth 450 m
GAATACTTCGGCTGAAGGCGATGATTTCATGCCCATCGCACGGACTATAATGTGAGGATGTGCTCTGTCGAGCTTTCAATGTCATCCTTAAGTATTCCACAGGCAGTTTGCCTGCATCTGACTGCTGAACGTTTAAGACAGACGAAGTCACAGGCCATGCTATGACTGGCTGAAGTTTTTCAGTCGCCCCCTTGCTCGTGCGCAGTTTTTTCCAGAGGCTTTAAACCCAGCCATTGCTCAGCAAAACTTGACAATTCATTCAATTGACGCTCATTGAGAACAGGCTGAGCATTCTCATGTAACCAGGCTAGGTCTTTTTCAGCCAGTGATCGTTCTCGCTGACGAATCGCAACCAGAGCACGGACATAACGATGCTCAATCTGATTTTCAGAATCTATCCCAACCAGCAGATTCAAATAACGTAATATATCCTCAACACTTTCCTGACGTTCAGCGATTCCCTGTAAATTTCGAATCATCCGAATCAGTATTGCCCGTGATGACTGAGGCTCCAGATAAGCATCGTTCCAAGCGGAACGGGATTGCAGTTCGACTCGGGTCATCACATCGACTAACCCCAGAACCCGTCCTCGATCAAATACATCGATCATACTCTCCGGTTCGCTGTCCACATATTGTCGCACGATGAAATGCCCTGGTAAGCCCACTCCACGGATATCAAGTTTAAGCTTATCCGCCAGGGCAAGATATAAGACCGACAAAGAGATCGGCAGTCCTTCCCTGTCATCAATCACTTCATTCAGATAACTGTTTGATTTGTGATAGTAATTCGTCCGACTACCATGAAAACCGTTTTCTTCAAACAGATATCGATCCATGATTTCACGGCGTTCAATCTCGCTCAGCTGCTGATCACCAATCATCATCTCAATGTCCTGAGCCATCTCATCGATTTGCATCAGATAATTTTCGACACCGATTTCAGGGTTGTCATATCTCGACAACAGTAACGCCAGTTGACTAATCTGAGGATTTTCACACTTTAGTTCTTCCTCAATCAGATTCTGAATATTGGCTTCATGAACTCGACGATTTAGACGTCGGATTTCAGCTGCTCTGTGTTCCAACTCCTCTGCCTGTTTATTCAAATATTCCTGACTTTGCGGTGGAAAATCCTGCAGTTTCTGCACTGAATGTTGACTGGCCAGTTCCTCTGTCTTCAAATCGTCAAGCAATTGTTCCAACTGATGCTGGATCTCTTCGGTCAATACCGGATTGAGTAATTCCTCTGCCATTTGGAAGCCTCGAAAACTGGCTTTCGTATCGCGAAACTTGGCCAGCCCCACAGCATTTGAATTCGCACGGACAGGCTGATCCTTCAGGTCGAAGACCAGTTCTCCGTTACAGAAACATCGAATATGAGACTCCTTCACAGAAACCTTCAGTAGATTCCAGTCACCGGGTTTGTAAGCTGGCGTATTGAATTCTTCAAGCACATGCCAGCTAAAAACATCGGCTCCATCAAACCGGGATAACCTCAGATTGCCCGCGCTGGGATAGAAGCCATAATGTCGATCCCCACGATCAGCATAAAAAACTAAACCAGCAGCACCAGATTCGTCCTCCAGTTTCACAGAGACTTGAAGTTCAAATTGTTCAGGAGCTGAAGGGGGTTCATGCCAGAGACACAAAGAGCGCCCACCAAATCCCTTTCCACTTCCCGAGACGTGAATTTTTCCTGCGCGTTGGCTCCAGGCGGCTCCGAAGAATTCCTCCCATTTCTGAGGATTCAGGCGACCAATCGTTGTCCAGCGGGAAAGAGTAATCGGATTAGGGGAGTCGATCAGCGACTTCAAATTGTTTACCGGCATGGCAAAACCGACATTGGCCGTTTCCGCACTTTTATAAGTAATTATTCCAACGACATTCCCTTCACGATCTAATAACGGCCCACCACTGTTGCCATGATCAATCGGCATCGAAACCTGAATTAAATTGATGCCATTAATTTCCTGGGATCCAGAAACAATTCCAGTGACCAGAGAATTCTTGTAACCACGAGGATGTCCAATCGCGGCGACTTCATCCCCCTGCTCTGCCCGACTGCCCAATTCCAATTTGACCACTTTTCGTCCGACTAAGTCATCCTGGTTCAACTTGAGTAGAGCCAGGTCGGCAATCTCGTCACTGGCATAAATTGATTCGACCGCAAATTGCTGCCCATCGAGAAAGGTGACGCGAATTGGTCGAGCTTCTCCTATCACATGTCGATTCGTAGCAATTAAACCCGATTTATCAATGACAAAACCGGCACCCATCCCTAATTCTTCTCCATCTCTGCCAAGAAAGGAAACTGAAACAATCGCTTCTCGATATCTGTCGGCGATTATTTTGAAATCAGTGACCGAAGTATTTTTCTCCGTGGCTTCCACGGAATTGGGACTCTTTTCTTCAGCGACCACAAAATGGTTGAATCCACACAGCGAAGTCAGCATCAGAATCAGTAAAAATAATGGATTGAATTTGCAATTCATTTCATCCCCAGGCTACTGCAGTTTGCAGATTATTGTAGCGGTTTTTGATGGTTTGAATTTTTTGTTTCCAGTCTATCACCCGCTACACATTCACGGAAACGGCTATAAGCATATCAAAGATTATTGGTTTATAATTGATAACAACAGATTCAACTCCATGAAAAAAGCCAACCTCAGTAGGCTGGCTTTATCATTCAGGTTGTAGAATTTAGCTTATTTGGCTAATTCTCGTTCAATTGCGGCGATCACTTTCGGAGAATCGGGTTGGACTCCCGTGGCAAAGCGTTCCACAACATTTCCCTCTTTATTCACCAGGAATTTTTCAAAGTTCCAGCGAATCGGTCCCGCGAATTCCGGATTTGTCTGCTTTGAAGTCAAGAACTGATAGACCGGAGAAGCCTCTTTTCCATTGACATCAATTTTTGAAAACATATCAAAAGTCACACCGTAGTTAGCAGAACAAAATTCCTGAATTTGCGTTTCAGAACCCGGTTCCTGTCCACCGAACTGATTACACGGAAATCCGAGAATGACCAGACCTTTATCACTGTAAGTCTCGTTCAATTGCTGCAGAGTTTCGTATTGGGGAGTCGCACCACATCGACTGGCAACATTGACAATCAGAACAACTTTTCCATCGTACTTTGACAGATCTACATCTTTTCCCTCGATCGACTTTGCGGAGAAATCGAGGGGGCTGGAGGCGGGTTCCGCTGCAAAAGCCGATTGACCTGCAATTAACAGGATTGTCAAAGCACAAAATAATTTCATCGTTTCGCTTTCTGTAATTTTCCGCTGAAATAAGACTTATCGTCGTGAGATCAGTTTTTCACATCCTATGACTGATCTTAAATTATTGTCCCCTCATGGAAAATAAATAGCTGACGAATTGAAAATTATTAATTTTGGGCAGATGCCTGCTGAGAGCCCGCCAGTTGCTGTTCCAGCTTTTGCTTATGAGCCGCTGATAATGCAACTAGAGATTCGTTCTGTTTCACTTGAGCAGCCAGTTCCGCCTGTTGTTTCTTTTCGTCTTCAGTAATCGGAGCGACCTTCTCAAGTTCGGCTAACTGCTTCTTCAATTCTGGTAGGCTATCCTGCAGCTTTTTTGCATTGGCTTCCTGATCTTTGAATGCTTTGTCAGCATTCTTAACAGCAACTGTCATCTCCTGGACAGCCTTCTGAGTTGCCGCCAGAGCAGTTTCAAGATCTGTCACCTGCTTCTGCTTTGCGGCTAAAGCGGCATCAACTGCCGTCTGAGCCTGGACGGCTTCCGCATGAGATTTCGTCTGAGCATCGAGTTGCTGTTGAGCAGTTGTTAATTGTTGCTCCAAAGCTGCGACAGCTTTTTGCCCCTCTTCGCCTTCCTGTTTTTTGGCTTCTTCGATTTTCTTATTCAGTTCAGAAACCTGGTTCTCTGCAGTTTGTTTTTGCTGAGTTGCAGTCGCGACTGCTGCTTTTTTATCGTTAGCCGCTTTGGTCAACGACTCTACTTCTTTTTTCAGCTGACCTATTGTTCCTTCCTGAGATTTCTGCTCAGCACTCTTCTTGGCCAATTCTGCAGTAGCCGCATCCAGCTGTTTTTTCAGTTGGTCTTTTTGAGTATTGGCTTGTGTTAATTCCATTTCTCGATTGGTGATGTCCTGCTTTTTAGCAGTCACCGCCTGTTGACGGGCAGCAATCTTATTATTGAGAGCGGCAAGGCTATCCTGCGAAGACTTCAGTTTACTTTCGGCTTGCTTCAATTGTTCGATTGATGTTGCCATCTGCTCAGAAAGCCCAGGCGGATTCGTCGCCAGTGAGAATAAGTGAGTTCCCGTGGACGCATCCCAGACTCGGACATCTCCGGTCCAATCCCCACCAATGGCGCGGTTGGATTCAGCATCGAAAGCGACTTCCATTCCGAGGTCGGGAAGTCCGCCAAATGCTTTGATTTCTTTCCCGTCGGCCTGCCAGAGTTTCACAACGCGATCACGACCAATCGAAATGATATTTCCGTCTCTTGTGTAGTCCATTGCAGAAACACCACCGCCGTGGGCGTTCCACCTTTTGACTTCGTTTCCATCGTTCAATTCCCAGAGACGAATCGTTCCATCTTCACTGCTGCTGGCCACCAGATTGGAATCGGGACGCCAGGAAACATCGGTAATGGCTCCCGTGTGTCCTTTGAGATTGAGATATTCATTTCCAGTCATCGCTTCCCAGAGTGTCATCCCATTACTGCGATCGGCCGTTGCGAGCAGTACTCCATCGGGAGAAAACTCGGCTGCTGTGATCCAGTCAGTATGCTTTTTCTTTTCGTAAAGTTGCTCTCCGGTTTGAACAGAGAAAACGCGAATCATTCTCTTCGGACCACACAACACGACCATCGCATGATCAGAACTGATGTCAGCTGCGAGAACAGAATCGTATTCATTCCCAAGTTCTGCGACTCGGTTTCCAGTCTTGATATCAAAAACAATCACACGTCCTGAAGCTCCGCCCTGACCTCCGCCAGCCATCAACAATTGACCATTGCGGCTGAATTTCAAAATCTGGGGAGTCCCTTCTGGAAACGGCAAAACTCCAGCTAACAATCCCGAGTTCGTATCATAAAGCAGGATCTGTTCGAAACCTGAAATCGCTGCCAATGGCGCCCAGGGACTGCAGGCTAAAGCGGTGACACTATTTCCAGTATTTGGCGTATGCACAGGAGCCAAGGGAACAGAAATTGGCATTACGGGAGCATCGGCTGGTCGTTCCGTCGAGATTTCAATTTTTGCCAGATCGTTCTTTTTCTTGACAACCTTGCTCCCTTTATTTTGCAAGGCTCCCATGTCGATCCACTCCTTGATCAACGTCAATTCCTTTTCAGGCATCTTAGGTTGATTCGGTGGCATGAACGGTTCGGAATCATGATTGATCACCATGTAGAGATATGATGAAGAGGCATCACCCGGTTCAACAGAACCACCAGACCCACCCCCAGCCATCAAGCCGTTGAAATTGTCCAGAACCAATCCCCCTTTTTGATCACTCGCATTATGGCAAGAGCCACAACGCTGTCTGAAAATAGGCAGAATATGGTCATCGTATGTGATTTTCTCGACCGCTGCTTCTTCAGCGGCATGAATATCCGCAACGATGAATGAAGCACAGAAAATCAAGGACGTGATGAGAAATTTTTTCATCATGATAACTCGTTTGGCAGGCAGGAAAATTTGAGGATCAATCTGTATTCGTCAGACATCGCGATAGTTTGTGAACTGAGATTTGTGCCACAGTTCACAAACCGAGCCTGATAACAAATGATGACTGGGAGGACGTCATTTAGGAATCAATCTTAGTGATTGAACAAAAACTCACGGCTGTTGAGTAGAGCCCAGAAGACATCTTCGCAGGCTTGCTTGTAATTGCTCTCTTCGGCAAACAGAGGCCGAAGTTTATTCAACTCTTCTTCGGTAGGCTGACGGCTCAAGCAGCGAACATAGAGTTCCTTGATGACATCATCTGCTGGTTTCTTCTCAGCTACAAATGCTTTCACAACGGGACCACTGGCAATCTTCTGGTTTGAAGTATCACCGTTGAGCAGATGCAATGCCTGGGAAAGTGATGGTTCCATTTTGACTTCGCAGGAACAGACGGTTTCACGCGTCGCTCGACCGAAGGTCGTCAGGAAATAATTTGATGTAGCTCCGTCGGCAATTTGAACAGCCCGAGAACCCAGAGGCAAACCTTTGAATTTATCTTTGGTTTCAGTCACCTGGCTGATCATGTCGAGTACAGATTCAGCTTTGATTCGTCGAGTCGTCTGATGAGCGAAATTGGTTTCATCAGTTTCGTTGGAAGCATTTCGCTCCGTTGAACGTTGGTAAGTCTTGGAATTACAGATTTCACGAATCAATTGACGGTAGTCGTAACCAGACTCCGTAAAGCGTTTCGCCATCTCCTTTAACAATTCCGGATTCGTAGGTGGGTTACTGACCCGGATATCATCGACGGGATCGATGATGCCGATGCCATAAAAGTGATGCCAGATTCGATTGACGAAGTTTTCTGCAAAGAAGGGATTCTCTGGAGAAGCCAGCCAGTTCGCCATCACGACACGGCGATCTTTACCACTGACATCAGCCTTACCGCCGCCAAGAAATACGGGTATCGCGTTCTGATTGGTGACGGGGTGTTTTACTTCTCCACCGCCGCGATTGTAAATAATCTGCTCGCGACTATCCTCAGCTTGCTTACGTCCCACCTGTGCAAAGAAAGCAGCGAAGTTGTAGTAATCGTTTTGGGTCCAGCGATCGAAGGGATGATTGTGGCACTGGGCACATTGAATTCTCATCCCCATAAAGGTTTGAGCGACGTTTTCAGCCACTTTCAGATTATCACGTTCCAATTCATAATAATTGGTCGCAGGCTCGCTGAATGTCCCACCACTGCTCGTGAGCAGTTCGTTAACCATTTGATCGAGCGGGACATTATCTGCAATCTGCTCAGCCAGCCAGTTGTAGTACAGAATAATTGACTTGTAACTGACCTGATTACTGGACCGCATCATGAGCCACTCGGCCCACTTGGAAACCCACAATTCTGTGAATTCTTTTTGCTCGATCAGTTCATCAATCAGCTTGCCGCGTTTCTCGGGATCCTGATCCTGCAAGAAGGCCTGGTATTTGTCGGGTGGAGGCAACTGGCCCACCATGTCAATATAAATTCGTCTCACGAAGATTTCATCACTGCAAATGGGTGATGGGTTCATCCTCAACTTTTTCAACTTCAGCAAAACAAGTTCATCGATGTAGTTTGTTGGCTTTTCGTCAGTCAGGGTGAAGTCCAAACCTTTGGGAAGGACGATCATCTGAGAGCCAACCGTGTGAGTTGCAAATCGTGCCATCACAAAAGCTTCGCCCCGTTTGGCAGCTGTGATCAAACCGGTTTTCGTGTCGACTGTCGCAGAGTTATCGTTACTCGACTGAAACAAGGCCAGATGAGTCACATCACGTTCGGTCCCATCACTATAGTGAGCTAGTACGATCAACTGTTGTTGAGCACCTGCCCCATCCAGCACAGCTTGCTCTGGATAGAGTGCAATGGAATCACAATAAGGAATATCTTCGGGATCTTTCGGGCACTTATTGGCAATCCACTCCACGATATCTTCGCAGTAGCTGGAATCGACTTCGTAGCATTTACCGCCTGTGTGAGGAACCTGACCCGTTCCTTTCTGAACGAGCATACTGGCCTCAGGAACAGCCAGATTAATGCGGCGGCCCAGTTGTTCACGAGTAATGCGGAAGTGATCGCCATCGGGGTCGAATCCAAACAGTGATAAGTTGAAGCCATCTTTACCACGAGCAGCTCCGTGACAGCTACCGCTATTACAACCTGTTCGCATGAAGACGGGCATCACATCGAGCTTAAAACTGACAGGACGAGCTGCAGTTGCTTCTTTGACGGAAATCGGAACGGAAGCCGATTGACCATTGAAGCTACACTCTAAAGTACCAGTGCCATCTGCAACGGGTAAAACGGTTGCCCCTTCCAGTTTCACACAATTTTCACCCGTCAGCTTGAAAGCCGCTTTGGAGGTAACATCTTCTGTAACACCATCTGCATAAACTGCCTGAACGACCAGAGCCTGACGGTCTTTAGCCGTTTTCAGATTCACCTGCGGTGGATACAAGCCGATACTCACAAGTGAGCGATCCGCGGCATCAGCATATTGAGGAATGCTCAAAACACCAAATATGGCAAGAACTGATAATGAAATTGCGTGGTGGGATTTTTGTGGAAGTCGCATTTGTGATTCTCTTTTTTGATCTCACGAAATATCTGCGGATTAAGGTGGGACAACAGCTTGAGCATTTAAACATTCCAGAGAGATTTGACTTGAGTGGCCTCAAGCCAAAAATACTCTCCGACTGAGCAATTCAGGATTGCCCGAATTATACATCAATTAACTCATATATTCAATTCGCCTGATTACGAAGAGCTTCCTGTTGCAGACGAAGTTGTTCGATGCGAGAAAGTACCTTCGGTTTTGGAGCTTCAGGTTTCTTTTCTACAGGCTTGGGCTCTTCTTTTGGCTTAGCCACAATTACTGGAGCCGGCTTATTGATTCGCATGCGACCCGTCCCAATGTTATGAACAATTTCTTCGCCGTTTTCGATCACAGTGATTTGACAAAATAGATTCTTATGCTCACCAACAGGCGATTCAGCTTCTGTCGTAATCGGGAAAACCAGTTGTGTGGTCTCTTTGGTAATTTCCTTTTCAACCGTTGTGGTTTTATTGGGGAGTCCAATCAATTTCACCTTGGCAGGACCTTCGAAAGCAGTCAGATTTTCAATTTCGATAGGCAAATCTACGGGCGAGCCCTGTTCAACCGCAATCGTGTTGTATTTCAGATTCATGTATTTTTCGGCAACTCGCAACATCGTAAAGGGGCTGTTGATGGTAATGTTTCCATTTCCAACGCGAGCTGTTGCTGTCACGCAGATCGCAGATTCTTGTATTGCAGCATTTCCTGCAGCATTCAATGGAATTAATGCTTCCGTCTGACCTTTTTCAATTTTCACTGAACGACTGGAATTCACTCCAGGTGCATTCTGCAGGACAAGCACGCGAATTTCTTCGTCAAATCCTTCATCCCGTTGTGCAACGACTTTGAGATTCATCACACCACCGCGAACGATTGGCACTTTGGGCTCAATAATTTGCACATCGAAAGGAACTTTTTCAGTGACAGTTACCGGCATCACATCAAAGTTTTCAACCCAGACGTAATCGTTGTTCTGACCTCGAACCTGAAGTAACTCCTGCTTAAGTGGTGCAGTCAAGACCTGCTTATCATTGTTGGGATTGGTCCATTTGCCAACAACGCTGGCAAGATAAGAATCCAATTCAACATTTTCATCGACATGGAACATCAGGGGAACAACTCCAGTGCTACTCCAGGATTCTGGAGATTCCAGACGAATTCCGGCTGGAAGATTATCAGCGATGAACTGGACTGCTCCTCCAAAATTCTCACGCTTAATACTCGCGAGAATTGCAAAACGACGCCCCTGCGGGACTTCGACATCAGGTTGCACATAACGGGAGATATCATTTGTTGTAATTTCCATAGCTGGTTCGACGGGAGTCACTTCGACGCGATAATGGAAATCAGGCCCCCCATTTCCTAACTGATCGGTAACCTGAAAGTAATAGGTACCATCAGCAGGAGCCTTGAAGCGAACCCAGCTGTCGGGACGTTTGCGATCGTCGTCGCCAGCCAGTCGTCCACCTTTATCATTGTAAACATTGATTACCGAATCGATGGAAGACCGCACTCGGCGAGCGACAACATCGAGATCAACCTGCTGATCTTTCTTCATTTCCATTTTGAAATAGTCAACATCCTCATTGGACAACAGGATTCCGTTAGCCGCAGAAGGAATAGAGATTAATGTTGCCTGCTCTCGCTGCTCATTCGGCTCGACTTCAATCACATTGGGCAGTGATGAAATCCAGAAACGATTGTGAGTCTGAGCGACACTCCCATTCTGCACGGGGTGATAACCGAACTTAAGTTCTTTCTGCGTGGGGAGTGTGACCTGCTGCTCAAACTCTCCAGCGACATCGCCGTAGAATTTGACATTCAATGTTTCTCCAGGTTGTCCGCCCGAGGGAACTGTTCCAGTAGGACGAGGGAAATCTCCAATATGCAATCGATAGTAAGCTGCACCGTGGCCACCGTACGACGCATCTCGGATTTCGATATAATAAGTTCCATCTTCAGGAACGATGAGTGAGGCAAAACCGTCCTGATAGGTCAATGCGTGATCATCACAGGCAGCGAGCTCAAAACGACTCTCGTTGAGAATGGCAATATAAGGATCAAAAAAGTTACTGCCGGCAAATTCAGTTCCGAGCCTAAGCCCTTCGACCTCTACGGAGAGTCGTTCTCCCTTATTAGCAGTCACTGTGAAATAATCGACATCCTCATTATCAATGCGACCGTGAACAGTGACCTTATTTTCAATAGCCTGTGGAGCAGTAAATTCTGTGTTGGGCTCTTTTTCCTCAACAACTGGTAAAGTTCCCACAAAGAATGTGACGACTTCAGAAAGACCCGACTTCGTACGAACACGGAGTCGATGAGGCCCTAGGTCACAATCATCCAGAACTTTAATTTTGGCTTTGACTTCCCGCCCTTTTTTATCTTCAGGTGCAGTCACCTCAGTGATTTCCAGACCAGACTTGAAAGCCACAATTTCGACAGCATCTTCGAGACGATTTCCAGAGAATGTCACCTCTACCTGCTGACCAACCTGACCACCGTAAGGCAAAATCCTGGAAACATCTGGATCGGTTGCGAAAGCTGACTGGATACTGATTGTCAATGCAATTGACGCTATTGAAAGCGATCTGACCAGCTGACAGAAATATGAATTCCGTCCCATCATGAGCAATTCCCCCCTGGCTCACGTGATTTTCATTAGCAAAAGCCGATACGACTCTCTTGAATCGTAACGCGATAGCCCACTCTTTCAGTCTTTCCAAGCGTAAAGCTTAAAAAGCATAAGCAGGCAATTGTATATTGAGAGACAGTCCTGAAACGCAGAACGACTGCCTCAACTCATCAACATCTATTAAAAAGCCCCCAGCGTAAGCCCAAAAGGAACCACGCTGGGGGACTCATTCTATAATTAAGCAAGTACTTCGTTGATCACCTTGCCGCCATCGACGATTTCGATTGGACGATCGCCAGGTGCCATCAGTTCTTTATCAGCCACGATTCCCATCGCGTGATAGACAGTTGTGAACAGGTCAGCAGGTCCAACTGGATCGAGATCCGGTTCGGTCGCTGTTGCATCGGAAGTTCCGTGGACATAACCCTTCTTGATGCCACCACCAGCCAGGGCCACACTGAAGACTTTCGGCCAGTGATCTCGACCAGCATCTTTATTAATCTTAGGCGTACGACCAAACTCAGAAGAAACCATCACAAGGGTTTCGTCGAGCAGACCACGCTGCTCGAGATCTGTAATCAGAGTTGAGAAGGCCTGATCGAAAGCTGGCATCGTATTTTTGAAACCACTCACGATATTACTATGCATGTCCCAACCACCGTAGGTCAGATTCACCAGACGAACGCCAGATTCCACCAGACGGCGAGCCATCAGCATGCGAGCCCCGGCCTGATTTCGACCGTAAGCATCTCGCAGCTTGCCATCTTCTTTTTCGATATCGAAGGCTTCACGAGCCTGTGGCGAACTGATCAGAGAATAAGCTCGTTCATAGAAGGAATCCATCGCGGAAATCTTGTCCGACTTCTCAATCGCACGGAAGTGATCATTCACAGCATCCAACGCACTACGGCGTGTGGCGAAGCGGGAATCATCAATTCCTGCATACATATCCAGATCACGAACCTTAAACCCATTAGAAGCAGGGTCGCTTCCAAGACTGAACGCTGCATAGGAAGAACTGAGGTAACCAGTCCCCGCAAATTCATTCGGCTGATTGGGAATACAGACATAAGGAGGAAGGTTATTCCGAGGACCGTATTCGTGACTGACAATCGCCCCGATACTTGGATACTGCAGAGCAGGACTCGGACGATACCCAGTGAACATGTTGTGAGTACCACGTTCATGTGCAGCTTCGCCATGAGACATGGAGTTAATAATTGTCAACCGATCAGCAATATCGGCAGTTTTGGGGAGAGACTCACCGAACAAGTGCCCGGGAATCTTTGTCTTGACCTGCTTCATTTCGCCGCGATACTCAATCGGAGCGAACGGCTTAGGATCGAAGGATTCCTGCTGAGCCATCCCCCCGGGCAGGTAAATGTGAATAATAGACTTGGCAGTTCCCTCAAAATTGGAGTAATCCTTCAAATCAGCCTGAGCAGACTGCAACCGGAACAAATCCGGTAATGTCAGGCCAGCCCCTGCTATAGCCCCGACGGATAAAAATCCACGTCGAGACAACTTACGAAAGTGTGACGGGTTACAGGTATCATTGTAAGACTTTGAGTGACCCATTCGTGATCTCCTTGAGGTAAACTGAGGTTGGATTCCGATTCACGGTTGGAATACATAAGCCGCAATGAAAGCCAATGGACTTTCAGGCCATGTGTCCCCGTCAGGTAAGTGATAACTCATTGATCCCCCGATCGTTGAGATATCTGTAAGGCAGGTTGAAGAAGGCTTGGGGCAGGTTTAAGGATATGAATGGTTATTTAATATCCCTGGTACTCCAGTTTAGTTATCGACACAACATGTCAAGCCTAACAAACCTTTTTGAGTGTACATATCAATTGATCCAAATGTCAACAGGCTACTTTACTAAATACGAGAATCCACGAAAATTTTTCCGGTTGAAAAAAAAAGATTCAAGATCAGATTGTGGACACTTTGTTAATTGTGAGCCTTGACGATTGAGTAATCTCCCTGGGGGTCGATCTGTATTCTCGCAAAAAATTCCGGCAAATGTTCTTCGTACCAGTGAGGCATTTTCGTCACCAGGTAAAATTTCCCACTCGGCTTCAAGGCGTGCAGAGCCGTCTCAATGAAGAGTTGTGCGATTTTGAAATTCGCAAAATAGGGCGGGTTGGCGAGTACGAGATCGAATTGACCATTGTGCTGAAATTCCCCGGAATGAGTCTGCACGATCGTAAATCGTTTTTGCTCGGCTGCATCCAGATTTTTCTCAACATTGTGTTGAGTACATTGTACCGCGCGTGAATAGGAATCAATAGCAGTTACACTGACATTCGGGGCAGAACAGATTGCCGCTATGCCGACCGCCCCACAGCCGCAACCCAAATCGAGTACCTGCATGCCCTTTTTAATTTGCATTGATCGAATCAAAGCCCAGGCACCGGCATCGAGTCGACGGTGCGAAAAGACGCCTGGCCGGGTCTCAAAGTCAAGTTCTCTCTCCTTCACTTTCGCCGTAAAATGACTCGTGAAATTTTTTATCTTATTCAAAGGTCCAGTTTTTGTGGCCGAGTAAATGACTCCTGTTTTTTTGACTTTCCTTGTCACTTTTTTGTGTAAGGCCTGCATCTGCTCGTGCAGCCAGCGATCTTTGGGAGTATTGACCGCGCAGTACATCGTGCCCTTCTCTGCCAGACGTAGATAAGCCTGCTGCAGCATTTCTCGCGTCAATTCCGCATTTCCTTGACGTTGCACGGGAATACAAACCACATCGTACTCCTGCTCCGGCAAATCAGGACTGCAGAGGACCTCCGGACGATGATCGGCTTCCTGCCAGTATTCCTTGGAAAGCGAGGCATAATGGCTATCCAGATAATGACATTGAACCTGCGATTCCGGGTTCTGACTCGCCAGGAACCCTGCCAATTGACCGCGGCCATGGCTTGTGCACAGAATTCGCTCGGCCTGCAGAGAGGCCAGATGCTGGATTAAAAGCTGCTCTTCAGGCCGTGGAGGAATATAAGGAATTTCGTCAAATTCCGGATCGGGTGGCGGATTTCGTTTTTTCGAGTATTTTCTGGGCATCAAAACCGCTTTTCACTATCGATGAGCATTGTTATGGGACCTTCGTTGACACTGGCAACACGCATGGTCGCCTGAAATGTTCCGGTAGCGACTTGAATTCCATGGCCACGAAGTTCAGCCACAAATTCTTCGTACAACTGATTCGCTTCCTCAGGAGCAGCTGCCTGAATGAAGCTGGGACGACGCCCCTTCCGGCAGTCACCATATAAAGTAAACTGACTGACAACCAATGCAGAACCCTGCGTGTCAACCAGCGAACGATTCATCTTGCCGTCTTCATCCTGAAAGATTCGCAAAGAGGCGACTTTCTCTGCCATCCAGGTGATTTCTTTTCTTCCATCACCCTGCCCGACCCCCAGAAAAACGAGTAAGCCTCGTTCAATCTGCCCGACTGTTGAACCTTCAACTTCCACTGAAGCTGAGGAAACACGTTGTACTACTGCTCGCATAACGGTTAAGACTTTAGTGTTGCTGGTCGCATATTGATCGAGAGAGACTTGTGAACTTATTGATTTGAAAACACTCAATGAACCGTTCATCTGAGGGCTTCGCTGCGCTTCGACACCAGCCCCCTATCCTACTTGATCAATTATGCTTCCGAAGGCTTTTCCATTTCTCGCAAATAGGCCAGCAGTCGGTCACGTTCATTGGTCAGATGCCGAACACGCAGTAAGGAACGGACACGTGTCATCAATTCCAGACGGTGAATCGGCTTGGACAGAAAATCGTCTGCCCCGGCTTCGACCGCTTTTTCAATATCAGCAGAGTCCCGCAGAGCGGTGATGACCAGAACAGGAATATCTGCTGTTTTTTCGTCTTTTTTGAGTTGCTGACAAACTTCAAATCCACTCATCTTGGGCATCATGATGTCGAGCAACAAAAGATCCGGATTGAAGGCTTCTACTTGCCTGATGGTATCCTGACCATCTTCCGCCATAGCAATTTCATAATCGCCACCGGCCAGATAGGCTTCGATCAATTCCCGATTCTGGGGATTGTCATCAGCGATTAAAATTCGATTCGGCTTGTTTTCTTCAGTCATCGTTACTCTCCCAACATTTCTGGGATTTCAATTGTGTCATCATCATTGAATCTTGTTGTCACCAGAGGATGCTTCAATCTGTAGAGGTTTCCGTCCAGTTGGCGAGCCACTCTGCGGTTCTGCGAGGCAAATCTGTTCGACCAGTCTGTTTCATGGCGAGCAGATGCCCCCGAAGCATCCGTAAGTTATCCAGTTCGTCCACATCGTACCAGAGAGGCAGAAGTTTCATAGAGAGACCAAGTTTCTGAATCCTATCGACTGTCTTTTCGAGAACACTCGGTGAACTCCACTCAATCCCCTCAAACATTGCAGGCTGAGGGGAAGAAAGTCCAACCAGATAGTAGCCTCCATCTGCAGATGGGCCCAGCACACAATCGACGGAATAAAGCCATTCGTAAGCTTGCTCGATATAGGTAACAGGGAGTGTGGGACTGTCGGAACCAATCAGAATTGCGGATTTCGTTTCCGGTTGCTCGAAAGCGAAGTTGAAATAACTGGCCATTCGATTTCCCAGGTGAGCATCTGGTTGTGGCCAGCAGATTGCGTCTTTGGATCCCTGTTTTCGGAGCCAGTTGAGAGTGGTATTGTGATCTGGAGAATACCCCAGAATGAGTCGATCAGCAGATTGACAAAACCGCTCGATGGTATCTGCAACGAAGGCTTCATACAGGCAAGCCGCCTTTTCGTGACCAATTTCAGCCCCCAGTCGCGACTTGACCTTCCCCGGTTCAGGATGCTTCAGAAAGACCCCTAAAACCGTTTCCCGACGTGGAAAATTCATAGTTGCTCTCGTATTCTGATCCATTGCGCCCATGATTGACTAAGAGAGAGAAAAGTTAAGATTGTACTTCGGTCTCGATAAAGTTGCGAAAAACTTCTCGAAACAATTGCAACTCCGACTCATATCAACGTATTCTTAACAAGAGTGTTCAATTCACGCTGGTTATTCAAACCGGGTATTTTTCTGATAACTGTTTTGTCTGTTTTAAAGCTGGCGGAGTATTCTGCCAGTACAACCGATATTTAACATTATGAGTCTGTTTGGAGATGTCTCCGAAAAAGTGTGTTCCAATCCACAAACTCATTCGAGATCAACGGATTTGTTAGCATATATTGAACCGAGGGCTTTAACAGTCATCAATGGCACGTTTTCGATTGCTGCTAACCGATCGTGAGAATCTGTTTTCTGCTCATTGAGCAGACAGTTAAATTTGTTTCAGTCTGGAAGTAAGCCTCGTATTCTCGAGGCCGCAACCAGAATGGATACGATACATATGAGCCCCTTAACAATGAACGCGTTTTCGGATGCCCTAAAAAAAAGTGGCTTGATGACCGATCAAGCCTTTCAGGCGCGAATAGCGGAGCTGGAATCTTCAGAAATTGATCTGAACGATTCCAAGGCAACTGCACGGGCATTCATCAACGCAGGAGATGTCACTTCCTGGCAAGCCGAGAAATTACTGGCTGGTAAACATAAAGGTTTCTTTCTCGGAAAATACAAACTGCTCCGTCTGCTGGGGCGAGGCGGGATGAGTGCCGTCTATCTGGCCGAGCATTCGGTTATGAAAAGACGCTGTGCCATTAAGGTGCTGCCCGCAAACCGTGTCGACGATTCTTCCTATCTCGGAAGATTTCATCTCGAAGCCCAGGCAGCTGCGGCTCTGGATGATCCCCATATTGTCCGTGCTTACGATGTCGATCAATTCAGCGATGGAAAATCGGTCGTTCATTTCCTGGTGATGGAATACGTGGAAGGGCGAGACCTGCATCAGGTCATCATGCGGGAAGGTCCGCTGACCCCCATTGATGCAGCCGAATATGTGCGACAGGCTGCTATGGGCTTGCATCATGCTCACGAATGCGGTCTGGTTCACCGTGATATCAAACCGGGCAACTTATTGCTCGATTTAAAAGGGACTGTCAAAATACTCGACATGGGGCTGGCTCGTTTCTTTGATGAGAGCGATGACAATTCCCTGACGATTCAGCACGATGAGCGGGTCTTAGGCACAGCCGACTTTCTCTCCCCCGAACAGGCGATTAACAGTCATAATGTCGACCATCGAGCCGATATTTACAGTTTGGGCTGCACACTCTATTTCATGCTGACGAAGCATGCTCCGTTCGAGCAGGGGAGCCTCGCACAACGACTCATGGCCCATCAAACTCAGGAGCCGCCGTCGGTCAATAAGTACCGACAGGATGTGCCTGAGAGTTTGCTGGTCATTCTGAATAAAATGATGGCGAAAAAGCCGGAGGACCGGCACGAGAATGCCGAGGCGGTTGCTCAGGATTTGAAAAACTGGATCGTCAATCATGCCGATCAGCAATGGTTGAATGATCATGAACGCCAGTGGGATTCGCGACCGCATACCAATGCAAAACCCGCAGCTGCCGACAGTACCAACATCAATGTCCCCGCTGAGGTTGCCCCCACGACTGATGAATTTGGCGACTTCCTGACGATGATTGGCAGTGAGGAACCTGGCTCCGGACTCAAACCCGGCAGTGGTTCCGGTATGTTGAGTGGTTTCCCGGGTCGTAAATCGGGAGTACAGAAAAAACAGACTTCCGAAAATGGATCGAGTGTCAATCCTGCAGAGATGCCTGTCGAAACCGGCTCAACACCGAAATCAAGTGGCCATGTTGCAAAGACTCGAAATTCCTCGAAGGTTACGAAATCAAACAGTTCACTTATCAAGCGGGAATCGTCAATTAAACGAAAGTCCCGCTCGACTCTCCCGGCATCCATTCAAACGCTTCTGGATCAAGCAAAAGAAAAGCCCGCATTATATGGCGGTATTGCAGCTGCGATTCTGGCTCTAATCTTCGTTCCCATGTATCTGTTTTCCGGAGGAGATAAAAACAAGGAACCAGAACAGGCGAATGTACCGACAAAGAAGGATACAACAGAACCTGAAGATTCTGTACCGGAAATGACAGAAGAGGTTCCGATTGTCGGCGTGAATATGACAATCGGCGAAGGCGAGACTTTTAAAACCCTCAGCGAAGCCATCGAATATCTAAAGAAATATAATGACCCCCTCTCCTTCCAGGATGAACGCAAGATCATTCTCAAGCCTGGTGTTGAATATTCAGGTACCATCGAGATTCTCGAGCCTACGTTCCGATTTCCCAAGAAATTAAGGATCGTTTGCGAATCCGACTCGAAAGTTGTCTGGAAAGGCGATGGGACACAACCTCTGCTCAGGCTGGACAGTGTAGAAGGACTCGTGCTGGAAAATATTGAATTCGATGCCGCTGGCGCTCCAGTCGTCATTGAAGTTCAAGGCGCGTGCCCGGGCACAACGATTCGAAATTCACGAGTTATCAATTTCAATCAAACCGGAATCGATCTGGCCGGCACAGCGGGATTATTCACTACGGTAGTGAAAGTTGAAAACTGCTCGTTCAACACATCAAACGCTTCTGCCAAAGGTATAGTGATTCGCCCTGGAGATGCGACCAGCGAAAGTCTGCAGTTGCTTCGCTGTCAGTTTGAAGGCCCATTTGCTACTGGGATCGAAATCCAATCCGATTTTGTTCGCTGGCTCGACATCAAAGAGTGTAAATTCCAGAAACTGGAACGAGGAATTTTTATTGATCCCGACAAGCCGACGCTGGTCTCACTTGCGATTGGCAACAATACTTTCCATCAATGCGATCAGGCAATTGTGATGCGATCCGTTCCTTCTGCAACCAGCGAAGACATGATCATAACTCGCAATTTATTCATCGAGTCTCAGCAAGCCGATTTTTCGGTTCTGAATGGAGGAGACGCCAACGGTTTAACGGCTTCCCTGCGTGCGAATCCAGCCGGCGCTTCCTTCAATTGGACAACCCGCAGCAAACCCGAGACTGACAATTCTCCTACTATTTTCGCAGAGAATGCTCGATTCGATGTGAAAGATATTACCTTGAAAAATACCGATCCCGCTCAAGGTGATTATCTCAAACCTGATCAGGGGAAAGGTCGTGTTGCCGGTGAAAGTGGCTTTAAACCTTATGTCGGTGCGGTTTCTCCGTAAGTGAAGTCAGATAATTAACTGAGCGATTTCAAATCCAGCTCCAATGCTTCTAACAATTGCCGAAAGCGCTTTTGATGCTGCCCTTCTCCGGGACGGCCATTCGCGATAATGACTACACTTCTTTCACGAACAGGATCCGCGAAAGCGATGGCACATTGTGAACCACCATGCCCGAAAGTTTTTGAAGAGCACTCGGTACCAAATCCATATGGGACAGTCTGAGGTCCATATTCGTTCGAATCGATAATGACTCCCAAGCCATAATCGACGA
>TARA_R100000789_G_scaffold93065_1_pt1 | contig 19323 bp, 17 predicted proteins | sample TARA_R100000789 | Tara Oceans TARA_R100000789 (sample SAMEA2623403) | marine metagenome | biome: marine biome (ENVO:00000447); feature: mesopelagic zone (ENVO:00000213); material: "saline water (ENVO:00002010), including plankton (ENVO:xxxxxxxx)" | depth 450 m
AAGCCGCGAATTTCATTGTTGAGAACGTCGAAACTGGCAGGTGTGCCTGCTTCCAGAGTGTTCTCGCCTTTGACCATCGACTCGTAAATTTTGGTTCGTCCTTCGACGTCATCACTCTTCACAGTCAACAGTTCCTGAAGAATGTAAGCGGCTCCGTAAGCTTCGAGAGCCCAGACTTCCATTTCCCCGAATCGCTGTCCACCGAATCGAGCTTTACCACCCAAAGGCTGCTGGGTGATCAACGAGTAAGGACCTGTCGCACGTGCGTGGACCTTGTCATCAACCAGGTGATGCAGCTTGAGCATGTAAATCTGACCCACGGTCGTTTTCTGCTCGTGCGGTTCACCGGTACGACCATCATACAGCTGGCTTTTACCATCCTTGGGCAAACCAGCCTCAACCATGAGGTCGAAAATTTCATTTTCGTCGATACTGTCGAACACCGGGCACAAGGCGCGGAAACCAAGTTTCTGAGCAGCCCAGCCGAGCTGAGTTTCGAGAATCTGTCCCACGTTCATACGACTCGGAACCCCCAGTGGGTTCAGAATGATATCAACAGGAGTTCCATCTTCGAGGTAGGGCATATCTTCGATTGGCAGAACCTTGGAAATCACCCCTTTGTTACCGTGACGGCCAGCCATTTTGTCTCCGACAGAAATCTGTCGTTTGGAGGCAACATAGACTTTGACCATCTGCAGGACACCGCTTGGCAATTCATCGCCTCGTTTGAGGGTATTCATTTTCCCGTCTCGGGCATCGATCGCTTCTTCGACGGTTCGCCATTCTTCTTTGATAATCTTTTTGCAGTCAGCGACTTTCTGCGGGCTGCGGATATCGAGCTGATCAAACTTCTGCTTGAAGTGTTCGGCATGTTGAGCGAGGACTTTGTTGTCTTCGATCGCTCGGAATTCCACCCCATCGTCGTCTGCGAGATGTTTATCGAGAGCCGCTTCGAAGATTTTCAGAAACGCTTTGAAGGCTTCCGCAACAAGTTCGTTGCCTTCCATTTCTGCTTGCTTCAATTCGGCTTCGTAACTCTTCTTTTCGACTTCGGTGAGACTCATACGACGCGAGAATCGCTCGGTTTGAATGACGATTCCTTCAACCCCCGAGGGGACTTCCAGAGATTCGTTTTTCACATCTTCGCCGGCACGACCGAAAATGGCGTGCAGCAGTTTTTCTTCCGGTGTCAGTTCCGACTTTGCTTTCGGAGTTACTTTTCCGACCAGAATATCGCCAGGAGAAACTGGAGTTCCGACCTGAACGATGCCGTTGTCATCAAGGTGACGCAGTGCTTTTTCGCTGACGTTGGGAATATCCCGTGTAAACTCTTCACGTCCGAGTTTGGTTTCGCGAATTTCGACATCGAATTCATCGATATGAATCGAAGTGTAGACGTCTTCTTTCACGAGTCGTTCGGACAGAATGATCGCATCTTCGAAGTTGTAACCTTCCCACGACATGAACGCGACCAGCACGTTTCGTCCGAGGGCCAGTTCGCCGTCGCGGGTTGCAGCCGTATCGCACAGCAGCTGACCTTTTTTGACTTTTTCGCCCATTGAAACCAGAGGCTTCTGGTTCAGGCAGGTTCGCTCGTTGAGGCCGGTGTATTTACGCAGAGGATGCTTGAGGCCATCGATTTCAATGACGGTTGCATCAACATAAGTCACCTTACCAGCTTTTTCCGCGTAGACGGCCATGCCGGTGTTTTCGGCGACAATCTTTTCCATCCCCGTACCGACGACCGGTTGCTCGGTGATGAGCAAAGGGACAGCCTGACGTTGCATGTTCGAACCCATCAGGGCACGGTTAGCATCGTCGTGTTCGAGGAACGGAATCAGACCGGCGGAGACACCCGTCATCTGGCTAGGAGAAATATCGAAGTACTGGATATTCGGCTTGACGGTCCAGACGAACTCGTGGCGGTAACGAGCCAGGATTCGGTCATCGACGATCTTGCCATCTTTAAGTGGAGTGTCGGCTGGAGCCACATAGACTTTCGCTTCTTCGTCGGCTCGTAACCATTCGATTTCGTCGGTCACCTTTTCATCAACGACTTTGAGATAGGGGGTGATCAGGAAACCATAATCGTCAACTTTAGCGTAAACGCCAAGGCTGGAAATCAGGCCGATGTTTGTCCCTTCCGGTGTTTCAATCGGGCAGATTCGACCATAGTGAGAAATGTGAACGTCACGGACTTCGAAGCCAGCTCGTTTACGATTCAATCCCCCAGGTCCCAATGCACTCAGACGGCGTTCATGAGTCAGCATCGCCAGTGGATTGGTCTGGTCGACGACCTGAGACAGTTCACTTCGACCGAAGAAGAACTCAATTGCGGCTGAGATGCTCTTGGGATTGACGAGTGTTCGAGGAGTCATTGTCTCGACATCTTTGAGACTCATGCGTTCTTGAACAGTTCGACGAAGCTTCAGGAAGCCTTTGCGAATCTCATCGTTGGCCAACTCATCAATTGTTCGCAGGCGTCGGTTACCGAGGTTATCGATATCATCGACATGAGCAGAATCGTCATCTCCACGCAATCGCATCAGGTAATGAATCGAGTTGGCAAAGTCTTCGGGACGCAGTGTCATTTCGTCGTCGGAAATGTCCTGCTGGAATTTGCGATTGATACGGAAGCGACCAACGCGTCCGAGGCGATAGCGATTCAAGTCGAAGAATTTCTCTTTGAACAGTTCGATGGCTTTATCCAGCTGAGGTGGATTCCCCGGACGAAGACGCTGATAAATTCGCAGCAATGCTTCTTCGTGGCTTGTGGTGGTATCTTCCAGGATACTGTTGAGAATCAGCGGATCGGTTGCTTCAGTTTTCACAACTTCAATCTGCTTGACACCTGACTCAAGCAATTCCAGAGCCTGCACTTCAAGCAACTTGTGAGCACACTCGACAATAATCTCGCCGCACTTCTCGTGGCCTGCAGGATAAATCACATCTTCGGCTGCAATGCGACCGGTAAACTGAGAGGCCTCAGCCGTCTTGGAGATTTTAAGCGTTTCGGTCGGATGGAACATTTTGACGAGTTCGGCATCCGTCGAATGCCCTTTATCCATTGCCCGCAGCAGGGTCATCGCGGAGAACTTACCGCTTTGATCGATGCGGACTCCGAGCGTTTCTTTTTTGCTGATCAGCAATTCAATCCAGCTGCCTCGTTCTGGAATAATACGACAGGAATGCGTTTTTCGCTCACCTGGTTCGACATTGATCACAAAGTCGACACCGGGAGAACGGTGCAACTGACTGACGACGACACGCTCGGCTCCATTGACGATGAATTCACCGCCACCGAGCATGATTGGCAGGTCGCCCAGATAGACTTCCTCTTCAATCGCCTGTTCTTTCTGCAATCGTAACCAGACTCTCAAAGGACGGCCGTAAGTTAATCGTAACTGGCGACATTCCACGGGAGAATAACGAGGCTTACCCAGTTCGTACTTGACATATTCGAGACGGAATTGCCCATCAAAACTATCGATGGGGAAAATTTCCCGTAAAATCTCTTCCAGCCCGACCGGCTTACGACGGGCAGGATCCACATCAGCCTGAAGAAATCGTGCGTAGGAATCCGTCTGGATTTTCGTCAACCCGGTCATTTCAAAATCGGACTGCAGCACGCCAGTATTTCTTGTTACGTCCGAGCTGATAATGCGTTGCACAGGTACAGGCATAGACTCTCTCTCCCCAAATTCCCATCAACAGGTTGAATCAAATTAAATTGGTGCCAGGTATCGAACTTACCGGCGATTGACAAGTATTTTGTGGCTTGCAGGTTCATAAGCCGATCAAATGGATTGTCGCTAAGAAATCTCTGGAATATTCACGCCAGTTGTCGCAGATTCGGTATTCCCCAAGACCACCGCAATTGAGTATAAGACAAGCAACTTCCCCTAAGATTTCCCAAGTACAGGACCTCCCGAGTACAGGGGCTTCGCCTGGGCGCAGGCTGGCCAGCACAGAAGCAGAACTTCCACGCGACAATGGGGTAATAGAATTCTGGAGCTTGAAGCAATGACGCACGTATTGACCGAATAGCAGACTTGATGCAATCCCTGACTGCCAAATGGTAACCTTATATCAAAAAAATGCAACAGAATGGGAAAAGAAAAACCTTTTCCCATTCTGAAATGGCACTTTAGGCATCAAAGATGCTATGAAGCAGCCTTGAGGCGACGGCAACAAAAAGCAGTTACTTGATTTCTGCAGTTCCGCCAGCTGCTTCGATATCAGCCTTGATTTTTTCAGCATCTTCTTTCGAGACACCTTCTTTGAGGGGCTTTGGAGCTCCTTCAACAGTGTCTTTTGCTTCTTTCAAGCCGAGTCCGGTGATTGCACGGACGGCTTTGATGACGCCAATCTTCTGATCGCCGAAGCCAGTCAGAATGACATCAAATTCGGTTTTCTCAGCAGCAGCTGCAGGGCCATCATCGCCGCCAGATGCTGGTGCAGCCATCATCACACCGCCACCAGCTGGCTCGATGCCGTGGACTTCTTTGAGATAATCAGCCAGTTGTTTGGCTTGCAGCAATGTCAAACCGACAATCTGATCGCCCAGGCCTTTAGTTTCCTCTGAAAATTCTGTTGTTGCTTCGGCTGTCGCCATGACATCCCCCTCGTTTATCAAATAAGTGACAGTATATCCGCTGATCGTACCCTGCTCAGCAATCTTAATCATTTACGCGGCAGGCGTACGCCGCAATTACGCTTTAAACCTGGGCGGTTAAGCCTCGGCTTTTTCCTCGACAGCCTTCACGCAGCCTGCAAGCTTGCCACCAGGTCCCAACAGGGCTCCTGCCAACTGGCTACCAGGGCTGAGTATCAGACCAGCGATTTGTGAAATCAATTCTGCTCGACCCGGGCTCTTGGAAAGTTTCTCGACACCCTTTGTGTCCAGAGGCTGGCCTTCAACGCTGGCCCCTTTCACCTGGAGTGGTTCGATTTTTTTGGCCCATTTGGTGATCTCTTTGGACAGGGCAACGATATCTTCGCCGCCCCAGACCAGAGTCGATGGTCCTTTCAGGACTTCACCCAGAGCAACTCCCGCTTCTCCGAGAACTTTCCGGGCCAGTGAATTTTTAACCGTCAGTAAATGCACGTTCTTTTCCTGCATTGCTTGACGAAAACCGTTATCAGAGATCGCATCCATCCGAGATGAGTCCACGATCAGTACATCGCGTGTCCCGTCGAGACGAGACTCGATATCCTGCATGACCATCTCTTTGACATATTTGCTCATCGAAGCACCTTAAACCAACTTCAAATGGACGTGGCCACAATGACCCAACACCCGATACGAACCGAAGAATGAGAACACTCAATTACAGAGCAACGGAAATCCCAGGACCCATTGTGCTCGAGAGTGCCACATTACGGACATAAACACCTTTTTGAGCATTCGGCTTCAGCGACTGGATTTGCTGAATAAACGCTTCAATATTTTCTTTGAGCTGTTCTTCGGAGAAGGAAATTTTTCCGACGACACAGTGGACGTTTCCACTGGAGTCGTTGCGGAACTCCACTTTACCAGCTTTGTATTCTTTGACGGCATTCGCCACATCCTGCGTGACCGTACCTGCTCGTGGAGAGGGCATCAAACCGCGAGGTCCGAGGACTCGCCCGAGCGGGCCAACAACACCCATCATATCCGGTGAGGCGATCGCGACGTCAAAGTCGAGCCAGTTCTCTTTGAGGATCTTATCAGCCAGTTCTTTTTCGCCGACAGCATCTGCACCGGCAGCTTTCGCTGCTGCTGCTGCGTCCCCCTTGGCAAATACAATGACTCGCTGAGCTTTGCCGATACCATGTGGCAGAACGATCGAGCCGCGAACGAGTTGATCAGCCTGACGGGAATCGATCCCGAGGCGAATCGCTACTTCGACAGTTTGATCGAACTTGCAGGGCTTCGTGCCCGACTTCAGTGAAGACTCCATAGTCTTCAATTCGGCGACTGCTTTTTCCAGATTGACCGTGCCAAGCGATTCCGCTTTGGCTCGCAATTCCTGCATGCGTCTTGAACGTTTAGCCATCTCGATAACCTTAATTCCAACAACTCTTGATTCTGTATATTCAGCGAGACCTGCGGTCAGACTAATCAACGATTTCCAGACCCATACTGCGAGCAGTACCTGCGATCATTCTTGAAGCCTGCTGTACGTCTTTGACGTTCAGATCATCAAGCTTTGTCTTAGCGATATCTTCCAGTTGTGCCTGCGTGACGCGGCCAACTTTATTTGACAGAGGGTTCCCAGAACCCTTGGCAATTTGAGCAGCCTGCTTCAGCAGAACTGCAGCTGGTGGACTCTTTGTGACAAACTCGAATGATCGATCGTTGTAGACCGAAATCACAACAGGAATTGTAACACCAGCGAATTCTTTGGTCTTTTCGTTAAACTGTTGTACGAACTGACCAATATTAACACCGTGAGGTCCCAGAGCCGTACCAACTGGAGGGGCTGGAGTGGCTTGACCACCGACGACCTGGACTTTAATCACTTTGACAAGCTGCTTAGCCATAATATCTCACCTTATCGCCAGACACCTGACGGACCCTTACCGAGTCAATTTCTTCTCGAAGCCCCTGACACAATCGTTTGCCCGACGGGACCGGAGCCTAAACCTTCTCAACCTGCCAATGCTCCAACTCAACAGGAGTTGGTCGGCCGAAGATTTCGATCAATACACTAATTTTTCCACTGGCATCATCAATGGCCTCAATGGACCCTTCAAAGCTTTCAAAGGTTCCTTCGCCAATTTTCACAGTATCGCCAACACCCAGGTTAATCTTCACCTTGGTCGGTTCTTCTGCTTTCGTCTCTTCCTGACCAAGCATGCGGATGATTTCTTCTTCCCGCATGGGAATTGGCTTGCCAGCTGAGCCGGTGAAGTCTCCAACACCACCCGTATCTCGAACCAGATACCAGGAATCATCATTCAGGATCATCTGAATCATGACATACCCAGGATAAAGACGCTGTTCGCGAACGCGCTTCTTGCCGCTCTTGGTTTCGACAATTTTTTCGGTCGGGATAATGATCTCGCCAAAATACTCTTCGAGATGATCACGCTTGATTCGACGGAGCAACGCATCACGAATGGTGCGTTCACGATTCGACTGCACTTTCAGAACATACCAGAGCATGTCCGGCTTACCTGAGGCAGCTTCATCATCCCGTGAAGGAATTTTCGAATTGTCGATATCCAGATCATCCATGGAACAAGGTCCACAACCTATCCAAAATTAAGTGCTCACGAATATTCATCAACCGTCAACATAACGGTCACGGATATTCGTCCCCGAGCAGAGAAACGGGGATTATGGAAATCTCGCTGCTGAATTTCAAGTGCCAGACGCCTATAGATTTGAAGAAATCCCAGCGCCGATGATATTTTCTTGAAAAACGTCGGAAATTTACCCAATTAAACCTTCAGGAAGCCGACCTGTCTAAACAAAAACTGCCAGACCACATCGAAGGCAAACAGTGCAACCGCCAGGAAGACCATAACGACAAGGACGACAATAGTCGCTCGCCATAATTGTGGCCAGGTTGGCCACGACACTTTTTCCATCTCTCCCTGAACAGCGATCAAAAAATCAGCCGCACGGGGATAGTTGACTATACGATACGCAAACCAGCATCCCAGTGCACCAACGACGGTTGGGATAATGAGTTGCAGGTTTGGATCCAAACCATTCAGCATATTAATTTTCATCGTCCAAGCAGCCACAATGAAGACTGCAGCGATTGCCAGTCCAGTGACCTGACGAACCTGCTGGCCTTGGGCACGCTTATACAGGCTGGCTGAAAACATTTCTGCTAACAAACCGGACGACGACTTAGATTTCGACATACTTCCTGTCCCGCCGAACAATATGTTCTTAATAGACTTGAGATAACTTAGTGTCTTCACTTGCCCGCTCATGGAAAGCTCAGACTTGAAACACGGGCGGAGAGACTTGAACTCCCAACCTGCGGATTTGGAATCCGCTGCTCTGCCAATTGAGCTACGCCCGTTGATATTCAGATCACGTATTCAATGTCCGGAACCCTGCAATGATCAAGAATCAACAGCAGGATTGTCCCGGGGTGAGTTACAAAAAATAACACAACAAGCCCAGCCTGCCTAGCCGAGATGGACTGCGCAGGCGATTGGGTTGTGTGCTTACTTCTTGCGAGACTCTTTATGAGTGGTGTGCCTGCGGAGCTTTGGGCAATATTTCATCAGTTCCAGCCGCTCGGTGCCACGCATTTCCTTAGGCACACGATAATTACGCATGCCTGTCTCAGTGCATTCCAACCAGACATACTCACGAGCCATATCAGTCACCCTCAAACGCTATAGTTAAATCAGTTAAATAAACAGTCTCTCAAGAAAACCAAGCCTCGCCCTTGTTTATGCAAGAGCGAGGCTGGTGAAATTTCTCATTCAGCCTTGCGGCTGCAGCTTCGCCTTTGATTTTTTCCGGCTCCCGCAACGAACGCTCCACTCAAAGCCGGACAACCAAGGCATCGAGTAAAACTACTCGAGGATCTTTGTCACAACACCAGAACCGACAGTTCGGCCACCTTCGCGGATAGCGAATCGGCTACCTTCGTCCATGGCGATTGGCTTCTGCAGTTCAACTTCCAGAGCCACGTTATCGCCTGGCATACACATTTCGGCACCGCCGAGCAACTTGGCTGCACCGGTTACGTCTGTTGTGCGGAAGTAGAACTGAGGGCGGTAACCGCTGAAGAACGGTGTATGACGGCCACCTTCCTCTTTGCTCAGAACGTAAACTTCACATTCAAAACGGAAGTGAGGAGTGATCGAGCCACCTTTGGCCAGACACTGACCACGTTCGATGTCGTCTTTTTCAACCCCTCGCAGGAGCAGACCGACGTTATCGCCAGCCATTCCGGAATCGAGAGTCTTGTTGAACATTTCGACGCCAGTTACGGTTGTTTCCTGGGTGTCTTTCAGGCCGATGATCTGGATTTTGTCGCCAACATTGACAACGCCACGTTCAATACGACCAGTGGCAACGGTACCACGACCTTTGATCGAGAAGACGTCTTCGACGGCCATCAGGAATGGCTTGTCAGCTTCACGAGAAGGCTCTGGGATGTCTGTATCCAAGGCATTCAACAGGTTCTGGATACATTCGCCAGAAGCTTCGTCTGAAGGATTTTCCAGGGCTGCTTTTGCATTTCCGCGGACGATTGTGATGTCATCGCCGGGGAAGTCGTATTTGCTGAGAAGTTCGCGAACTTCCATTTCGACCAGTTCGAGCAACTCTTCGTCGTCGACAAGATCGCACTTATTGAGGAAGACAACTAGAGCAGGCACGTTTACCTGGCGAGCCAGCAGGATGTGCTCGCGAGTCTGAGGCATCGGACCGTCTGCAGCGGATACGACAAGAATCGCTCCGTCCATCTGAGCGGCACCGGTAATCATGTTTTTGACATAGTCGGCGTGACCCGGACAGTCGATGTGTGCATAGTGGCGTTCGACCGATTCGTACTCCACGTGACTGACGGCAATCGTCACAGTCTTGGAGTCGTCTCGCACAGTACCACCCTTGGTGATTTCTGCATAGCTGAGAGACTTTGCGAGTCCCTTGGCAGCTTGAACCTGAACCAGGGCAGCTGTCAGTGTGCTTTTGCCATGATCGATGTGACCGATTGTTCCCACGTTAACGTGGGGTTTAGTACGCTCAAAGACTTGCTTAGCCATCTCTTAATTCCTAGCTCCGAAAAGACGGTCCGAACCCTGACTCTCAGGATCCGTCACTTAATACCACGATTTTGAATGATAATCACCGTATGACAATGACGCGAGCAACTGCGGCGGTGAAAAAAAATACCGCAGTTACTTTTTTGAGGTCAAGCAACCAGCCCTCCCTCAAAGCAAGCCTTAAGCAGGCCAAAGCTGCTGATGGGACTTGAACCCATGACCTCTTCCTTACCAAGGAAGTGCTCTACCACTGAGCTACAGCAGCAGCGCTTCTCACTGTTCGTCACTTGTTTTCAAATAAATCTACTTAAAAGCGGGTGAAGGGAATCGAACCCTCACGACCAGCTTGGAAGGCTGGAGTTCTACCATTGAACTACACCCGCGGGTATGTACGCAGCCAAGCGTACACATTTTAGAGGAGTTTCGGCAAGCGTGCCCCCGAAACTCGCTCTATTTTCATGAAATGGGGACGACAGGATTCGAACCTGTGAAGGCTGAGCCATCAGATTTACAGTCTGACCCCTTTGGCCGCTCGGGAACATCCCCAGACATTCCACATACTACGAACACTGCATTTCTGTAGTGAGATCGAAGTAAAAGCTAGCGGAGGGATTTGAACCCACAACCACCGGTTTACAAAACCGGAGCTCTGCCGTTGAGCTACGCTAGCAGTTTCCTGATTACCAGGACAAATCCTGTGCAACTGGCCGTCAATAATCTTATCGACAGTGGTACGCAGGCACGAACGGAACCCATTCGCAAGCGGCGAACTATAACGATATGACTGCATGTTGCAAGTCTAAAACAGTCAGCCGACAGCGATTAGGAACAATTCTTCAATTTTCATATCCTAACGAATCCCGAATATCGGTCAACGGTTGGAGTATGAGATGATGTGAGAATATCAGCCTTCATCGAAGGATGACACGATGAACATCAATCGGTTCCTGGAATTTCGATGAGAATTATTCGATTCGCGTCAGAATAGACGTTCAACTTGTTCCTCAGGAGGACATCAATTTGCATGAGATGATATAACGACTTTGAAGAAATTAGTTTAACCCAAGTGTTGAGAGATCGCTGTCCCCTCGCTGACGCGTCGGGTTAAGATGCTTTGGTGAGATCATACTCTATCATCGCGGAACTTCCGGAGGCTTCCGCTAAAGCGGAGCGCCCTTGTCACTCTCGGTATTTTGATAAATTCGAATCAACATTATCTCCTATTTTGGTCCCCATTCGGGAGGCACGATGTCAACTTCTGTTTCTGAAAGTTTCTGCAGAAGACGGTCGGTCGCAAAGACGGGACTGATCTGCAGGTCCTTTAGAAAGGGATGATCGGAGCGTTGTTCATGGGAAGCAGACATGACGGAGGGAGCATAGGCTGTTTGAGGAATCGTCCCTGTGATTGTCGCATAAAAATTTTCTGTTCTTGTATCCCAGTGTTCTGAGTCAGCCATTTTCAGCAGGATTTCCAGGGCCTGCTGCGAGGTGCCAGCTTTATAGTGGGCATAGGCCAGGCGGTACCGATCCCGTTGAGTCGGTTTCTCTGCCATGGAATCCGCAATTGCCAGATGTTCGACTGCGTCTTCCCAGCGACCATTCTGCCCGTAGGCAATGCCCAGGTTCAGATGTGTCCGAGCTTCATCTTCCGGAATCAAATTCGACCGAGCCAATGAGCGGAGAATGGTGGCGGCTTGCACCGATTCGTGTTTGGCCAGCAGCATTTCTGCCAGTTCTAAAGTGGCTTCAGCATGATTCGGATTGATCTGCAACACATGATAATAAGCCGACATGGCCTGAGAATGATCGGCCTGTTTCCGTGCGAGTCGTCCGGAAAGCATCACTGCATCGATATTGTTGGGAATTCGACGAATTGTCTCTTTCAGAGCCACTTGGGCTGGTTCATAATCGTTTTGTAAATAATACAATTGAGCCAGTCTCAAATAGCCGTGAGGATCGTCTGGCTGTAACTCAAGATACTCCTTCAGTTCGACAATCGCCTGATTATAGCGATCCTGCTGGATGGAAAGTTCGGCCAGATTCCACCAGGTTTCGGCATGATGGGGCTCGATTTTGATCGCCTTTTCGAGATGCTCTCGCGCCTGTTCCAGGTCGCCGGTTTGCTGGGCGGAAAAGGATTGCTCGATGCAGACGCGGCATAAGTCCTGGTTGTGTCCATGTTTACGCTGAATCCAGTTGCAACCAGACGGCAATAATAAAACCAGCGCAAGCAGCAGCCAGACGACAAATCTGTCGTTTTGAAATTTGATTCCAGGATGTTGAGGAGAATCCGGTCTTGGCATGACCAGAATTTCAATCTTTGGAATGGAATACGGGGGAAGGTGATGAGGAGAGGGATGATATCATAAATCGATGAAGCCGGTCGAGACCTCTCAAATTCATGGAAATTGTGCGATTTTTTCAGCCTGGAACAGTTTTAGATCAAGTCCGATTTTTTCCGCCAGAGCGGTCGTGTAAATTCGAGAGGCTTGCTCGTCCATGTGCAGGCCGTCAAAGAACATGTCGTTGGTGAGACCGGGGATGAGTCGACAATCGACCAGTTGAGCAGAGGTGCTCGAAACGACTTCCAGCAGGGGGGTGTCAAATTCGTAGAATTCGGGGACGGGCATCGCGACCAGAATTACCTGCACATCATCCTGCTCTGCCAGGGCGATGAATTTGAGGAGTCGCTCGTAGGAGATCTGTTCTTTACGAGACGATGATCCTGCAATTTGCAGTCGTCCATTGAGCTGATCCATGCCTTCCCGATACTGCGGGATGACTTTGTCCAGCATGCGACGTTGCAGTCGATCCCGGTTCGCCATAGCAGCTGAGACGCGACAGAGTTGAAATGATATTTTCTGTTCGAGCGTTTTGAGGTCAAATCGATCGAGATTCTCGGGATCGTTACCGGCTCCGTAGTAGTAGGCGAGTCGATCGAGATGATTGGAAGGGGCATCCCGCAGATGGTTGCCTTCAAAACCGACGATCATCACTTCCGGAGGTCGGCCAGCTTTTTTGAAGTAGGTCTGATAGGCATAGAACCAGTCCGCCAAGGCTGTGTTATCGGGGTTCATCTTGGCTGTTTTGATTGGAAGGTGGTAGTCCTTCTCGATGATCTGAGTGAACAGTTCCTGATTGATGCCGTATCGTGTGAGGGAATTTCCCAGAAATAATGTGCGAAGTTCATTTGGGTGAGCATCTTCTGCCAGGTTGCGTGAAATCTGATCGAATGAATTCAGGTGGGCGATATCTTTGGAGAGAATTTCCCCACGAAAACGGAAGATACTTTCCAGTGCCAGAAATGAGACGAGCACGACCAGCAGCACGCCGAACTCGGCTCGAAACAGACGTCGACGTTTCGTCGGACGTATGATGTTGGCTTGTGGTTCGATTTCTGATTCCATTGTGGGCAAACAAATGCTCATTCTGTTTTCATTCTTATTCGTAGGTTGGGTTAGCGAAGCGTAACCCAATAAATATCTCGCAGGTCAGGCTGTGCCTGACGAAATATGTGTGCCACCTTGTTTGTCGTCAGGCAGTGCCTGACCTACGACACTTGTTCTCAAAATTAGTTGACGATTTTTGAGTAGGAGCGTCGAATCATGCTTGCTCTGCTGCGCGATGCAAGCATGGCACCCGATACTCCCTTTTAAAATTGAAAGTAAATAAAACTGCTGGCGACTGGTGGTGGAAAACAGAGGCACATCATTAAGGCATAGGAATAGGCCAGTCCCCGCCAGCTCCAGTGAATCTGGAAGGATTCTTCTGCTTTCGTTCCGAACTCCAGCCACGCTTCAAACAACAGTAAAGGCCCCGCACAGAACATCAACATGCCTGTGATCAGTGAAACGGTTGGCGTCCACGCCCAACTGCCCGTCATGACCATCATCATTTCCCAGGCCTGCAGAATGCTTTCAGCCCGGAAGAGGAGCCACGTCAGGCAGACGAAGTGGAACATCAGAAACATTTTGCCGCAGCGGAGCAGGGTGGTCTGATACTGTGCAGGTTCTTCACCCCGGTGCTTTTGTTTTGAAGTGACGAAGTAGCGATATCCTGCCAGTAAAGCTCCATGCAGGGCTCCCCATACGATGAAGGTCCAGTTGGCTCCGTGCCAGAGTCCGCCCAGCAGCATGGTCAGCATCAGATTGCGATAGGTCATCAATTCGCCATGACGATTGCCGCCGAGCGGAATGTATAAATAGTCCCGCAACCACTGCGAGAGGCTGATGTGCCAGCGTCGCCAGAAATCGCTGGGGTCGACGGCGAAGTAAGGTCTACGGAAGTTGACCATCAGGTCGAAGCCGAGCCATTTGGAGATGCCTCGGGCAATGGCAGAGTATCCGGAGAAGTCTCCGTAGATTTGAAAGGCAAACGCATACACACCGACCAGAACTTCGAGTCCGGTCAGTTGTGATGTCGGCGTATCAAAAATCGCGTTGACCAGAACCGCCATATTGTCGGCCACAACAATTTTCTTGAAGAGACCGAGAATGATGAGATAGAGACCGACCTGGAAATCGCCTTCTTTGTAAGTGCGAGGCTGAATGACCTGGGGCAGAAAGTGCGAAGCTCGTTCAATCGGCCCGGCGACCAGTTGCGGAAAGAAGGAGACGTAGACTGCGAAATCGAGCAGGCTGCGGGTCGGTTTGCAATCGCCCCGGTAGACATCGATCGTGTAGCTCATTGTCTGGAATGTGTAGAACGAGATACCGACAGGAAGAATGATGTTTAAAGTCGGTAGCAAAAGTGGCACGCCGACCGATTGTCCGAGCGTGATTAACTCGGTTGCAAAGAAGCCGTAGTATTTGAAAAAGGCGAGGATGCCGAGGTTCGTGCAGATCGACAAAGTGACGAACGCTTTGCGACGCCAGGCAATTTTTGAGGAGTCGATTTTCAGGGCCACGAAGTAATCGATGATCGTCGAGATGGCGATCAGACTGAGAAATCGCCAGTCCCAACAGCCATAAAAGAAGTAGCTGGCAATCAGTAATAACACGTTCTGAGCGCGATGCCTGCAGACAAAATACAGCATCAGCACGAGAGCATAGAAAATCCAGAATGTGAAACTGTTGAAGAGCATGGGGGCTGTCGTGCTTGTACAACTGAGGGAATTTTGAGCAATAAAAGGCCAGGAAATGCTGGCAATCATCGTTCAAGATTAGTTCATGGCAGGTGGTTCTTAGAGAATTATTGAACCACGGCTGACATATCCCGAAGAGAGAAGTTCAAGCGATTCGGATTTTGACGATCGTGCAGATTATTCAGGATTATTTCCGCATGTCTCATATTACAAGCACGAAAATCGTGTTGAAAAATTTCAAAGATTTTCAGATCTGCACAGAAAACCAGTTCTCTTCGATCGATTTCCGGATATCGTGAATATAGAAACATTCATTTTCAGAATGTGTGGGAGCGTGATGGTTCACGTTCATTTATCAATCAGGAGAGTAGTCATGAAATCGTTCTTAAGCACATTAACCATTGCTGCAATGCTCATCGCATTCAGTACAGCGACCGCCTCGGCTGATCGCTACAGTTGGCGTCCAGATTCCAGCCGGGACTACAACAGTGGAATTTACAGTAACGGGTACAACAACAATTACCGCATCCCGAATTACGGCACCTATTATCGCGGCTATGGCAACTACAATTATGGGACGCCGTACAATTACGGAACCTACTACGGCCCAAGATATGTGCCGTACAACACGTATTACGGACCACGAAATTACCAGTACAACTATCAGTACCAGACATTTCCGTTTCCGAGCTATCAATACCAGTATCACTACAATTATTAAGCGATGAAAGTTATCCAGGGCCAACCGTCTGAAACACATCGCAAACCCACCATTCGACATACCATTCAAAAGCAAAGCCCAATGGTGTGAGCTTCAAGGCGAACAGCGGATAATACGGGAGCATTACCGCATAAAACTCGTTGTGTCCTGTTGTCTCTCGGAGCCAGAATCCGATTCCCATCACTGGGCCGCTGCTAATTGCGTAAACAGCGACGACTACGCACAGAATCAATAGCCAGTGACAAAGCAAGGCGAGCCATGCTTTTTTGTGGGGCTGCTCCCCCAGCGCATGAATATTGTCTGTGTTCATGTCATCTCACCTGAATGGACTTCCTCTTCACATTTCAATTGCACCGCTGAAAATGTATCATGTAGTAAATAATCAGTCTCGACAACCAAAATCTGCGAATTGATGAGTTGATCCCGTTGAATAAGCCTGCTGCCATTCTTGATGTTCATGATCTGACGGTTGCCTATCGGCATCGTCCGGTGCTGTGGAATATCGATTTTGAAATTGATTCCCCGCAATTGCTGGGAATTGTCGGGCCGAATGGAGCGGGGAAGAGTACGCTGCTCAAAGCGATTCTCGATCTGGTGCAGCCGCTTTCGGGGAATGTGTCGCTGTTTGGGCAGCCGATTGAAAAAGTTCGTAAACGAATTGGATATGTTCCTCAGCGGGAAAGTGTCGACTGGGATTTTCCGATTACCGTTCGTGAAGTCGTGCTCATGGGCACGTATGCCAAGCTTGGCTGGTTTCGACGTCCCGGCAAAGCTCAACAGGAGTTGACGGATCGCTGCCTGCAGGATGTCGGGATGCAGGATTATGCGAACCGGCAGATTGGTCGTCTTTCTGGTGGGCAGCAGCAGCGGGTCTTTCTGGCACGAGCGCTCGCTCAGGATGCGGACGTCTATTTTCTGGATGAACCTTTCGCGGGTGTCGATGCGGCGACGGAAGATATTGTGCTCGGAGTTCTCCGCGGCTTGAAAGAACGCGGGAAACTGCTCATCGTTGTGCATCACGATTTACTGACCGTCAAACGTTCGTTCGATTCCGTCCTCCTGCTCAATGGAAGACTTATTGCCTGGGGACCTGTCGAAGAAACTTTGACGCCCGAGAATCTCAAGCGAACTTATGGCGGCCATCTTCCCATTCTCGATGAACTGGGAACCGCGGTCGTCAATCAATCGACAGCTGGCTGATCAGGTTTCGTTTCGCTCTGCTCTTTCTTGTCATACTGCAGGGCATGGATTTTGGCGACCTGCCACATGTAGCGACTGATGCCTTGCGTCTTTTCATGCTCTTTCCAGGCCGCGGTGGCATACTTTTGGGCCTGCTCGTGATCTTCCAGCGCTTCGAAATACAGTGCCAGATAGAGCTGAGCGTAGAACATCCGCCCAGCCAGCACTTCCGGGGCAGGATCTCCGGCTTTGGCAGCTTCCAGAACTTTCTCCGGTGTCGATTCCCCGCGAAACAGGGCATAAGCTTCCATCAGCGGAATGCGTGGATCATTGCGAATCGGCAGCATTTCTTTGCGGGCGACTTCGATGCCATCCGTTTTTGTCATACATAAAAATCGCCAGACGGAATTCTCGACATCGTTATCGTGATACGTTTGATATAGTGCGAACTGTTCTGCTCCTGCTTTGTACATCCCTGCATAATAATGGGAGATGCCCCGCTCCCATAATTTTACTTCTGCTGCAGGAAGTAGTTTCACATATTGATCGAAGTCGCTGACCGATTCTTTGAATTTCTGGATATTGAAATGGTAGACCCCCCGCAGATACCAGGCTCGCGGCGAAGCCGGATCGATACTGATGAACTCCGACAGCAATCTCACAGCCTCCGCATCCTGGTCTTTGTCGATCGCTTCTGAAATTTTCTGTGAAATCTCTTTGAGTTGCTTCTGCTCGGCTTCATCGGCTTTCAGATGAGGCATGGTGAAAACGCATAGAGACAGCAGACCTGTCAGAACAGGAATACAGCGAAAGGGTGATCGATTATTGATAGTCATAGTATCGTGCCTTTTTGATTCTCGTTTTGACGATTGTCGGACTTCTTCCGTCCCTCCAGTTTTGACGATCCTGACTGAAAAAGCGAATGAGTCAGCCACTCACTGTCCGCTTTGCGACACATTCTCGGCACTAGCGAATCGCATAATGATACATATCTAATGTTGCCGATATGAAATCAGCCTCTCAATTTTAATCGCTGATTGACTTCTCTGGTTCAGGGAACACCGTATGAATAAGATGTATCGCATCGACAATCCGCATGAACTGGCGGCTCGGGTGAATGCTGCTCTTCGGAGAGCCTCGCATGAAGTCTCGCGGAAATCACGCTTTGAAGTTCTCGCGAATCAGGTTCGCGTCAGCGGGAAAATTGGCTCCTATTATCAAAAGCAACTCGCTCAGGAAGCCCTCAAAAAACTCTCGCCGGAAATCGATGTCATCAATGAATTGACGGTCGAACGCTAGCCAATTTGAATGGTTTCTGCAGTCGCAGGGGCATTAAATGACCATAAAACGCAGGGTTTACTCCTGCCGTATGCTGCAGTTCATTATTGAGAATGATCTAGATCAAGCATTTCTAAAGAAATTAAATTCCGTACAAACTAAGGAGTAGGTCATTACTTGTATGCTGGTAATGGCTTACGTCAATTGCTAGTCACGGTCTTCCCCAAAATCTGATAAATTTCCCAAAATCTGCTCAATATTTCTCCTGCTTCAGCGAATAGCTGTGCGAGTTGGCAATCATTTCTGGATTGTCAGAAAGCTTCAGGGAGAGATGAGATGCCTACGAAACAGTATTTTGAGCGATTGAAAAGAAATTGTTCTCACAGAAATAAATCTCAGAGGGGAGATCGAGCCATGATTACTAAGGCAATAGTTACCGGGTTGTTGCTGGTTGGAGCCAGTACTTTTGTTTTTGGCCGGAGTGCCTTAACCTACATTAAAACGGCTGGTTCGGAAATTCGTCAGTCAGTGAAAAGTCAGGTGCCGATTGAATTTGAAGTTCGTCGAGCCGAGCAGATGGTGAAGGATCTTGTGCCCGAAATTCGTAATTCGATGCACGTGATTGCCGAACAGCAGGTGGAAGTCGAGTCACTTCACCGCACAGTCGATGCTCGACGTGAGTCGCTGACAAAGCAGAAAGATGCGATTCTGGCTTTACGCACCAATCTCGACTCTGCTGATACCAAGTACGTGATCGCTGGCAAGTCTTACACGCAACAGCAGGTCGAAAAGGACCTGGCAACGCGTTTCCGACGTTTCAAAATTGCTGAAGAGACTCTGGATCGCGAAGAAGACATCCTGAATGCCCGTCAGACGGCTCTGAATGCCAACGAAGAACATCTGGCGACCTTGATTTCGACCAAGAAAGATCTGGAAGCTCAACTGGCTCAGTTGGATGCCCGGATGCGATCGATCAAAGCAGCTGAGTCGATCAGCGAATCGACTCTGGTGGATGACAGTCGTCTGAGTAAGGCGAAGAATCTGATTGCTGAGTTGAACAAACAACTCGACATCAAAGAACGCCTGCTCGAAACCGATGTCAATTCTGCAGGACTGATTCCTGTCGAAACCGAGTTGGAACCAGAAGTCGAAATCTCCAGCCAGATTGACGAGTACTTCGAAGCCGACCTGGCCGACCGTGCTCTGTAATCCTGAGGATTAATCAGCACCAAAGGTGGGCACTGGCCCACCTTTTTTTGCGAACTATCTTAACCCGAAGCGTCAGCGAGGGGAGTGGGCAAAAACCTGGGTGGCGGGGGCGCTCTCGAAGAGAAGC
>TARA_R100000789_G_scaffold77324_3_pt1 | contig 19229 bp, 14 predicted proteins | sample TARA_R100000789 | Tara Oceans TARA_R100000789 (sample SAMEA2623403) | marine metagenome | biome: marine biome (ENVO:00000447); feature: mesopelagic zone (ENVO:00000213); material: "saline water (ENVO:00002010), including plankton (ENVO:xxxxxxxx)" | depth 450 m
TCTTCTCGGGTTCGTTTTTCCGTCACGGCAATCAGCAACGAGTTTTCGGGACCGCCGCTACTAAACTTGAATCGATTCAACTCCGGTCCAAGATTGAAGCCAGCGGCTTTCGCTTTAGTGAGGATCTCAGCAACCGGCTGCTTGAACTGGAACACAAACTCTTTGAAAAACGCATGAGGAAAGGCGAGCGTTCCCAGTCCGGCTTCGGTCAGTTTCTCAGCGGCGTAATTGGCTTTATGGCAACATTGTTTTCCGAGTTCAACGAAACCTTGTGGCCCCAACTGAGCGATATAGACTGAGGCTCGGAGTGCCATCAAACCCTGATTCGTACAGATGTTGCTGGTCGCCTTGTCGCGGCGGATATGCTGTTCCCGGGTCTGAAAGTTGAGGACGAATGCACGACGTCCTGCTTTATCGGTCGTCTGTCCGATGAGGCGTCCCGGCATTTTGCGAACGAATTTTTCGCGACAGGCCATCAATCCCAGATAGGGGCCGCCGAACTGCAGAGGAATTCCGAGGGATTGTCCTTCTGCGACCGCGATATCGATGCCGTAATCGCCCGGTCGATTGATCACACCCAGACTCACAGGATCGAAGACTTCAATCGCCAATGCCCCCGCCGCGTGTGCCTGATCGACTACGGACTGGACATCTTCCAGACAACCAAAGAAATTCGGATGCTGGACGACGACAGCAGCTGTTTTGTCGTCAATCTGCTGAGCCGCCTGCTGCCAGTCGGTAATGCCATCGATGGTATCGACAACGACAATTTCGCAGGGATGTCGATGCAGATAAGTGCGCACCGTCTGAATGTATTCGGGATGCACGCTGCCAGAGATGATGACTTTGCCAGCCCGATTGGTGCAGCGAATCGCCATGATGATCGCTTCGGCCAGCGCACTGGCGCCTTCGTACAGACTCGCATTGGCAACATCGAGCCCGGTCAGTTCGGCGATCAGCGATTGAAATTCAAAGAACGCCTGCAAAGTCCCTTGACTGGCCTCAGCCTGATAAGGCGTGTAAGCCGTATAAAATTCGCCGCGAGAGCAAATTTCATCGACGGTGGCCGGGATGAAATGGTCGTAAGCTCCGCCGCCCTGAAAACAAGTGCGATCTCCCTGGCGGGCGAACTCGGCACTCACCTGATTGAGCATGCGATCGAGTTCAATTTCACTCAGAGCCGGCGGGATGTCGAGTTCTTGCGTTCGACGAACCGATGCGGGAATTTGCTCGAAGAGATCGTCAATTTTTTTGACGCCAATCTCCTGAAGCATTTGCTGAGTTTCGTCGGGGGTAGCGAACAGGTAAGACACGCTGGAAATCCTTATGGCGTGAGTTTCGGAATTCAGAGGTTCAAGCTGCTGACAGGCTGAGCAAACTCTGCAGCAAATGAATTGAATCTGGTGCAATCACCGGGGATTCAATTCTAGTGGATCGTTCCAGTTAAGGCATCGGGGTGTGTGCCACTGGCTTCGCCAGTGCAAGTCGTGACTTATTGCGGGTTACCATGCACTGGCAGAGCCAGTGCCACCCTGTTTTCTAATTGGAATAAAACACCATCTGTATTGTAGACAATCAAAGCCTCAGTTCCGAACCACTGGGGAAACCGAAATGCAAAATGTGACAATTTGACCGGGTCACACACTCTCATTCCACTTTTCTGATAATTAGAACCGCAGATAAACGCAGATGGACGCAGATTATTTGCATCCGCGTTAATCTGCGGTTCAATATCAATATAATTGAGAGCCGATTTCATGAATGTGTAGTAGGTGTTTGGCTGGAAAAACAGGCGAGTGTTTCCTGATTCGAACCGAATTGGGAGCCGTAGGTTGGGTTAGCGTAACCTGTCCTTTATACACATGTCTGTTGGATTTCCAAGAAGGTGTAGGTCAGGCACTGCCTGACGACAAACGAGGTGGCACACACATTTCGTCAGGCAGTGCCTGACCTACAGGGCTTCGTCACTCCAGTTCGCCCCCAGCCACCAGTCGTAACCAAGGCCATCCGCTGGCGCTTCTGACCCCGCCACCCGGGTTTGATTATTTTCTGGTTTTCATCTGGAACATGTTTAGATTGGTAATCAGTGAGCTTCGTCTTCGCACATTTTTTCGTAAGCGGCTCGATCGAGCAGTTGCTCGATCTGGGAAGGATCGCTAGGCGTCAGTTTGAACATCCAGCCTTCCTCGAACGGGCTGTCGGAAAGTTTTTCCAGCTCATCTGCCAGATTTTCATTGGATTCGGTCACTGTTCCATCGAGCGGAGAATTCAAATCGCTGACTGCTTTCACACTTTCGACTTCACCGCAGGATTGCCCCGCTTGAACATCGGTGCCGGGCGCGGGGAGTTCGACAAAGACCAGATCGGTCAATTGGGAGACCGCAAAATCGGTGATGCCCACGGTCGCCGTCGTGCCATCCCAGTGTACCCATTCGTGTGATTTGCTGTATCGCAGGGAAGCCAAATCCATCCCATTCTCCCGAGTCTGAAAGTCAACAGTATGTGTAATGAGCAGCCCGAGATATTCTACCGAGTCTGAGCGATTTTACGACTGTAAATGCTGGATTACTGAAGTGACTCAAAGTCGGAGATTTTATCGAGCCTGCGGGCGTGCCGCCCCCCTTCGAACTCCGTCGTCACCCAGATTTCAATCATCCGATCAACGAGTTGTTCGCCCAGTAGTTCTGCCGAGAGACAGAGTACGTTGGCGTCGTTGTGGCGTCTGCTCATTTCCGCGGTCACTTCATCGTGACAGGCGGTCGCACGAATGCCTTTGATTTTATTAGCGGCGATACACATTCCCATACCGGTCCCACAGATCAGTATGCCGCGATCGGCTTCTTTAGTGGCGACAGCCTTCGCCACACCGACTGCGAAGTCGGGATAATCGACGCTTTCACCAGATTGGGGGCCCATATCAATGGATTCGTGGCCGAGATTTGTCAGACGGTCGACAATTCTCGCCTTTAAATCAAATCCACGGTGGTCGCTTGCGACGGCTACTTTCATTCGGTTTGGTCTCGTCATCCCTGCAAAATCTCGATCGGCCGATCAGACAGCCTGTATAAAAGCAGGGCATTCCATTATGAAGTTACATTTCGGTGAATTACCAGAAGCCCTATTGTTCACGGAAAGTCTTATTGGTCAAGCTCACGGACGATTTCTTCGGCAATCAGTCGTAAATTCTGTTCAATGACCTCTTTACACTGTCGGTAAACTGCGACATCCCCGCCAATCGGGTCCGGAATGTCTCGCCCATCCTGCCCCAGAACCTGTACACGGTCTCGTAATTCCGGGCGATGTGTGATGATAATTTCGCGATGGTGGTTGGTCAGCGTATACACGCGTTCGGACCGTTCTAACAGCGACTCCGTTAAAGGCTGACTCTGATGAGTCGACAAATCGATTCCCTCATCGGCGAGTAGCTGAACCGCTTCGGAAGCTGCAGGATGTCCGTAATCAGCCGCGATGCCTGCCGAGGCAATTTCGATTCCCTGACCGGCCAGTTCAGCGGGCTGACAGTTCAGCCGCTCGGCGAGCATATTGCGAAAAATCGCTTCGGCCATCGGACTGCGGCACGTATTGCCCGTGCAGACAAAAAGAATTCCTGCCCGGGTATTTTCGAGGATGGTCGCGTTATTCAATTCATTGGAAGGAATAATACTGACTCCCTGATCGAGGAATTCTACGACAGCTGGTGCAGAGTCGGTTTCGACGGGACCTGTCTGCATCACATAATTCAAACAGTTTGGCAGGTATTCTACAAGGCTCTGAGCTGTTCTACAGTAATGATAGTCATTTAATGAGTCCGATTGCAGCGGCCAGAGAAGAAATAACGGCCAGGCGGTGTAGGGATGAACATATTTCGCGAGCGGACCCGAGCTCAAAATGTAATTGTGGGGGAATGATTTGAGAGAGTGCGCCACATGACGAGCCTCTTCACTGAGTAAGTGGAGATCGTCCTGTCGGTCAAACAGTGACGAGTCCCTTATAGAGGTAAACTGCAGGACGATCGATCCGTTTGGCAATCGAGAAATCAGCCTGCCTGCTGCTTTTCGGGAGGTCTGCAAGTAATCTGCTAGTTCTTCGTGATGCCTCAAGGCGAGGATCGGTGAAATGTTCGTCAGTTTTTTCTCAGCCAGTAGTTGCAGATTTCGAGTCGCAGCAACGTAGCCATAATCTGTTGCGACCCCGACAATCTCCCCTGCTGCCAGATGTGCGACCGCTTCCTGACCAGTATCGATGCAGGTCTCAGAATTGTGGCAGGTTCGCACGATCACGCTGAAGGATTCCAGGCATTGAAAAGGATTGGTCTTATCAACAATATAATAAGTAGTGAATAAATCGCATTGGGACGAAAATACAATGCCTGTTCCAGTTGATGAAGTCTAGAAAAACTCAAACTGACATTTTAGGCCAGGCAGGTATCAATCTTCATAGCGGACCTGGCTCCATTCACAAGCCAGTTCCGAGAGGATTTTCAGTGTCTCTGGATTCGCAGAGGTTGCGACAATTCCCGGCAGTCGCAGCATGTCGGCTCGGTCATCCATCCAGGTTTCTGTGAAATTAACTCGCTTGCCATTGTGTACCCAGACAGAATCCCCGCCGAGTTCGCGGGCAATCTGGAACGAAACGGGATAGTCGTACACATTGGGAGTATGAATTAACGAGCCTCCGAATTCTCCGGTCGCCAGTAAAGGATAAATGCTGCCGGGCATTAAATCGGGAGCAATTCCGTCCAGTCCCGCTTTGGTCACATCGGCTGCGCGAGCCTCATCGTGCTGCTGGAAACCGATGATATAGATTTTTTTTGAGTCGGGGCGTGTCTTCACATCAATCGGCGTCATGCTGTCCAGAACCTGACGAGCTGGCAGGCTGGGATCATCGGGGCCTGCGAGCATTTTCCCCGGTCGAACTTCCACCCAGCCCCCGTTCGGCCCTTGAGCAGGCAGGTAAACGAGGGAATAAATGACATCGTCCATGGTCCGCAAATGCAGCATGACGGCATAGCCATCCCCTGTTTTATCGCGAAACTGCTTTGTTCCATCAATCGGATCGAGAGAAATCACATATTCGCTCTCTTCTGCAAACCGATATAAATCGCCTGTCGATTCTTCGGCTTCAATTCGACACTGCAGAAAAATCGGATCCAGATCACGCAGCGCATTTACGAGCAGATCCTGAATGGTAAGATCAGCCAGCGTCAATGCATCCGTCAATGCACTGCCGGATGTTTTACCTGTGATGGCAATATTGTGTTTTCGCAACTCCCGAGCCAGACTTCCCGCCCAGCGCATAACTGTCGGAAGATGTTCAGCCAGTGCAGAAATAATCGCGTCGCGCATAAGAAATCCTGAGGGACTGCAGTAATGGGAACATTTTCAAATAGCAGTTTAAATCAGGATGGTCATGGGAACAAGGAGCAACTCAAAGTCTCGCTTTCGCATCAGTAATGATTGAAATTGATTGCCAGGTTCTGCTGACTGTGATTCGACACTGACTTTTACTTGTTTCCAAGCTCCTCGCCTGAAAAAAGCTTTAGGTTACAAGCACGAAGCGCAAGCGAGTGTGTCCATCGTTTAACTCACTCACTCGCTTGCGCTTCGTGCTTGTAATGCTCACTTGTTCTCATGGAGGATTCCGGGAACAAGTAAATTATTGAGTGTTGCAAAGCTCAAGTTATCCTTCAGATATTTCTTCTGGAAACATCTTGGAAAGTGTCATGCGAGGATTTTCGAGATGCTTTTCGTTCTGCAGAATCGTTTCCCGAACCAGTGGTTTCATGGGGCCATCCAGTTTTTGGGAGAGCCGCTGGGCATTGTCGGCGAGGATTTGATCGGAGGCCTGATAATTCTTTTTCAGTGAGGCGATGACCGCTCGACCAGCAAATCCTACGGGAACGAGATTGAACTTATCGTTGGAGGCTTGTTCAATAAATGTTTCGAAAATCCGACTGGCTTCATCCAGACGTCCCTGATTCAAGTACAGAATTGCCAGCCGTTCTTCTGCCCGCCAGCGTTCTTCCGAGGTCGAATGAAAGACCCGCAGTGCTTTCCAGGCATCTTCACTGTTTCCGATCAGCATGGCATCGGCAAATTGCTCACGGGGACTGTTTCGCTGGGTAGCGTTCAGTTGCGGGTTGGCATTAAGTCGGGGACGTGATAACCAGCCCAATGTTCCGCCAACTGCCAGAAACAAAATGCCGAGCACAATGTAACGTGACCAGGAGATCGGTTTCGAATTTTTTGAAGTCGAGGCGTCATTTGAAGATGTCTGCGTACCTGTGTTTGCTTCAAATGCAGAGAGACTGACTTCATCTTTATCTCCCTGCAGATTGCGTGAGACTTTTCTTAAATCCGTCAGAATCTCCCCGGCATCCTGATAACGGTCCGTCACTTTTTTGGCCATCATCTTATGGATCATATCGCAGACGGGAACCGGGAGATCCGGGCGACGTTTCGACAACGGAGCCGGCTGCGAGTTCACGTGTTTCATGGCGATCGCGATGGCAGTTTGCCCCCGGAAAGGAGGACGGCCAGCCAGCATATGATAACAGGTCACTCCCAGCGAATAGATGTCACTGCGATGATCGACCTTGTTTCCTTTTACCTGTTCGGGACTCATGTAGAGTGGAGTCCCCATCGTGACACCTTCCTGAGTCAAATTCATTCGCTCGCCACTGAGCGTCAGTTGAGCCAGCCCGAAGTCCGCAATTTTCACGACCCCCTTACGGGTAATCATGATGTTTTCCGGTTTGATGTCGCGATGAACGATCCCCACTTCTCCCGCTTTCTGGAGAGCGGAGGCAATCTGTTTCATCACATGCAGCGCTACATTTAGTTCCGGCGGACCATTTTTGGAGATAAATTCCCGTAGATTCACACCCTGAACATATTCCTGGGCGATGTAATTGAATCCGTCGGCTTCCCCAATTGTGTAGACCTGCACAATATTAATATGGTTCAGGTTCGCGGCAGCCATGGCCTCGGTTTTGAAACGATCCAGATAGGTGGCATCGGAAACGAGATCGTTTTTCATCACTTTGATTGCGACGTGCCGATTCAAAGCGGTCTGCTCGGCCAGATAGACATTGGCCATCCCACCTTTGCCAAGCCTTCGAATCAGACGAAATTCACCGAGTGTCTTATTAGACAGGTCAACCTGGGGTTGTTCCTGAGACGATTCGGTCATTCTCAGCATTTCGGTTTTATAATCGACTTCATCATCAACCGATTTGTTCTCTTGCTTTTCAGAGGTCATAGAATTGCGTGCTTTATTTTCAGTTGTCCGATTGCGGCCAATGGATGATGCGAATTTAGGAGATTAACTTGTCTTATAGTCTAATGAGAGTCATAGAGAAGCCTCAATTATAAATTGATGGAATTCGGGCAGATCGGAAATCATTCCACAACCAGCCTCAAATCACCTTACTCAGATTTCGGACATTTGGTTTTCAGGAATTGCGAGCGAAATTCATGGAATCCAAACCCTGTTGATTCGTACCTACACTCATGATATTTCCATCTCATGATCCCCTAACGGCACAAGCACATGAGACCAATCGCTACCGACAGTTCAGAAATAGATGCCTGTCAATTCTTTGATGCCTTCATCATACTGCTGGCAAACTCTCGCGAAAAAGTGGCAATCGAGATACTATTGAGCAGTTATGACCAGTCGAAATCCGGCTGAGATTGTAATCGGTAAACTATTCAGACACTCGAAGATAACTATTTAAGGTCGTGCCGTTATGGAAATGATTGACCCGCATAAGCATCAGGCGCGTACGAAAATCATCTCAACATTAGGCCCGGCTATTGCCTCCAAGGAAAAGTTACATGCTCTGGTGGCAGCGGGTGTCGATGTCTTTCGGCTCAATTTCGCCCATGGAGAATACGACTGGCTCGATAGTGTTGTGACAATGGTTCGCGAGGTCTCCGCGGAAATTGGACAACCGATCGGCATTCTGGGAGATTTGTCCGGGCCTAAAATCCGACTCGGAGAATTACCTCCTGAAGGTGTCGATTGTCAGGTTGGGCAGCGATTTGTATTTGTCAAATCAGCAGAATCCTATGAAGCCTCAACACTGACCTGCTCCTACGAATATCTGATTGATGACTTGAAGCCGGGGGATACCGTCTTACTGGCAGATGGGACCGTCGGTATGAAAGTTGTCGACAAAGTTGACGATGTTTCCATCACTTGCGAAGTGAATCGCCCCGGATTAATCCGATCACGCCAGGGGATCAATCTTCCCGGAGCAACATTGAGAACTCCGTGCCTGACAGAAAAAGATATTGAAGATCTGAAATGGGGACTATCCAAACGATTGACCTTCTTCGGTCTCAGTTTTGTTCGCAGTGCCGATGACATTGTGAAACTTCGCAATCTGGTGAAGGAACTTGCTCCCGATTACGAACCGCAACTGATTGCAAAAATTGAAAAGGTGGAAGCGGTTCGGGAACTTGAAGCGATCACTAAAGTATGCGATGGAGTGATGGTTGCTCGGGGCGATCTGGGTGTGGAATCGGATATTGCTCGCCTGCCGATTCTGCAAAAGCAGATTATTCGTCATTGCAACGAACGCCGCATCCCAGTGATCACGGCGACACAAATGCTCGACAGTATGGAAGAACAACCGTTTCCAACGCGAGCAGAGGCAGCCGATGTGGCCAATGCGGTATTTGATGGAACCGATGCCGTCATGCTATCTGGCGAGACAGCAATCGGAAAATATCCCATCCGTGCTGTTAATATGATGGATAACATTGTTCGCTGTACCGAAGATGAAGTTCCTCATCGCGGAGATGTCGACTGGAAAACGGAGTCGAAAAATCGTGCTCTGGTTGTGACTGAGGCTGTGACACTGGGCGCCTGCACGGTCGCTGAGCGGCTGCATGCAAATCTGATGGTGCTCTGTACGAAAACCGGTCGGACGGCTCTGGCCATTTCACGACAACGCAGCCGGATTCCCTTGCTGGCGATCACCGATAACCGACTGGTTGCCAACAAGATGTGCCTCTATTGGGGTGTGATTCCTGTGGAAAGTGATGTCGTCAGTGAAGACCCGAATTCGATCTTGAAATTTGCTGTCGAATGGGGCAAAAAGAAGGGAATCCTGGAATCAGGAAGCCGGATTGTTCTCATCTCCGATACCGACTGGGGGGCAGAAGGCCACGATTTAATGGTCGTGCATCTGGTTCGATAGCCGGACGCCTTTCCATCTAAATTTTTGGAGGACTTTTCATGCAGGAGAAAAAAGCCCCTCTTGAAAGTTATGAAGCGTTTGCAGATCGCCTGATCCGCGAAGCCGAAGCCCGGGGTGAATTTGCCAATCTGCCCGGCTTGGGAAAGCCGATTCCGGGGATTGATCAGCCTCGTGATGAAAACTGGTGGATCAAAGACAAACTCCGCCGGGAAAATCACAACCTGATACCCACCCGTCTGGGAGTGAAACTCGAAGTTGAGAAATTGCTTGAGACGCTCAAATCAATTCCTTCCGAATCCCAAGTCCGGGATCGGGTTCGCAAAATGAATCAGAAGATTCGCGAAGTCCACTATTCCTCTGCAGAAAGTCCTGCTGTGATTATTCTTCCACTCGATGAAGAAGTGATCGTCGAGCAATGGCAAAGCAGATCCAATGAATTGCAGGGTGCCAATAAAAAAAGACGGTGAAGAAAGAGGGGACTTTCTTCACCGTCAGATTTTCAAGCAACATTAAGTTGCGTTGTTATCGGCAGTCAAGCGACTGCGTTCAAACTAGTTGCAGCAGTGTGGTGCACAGCAGCTTGGAGCACAGCAAGTTGGGCAGCATTCGTCATCGCAGCAGCTTTCTGGGCAGCAGCAAGAAGGAACGCAGCATTTTGGTGCACAGCAAGATGGGCAGCAATCATCGCAGCAATCGTCTGGGCAGCAGCAAGTTGGTGCACAGCAAGTTGCTTCGCAGCAATCATCGCAGCAATCGTCTGGGCAGCAGCAGCTTGGAGCACAGCAAGTTGGGCAGCAAGCGTCATCGCAGCACTCGTCTGGGCAGCAGCAAGAAGGAACGCAGCAATCATCGACACAGCACTCGTCTGGGCAGCAGCAAGAAGGTGCACAGCAGCTGACGTAGCTCTGGCATTTCTTCAGGAGACGACCTTTGAACAGACCAGCTTCAGCGTCGGCGAAGCTCATACAACACAACATCATAGCAGCAGCGAAACAGATAGTCTTTTTCATAGCAAAAACTCCTCGAACTCTTTTCTGAGGACAGCGTCGCGAATCGTAATATGACTTCGGGGACATTCCCGAAAGGATCAGTCAGAGAACCATTCACTCGACACGGAAATTACAGGCAAACCTGCTACTTTATTTCGGCAGTGTCTCACGCAGACACTTACCAAAATTGTTCAGTTACCAAGTTGAACTCAATCTCAGGCTCGTTGTGACGATTGTTCCGATTATGACGATTCCGGTCATTCCTGCAGCCTGACACACTTGTCCAACCGCATGTGCACACACTCGTGAAGAGCAGGAAATTTCAAAACTCGTCAAATCAAAATTCACGTCGTCTCAAACCTTACAAAATCTCAGTCGTCAATCTTCAAGGTGGAACAAGCAGCAATAAAACTCACTGCATTCGAAGTACTTATTTAGAAGTAAGATGATGGTCCGGAAGGAAGGGACAGTTTCCGGTCCGACAGGTTTTCGACTTTACCGTCTTGTTAACCTGGTAAGACTGGTGAAAGTTTTCCTGTCAGTGAAACTGCTCCCAAAGTTTGCAGGATCTCGGGTCTACTTCGTAATAACTAAAAACTCCGTCCACTTGGCAACAGTCATCAAAAAACAGGTTGATGCCAGCGACACATTCAATTTCGACCTTACAGCGAGCGCAACTACTAGAGAAATTTGCCACAGTGATTTCATTCCCCAAGCGATAAGCTCTTCCCGAACTACCTTATTTACCAATTCATGAATAACCCTTAAAAATCAGGCTTGATTACCGTCTTACGGATGCCATTCGTATCTCCAAATGTGTTTCAGGCATTCAGGGTGAAGCGTGGCCAGAGGCAACATTGCACAAAAAAACCGCACAACTTTTTTGTTGTGCGGTTTTGGAATGGCCAGTGTTGAGTGGCTAGTGGCTAAAGTTGTCAGACAGAGAGTCTAAAATTAGATCGGGTGCTGACCGCTTTACACGAAATCAAATTCCCCTCATCACTGACTCTAGCCACTGGGCATTTCCCCTTCTTTAAATTTGATCAAGACCCTGCTTTAAATCTCGAATAATATCTTCGATATCTTCGGTCCCTACCGAAATACGTACAAAGTCAGGAGTGACACCGGTCGACTGCTGTTCTTCAAGCGACAACTGTTGATGCGTTGTACTGCTCGGATGGATAATCAGCGATTTGCTGTCTCCGATGTTTGCCAGATGCGAGAACAGCTTCACACTATTAATCAATTTAATGCCGTTCGCTTTCTGCTGCTCAGGAGTCTCTCCGGCTATTCCGAAACCGAAGACGGCACTGCTGCCCTTCGGCAAATACTTCCGTCCTAACTCATAACTTGGATGCGTCGGCAAGCCCGTGTGATTCACCCACGATACTTTCGGATGATCCGCCAGAAATTCCGCCACTTTCTGAGCATTCTCGCTATGTCGAGGCATCCGCAAATGCAATGTCTCCAATCCCTGCAGGAACTGAAACGCGTTGAACGGACTCATCGCCGCGCCGGTATCCCGCAAAATTTGAGTGCGGGCTTTGAGAATGTAAGCCAGATTCATCGGGCCGAATGTTTCATAGAACTTCATCCCATGATAGCTCGGCTCCGGTTCAGTCAGCTCGGGGAATTTTCCGTTATCCCAGGGAAATCCTCCTTTTTCAATCAAGATACCGCCGATTGAAGTGCCGTGACCACCGATGAATTTGGTGCAGGAGTGCACAACGATATCGGCTCCCCACTTAAAAGGCTGACACAAATAGGGGGAAGCGGTCGTGTTATCGACAATGACCGGAATTCCAGCTTCGTGAGCAATCTCTGCAATCGCTTCGAAATCAGGAACATTCGCTTTGGGATTTCCAATTGTTTCCAGAAAGATCGCTCGGGTGTTTTCGTCGATGGCATTCCGAAATGTTTCCGGATCGGTCTGATCGACAAATTTGCAATCAATTCCCAGTTTTGGAAGTGTGTAATGGAACAGATTATACGTTCCACCATACAGGCTGGAGGAGGAGACGATATTCTTTCCCTGTCCCATGATATTCAAAATCGAATACGTGACCGCAGACGATCCCGAAGCCAGCGCCAATGCTCCAGATCCACCTTCCAAAGCGGCTAATCGCTTTTCGAGAACATCGCAGGTCGGGTTCATCAACCGGCTGTAGATATTGCCGAATTCCTGCAAACCGAATAATCGGGCGGCATGATCGGTATCGTTAAAGACATACGAGGTCGTCTGATAAATCGGCACTGCTCGCGAATTGGTTGCCGGATCGGGCACCTGGCCAGCATGCAGGCACAGCGTATCGGGATTGTAAGTTACTTCTTCACTCATGGTGTCAACTTTCGATGTGTTTCAAGTTATAAATAATGCCATATAATTGGATAGCCCAGATAGCTCCGCGATCTGGGGGGACGAAGTCCACAAGAGGACTTCAGTTTGACAATTGAATTTCCCCACAAACTTCTTGCGGCTGCGCCGCCCCAATCGAATCTTTCGGGACTATCCTCTATATCACCTCATAAGAAACTTTTGGGGTGACCATGATTTAACAGCCGAAAAAGACTTTATAGAATGAACTCATGAGGGCTTCTTTGGACTTGCGAATGCCAGCATATTCGTCCAGTTCGCTGCCTTCGTACTCGATGCCGTAGTAGCCTTTGTAGCCAGATGCCATGACGATCGCCAGCATTTTCACCAGATCCGTCTCTTTGTTAAAACGTCGATCATAAGTGATATGAGGATTGTCTTTGTCGAATTCATGTGTTTTCACACTGACAGCTTTTGCATAAGGCATCAACTCCGCAACACCCTGATAGCGGTCGTACCAGATGTCCTGATTGCGATCAATCGCGAAGTTGCCAAAGTCGGGCAGGGTGCCGCAGCGAGGGTGATCGACCTTCTTCATCACTGTCGATAACCAGGCCCCACTGGAAGAGAGGCCACCGTGATTTTCAACAATCACATTGATGTCATGCTGATCACCGAATTCGCTCAGGCGACGCAAACCATCAGCTGCTCGTTCAACCTGTTCTTCATAGGTTCCACTGCTGGCGGCATTGACGCGAATCGAATGACAGCCCAGAAACTTGGCCGCTTCGACCCATTTGTAATGATTCTCGACCGCCTGTGTCCGCTTGGCCTCATCGGCATCGCCTAAATTGCCTTCGCGATCGATCATAATCAGCAGGCTTTCGACACCCTCGCCCTCTGCTCGGGTTTTCATCTCTTTGAGATAGCTCTGATCTTTCGCTTTATCCTTGAAGAACTGGTTGACGTATTCGACACCGGTAATTCCGAATTCCTGCTTGGTTGTTTTCGCAAAATCAAGATGATCGAGTTTGCCATCGAATAATGCTTTGTGCAGCGACCATTGAGCCAGAGAAATTTTGCAAAGGGGTTCCTTCTCAAGCAGGCTTGCCTGAGAGAAACCGGGAAGCAGGAAACCCGCACCGATAGCAGAACAGGTTTGCAGGAATTGACGGCGGGAAGTATTCATGGTGTCTCGCTTGAATCGGAAAGGAATAGAAATAGTGAACTTTGCGATGGCATTGAGCATACGAAACCCAATGCAGGCTCACAATTCTCTGCCTGTGAAAATTCAAGCGAAACTGAAAATCAAAAGAACGTCGGGTGGCTGGGGTCGAAGCGCAGCGAAGCCCCCAGAATATTCGCAGGGTGACGTAATCTTTCCTTCTCCTTGGGGAGAAGGTGGCCGAAGGCCGGAGGAGGGGATCTCTTCGACATCCTCATTCCAAGTCACATCAATTGATCACGCCATAATTTCCTTCACCACATTACCCTTCACATCCGTCAAACGCATATCGCGGCCTGCGTAGCGGTAGGTGAGGCGTTCGTGATCCAGCCCGAGCAAGTGTAAGATGGTGGCGTGCCAGTCGTGAATGTGAACACGTCCTTCGACAGCTTCAGAACCGTAATCGTCGGTCGCTCCATGAGAATATCCTCCTTTTGTCCCACCTCCAGCCATCCAGGAAGTGAAGCCTCGATGATTGTGATCCCGACCATCATCTCCCTGAGCATAAGGAGTCCGGCCAAATTCTCCACTCCAGATGACAAGCGTATCTTTCAGAAGATCGCGTTGTTTTAAGTCCGCCAGCAAACCTGCGATCGGTTTATCGATACTCTCCGTTTTATTCGTCAGATCCTGCTGCAGATTTCGATGGTGATCCCACTGACCCGAAGTCACTTCCACAAATCGCACACCAGCTTCGACGAACCGACGAGCGAGTAAACACTGACGCCCGAAATTATTGGTGGCTTCTTCTCCAATGCCATACATCGACTGAGTCGCCTGAGTTTCGCTGGAAAGCTCCATCAGTTCGGGTAATTCGGATTGCATTCGGAAGGCGAGTTCAAGTGATTCAATCGCTCCTTCCACCTCGTTATTCTGCTCTTCGAGCTGGAGTGTTTTTTTGTTGATCGATTGAATGTAATCGAGTTGCAATCGCTGATAATCGGGGGACTGCTGCGGATTTTTAATGTTGCCAACGATTCCACTGGGAGATGACTGGCCGCGACGTCCGGCTGCTGCCAAACGGGGATTTCCCATCGTGATCGGCGTTCCCTGACAGATCGCTGGTAGAAATGCACTGCCATAGTTAGAAGGCCCCCCATTATTTCGCGGCGGGCTGATCGTCACGAATCCGGGCAGGTTTTCATTCTCAGTTCCCAATCCATAAAACGCCCAAGCTCCCAGTGAAGGACGTTTGAATTGAGAAACGCCAGTATGTAGACGCAATATTGCTTGAGGATGAGCAGGTACATCCGTATGCATTCCGTGCAGCATGCAAAGATCATCTGTATGATTGGACAATTCCGGAAACAATTCCGACATCCACATTCCACTTTGGCCATGCTGCTGAAAATTCCAGGGAGATCCCAGCAGTTTCGCGGATCGCGATCGGGTGTCTGTCATTGTCTTGCCATGATCCTGTTTCAGCTTTGGCTTGTAGTCGAAGGTATCGACATGCGAAGGAGCCCCTTCCATGCAAAGGAAAATCACATGCTTGGCCCGAGCAGGGAAGTGTGTCGGCTTGGGAGCCAGCAGATTTTCTTTTTCAGCCGCCATGGTTGAAAGACCCGCAAAGGCGAGATACCCAAATCCAACACTAGCCGATTTTAAGGCAGTACGGCGTGAAAACAGTGCAGACTCATTAAACATGGATATTCTCCCAGTGGATGTTAGTACGAGGGAAGTGTTAGATCTGAAGTTTTGCAAAACTCCAATAAGCAGATAAATCCAGATCGACTCGATGAGTCAACAATTTTTTTATTTGCCACAGAGTCCACAATAAGGTTGACTGATTCTCTGCAATCTGTGTTTATCCGTGTCCATCCGTGGTTCAAAAAACTGATTCGTTACCGCAGCGAAAACTCAGCACTGGCAAACAGGGCCTGACAAAACGCAGCCCAGGTTGCAGTCTCGTTGTGCTCTTTTCCATAAACGTAGAGGAACAGTGTTGCGTTTCTCATTTCCGAAGGTTCCGGCAAACGTGAGTAACACATGCGATAGGCATAATTCACTCGATCGCTTTCTGTCGAATATTTTGAGATTAGATGAGCAGACATTCCGGCGGCTTGTCGAATCACGAATTCACTGTTCATTAAGAACAGAGACTGTTCGGGTATCGTTGTCGAAGATCGTTCGCCGATGATCAGACTCGGATCAGGGAAATCGAAGATGGAAAGGATTTCAGGAATCTCATCGCGGACAATTGGCAGGAACACCGAACGATGCACATCGCCGGCGGCGAGGTCGCCTCGGATCCGGAAACTGACATTTCCCTCACCCTGTTGAGCGACCAGACTTCCTTCCGGAAAATCGACATCGAGGTTCTGACCTAATGCGAGTAAAGTATCCCGCAACGCTTCGGCTTCGAGTCGTCGTTTCGGCATCCGCCAGACATAGACATTATCGGGATCCTGACGGTAGTTCTCGGGATCCATTCGTGAAGAAAGCTGATAAGCCCGGCTCAGAACAATCGACCTAATCAGTTGTTTGACCGACCAGTCATTTTCGACAAACGAGATCGCCAGATGATCCAGTAATTCTGGATGGCTTGGCCGTTGACCGGAAGCTCCGAAGTTATCGACCGTTGTCACCAGACCCCGTCCCATCAAATGCAGCCAGACGCGATTGACCATCACCCGAGCTGTCAGCGGATTCTCTGGGGAGGCAATCCACTCCGCCAGTTCCATTCGGCCACTGTCGTATCTGCCGATGCTGGGTTGTTTGTCAGTCAACACCTGAGGAAATCCTCGCTTCACCATCTGTCCGGGTTGCTCGATTTCTCCTCGAATATATAGCGGGCAGTCATCTGTTCGGAGACCTTCGCGTACTCCCATCGCCCGTAACTTCGGGGTGCCCTGCTCGTCATATGAGTTCAGTTCGCCAGTCAGCTGACTGACACGAGACTGATAAAAAATCCGTCGGATATTGCTGTCAGGGCCACTTAGTTCAGCCAGTTGCTCACGTTGAATTTCGATCTGCCGTTCCAGCACGGCTCGTCGCGAAGTATCCAGCGAGGCCACTCCTGCAGGAACATTCGCGTCTGCTGGCAGAACGAGAAGCGGACTCGGATGATTACTCTGTACAGATCTGATAGTTCCGTAGCACGTTTCCGTACTGCGAAAGATGCCAGCCAGGGCGTAATAATCCGTTTGCGGGATCGGGTCAAAACGATGATCATGACAACGGGCACAGGCGACAGTCAAAGCCTGAAACGCCTGAAAGGTTGTATCGATCTGTTCGTCAACGACATCCATTTGAAACTGCTGTCGATTCCGTTCGTTGAGCGACTTGGGGCCAATTGCTAGAAAGCCGGTGGCAATGAGATTAGCAGCTTGTTCGGTTTCATTTTGAGCTGGCAACAAATCTCCAGCCAGTTGAGCCCGCACAAACTGATCGTACGGCATATCATTCATGAACGCTTCAATGACCCAGTCGCGATACCGCCAGGCATGCGGAAAGGCAAAGTTGGAAGCATTTCCAGACGACTCCGCGTATCGAGCGACATCGAGCCAGTGCCTTCCCCAGCGTTCACCAAACCCCTGCGATTGCAGCAGTTCATCCACCAGCGATGCGACTGCTGCCTGAGCATTATTGGCATAATCTTTCTCGAACTGAGCCAGTTTTTCAGGAGCAGGAGGCAGGCCGACCAGATCGAAATATAATCGACGAGCGAGAATATTCGGTTCGCAGTCGGCGACAGGATCGAATCCATTGGCTTCCATTTTGGCGAGCAGGAAATAGTCAATCTCCGTCCGAGGCCAATCCTGAATTCGGACCTGAGGGAGTTCAACGGCAGTGGGAGGCTGAAACGCCCAGAATTTCCGGCCTTCTTTGATGTCGATTTCGTACTGAACTTTTGCCCCGCCCTCGCCATCTCGCGGGTCGGGTGCTCCCATCGCAACCCACTTTTCGAAATCTGCAATCTGATCTGCAGATAGTTTTCCGTCCGGAGGCATTTTTAATTTGGAATCGGAGTAGCGAATCGCTTTGAGCAGCAAGCTCTGGGAATGATTCCCCGGCACAACAGCCGGCCCCTGTTCGCCGCCACTGCGAATTCCTTCACGCGTATCGAGCGTCAAACCACCCTCTCGTTCATTTTCCTGAACGGAATGGCACGAATAACACTGCTTGATGAGCACCGGCCGGATTTTATTCTCAAAAAACTGAGACTGTTCCGGACTCAATGTTTCTTCCGCCTTCAACTCTTGCTGCACTCCAGCACAGGCTGTCAGCATGGCAACGCAGATTATGGGCTTGGAGATTAAATCACGCATGGAAACATTCCTGCCAGAAAAGAAGAGAAGTTCTGTGTGATTAAACCATCAATAAAGGCATTTGTTTCGCTCTCCTTTAATAATTGTCTGTTTTCCAAATCGATTGATACTCTTCAGCCTGAACTGGACTTCCTCAAGAATCTTTCGAGGCCACCCAGAAAAAGCATTACTCACAATCAAGTCGAGTTGATTTATTGCATTAAGCATTTCTCAACCAATTCGTAATTACTTTTTTATCACTCTAATTTATTCGTTTGAGACTTCTGAGGAAAGTCTGCTTTCCCCTTGCTAACGCTTCAGGTTATGATTTGATTCCTCGTAAATGAATGGACTTGTACGAAGCGAATTGATACAGACGGGATGAATTGATGTTGCATGCGGTGATTATGGCGGGGGGGAGTGGGACGCGGTTCTGGCCATTGAGTCGGAAGACGATGCCCAAGCAATTGTTGAATCTCACGAGTGACCGGTCGATGATTCAGATGACGGTCGATCGCTGCGAGGGTGTCGTCGAGTTGGAGTCCACCTGGGTGGTGACGAATCAGGCTCAGGCTGCGACCACAGCTGAGCAGCTTCCGGAAATTCCGGCTGAGAACATCCTGATTGAACCGGTCGCCCGCAATACGGCTCCATGCATTGGACTTGCGGCTATGCATCTGCTGGCGAAGGATCCTGAAGCAGTTATGTTATTGATGCCGGCTGATCATGTGATCGAGCCTCGGGAGGAGTTTCATCGATCGGTTCGGATTGCGGAATCGATCATTGCAAATGATGAACAACGGCTCGCGTTATTTGGTGTAGTTCCCGAGTTTCCTTCGACCGGGTTTGGTTACATTGAACGGGGCTCCCGGCTCGATGGAGAGTCGGCATCGAATGTTTATGAGGTTTCCAGTTTCCGCGAGAAGCCCGATTACGAAACCGCTCAAAGTTATATGCAGCAGGGAACTTTCTTCTGGAACTGCGGCATCTTTGTCTGGAAAGCACAAACGATTCTCGATCTGCTTGCCATCCATCAGCCTCGGATAGCCGAGCCTCTGGATGAAATTCGAGTGAGTCTCGGCACCGAGAATTACAAATCGACATTGGCCAAATGGTTTCCGGAATGTTCCTCGATTTCTATCGACTATGCCGTGCTGGAAAAATCGGAGAACATCGCCGTCGTCGAAGCTTCCTTCAACTGGGACGACGTCGGCTCCTGGCAGGCAATGCATCGGCTGATCGG
>TARA_R100000789_G_scaffold79524_4_pt1 | contig 19006 bp, 9 predicted proteins | sample TARA_R100000789 | Tara Oceans TARA_R100000789 (sample SAMEA2623403) | marine metagenome | biome: marine biome (ENVO:00000447); feature: mesopelagic zone (ENVO:00000213); material: "saline water (ENVO:00002010), including plankton (ENVO:xxxxxxxx)" | depth 450 m
CCTTGACCTGTTCCGGCGTGCCAAAGGCGGGCGCGCCACTTTTCATGTCGACGTTGGAAGCAAAGGCCCCGTAGCAGACCGGCGCGCCGGGGTTGGCCAATTGCGTCAGGGTGATCCCGGCCAAAGCCTCTGCATGGGAAAGCGTGATGGCCCCGGCGACCGTGACCGGCGCCATGGCCCCCATCAGACAGAACGGCGTGACGACAGAAACCTGCCCGTGCCGGGCAAAGTCAATCAGGCCCTGCGCCATGGGAATGTCGATCTGGCGCGGAGAGTTGGTGTTGATGATCGTATAGCAATGCGGGTTTTGCATGAACTGATCGTCCGACAGCCCGCGAAAACCCGCGATCATCTCAAACCCGTCGCGCGCCTGCGCCGTCCCGCGCGAGAACACAAAAGGCACCTTGTCCGAGACACTTAGCTGCATCCGGGTAAAGGCGTAGTGCCGCAAGTGGACGGGGATGTCCTGCGGCTCCACCCCCGGTGATAGCATCTGGATGGCGTCGAAATGCTGAACGATCCTGGTCAGTTCCTCGACGTCGCGCAGGGTGCCGGGACGACGACCGCGCAACATGTCGGAACAGTTCGGTGCCCCTGCCCCGGACTGGAACGCAAGGCTGCCCAACTGCATGTCGATATGTCGATCGGGCGCGCCGCCGTGCAGGGTAAACTGGCGCGGGGCGGAGGCCAGCGCCGCCGTGACAATGTCGCGCCCGATGTAGACCATCTGGCTGTCCTCATCGACACGCGCGCCCGCTTGCCCAAACAGCCTGCGCGCCTCGGGCAGCAGCACCTTGATGCCCAGTTCCTCCAGCACCTTTAGAGAAGTGTCGTGGATCGCCACCACGCGGTCCTCGGTAAAGACGGTTTGCGGGGTAAAGGGGTTTTTGAGCTGCCGGTAGTTGACGGTGCGTTTGGCGGTGGGCGTATCGCCACCGCGTTTGCGGCGACGACGACCGGTGTTTTCGGTAAGCGTGCTCATGACGACGCGCCCGACTTTGCGCGCATGGCGTTTCCTGCGGGGTCATAGGGTGAGGGCGCAATCACACGGGCCGGGCATTCAACGCCGACGACGTGCACGGACAGGTTTGTGCCCTCTGCCGCCGCGTTCGCACTGACCATGGCCAAGGCGTAGGATTTGCCCAACGTGTGCCCGTATCCGCCCGAAGTGACAAAGCCGACCTTTTCGCCGTCTTTCCAGACCGGTTCATACCCGCTGGCGTCGGCGTCACGGCTGTCCACCTCCAACGTCACGATCCGGCGTTTGGCCCCGGTGTCGCGTTCCGCCAGAGCCGCCTGTTTGCCGATGAAATCAGGTTTGTCCCAGTCGATCCACCGGTCCATTCCGGTCTCACCGGGGGTATACCCTTGGGTGAATTCCGCCGACCAGATGCCAAAAGATTTCTCCAGCCGCAGCGATAGCATGGCGTTGAACCCGTATTCGCGGATGTCCTGATCCGCCCCCGCCTCCAGCAGCAACTCGCGCAGCTTGATGTGATCGCCGTAGCGCACGTTGATCTCGTACCCCAGTTCCCCGGCGACAGACATGCGCGCGACGCGCGCGCGGAACAGGCCCACATCCAGCGCGGCGCAGCCCATAAACGGCAGGTCGCCCGCACCCTCGCAGACCTTGTCGATCACGGCGCGCGAACGCGGCCCGGTCAAGGCAAAACCGCAGACCTCTTCGCCCAGATCACGGACCTGCACGCCTTCGTCCATGTGATCCTCGAACCAGCGCATGTGCCATGCGCGCAGGTAGTAGCTGCCCATGATCCACCATGTGCCATCGCCCCAGTTGAACACGGTCAGATCGCCTTTCAGGCGGCCCCCCGGTTCCAACATCGGGGCCAGCTTGGCCCGGCCCGGTTTCGGCAATTTCGAGGCCATGATGCGGTCCAGCCAGCCTTCGGCTTTCGGGCCGGACACCTCGAACCGCGAAAATCCGGTGATGTCGATCAGGCCCACCTTGTCGCGCACATGGCGGCATTCCGCGCCCACGATGTCAAAGGCATTGGACCGTTTGAGCGTCGGTGTTTCCTCAAACCCCGTGGGGGCAAAATACAGCGGCACCTCAAGATCCCAGCTGACGCCCCACCTGCAGCCTGCATCGGACATGGCCGAATAGGCAGGGGCGGTTTTCAGCGGGCGGCCAGCGGGCAGTTGTTCGTTCGGGTAGGTCATCACGAAGCGGCGGGAATAGAACTGGCCGGTGGTTTCCTTGATATAGCGCTTGTTCTGGGCAAAGTCGCCGTAGCGCGACACGTCCATCGACCATGCGTCGGCCTCTGGCTCTCCGTGGATCATCCATTCGGCCAGTGTTTTGCCGACACCTCCACCCTGCAGGAACCCCGCCATGACGGCACAGGCGGACCAGTAACCGCGCTTGCCGCGCACCGGGCCGACCAGCGGGTTGCCGTCGGGTGAGAAAGTAAAGGCACCGTTGACCCATGTCTTGATCCCGACGTTTTCCAGCGCGGGATAGCGTTCATAGGCGCAGATCAACTCCTTTTCGATGCGGTCCGTCTGTTCCTGAAACAGCTCCATCCCGTAATCCCACGGCGCGCCATCCATCGCCCAGTGTTCGTGGTCGACCTCATAGATGCCCACCAACAGGCCGTTCTGGTCCTGCCGGGTGTAGGTGAACCCCTCAAGGTCGACGGTCATTGGCACCTCAAAGTCCAGCTTGGCGATTTCGGGCACGGTGTCGGTAATGAAATAATGATGTTTCAGGGGTGAGACCGGCAGTTCTATGCCTGCCATGCGGCCGACCTGTTTGGCCCACAGGCCAGCGGCGTTGACCACATGTTCGCAGGTGATCGTGCCCTTATCCGTCACAACCTTCCAGCCATCGGCGGTCTGCTCCAGCGCCTGCACCTTGGTGTGTTCGTGAACTGTGGCCCCCCGCTTTTTGGCGGCACCTGCGTAGGCGTGTACCGTTCCGGTGGTGTCAAGATAGCCCTCACGATCGGCCCACATGGCGCCAAGGATGCCGTCGGTCGACATGATCGGACAGCGCTTTTGCGCCTCTTCCGGCGTCAGCAGTTCGCAATCTTCGATGCCGATAGACTGAAACACCCGGTAAGCCGATTGCAGCCACTCCCAGCGGTCGGGCGTCCCCGCCAGCGTCAGACCCCCGGTCATGTGCAGGCCGATGTTCTGGCCGGATTCCTTTTCAATCTCCGGCAGCAGGTCGATGGTATAGGCTTGGAGGGCGGCCATGTTCGGGTCGGCGTTCAGCGCGTGGATTCCGCCCGCCGCGTGCCAGGACGACCCGGCGGTCAGGACCGCGCGTTCCAACAGGCAGACATCGCGCCAACCGAGTTTCGCAAGATGATACAGCACAGACGCGCCCACGACGCCCCCGCCAATGACAACCACGCGGTAATGAGTGTTCATGTCCGACCCTCTTTGGCTTCAATGCTTTGAAGTCAGGCTAGGTGGTGGGTCCGGAGCGGACTAGACAGAAATGTCCAGAGCATGTTCCAAAGGCGACATGTGGCGTGACCTGTCGCCGTTTGGGCAGGGCAAACAGGGGGTGTTGCGCGGCGGGCGGGCCGGTCAGAGCACCTCAACCGAATCGTCTAAAACATCGTCTTCGTCGGGCAGGTCGAGCGTTTCCCATTTCGCGCCGCCCGAGAGCATCAATTGCTCATACAGCCCGCCGGGACCAAAAGGATCGCTGGCAGGATTGGGGATCGGATCAACTGGTGTGGGATCAATCGGCGTCGGTTCAACGGGGTCTGGTGCCGGTTCAGTTGGGGCCGCAACCTCCCATTTCCCCGCATTTCCGGCGAGGAACTGGAAATACGTTCCATTTGGACCGAAAAGATCGCCGCCCGTCGGTGCGGGCTCTTCAGGCGCTGCCGGATCGGGTTGCGGATCTATGGGTGCGGGGTCAATGGGGTCAGGCACAACCGGATCGGGATCAACCGGTGTCGGGTTTTCGGGGTCTGGATCGACCGGCTCTGGATCGGCAGGCTCTGGATCGTCCTCTGGCAAGGGGCCATCGACCCGCTCTCCATCGACGATGCTGTATTGTTCGGTCACATATTCCCGCAGCACCCAGTCGGTATAGGGTTCGCGCAGGGCACCGGCATCATCCGTCACAAACGGATCAAAGGCGGCGTAGGTCTCAAACACGCCGGTGACCAGCGCGACCTGATCCGGGGTCAGGTTCTCTTCCTCGGCCCAGCTGATGTAGCCAGTGAAATGAGTGACTGTCACGTCCTCTCCGTAAAGCGGCAGGGCCGCTTCGGCGAGTTCGGTGGTGTGGACGTGGTCGCTGTGTTCGATCTCGCTGGAGTCGTCCTGCAACAGAATGTCATCAGGCATATGCCGGGTCATGATCGCGCCCAGCACCTGTGTCAGATCGTCAGATGAATAAGTGACCAGCCCGTCAACGGTGGTGATCTGGTCGGCATCGCCCTCCAGCAGGCGTTCGAGACTGCCAAAGCCATAGGTGTCGGTGCCGCCGCCGTCGATCCCGTCCGGCGTGCGCAGGAAATACAGCCGTACTTGCGGATCATCGGCCAGATAACTGCTTTGCACTTCCCACGCGACGCCGCCGACATCCAGCGTCACGGTCTCATCCACCCAATCGGCGGGATCGGCACCGGCCATCTGGGCATAGGCCGCCTTGGCCCCCATTTCTCTCGCCTCCCAATAGGCGGACTCGTCCCCGGCATCGCCGGCAGTGACAAAGACCGTGGTCATCGGGTCGCCGTCTGCGATGGTGTCAGCGATGTGGGGATTCATGAACAACAGGTCATCGTCGGGGTGCGCGACAATCGCCATGTCGCCGCCTGCCATCGTCGGGCTGATCGGTTCGATTGTCAGGTCGATCACCATGGCGTCATTCGGCGTCGCCGGGCCGCGCAGATCCGCGACCGGCAGCGCCAGTGGCACCTCGGCGGGCATCTCGGCCAACAGCGTGTCGTCCTTGTACAGCGCCATGACGCCCTCGGCGTCGATCACGGCGGCAAAGCTGGCGGTCTCACCGGAGATCAGCGCATCCTCGGCCACAAGCCGGTACACCGACCCGTCCTGAGACAATTCAAAATACAGATCGTCGCTGGAACCGAGTTGGCCAAGGGTCAGGCGCGCGTCCCCCGCTTCGGTGCCCAGCGCGACCAGAGGTTGCGACGGCCCCGCGCCAAGGCTGTCGTATTGCACGGCAATTTCGATCCGCAGAGGTCCGGTGAATGTCCCGTTCGGCGCTGACAGCGTCATCGCTCTATTTTCCTATTGGCTTGGCGCAGAAAACACCGCGCTTTTGTCACAAAACAGCTTTAACCGAGATGGGAACAATCTAGCGCCATACGCCTGCCGCGGGCAGGGATTCCGGCGCAAACCGGGAAACACTGTGTCAACGGGTTTAAAATTCGCCTGAAACGTCTTGATTTCAATCCGTTGCCCTGAATGGCGCCGCCCACCGTCGGCGGGCAATTCGCGTGATCGTAGCCCGTCCCGGCGTGCAAAAGCACACGAATCAGGGAAAAACCGGGCAAATTCCGCACGCCGCGCGCTTGATGCGACCCGCAATGTTCCTAAGCTGGCGACACCCCTAAATGGACATTCCCATGTCGTTGAGCCTGCGCCCGTTTTCTCTGTTGTTGCTGCTGTTCCTCCTGTGTACTGCCCTGCCCCGCAGTGGCGCGGCGCAGGACGGATGGGCTGGCGATTGGCAGACCTATTGGTCCGCCGGTGAGGCTGTTGTCCTTCTGGAACGGCGCGGCGACACGGTGTCCGGCACCTATCAACCCGGGGACGGCCGATTGACTGGCACCATCTCGCCCGACGGCGTGTTGCGCGGAACTTGGCAGGAGATGGCGGAACGCGGGACGTTCACCTTTGTGCTGGCGCACGACGGGCAGAGCTTTGCCGGGCGCTTTGGCACTGGCGACTGGTGGAACGGCCATCGCACCGACCTGGCCGAGCAACACCGCCCCGACTGGTGGAGCGGGGCAACCCCGCGCGCCACCCTGAGCAGCATCCTCGCGGCCGGGAACGACGCGCAGTATCGTGAGCGTGAGGGGCAGATGCGCTGGATCGACCCGCTGCTGACCTATGACGGCCCCGAAAGCGGGTCGTCGGACCGTGATCGACGGCAACGCGCGCTCTGGCATATTCTCGACATCTCGACCTTTCGGCTGTTGGACGCGCCGGAGCCGCCCCCAGCGGCAGAGCCGGGCACCGAACTGCTGTTTGAGATCGGACCGGCGGGCACAAGCGCAACGTACCAGTTGGTGTTTCGGCTGGACGAGACGCAGCTGTGGCATCTGTTGGTGCCACCCGGGCCTGCCTTGCAGGCTGATCTGTCGCGGTTGGTTCAGGCCCGCGGGCACGACACACTGGATACGCTGGACAAGGCCCGCGCCGGATCGCCGCGCATGGTGATGATGGACTTTCTCCTTGGGACAAGGGACTGGAACGGCGCGGGCGGCGCGCGGGCCTTGCGCGCGCTGGACCTTGATCATGTGCCCCACCAGCTGCGCCGGGCCGAGGGTGCGCTGATGGCCGATTATCTCCGTCGGACCATCGACCGGATCGGCATTGTCTACTGGCAAGAGATCCCCGACGATCCGGCCCGCCCGCAACCCTATGTGTACTACAAGCACCCGTTGGGCAGCCTCACCATCGCCCCTACTCGCATCAAGGACGTGGACGGCGGTCCGGTCTCGAGGCTCTGGCGGTTTTCGCGCAACACGTTGGAGTCCCTGCCCGCGCTGGACAAGGCACTGGAGCGGATGCCACTGGCCCCCGGACAGACGGCATCGCAGCCGCTGTCACGGTATTTCGCCACCCGGCAGGCACTTCTAGCGCGAGTCGACGGATTTCAGCGCCGCATGTTCGGGCTGGAAATCTGGCAATGGGTCGGGCTGGCGGGTTATCTGCTGGCGATAGCGGGCACACTGTCGTTGGCTTGGCGCGCGGCGCGGACGCTGGGAACCGACCGGGGGACCATCGCATCTTTTGTTGCCCGGATGGCCGGACCGGCGGGGATGTTGGTGGTTGCGCTGCTGTTTCTGGACGCCAGTGAACGGTTGGGACTGACATTGCGGGCCTTTGGCCCTGTGTCGGCGCTGTCGGCGATCCTGCTGATCCTCGCCATAGCGGCACTGGCCTATCGAGCCGTGTCGCTGATCCATGACGCGCTGATGGCGCGCGCCACGCTGACCCGCGCCTATACCGACGAGATTGTCCTGTCGCTCGCGCAGGGTCTGCTGAAACTGCTGATCATCGTGGGGGCGATCATTGCCTGCGCGGATGTGGTGGGGCTGCCCTATGAGGGCGTTTTGACGGGTTTGGGCATCGGTGGCGTCGCAGTGGCCTTTGCGGCGCGTGAGACCGTGTCGAACATCTTGGGCGGCGCGATCCTGTTGTCGGACCGCCCCTTCCGCAAGGGCGACATGATCGAGGCGGCAGGCGTCTTCGCGGTGATCGAGACGGTTGGCCTGCGCTCGACCCGGCTGCGGACGATGGACAACACGCTGATGATCATGCCCAACGCGCAGCTGTCGGATCAGGTGATCGTCAACTGGGACAACCGGCAGCGGCGCAAGGTTCAAATGATAATCGGGCTAACCTTTGATACCCCGCGCGACCGGCTGGAAGGCTTTGTCGCGCGGTTGAAGGAGGTATATTGCAACCAGCCCGACGCGGACACCGACGATGTCACCATCGGGATAAAGTCACTAGGACCGCAAAGCGTCGACATCGAACTTTGGGGCCATTTCAAGGTCTTCACTTATGACGCGCAGGTGGCCGCGCAACAGGCGCTGATCCTCGACATCCTGTCGCTGGCCAAGGAGATGAATGTCGACTTCGCCTTTCCAACGCGAATGGTGCATCTGGCGGCGCTGCCACCCACGTCGGAGCAAGATGCCCAGGCGTGATGGGCACACGCGCAGCGGTGTCCCTCCCCTATCTCATAGCAACAGACGCCGATTGCGCGCCCCTCCGCGCCGCTGTGGGCGCGGCAATGTCAGATCCAGCGCGCGCCCCGGATGGCGCAACGATGTGTCCAGCAGCCCGCAAAAGACCGCCACCGCCGGATCGGTTCGAACAAAGGGCTGCGCCCGTAGCCAAGCGCGCACCGCCTCTGCCTCATAGCTGGCACATCCGGGCAGGCCGCCCAGCCATTGCATGTATCCCATGCAGGCCAATTCATACGCCCTATCCGGGGTCTCTACCCGGCATTGCAATTGTGTCAGGATTAGTTCGATCGACATCGCGCCCTCCGCGCCAAGGGCGGGAAGCGGATTGGATCAGCGATGTCAGCGGGCGGTGAAACGCCATGGGGCCTCGCATCTCCGGAGCACCCCGCCCGGGTTGAGTGAAAAACGGACCCGGATGGGCCCGACGATGGCAGGTCTCCTGACTTGCGGGTCAAAGCACAGTCCCGAACCTTCCCGGACCGAGGGTCCAGTGGTGTTTACGGGATGGCTCGCCGCTTACAGTTGCGGGGGCAGTCACGGCATTGGGGCCCTGCCCCGCACCGTATTCCCTATTCGACCGCGCAGAACGCGGTCACCATCGTCGCCAGAGTGGCGCAGCCGAACGGGCCGGTCAAGCCTGCGCCGCGCCGATATGGTCAAGGGTCACGTCGCCGGTTAAGGAGGAATCGTCCCACCCCGTGCGCGGGGCCGGTCAACCGACACGTTGCGCGCCCGTCAAGGGAACGCACCCAATGCGGAGAATGCCGTATGGCCATATCTGGGTTTCCCTCTGCGCCTTCCCGCAGTTCCTACGATGTCATCATCATCGGCGGGGCAATCATGGGATCGGCGACCGCGTGGTTCCTGACTGAAAACCCGGATTTCGACGGCAGCGTTTTAGTGGTCGAACGCGACCCCAGCTATGCCATGTGTTCAACCGCGCATACCTATTCCTGCATCCGGCAACAGTTTTCCGACCCGCTGAATGTGCGCATCTCGCAATTCACCGCCGAATTCATCAAAGATTTGCCCGACCGGATCGGCGATGCCCGCGCGCCGCGCCTGTCGGTTCAGAACTTTGGCTATCTCTATCTTGCCGACAACGAGGGCTTTGCCGATCAACTGCGGGTCAACGCGCAGATACAACGCGCCGCCGGAGCCGGGACAGAGTTGTTGACCCGTGATGAGATCGCGGCGCGCTATCCGTTTTACCAACTGGACGACATCCTGCTGGGGTCGATCAACACCCGTGACGAAGGGTATTGGGACGGCGGCACCCTGTTCGACTGGTTGCGACGATCCGCACGCAGCCGGGGTGTGGAATACATCGGCAATGAGGTCGTGGACATGACCAAGGATGGCAACCGCGTCCGCGCTGTTACGCTGGCCTCAGGGCAGCAAGTCGCCTGTGGCCATGTGGTCAACGCCTCTGGCCCGCGCGCTGCGCGCACGGCGGCGATGGCGGGTATCAATCTGCCGGTCGAGCCGCGCCGCCGCTTCAACTGGGTTTATACGGCGGAAAAACCACTGGACCGGGAACTGCCGCTGACCATCGACCCGTCTGGGGTCCACACCCGGCAGGACGGCCCGTCAACCTATATGGCGGGCGCCGCCCCGGCAGAGGATCTGGCGGTGGAACCGGATGATTTCCGCATGGATCACGACCGCTGGCAGGACCACGTCTGGCCGATCATCGCCAACCGCATCCCCCAGTTCGAGTCGATCCGTGTGGTGACCGAATGGGTGGGGCACTATGCCTATAACACGCTGGATCAAAATGCCATTGTCGGACCACATCCGAAGGTGGGCAACCTGCTGTTTCAGAACGGCTTTTCCGGTCACGGACTTCAGCAGGCCCCGGCAATGGGACGGGCCATCGCAGAACTGATCGCCTATGGCGAGTTCCGCAGCCTTGACCTGACACCGATGCTGTTCGACCGCATCCTGAGCGCACGCCGCGCAGTGGAAACGGCAGTGATCTGAGCGCACTGACGATCGCACGCGTTCACGTCGGTCACTCGTCCGGCGTGCCGCCTTTGCACTCCAGCGGCAGAGCCAGCAACTTACGCAAGAGCCGTTTCAGTTCTGCGGCCTCGGCCCCGTCCAGGCACCCGGCATCGCGCGACTCGTGATCAACAAAGGTCGGCATCAACGCCGTGATCCGGGCCTGTCCCAAAGCGGTCAGACGCAGTTCCATCGCGCGCTTGTCATCCTCAGGGACGCGACGGGTGATCAGCCCGTCTGTCTCCATCTGGCGGACCATCTTGGTCATATGCGCCCGCTTGATGCTAAGCGCGCGGGCCAGCAGGCCTTGCCGAATGCCCGGGTTCTCATACAGCACCATCAGCACTGAAATCTCCCCCGGGCGGACCTCTTCACCTTCGAATGCCCGAAAGAAATCGGCAAAGCTCTGCAACTGGGCCAGTCGCAATAAAAAGCCCAGCGAATCCGACAGATGGCCATAGCGCACTACCGCATCTTTGGCAGGCTCAGACACCTTGCGCACAATAGCCACCTCCCCGGACAGAGGGGATGGCAGGGCGGTCGGGCGATCCACTGCAACCGGCCGTGTCCCTCGCGTGAAAACTGGCTGTGCGCATCCATCCCCCCTTTTGCACTGCTTGCGTCTTAGTATTTGTTTACAAGTAGACAAATCATTCAGATTGAAGTCAAGATCTTCGGCGGCTGCCGGGCGCTGCCCCCTGTCACCGTCGGCGCCGCGCCACGTCGAACCCTTTGCCCGCATCCCGCCCATCAGAGTTGTCGCCCCCCATGTGGCGGCAATTCGACCTTTTGCGCTACGCGCGCAAAAGTGCTTCGCTTGCCAGACAGGAAATAGCCCTCCGGTACGTTCAACCCCTGTTATGCGTTGCCGAGGGCCTGCCCGGGCCAGACTGGAGCCAAGACTGATGAATTTGAAACCCCTGCTTGTACTGCCGCCCCTCGCGCTTGGTGTTGCCGGTTTCATGTGGATGACCAATGGTCAGGATACGCCACAACAAACCCGCGAAGAGGCCAGGCTTGCCGTGCGGGTGATGACGGTAGAGGCAGGTGCGCTGCCCCTGTCGGCGACCGGTTATGGCAGGGTTGCTGCAATGCACAGCTGGACGGCCGTCTCGCAGGTGGACGGGCGCATTCTGGAACTGGTCAGCGATCTGGCCGAGGGAACGCTGGTCGATGAGGACACCCTTTTGGTGCAGATCGACAAGACCGATTTCGATTTGGCGATCCAGAAATCACGCGCCAATATCGCCGCCGCCGAAGCAGCGTTGATCCAACTGGAGCGCGAAGAAGAAAACTCGCGTCGCGTGCTGGCGCTGGAAGAGAACATCCGCATTGTGGCGCAGGCAGAATTTGACCGGGTTCGTGACCTGGTCGACCGCGGCACCAGCACCGCAGCGGCGCTTGACACCGTGCGCAAGGCGCTGTTGGCGCAGGAAAACGCCGTCACGCAACTGAACAACACGCTAGACCTGTACCCGGCGCAACGCGCCTCGGCGGAGGCCACACTGGCGGTGCGCCAAGCTGAATTGGCAGAGGCTGAACGTGCGCTGGACAATACCACCCTGTCGGCCCCCTTCCGGGGGCGTGTCGCCGAGGCGAACGTCGAGGTCGGTCAGTTCGTACGCACCGGCGAGGTATTGCTGTCGCTGGACGCCATCGACGCGGTCGAGGTCGTGGCCTCTTTTCAGCCGCAGGTCCTGGCATCTGTGGTTCAGACGTCACTGGGACAAACCATAGCGGAAACCACCCAGATCGATTCGACCCGCGTCGTGGAACTGTTCCGGCAATCCGGGATCACCGCCAGCGTCCGGTTGGATCTTGCCGGAGCACAGGCCCGCTATCCGGCAGAAATCATCCGGTTTCGCGGCACCATAGACAGCGAGACAGGCACAATCGGCATTGCGGTGCGCGTGGACGATCCCTTTCTGGCTGGAGGACCGGCACGGCGGCCGCCGCTGAGCGTCGGTGGATTTGTATCCGTGGTGCTGGAGACCACATCGCCCGACGACGCCATTGCTGTTCCGCGCGCAGCGGTCCATCAGGGCGACGACGGCACGCCCTTTGTCTATGTCGCCGACACCGAAGACCGGCTGGCGATCACGCCGGTCGTGCTGGGACCGGTCGCGGACGAAAACGTGCTTGTGCGTGACGGGCTGGTTTCTGGTGACCGGCTGATCCTGTCGGCACCGCGCCCGCCCATCGCGGGCATGGCACTTAGCCCCGTCGATGTGGACGGAGACGCCAGATGATCTCTTTTTTCGTGCGCCACCCTGTGGCGGCCAATCTGCTGATGGCGCTGATCTGCATTCTTGGCATTTCCGTCATCAGCAACATCGAACGTGAGACATTTCCCGAGTTTACCGCCGACAGCGTCTCTGTCTCTGTCGCCTATCCCGGCGCGTCGGCGCTGGATGTTGACGAAGAAGTTTGCGCCCCATTGGAGGACGCGCTGAGCGGCCTGTCCGGACTGGCGGATTTTCAGTGTCTGTCTGTCGATGGACGCGCCGCCGCCACAGCCGAACTGGAAGAAGGCGGTGATATCATCCAGTTTTTCAACGACGTGTTTTCCGCCGTCTCGGGCATCGGCGACTTTCCTGACGACGCCGATACTCCGGCGGTCGAGATCGCCTCGCGCAGCGATCTGGTGGCGATGATCGCCATTTCCGGCATCACCGGCAAAGAGGGACTGATCGCCTATGCGGACGAATTGGCAGATACGCTGTTGGCGTTGCAGGGGGTGGCCGATGCCACCGTGTCGGGCATCACCGGGCGCGAATTGCAGGTAACATTTGACCAGCAGGCACTGCGCCGTTTTGGCCTGTCCAGCCGCGATCTGGTCAATGCCATCGAAGCGCGTAGCCTGCGCCAGCCGCTGGGCAGCGCGGATCTCAGCGACTCGAGCCTGATCCTGCGCTATGTCGGGGCCAGCCGCACCGTTGCCGATCTCGAAGACCTGATCGTGATCGAAAACGCCGATGGCGGGCTGGTGCGGCTGTCAGATCTGGCAAGCGTCAAACTGGTGGACAGCGACGAGAACCGTCAAAGCTATATCAACGGCGTGCAGACGGCGATCATCTCGATCTCCAAATCCGCCGACGAGGACAGCATCCGCGTCTATGAACGGGTCGATGCGGTTCTACAGGCAGAACGCGCCACTTGGCCCAATCCGTTTGAGATCACCGTGATCAACAACATGACAGAGTTGATCGAGGAACGTCTGACGCTGATCCTGCAAAACATCGCTATGGGGCTGGTGCTGGTCTTTGTGACCATGTGGCTGTTCTTTTCGCTGCGCGAGGCGCTGTGGATTTCCGCCGCGCTGCCAGTGTCCTTTCTGGGCGGGCTCTTTGTCATGAGTGTGCTGGGCATCACCATCAACATGATCACCCTGATCGCCCTGCTGATGGCCGTGGGTCTGATCATGGACGACAGCATCGTGATCGCCGAGAACATCGACAAATGGCGCCGCCGTGTTCCCCCGCTGGAGGCCGCGGCGCGCGGCACGATGGAGGTGCTGCCGGGGGTACTGTCATCCTTTCTGACCACCGCCTGCGTCTTTGGTCCGCTGATGTTCCTGTCCGGCGAAATGGGTCAGATCCTCAAGTTTATTCCGATGGTCCTGCTGATCACCCTGTCGTTGTCACTGGTCGAGGGGTTCCTGCTGTTGCCGAACCACCTCAGCCATGTGGGTCAGCTTGATCCCAACGCGCTTAAAGTCCGCCCCGCCGCCCGCGCGCTGGACTGGTTCAAGGAGCGGCTTGTTATGCCGCTGGCCAGCGCGCTGGTCCGGCTGCGTTATCTGACGTTCGGGTCCGTAATTGCCGCCCTGATCCTGTCTATCGGGCTGATCGCATCTGGCCAGATCAAGGTGATCGGATTTCCTGCGACGGAAAGCGATACGATGGTCACGCGGGTGTCGCTGACCTCTGGCATCGCGCGGGAGCGCACCGTTGCAACGGTAAACCAACTGTTGCGCGGGTTGGAACAGGTGAACGCGGACCTGACACCCGGCACCGAAGGCGGCGCGCCGTTGGTCCAGCGCGTTCTGGTGCAATACGCCGTCAACGCCGATGTGTCGGACAATGGGTCGAACACCGCGACGATCACCGTCGACCTGCTGGAAAGCTCACTGCGCAAGGTGCTGGCCGACGATGTGTTGGAGGCATGGCGCGTGGCCGCAGGCCCCCTGCCCGATATTGTCCAGATCAGCTTTTCCCAAGCTGAAACCGGCCCCGGCGGTCTGGATCTGGATGTGGAATTGCTGGGTCGTGATCTGGAGGATCTGGAAGAGGCGTCAAGCGTCTTACTGACCAAACTATTGGCGCGCGATGATGTGACAGAGGCGTTTCAGGATCTCTACGGCGGCCGGGATGAGGTGCAGATCCGGCTGAACAACTACGGCTATTCCATTGGGCTGACGCCGCAGTCGCTGTCGGCGCAACTGCGCGATGCCTTTGAGGGGTCGGAGACCGACAGTTTCCGCCTTGGCGCAAGTGACCGGACGGTTCGTGTGCAACTGGCCGACACCGTCGCCAGCCTGACCGAGCTAGAGCGGTTTCCCATCGTTCTGCCGGGGGGCGCGCTAACCAACCTGTCCACGGTGGCGGATCTGACCCAGTCCGCGGGTTATCCCACCGTGACGCGCAAAAACGGCATGGCCGTGGCGCGCATCCAAGGCAAGATCGACCGCAACATCACCACCTCGACTGCCATTTCCAATGTCGTGTTGGAAGAACTTGGACCGCAACTGGCCGAGGCCTTTCCCGGCGTCCAGATCAAGATCGGGGGCGCGACCGAGGAACAGCAGAAATCGCAGTCCTCGATGATGTCGGCGCTGCTGCTGGGATTGGTCGGGGTTTACATGGTGCTAGCCTTTCAGTTCCGCTCCTACAGCCTGCCCGTGGTGGTCATGCTGTCGATCCCCTTTGCGCTGATTGGCACGATTCTGGGACACTGGGGGTTGGGCATGGACATGTCGATGCCCAGCCTGATCGGCTTTGCGTCATTGGCAGGGATCGTGGTCAACAACGCGATCCTGTTCCTGACCTTTTTCCAGACCCATCTACAGGACGACGACTATGTCGCGGCCTCGCTCAACGCGGTCAGAGATCGGTTTCGGCCGATCCTGTTGTCTACCTCGACCACCTTCATGGGGCTGATCCCGATCATTCTGGACAACAGTCCGCAGGTGCAGACGCTGGTACCGCTGGTGGTGTCGGTGGCCTTTGGCCTTGTCGCGTCGATGGTGCTGGTTGTGCTGGTGTTCCCGTCAGTCCTGTCCATCTATTTTGACGTGGTCAGCGTGCGCAAATGGATTGAACAGTTCGATGGGGAAGACGCAGAGCCAACAGCATCCGTGGCGGCAGACCGTTAAGGGAGTTGTCCCGGCCTAGACAGCGCCGCTGCGCGCGCGCCCGGCCCATCGTGCCGGACGGGCGCGCAGTCCGGACCTATCCGACAAAGATCATCTCAAGGGTGATGTCGGCAAGATCGGTATCGGCAAGGATCACCGTCTCACCACCGTCAGAAAAGACCACATCGTTACCCGTCTGTACCATGGCATCCAGCACCTGTTGGCCGGTCAGGCCAAAACCGTCGAAATGCAGATCATCCCAGATCTCAAGGTCGGTAACCGTCACAGTGCTGGCCTGCCCATCGTTGATAAAGACAAAGCTGTCCATATACAGGCCGCCGGACATCAGACCATCACCTGCTCCGGGGTCGAGGTGATCATCCATGCCGTGGCTTTGGATGTAGGCCAGCAGATCCGCATCAGTATTGGCGACAAACTCCGCCGACGCCATGAAAAGGCCGACCACCTCAGAGCGCTCCATGCCGTTGTCCAGCGCATCGACCCAGCTTGACAGCCCATTGGGGTCGGGGCCGCGTTTGAGTACGTTCCGGTACAGCAGGGTGACAAACTGCGTGTCCGTCGTGTCGCCATAGGTGCTCTGGAATTCCGGCGCGCCCATGAAACTTTCGATCACTTCTGGCAGGGTCATGTTGCCGCTGGCAAGCGTTTGGGTCCACCCTTGGAAACCGCTCTCTTCCGGGTCACGATCAAAGACGGCCCTGTACAGCCGGAACACATCATCGGCCCAGTTCGTAATGTCGCGTGTGTCGTCAAAACTCTGCTGCGCGATGGCGGTCTTGGCCCTGTGTTCTGGCGTTTCGGAAAACAGCAGTACGACGCGCTCGCGCGATAGGTCAGTCTCTAGCCGGCCAACCCAATAGTCTCGGTCTGCCAGAGACGGCGCGCGCGCCAGCACGTTGGCGTATAGCAGGGTCACAAAATCCGCGTCAGTGGCATCGCCATAAGTGCTCTGGAATTCGGGCGAGGCGACAAACGCGGCCGCGATCTCTTGCAGGGTTTTGGCACCCGAGGCCAGCTTTTGCACCCAGCCATGATGCCCGGCCACCCCCGGTTCACGGCCAAAGACGGTGTCGTACAGGCGGTAGATCTCTGCCGAGGCAACGATATGAAAAAGCCCCTGATCCGCGCCAATCAGCACATCGAACCCGCCCCCGCCCTCAAAGGTTTCCCCGGTCCCGGCACTGCCGATGAACATGTCGTCATAGCTGCCGCCGCGAAGGTGTTCGATGTTGGTCAGGCTGTGCCGGAACGTCGTACCGTCATAGATTCCGGTCGCCACCCCCTGCGTCAGGTTCGCGCTCACCCCGCTTTGATGCGCAACGCGGTCGTACAGGACAAGATCCACGCCGCCGCGCCCGTCGATGATGTCGTCGCCGCCGCGCGGAGCAAATAGATCGTCGAACCCGCTGCCCAGCAGAGTGTCGGCCAGACCCGTGGCGTTGATCTGGATACGCGCGTTGCCGATTCCGTTGATCACGTCCTGTCCGCCGGTGCCATCGTCCAGAACCATCCCGGCCGCCAGATCAACCCGGATGCCGTTGCCCGCCGGGCCGGTCAGATCGGCCGAACGAAAGAACAGATCAACAATGCCACCTGACGCACCGATGTTGAAAACGTCATTGCCAGCGCCGCCCGACAGCACGATCAAACCGCCATCAGCCGCAGTGACGTTGAACGTGTCGTCTTGTCCGGTGCCATAGATGCCAAGGCCACCCGCAGCCATGGCAACGTCTGCGCCCAGAATGGTGGTCAAACCCTGCGCGCCCTTGTCCACCTCGGCCGTGCCCGCAGCGCCATCGACATCAACCACCACGCCCGCGTCGAGGAACCTGTTGGTCACATAGACATAGCCCGGACCGCCACCGCCAACCATGACTGTGTCGTTCCCCGCGCCAGAGTCTGCGGCGTCAATCTGCTCATAGTCTTCAACGCTGCCGGTATCGAGCAGATCATCGCCCTCGCCGCCGGACAGATAACCGCCTCCCGCGCCCCCCATAAGGGTGTCATTGCCTGCAAAGCCATACAGACTGTCCTCGCCGTCCAGACCGACAATCAGATCATCGCCGCCATATCCGGCCAGAATGTCATCCTGCGCGCTGCCGAGCAGCGTGTCGGCGGCTTCAGAACCGCTCACCCATTCGATGTTGCGGATACTGTGGGAAAACGCCTGTCCATTCCAAAATCCCGTGGCCGTTCCAGCGGCAAGGTCCACTTGAACGTCGGAATAGGTGCCAACGCTGAGCCGCAGCCTGTCTTCTCCGCCACCGCCATCCACCGTGTCCTGTCCCCCGAACAGGAGAAAACTTTCGTCTCGGAATGATCCGGTGATCAGGTCGGACATGGCCGTGCCGGCAAGTTCAATGCCATATTGGCCATCTGTCAGGTAGGTGATCTGGTCGGTATAGCCGAGACCATCCTCGATCGTGCCCGCCGTCAGATCGGCAACTATCCCCGTCGTGGGCAGCGCGAATGCGCCATAGAGATATTCCAGATAGGCGTAAGACGACAGGTCAAGGTTGAAGGTGTCGTTGCCTTCGAACCCCCGCAGCCGAATGAATTGCCCCTCTGCAACCGTTATGTTGAAAATATCATTCCCGATGCCCGCCAATAGGCCCAGGCCGTCAGCGTACATTGCCTCGGCCGTTCCAAGGATCGTGTGATTGATGGCGGGGCCCAGAACTCCGCCGGTATTGGTCACCCCGTTGGCCGTCAATTCAAGGGGGCCCGTAACCTGTAAAAAATCGAGGCCGTAATACGCCATCGGTCCGGTTCCGGTCAGATCATAGGTGTCATTTCCCCGGGTGCCCAGAACAGAGGTGACTGTGTACGTCGGAAGGTCGGTGCCCAACAAAAACATATCATCGCCGCCGCCGCCATTATACCGCCCCGGCGTCCCTTGTGCCTGAACGATCACGGGATCCCCATGTGCCCAAATAAGGTCGTACCAGTTCAACGTCATCTGAAAGCTTTCGGCCGCCGTGGCATCCACGATCGTTGTCGTGTCATCGACGAACCACAGCCCCAGACGTATCAGTTCTCCCCGTTGCACATATTCCATGGTGTTAGCCAATTTGACGGCGTGGCCACGCATCCCCCCGATCGTCGCCTGAAGAACGCCGCCCTGTTCAAAGTGCATTGTATAGATGACACCGGCGACGAAAGTACCGTAGGGCGATAACTCTCGCGGCGCGTTGAAATGAAGGGCTAACCCTTCAATCCGCCAAGTCATGTCCGTTTCCGGGTTGTAAAGAACAATCTCCCTTGATGTTTCGGATATGAGCTCAAGCTGAACCGGCGCGCCGTCTGCATCGTAAAAAACATCGCGGATGAATTCGCTGTTGGGGCCAAAAAAATTCAGCTGCATGGCAATCCTTGGTATTTAAAAACAGAACTCAGTCGAGAAACTGTAGGCGCTGGCTTGTGGGCTGTCCACGCACCAAAGGTGCTGCGCCCGCATGCTGTGCGTGGACCCTTCGTCACGAGCAAGGCTTTCACCGGCTCATGGGGAACAGCCCGGTCCGGGGCGCTTGAACCCGGCGTACAAAGCGTTCTCTATCTCGCGTGGACGGTGCCTTTCACGCGCACATGCCGGCAACGCAACGATGAGGCTTGCACCCGACCGGACCTTTGTGTAAATCCCGCGACGTCCGGGTGATTAGCTCAGTTGGTAGAGCGCTTCGTTTACACCGAA
>TARA_R100000789_G_scaffold85303_2_pt1 | contig 18927 bp, 18 predicted proteins | sample TARA_R100000789 | Tara Oceans TARA_R100000789 (sample SAMEA2623403) | marine metagenome | biome: marine biome (ENVO:00000447); feature: mesopelagic zone (ENVO:00000213); material: "saline water (ENVO:00002010), including plankton (ENVO:xxxxxxxx)" | depth 450 m
TTCTCCCGAGTCGTTTTCAGGGAGTCGAATTCAACTCCAGTGGAGATCCCGTCTACTATGTGAAACCGCCCGGAGGGATTTCCAACTCGCAACAAGGTCGAATCGTCGAGACGATTCGTCAGCTCGATCAGCATCGTCAGAAAACAGTGCAGAACCCGGAACTCGAAACCAGGCTTTCTGCCTATGAAATGGCGTTTCGGATGCAGACCTCCGTTCCTGATCTGGTCGATATGTCCAACGAACCGAAACACATTCTCGATATGTACGGTGCCAAGCCGGGCGATGGTTCCTTTGCCTCCAACTGTTTATTAGCCCGTCGGCTTGCAGAACGCGGAGTCCGGTTTATCCATTTGTATCACCGCGGCTGGGATCATCATGGCGGGCTCGATAAGTACATGAAGATCTGTTGCGGCCTGACCGATCAACCCACATACGCTCTCATTCAAGACCTCAAACAACGCGGAATGCTAGAGGAAACGCTGGTCATCTGGGGAGGCGAATTCGGCCGCACGCCGATGTTCCAGGGGAAAGGAGGCGTCGGGCGCGATCATCACATCAAAGGCTTTTCGATGTGGATGGCTGGAGGAGGAATCAAAGGAGGAACTTCCCACGGCAACACCGATGAATTCGGCTACCATGCGGTCGAAAAACCAACCCACGTCCGCGACATGCACGCCACCATGCTCCACATGCTCGGCCTCGACCACCGCCAACTCTACTACCAACACCAGGGCCTCGACATGCGCCTCACCGGAGTAGAAGAACCGCATGTGCTTGGGGATATACTGGGTTAGGTAATGTTTGAACCACGGATGGACACGGATTTTCACGGATAAGGTTAAAGGAAAAGATCTCCCTAAATACCATTCCATAGCACAGTATTTAAATATCTTTGTGAAAGTCTCATGATCATTACAAAATGAAACTGAAGCGATTCTGAATGCTGCGTTTGAAGTGAGTAATCATTTGGGATATGGTCTGCTCGAAAAACCTTATGAAAATGCCTTGGTTGTTGAATTGAGACTCAGGGGAATTCCGGTCATTCAGCAACGTAAGTACGATGTTTATTACAAGCAGGTCCTAGTTGGAGAATACATTCCAGATTTGATCGTCTACGATTCCGTCATTGTTGAAACAATAGTAGTCGAAAGACTCGGAGATCTTGAACTCGGACAGATGTTAAATTATCTTCAATTGACTGGCTTGAAGGTAGGGCTCATCCTCAATTTCAAATATTCCAAGGTCAATTGGAAAAGAGTCGTTCTCTGAAATAAATGCGTTGATTCAATCATCCCTTTCACATCCGTGAAAATCCGTGTCCATCCGTGGTTCAAACAAATATAAGAACAGCATTCATAATGGCGTGGGAAAAATTGAAACATGCTTTTGCGGTTGGTTCACGAAGCGATCAACCGTTATCTGAAGTTCAGGAACGGATTGTCGACCGGCTTTGTCAGAAAATTCGTGAGCGGCAAATGGTGCCGGCTGCGGCTGCGTTTCTGGAGTTGTCCCGGCCTTTGAATTACATCGGAGCTCAGGGACTTCACTTCCTTGAACCGTTTGCGACGGCCTTATTTTCACCCGATGAGTACCGTGAGTTTGCTCTGTTTCTGGAACGTCGGGATGCGATCGATATCCTACAGGAACGGCTCAACCCCGATTTGAGTGGCAAATCCGAATCGAATTCACTAGGCTCTGAAAAGATCTCAACCCAGCCCGCGGGTGAAGAATCGTCCCCTTAAATTGACAACTCCGGTATGGAAACCGATGCCTGTGATTTCTCCTGACGAGATTAATGTCATCCTGGCGACCGACTGTGGCAGTACGACCACCAAGGCCATCATGATCGAAAAGATCGATGGGCATTATCGTCAGACCTACCGCGGTGAAGCTCCAACCACTGTTGAAGAACCCGCTGCCAATGTCACGATTGGGGTGGCCAATGCGATCGCGGAAATCGGCGAACTGGCTGGCCGAAAACTACTCGATGAAAACAACGAAATCATTCGCCCTGCCCGCGGCAATGAAGGCTGCGACATTTATATCTCCACTTCCAGTGCTGGGGGTGGTTTGCAGATGCTGGTCTCGGGCGTTGTCCGCGAGATGACCGCTGCTTCTGCCAAACGAGCCGCCTTGGGAGCCGGGGCTATTGTGCTCGACATCATAGCCTCCAACGATAAACGCAAACCGTACGAACAGATTCAACGCATCCGCGAACTCCGACCCGATATGATCCTCATGGCAGGCGGGACCGACGGTGGGACCGAAAAGCATGTCGTGCAACTGGCTGAGTTAATCGCCCCAGCTAAGCCGCAACCTCGTTTCGGCAGCGAATACCGCATGCCCGTAATCTTTGCAGGCAACAAAGAAGCCTGGCCGATGGTGCGGGATACCTTTGACGATTCCGTTGAACTCTCGCAGGTCGAAAATGTTCGCCCAATTCTCGATCGGGAAAATCTCGGACCTGCTCGGGATATGATTCACGATCTGTTTCTCGAACATGTCATGGCTCATGCCCCAGGCTACGATAAGCTGATCGCTTGGACCGATGCCCCGATCATGCCAACGCCGGGAGCGGTCGGAAATATCCTGAAAACGATTGCCGAGAAATCGGGGATCAATGCGGTTGGTGTCGATATTGGTGGTGCGACAACCGATGTGTTCAGTGTGTTTGATGGCGAATTCAATCGAACCGTCAGTGCGAATCTGGGGATGAGTTATTCGATTTCGAATGTCTGTGCCGAAGCAACGATGCCAAATATTTTGCGGTGGGTGCATGTCGATATGGACGAACGCGAACTGCGAAATCGCGTCAAAAACAAGATGATTCGCCCGACAACGATTCCACAATCTCTGGAAGCGTTGATCTTTGAACAAGCCGTCTCGCGGGAAGCATTACGGCTGGCCTACCTGCAACACAAAGAGTTTGCGACAACTCTCAAAGGCGTTCAGCAACAGAGAACCGTCGGGGATCTATTCACCCAGGATTCCGGCGGCAACTCAATTGTCGACAACATGAAGCTCGATTTGCTGGTCGCGTCTGGCGGAGTTCTTTCCCACGCTCCGCGTATGGAACAGACGGCTGCCATGCTGATTGATGCGTTCGAACCGGAAGGATTCACCCGACTGGCCAAAGACAGCATCTTTATGATGCCGCATCTGGGTGTGCTCGCTCAGGTTCATCCTCAGGCGGCTCTGGAAGTCTTTGAACGGGATTGCCTGATCTATCTGGGAACCTGTATCGCGACTGCGGGTAAACCAGTGCCGAACAAAGTGGCTTTCGAATACCGCATTACGGGCGATATCACGGCTCAGGGAGAAATTCTGGCAGGAGAACTCAAACGAATTCCGCTGGCAGCCGATCAGGAAGCTCGTGTCAGTATTACGCCGCATCGCAAACTGGATGCCGGCAACGGCAAAGGACAGTCCGTTGAGAAAACCGTTCACGGCGGAACGGTTGGCATCATCCTTGATGGACGGGGACGTCCTTTACTTGTCGGCGGCGAAACCGGCTACTCACGACAGGATGTTTCACAGTGGGTCGAAGCCCTGAATCTTTATGAAAACGAATCTTTAGTCAGCTCAAAGTAATTGCACTGATGGCACACGCATACACACCAGGATTGAAAGTGACCGAATGCACGAACCTGCGGGTCCGTCGCATCCTGCCGATTTCCGGTTCCGTGCATGTCGAAAAAGGTCAGGATGTTCAAGCCGAAGATGTCGTCGCAGAAGCCCAGATTCCAGGTAACATTTTCCCGATCAATCTCGCGAATCTACTCGCGACCGCACCGGCAGAGCTTCAAAACTGCATGAAGAAAGAAGTGGGCGATCGCGTTGAGATCGGCGATCTACTCGCAGAATCCAAGGGAATTTTTGGATTCTTCAAAACGCAATATCATTCCAAATCGGCTGGGGTTCTCGAAGCGGTTTCAAAGATTACCGGACAAGTCATTTTGCGTGGCGCACCAATTCCAGTACAGGTGAAGGCGTATGTGACTGGCAAAGTCATCGACATCATGCCCGAACATGGCGTGGTGATTGAATCGACGGTCGCATTCATTCAAGGGATTTTCGGAATTGGAAGTGAAGCCTACGGGCCAATTGCCGTCGCTTGTGAAACTCCCGATGAAATTCTCAGAGCAGAACATATCAAACCGGAGATGTCTGGATGCGTGATCATTGGCGGAGCCCGGATGACAAACGAGGCGATAGCCAAAGCGGTAGAAATCGGAGCAGCCGCAGTGATTTCCGGCGGCATTGATGATCAGGACCTCAAGAATATTTTGGGATATGATCTTGGTGTCGCAATCACAGGAACAGAAAATATCGGACCGTCTCTCATTATTACCGAAGGCTTTGGCGATATCGCCATGGCAGAGCGGACGCATCGATTGCTCTGCTCTCATACTGGACATGCGGCTTCGGTCAATGGAGCCACGCAAATTCGAGCCGGTGTGATGCGACCGGAAATTGTGATTCCCCTCGATCAAACCCACTCCAGCGATACGATTGATGAAGGTGTTGTTGAAGGAATTCTCGAGCCCGGCGTCACCATTCGACTGATTCGCGACCCCTATTTTGGCCGGATCGGTCAGGTCGCCACTTTACCATCCGAACCACAGGTTCTGGGCTCGGGTTCAAAAGCGCGAGTCCTCACAGTCACCTGCGAAAATGGTGAAGAAATCCTCGTTCCACGAGCCAATGTCGAAATCATCGCAGATTGAATTGAAGCTCATATGCAAACATCATTCTTACATATTCTGAAAGCAATCGCCTGCAGTCTTTCGATAGTGCTGCTCTCGGCGATCATAGCGAATGGTCAAGAAGCAGAGCCTGATCAGCCAGCAAACGTCAAAGAATTAATCATCAAGGATCGTGACTGGGATAACGGCGATTCTTTAATCGTGACAGTCCCGCTTTCTGATTTCTATTTTAAAAAGCTTCAGGACCTGGAACAGGCCGATGGTCATCTATTAATCGGCATGTCAGAAGAGTATGGCGGAGCCTATCGGCCAGTCAGTCAGTTTCCGCCGAATGATGGTACCTGGGAATTTGACGAAGAAGAGAAAACACTTTCCGGTCGAGTTTCAAGTTTAACGCGACACTCTCACTATTACTTTCGGGCTTCCTGGGAACCGGAGGAGGGCGATTTAACTTTGCTGGCCGAATCGACCGAGCCCATGCAGTCTAAACGGCAATGGTTTATTGGAGAGAAACGGAATCTGGCGTTTGTCGGTTTTGTAATTTGCGGGTCCGTTATCTTCTTTATTGAAATTGCTAAACGTGGTCGCCCGTTGAAGGTGCGAAAAATCGCGGGTTTGAATGCCGTCGATGAAGCAGTTGGTCGGGCTACAGAAATGGGACGCTCAGTTTTGTTTGTTCCCGGTATTCAGGATTTGAACGACATTCAGACCATCGCAGGTTTGAATATTCTTTCTCACGTCGCCAAAACAGCGGCTGAGTTTGATGCTGATGTCGAAGTTCCCACCTCTCGGGCACTTGTCATGACAGCTGCCCGAGAAACGCTACAAGGTTCATATCTCTCAGCTGGCCGCCCCGATGCTTATAATCCTGATCTGGCTTATTACGTGACCGACGAACAATTTGGATATGTCGCAGCCGTTTCCGGTAGTATGGTTCGCGAACAACCCGCGGCTTGTTTTTACATGGGTGCCTTCTATGCCGAGTCGCTGATTCTCGCAGAGACGGGCAATTCCATTGGGGCAATTCAAGTGGCTGGAACAGCCGAGCCTTCTCAGTTGCCGTTCTTTGTAGCCGCCTGCGATTACACGTTGATTGGTGAAGAACTTTTTGCCGCATCGGCTTATCTGTCCGGTGCTCCCGAAGAACTGGGCAGTCTGAAAGGGCAGGATGTCGGTAAAATCATTGTGGCGATTGGCATCATCACGGGTTGCATCGCAGCGACGATTGACCAACCCTTTTCTTTTGTTCTGACCTTTGTTTTGATCGCAACTGCTATTCTGCTGGGTGTCTGGTGGATCTTATCACGCGAGACGTCACAACCTTCATTGCATACACCTGGCTAAAGAATTCGAAGCCTCATGATTAAAATCCATTTCATAAATAGTATATCAGGAGCCTGAACGAGTGAGACGTACGGTTCCATTATTAATAGCCGCGATTTGCGGTATCGTCCTGATTGTCACCGCCTTCATCCCCGCAACAGTCAGCTGGGGTGAGACGGCTGCGGTCTGGTTCGATATTCTCGCCGCAATTGCATTTATTCTGGGCGGAGGAAATCTGCTCAAAATTCACCTGCGGCGCGTCAGCGATCAATCTGAAGGCTGGGCCTATTCGCTGATTACCGTAGTCACCTTTCTGCTGACGCTCGGTGTCGGATTATTCAAACTGGGAATCAGCCCGGGCAGTGATCAGGAATTTTATGGTGAGACATTCGCGCATTTGACCGTCGAACAAATGCCGGAAGAACTGACTTTCGATTTGCCGGTCAGTCTGGCTGCAGAATTACTGGACGAGGAAATTCCAGCTTCTGTCCGACAGCAATTTTCTGTTAAGATTGAAGACAAAACCGTTACACAACTTCGTTTTCGCGGTTGGATGAATGGTGGACAACGTCAGGATTTATTGAACCTGCATCAGAAACTCGACTGGCAATGTGCGATTGAACAACTGGCTGATCTAGCCGCCATTCCCGATCAGTTGGCTGGGGAAGTCCGTTATCTCCCTGACCATCGCGCCCTCTCCGTTTCCGGCTCTCTCAATGAAGAAGAGGAAACATTTCTGCGAAACATCTCCGATTCCCAATCCTGGCAACGGGCGACCGACCGGCTGGTCGAACGAAGTCGAGCTGTCACAAGTTATCCGATCTCCACTCCTCCTGAAAGTTTCCTGGTTCCGCAAAGTTATGAGGATCGCATCATCCTCACCGAAAATAATATCGATGTTATTGGCCCCGTTGGTCCGGAAATGAAAGCCGCCCTGGTCGATGTCTTTCCCCGAACACGACCATTCACAGAGGAGCAGGTTCAGCAATATGTCGACGAACTGGCTGCTCTTCCGGGAGGCTTGACGGACGTCCAGAAAAACACAACAGCCGGATTATTAAAGAGCGACTGGACTGCCGATCAACTCATTGCCGCTCTCAATGATGCAGGCGTTCGTCAGGAGCGGACGAAATCAGCCTGTGAATTATTGGCTGAGATGCAGGCTGGCGAGAAGAATCTGCAGTTGACTGTCCCGCCGACGGAACCCGACGTCACCTTGAATGCAGCTCAGGAAGACTACATCCAGCAAACAGTCTCCAATTCTGATTCCGATTTGTCCGCGATGGTTCAAACTCTCTCAACTCTTGGTGACTGGCTGCCTGCTCAGGAAGCTGCTTTGCAATCGTTCCTGCAGAAAACACCCACAATCCCCATGCGAAACCGTCTGATTGCCTCGGCTTTGATCACGGGAGGAGAAACTCTTTCCGAAGAACAATTTGAGTTTCTACTGGCCGGTTATCGAGAACAGCACAACTGGCAGGAGCAGATGTACGGACTGATGGTCAAATCTCATCAGGTTAAGTATCCCTGGTCGGGCGAATATATCGCAGTCGGCTCACCGTTCTGGTGGTCCTACGAATATGCGTTCAAACCGCTGACCGCAACGATGTTTTCACTCCTGGCATTTTATGTTGCCTCGGCTGCCTTTCGTGCCTTCCGTGCCAAAAACTTCGAAGCGTTGCTCTTACTGGGCACGGCCTTCATCATCCTTCTGGGACGAACCTTTGCCGGCGTCATGCTGACCAGTGGCTTACCCGAATCCCTTTCAGCATTCCGGTTAGAGAATATTACAATGTTTATCATGTCGATCATCAATACAGCCGGGAACCGAGCGATCATGATCGGCATCTCCCTCGGAATTGTCTCGACATCTTTGAAAATCCTGCTGGGAGTCGACCGCTCCTATCTGGGTTCAGGAGATGAGTAGTGGCTAGTGATGAGAGGCCAGAGGCCAGTGTAATTATCTTTCTCAAATCGTTGAATCGTAATTATTGTTGAGAGTTCACATTCCGAAACCCGAATACCGCAACCCGATTAATCTGTTGAGAGAGTTCCTTGAAACAAATCATCATTAACAAGCTGGCTAATTTGGATCGTCGCTGGGTTTTCCTGTCGATGTTGCTCGCGGTGGCGATTCCAATTCTACTTGGCCTGGAATTTCCGGAAACTCCCACTCAGCAGGCCATAAATGTCTTTGACGAAGTCGAACGACTTAAAGAGGGAGATCGTGTGCTGCTCGCGCTCGATTACGATCCGAGTTCCGAGGGAGAGTTGAGTCCAATGGCGACTTCTTTCGTGCTCCATTGTGCGAAGAAGAAAGTTAAAATGTATTTTCTGACTCTCTACCCGGGTGGACCGCCGATGATTCAGCAGGCGATTCAACGAGTTATCCTAACCGACTTTCCGAATCTCGTGTATGGAGAAGATTATGTCGATCTCGGATACAAGCCGGGTTACGAGGGAGTGGTGAAAGTCATCATCACGAATCTGCGGGAACTTTATACAACCGATGCCCGAGGCACGAATATCGATCAGATTCCGATGTGTCAGGGCGTGGAAAGTATTCAGGATATGGATTTACTCATCGCGGTCTCAGCCGGTTATCCAGGTTGTAAAGAGTGGGTGCAGTATGCAAAAACCCCCTTCCCCGACAAAATCAACCTTGTTGCTGGTGTCACCGGTGTGCAGGCTCCTTACCTTTATCCCTACGTCCCTAAACAATTGATTGGATTGCTGGGAGCCATTAAAGGGGCAGCTGAATATGAAACGCTCGTGGTCGGCAAATATATCGAAGGCGAGCCGAAAGCCGTTTATCAGGAAGGTCGGCGGCGAATGGGACCGCAACTGGTGGCTCACCTGTTGATGGTCTTTTTGATTATCGCAGGGAACACCCTCTACTTCCTGCAATCTTCTCACAAAAAATCCTGAGTGTTGGAAAGTCAATTTACAATGACAGAACGGACTGTCTGGACAATTCTGATTCTGGCAATGATTGCCATGGCGTTTTCGAGGACGATGTTTGATCCTTCGCAAAGTGCCGGTCGTGAATATGTGAAACAGGTTGATGGCGAATGGGTCAAAGCCGATTTAATCGATCGCAATGCGGGCATCGCAGAGGTCAGTTACGACCGCACTGCGGGATTGTGGATCGCGGCTGTTTTCACGCTTTGTATTTTTTCATTCATGTATCGCGATAATCCCTTCTATAAGGTGGCCGAATCCACTGTTGTGGGTGTCTCTGCGGCTTACTATATGGTGGTCGGTTTCTGGTCGACGCTCGTACCGAATCTATTCGCGAAATTGATGCCAGGTGTGATTCAGCAATGGGCCATGCCCGGGTTATCACCAGAAATCGAACCTACTGGCATTTACTACATTGTCCCACTAATCCTGGGCATCATGCTATTGATGCGACTGGTACCGAGCATGAGCTGGATCTCCCTCTGGCCGTTGGCATTCATCATTGGAACGACTGCCGGATTACGCATGATTGCCTATCTCGAAGCGGATTTTTTAAGTCAGATCGAAAACAGTTTTGTCCCGCTGATTGTCTTCACCGAAACCGGAATCGACTACTGGCAATCGTTCCAGAACACGTTCATGATCGTCAGCATCCTCTCGTGCCTGGTGTACTTCTTCTTCTCGATCGAGCACAAGGGCGCAGTAGCCGGTGTTTCAAAATTCGGCATCTGGATTCTGATGATGACCTTCGGAGCGATGTTCGGCATGACCGTCATGGGGCGTATCGCTCTACTGGCTATTCGACTCGAATTCCTGTTCCGCGAGTGGATGAATATTCGGCCTTATTAAGATATTTTATTATCGTAACTCGGGCATTGCTATTCATTTTTGAACCACGGATGGACACGGATAATCACGGATTTTTGTGGCAATGTTGAATTCCATGTTGGTCTCGAAAAAAATATTGGGAGAGTATTTTTGTCAGGGTTCATTTTAAGAACGGCAATCAATAGAAGTTACGAACAGTCACTGACATCCGTGTAAATCCGTGTAAATCCGTGTCCATCCGTGGTTCAAAAATATTCAAACAAAGACTGACCTGCACATTCAACAAATACACTTCTGATGGAAAATTCCATGTCACGGCTATTGCTTCTTTTGAGTTGCCTGATCGCTCTGTTAGCCTTAACGGCTTGTTCGCAACAATCGCCTGCTCAGGAAATCACAATCGGGTTCTGGAATGTTCAGAACCTGCTCGATGAGTTTGACGATCCGCTTCTCCCTTATGATGAGAAATTTTCGCCCAGTTCAGTTCAGGAACGGCTCGGCAAAGATGCAGAGGTGATTCGCAGCCTCAATGCAGATATCATCGGTCTTGCAGAAGTCGAAAATGCTTCCATCCTGAAGCGACTGGTCTCCGGGTATCTTTCGAAGAACGGCTACGACTATTACGCCCTGCTCGAAGGAGACGACCCCCGCGGAATCGATTGTGCGATTATCAGTCGGTTTCCATTTCTGGCTCGCAGTGTCGATATCCCGGATCTGCCTCGCGATTTACTCGTCGCGAGATTTGCCTCCAATGGAACTCCATTTTATGTCGTTGTCTGTCACTGGAAGAGCCGTCGGGATGGCAATAATGAAGACGTTCGTTTGAGCTGTACCAAAGCCTCGGCAACATGCGTGAAAGAGATCATTACCAGTTACGAAGGTCGGACGGTTCCCGTGGTATTGGTTGGAGACTTCAATGATACACCACAGAATCAGTCCCTGAAATATCTGGAACAGCAGGGACTGACGAATACGATGCTCAGTATTCCTGAAGATGCTCGCTGGACAATCGGATATTTCAACCGCGATGAGAACAATATGGATCTGGATTGTTTCGATCAAATTCTCATCAATGCCTCTGCCAGACAGGGCGACATACTCCGCTGGAAAAGTACGAAAGTGCACCGACCGAATTTCATGATCAATGATCGTCGGGCTTTCAATGGCGTGAAAATACCACTCCCCATTGACGACTATAACGAACGCATCGGCTATTCCGATCACTTCCCGGTTGTCGCCACCTTTGAACTTGTTCAGCCATAGATGCTGGACACGGGACCAGGGTCCAGAGATATGGGTCATTTAACTCGTCGAGCTTGATGGATAATACGCTTCAGCAGCAATGTCGCTGCCAGTGGCAGAAAAAGTGAAGCCAGGATGATCGAACCGAAATATTCATTCTGACCAAACCATGCACCAATCGCAGCATAGGCCACGCAGATGATCAAATTACTGATGGACATCAAAACATAATATATTCGTCTTCGGAGTTTCCCGCATCCTGCTATGAGTACTGTTGCTTCAGCGAGTACTGGCAGTGGACGCGTTATGACGATGGCTAATCCCCCCCAGCGTTTGATGAATGCATCAACGACATCACGATCGACAGGAGATGTAAAACGTTTCAGTAGCCAGAGACCAATACCTCTGGAAAGCTCATAACCAACAGTACATCCGAGACTCAGCCCGAGTGTTGCCCAGAGAACCGTCGAAAGAAATCCGAGTTGCGAGCCTGCAAAGGTTAAAACACCACTCGATGGAACAGGCAGAAAAATATCGAGCGCGAGCAGTGAAAACAGAACCAGACCTGCATTGCCGGTTTCACTGGTCGCTTTCAGAGCGGTCAGTAAGCTCGCTTCAAAGGTATCTCCCAAGAAAAGAAATGGGAGGATCGGGATCAGAAAAATCACGATCACAATGAAAACGATTTTCCTGAGACTACGTCGCGAAATCTTGGTGCTGGTGACATTGTAATCTGGCACAACGAGTCTTCAATTAATCCTGTAACACCGTGCGTTGATATTTCTGAAAGTCGACATACTCATACTGAGGATCTTTCAGCACGGCTTGCCAGTCACGAATCCGTTCTCGATCGGTTGGGCTTAGATCCCATTGGATTGTATGTTCGGCTGTTAATTTAGTACCGACATCGTCATTGAGATTGAGTTGAACCCGGATGGGGATCAGACTTCGCAGCCGCAATTCTTCATTGACGAACATTCGCGGACCAGGAATCAACGATTGACCATGCAGAACATAGTTGAGTTGTGCAGCCCAGTCGGCATATTGACGAAATGCTTCAGCAGTGTCGACATTGGGAGCGTTGATGGTTTCGATCCGATATCCCATGACGGGAGATTCAAATCTGATGGAATTACCGTTTGAGTCCGGGATTACCTGAAAGTTGGGATCGAGTTGAAACTTTATCTTTGCGATTTCACGATCAGCCTGATCTGTTTGAGATTTTGATATATCTTCCACATACTCCTGAGCTTTCGCACGAGCCACCTTCTGAAAATTTCGCAACTCACTGAAGTCGATCGTACAGCCGAGTTTATGAGGATCGCTGACTATGGTGTATCGCCGTTCGGTCGGATCGTAAATGACTAACTCGCCGACCTGATCAATCCAGTCGTAAGCCTTGCCGGCATGCCAGATGGTCAAACTTCTGGCAATAACTTCCGGTTTGACTTCCGGAGTCGCCTCCGACTGATGAAAAATTCGGGTGTAAACCCGATAATCCTGAGCAAATAGAGAATGACTCCACGAACAGACTGCCAACAGCATCAGCAGGCAATAGAAATTGTTTTTGTGCATGAGCCCGTCATTTCGCATAATGCAAATCGGGAAATGACCCGAATTTTTGCAGAAACATTTCAGTTTCGCTGAAGATTACCGCACTCTGCCATCTGTCTCAACATGAAGTTGCAACGGAGGTTCAAATGGCATTTTTACAAGTCTTAGCCTACAGACTTGCCGAACGCCCCTGGCAGGTTCACAATAAAGCATCAATACGGAATGATCTGACACCACATAAGAGGAAAATCATGATTAGAATTCTACTGTCTTTCACGCTCGTCTTCGCAACATTTGCAGCACCATCATTTGCGGCTGAGAAAAAAGTCGACGAAAAATGGATCTCCCTTTTCAATGGGAAAGATCTTTCCGACTGGACGATCAAAATTAAAGGCTATCCCCTCGGCGAAAATTTTGGGGATACGTTTCGTGTAGAAGATGGTCTTATGAAAGTTCGCTACGACCAGTATGATAAATTCGATCGTAAGTTCGGTCACATCTTTTACAAGAAGCCTTACTCGCATTACGTGCTGCGAGTCGAGTACCGCTTTGTCGGCGATCAGGCTCCCGAGGGCGAAGGCTGGGCGCTGCGAAACAGTGGTGCGATGCTGCACGGAGAAGCTCCGGAAACAATGGGTGTTGACCAGGACTTTCCCGTCTCTGTTGAAGTGCAATTTCTAGGCGGAAACGGCAAAGACAAAAGGACAACTGCCAACCTCTGTACTCCCGGCACGAATGTCGTTATGGATGGCAAACTCTTTAAGCCTCACTGCACCACCTCGAAATCTCCAACCTTTCATGGTGATCAATGGGTGACGGTCGAGATTGAAGTTCGGGGCAACGAAGTGATGAAACACATTATCAATGGCGAAACGGTTCTTGAATACACTCAGCCACAACTGGATGAACGGGATGCTCATGCAAAAGAACTGGCAGAAAAAGCGGGAGACATCATGCTTTCGGGTGGAACAATTTCTCTCCAGTCAGAAAGTCATCCGATTGATTTCCGAAAAGTGGAGCTGAAAGTGCTTGAAGAATAATATCCACACTGTAATTCAGGTGACCTTGTATCCCATCTCAGCAAGAGATTTTTTCACTCGGGCAACATGGTCACCCTGAATTTCAATATTGCCCTCTTTCAATGTTCCGCCGGCTCCACAGAGTGTTTTCAGCTTTGTAAGCAGGGATTGAACAACATCGACTTCATTGGCGTGACCTGAGACGACGGTCACCATTTTGCCTCGCTTGCGTTTCTCTGTGAAGACTTTCAGCTTCTGAGAACCGGGCGATGTGATAGCTTTTGCTTCGGGAGGACAGACGCATTCTGACTCCAGTTCCTCGCATTTCTCGCAGCGAGGAGGACGATCGAATTCTGTTCCAGCAAAAAGTCCCATGACACTACTCAATTCATTCCGAATCTGAATTTTCCAGTTCGGTTTCGATTTTCTGAATTTCGTCTCGAATGCTGGCAGCCTGCTCGTAGTCTTCACGTTCGACTGACTGAGTTAAATCTCGACGCAATTGAATCAACCGCAGTTGATTTCCGCTATCAAGTGGTGCCCGCTTAGGGGACTTGCCGCGATGCATGGTGTCGTTATGGATATTTTCCAGTAGTGGCAGGAGTCTTACCCGAAATATTTCATAATCGTGAGGGCAGCCGAACCGTCCTTTTTCCCGAAATTCTCGATAAGAGATTCCGCAGTTCGGACAAATCAGCTGCTCATCTTCAGCGGCTCGTTCATCCAGATCTGAATCGGGCAGGAGAGATTCCACAAACGCTTCTTCTGGAGATTTCGTTTGTGGCTTTTCCATGTAGTCGTGGAAATGCATTTCGCAAAAATGCAGTTCCTTCACATCTCCATTTTTTAAGACCGTAACATGATAGACGGCTGGCTTGGAGCAGACGGAACATTGTTTCATAAGTCACTCAAATTAATTCGTGTTTGGCATTATCTGAATGCATCTATTCTCACGTATTGGAATTTTTCCTGTCAAGCAGTAAACGCAGATAACTTCGACGTTCCACCTGAGGACCGAGTGAAAGCGATTTTGCCAATTCAAGAATTTGCTCTCGAACGGCATCCACATCCGATTCCTCGGCTTGCGATTCGATCTCGGCATAGTCTCCGAGTTCGTGAACATGATCCAAAACGATTTCGAACTCGTGTCCTGCTTCAATCAGTAAGAAAATATTTCTTGTTTTACGAACATGGCTGACTGGCTGGAAACTTAACTGTTCGAGTATTTGCTTAAAACCAGCCAACGCTTCCGGACCTTCAGCGAGCCGAACTTCAACTTCCTGGCGGGTTTTCGTTTCCTGGTCGACTAAAGGCCCTTTATAAGTGACCATATTTTTAGAGCCGACACGTCGAATCCGAAAGGCTTCATCGGTCACAGAAAAGTCTCGCTGCGGATGAGCAAAATACAGATCCTCCTGCTCGATCGTCTTCTTATAGCGTGCTCCCCGATCAAGAATGATTTTCCGCAGTGCATCGACATTCTCGACAGGATATTTCACTTCCACTTCATAGTGCATCAGTAATTTGACTCTCGCTCTGCGATTCTGTTTGAATCTTTTTCAGGTAATCCCACGTGTATAGCCCGGTCGAATGGCCATCACTCCAGAGGATTTTTACGGCATAATTCCCAATCAGTTCCATATTCTCTGGCTGGATATCTTCAGGGGCATCCTCCACGAAATAGGTTCGAACACCTGTCATTTCATTAACACAGACGGCACATGGACACAAGCCTCTGAGTACACGAAATGGGATGGCAAAAGGCTGTTCTTCGCCCTCCCATGTCAATTCGAGTAATCTCCTGGGAACCTGAGCTTTAATCGACTGTGGCGGTAACACGGACATGGGAGAAAATACTTTATTAGAAACAAATCCCGAGGGATAAATTTGACTTGGACGTCACTGGCAAAGTCAGTCCTTACCGCGATGGATCACTTTATCCCAGTACTTTTCGAAGTTGAATTTCGGACTGTTTTCGAAGTCGTGACATTTCACACAGACCTGCTTTTCCGCCATGACCAGATTCACCTTGATCGCTTCGCGAGCGGCGACAATATCTGGAGTGCTTTGTCGCGTTTCGGTGAATACCGCTTCCATTTCTGTGTGATGGCTACCGGGGCCATGGCAGTTTTCGCAGCCCTGACCGGTCAAGTGAGGCGTATCTTCCATATTGACGAAGCCACCCTCAAAACGAAACACTTCCTGAGGATTCCAGCCAACAGCATGACAAGCCAAACATTCGGGATCGTTAATTCGTGAAATCCATTCCGTCTCGGAATAATTTTCTTCCCCTTTAATTAAAGTCTCTGTCGCATGAGAATGCTTCGTCGACTTCCACTTCGCATAAGCTTTCGTGTGACAGGTTCCACATTTTTCCGAGCCGACGTACGTGTAGCCCGAAGGATGAGGGACCGCAGGCTCTGACTCGACGATGTTCTGTTCGCGAAGTAGATCCTGATAGAATGCCATGTGCTCTTCCATGGCCTGTGTTCTCTTGAATCGATCCTTATTGAGATCGACCAGCTCATAGCGGAATTTTTTTTCCTCGTCTGGATAATAGCCCAGCACGCCCGCATATTTTCCTTTACGCCCCGCTTCCATCACAACCGTTTTACCAACAGTTTCCGTCAAACCATTCGGATCTTCCGGCCCACCACCAGTCAGGCACAGATCGAACTCCGGAACACTTTTCAAGATCGATTCCGTTTCGGACTTTGAAGCCTGTGACAGCAAAAACAGGATATCACACCCCTGCTCTTTCAGCTTGGCAACGATAGGTTTAAGACTTTTGACGGGATCATCGACGCGGAGGAGATCATTTGCAGAATTATCGCCTTCTGGAAAGACTTTTGAGGCAAACTTTTCCCCAAGAACACCAGTTACCCCAATCTTGACGCCGTTGAGTTCGAATATCTGAAATCGAGCGGGACTTCCAATATCGGGAGTGTCGTAGAAAATCACATTCGCAGAGACATAGGGGAGATCATCTGCATTTGACATAGTGGAAAAGAGATAGTCGACCTGCAATTTCAAATCGGCAGGGCCGAGAGTTAATGCTTCGTAGCCCATGTCTTTCAGAGCAGTGTGCATGACGCCGAATTTGATTTGATCCTGGCGACGACTTCGCTTTACGAAATCTCCCAGATCAAGCCCGGCCACTTCCCAGCCTTTGTCTTCCCGCAACTGGCGGAACAGGTCTGCCCGGCGAGAAATCCCTCCAGATTGCGTTTCCGAGCAGCCACATGGTTCCATGTAGCCTTTCTGTTCCCCGGTCAGCACAAGTGCAAATTGGGGATCCTTCCAGCCGGCAACGATTTCCTTGGGAGAATCGCTGACCTTGGATGGTGCAGTTGTGTTCCCCTTGGTCTCCTCAGCGGGTGGAGAGTCGCTTGATCCACCCAATCCGCAACCAATCGCAACAATGGGAGCGAGCAGTAGTAGTAGAAGCCAGTTTGAAGTTAGCCGAGATGCCTGGTGTTTCAGCATCAGTTCACATTCCTTTGTTGACGAATGAAGTCATCAGATTTCCATAATCTCGCCATATTGTGCGACGATAAATCATTCCATTCCTCTTATTGATAAGAGACAGGAAATGGAAACTCTCTTCAGAATGTATCTTATGGTATTCCCGCAAACGAGGCAAATCGAGTTTTGCATCGCTTCGTTCAGCAACCCTGTGCACTTGAATTAATAACTCAAGATGTGAATTTTAAAATTCATCTTCCCGATGAGGGGATTATTCGTCGTCACTTCAATTCTCGCGGGATTGTCTCGATCAAAATTGAGGGGAGGAGCATCAGGCTTTACCGCGATTTTCATCTTGTATCGCTCACGATTCTCAGCCTTAAAATTTTCATCTTTGGTCATGTCAAAGGTGAAAAAATCAGGGTCTGCTTTCACATCGAGCACTTCAACCGGTCCATTTTCGTTATCTCTGAGAAACATCGAGAGATTAAACGACTTACCGGCTTCTTTTTCAAATCGTCCCATGACCAGCAACATTTCAGTCGCTTTCCATCCGGCTGGGCCGACAATCTGAATCGGTCCGGAATAGAAACCATTGATCGTGAAATAGCCGTTTTGTTCTTCTCCTTTGGCCTTTCCTTTCAGAGTAACCGAAGCTTCAAACTCGCCAATTTCATTGTTCGGTTTCACTTCCCCTTCAATCAAATAGCCAGCTTTGACATCGTCTTCCTTGAGTTGTTCTGGTGTCATGGGAATTACGTTCACGGAGACCAGGGGGTTACTGGATTCTGCTTCTTTGAATTCAAAATCTTCGAGCACACGAGAAGTGATTTTCCCACTAAAACTGGTCGGCTTATCACGATTGAGTTCGCCCAGATTCCAGATTCCAGCTGGCGTGATTTCGAAAGTCTTGTCGACACGTCCGGCTACAGTCAGAGCAATTTCTTTGGCAGTGTTATCGTTCGTTTTAATGTAAGCTGCCTGGCTGAAATTGGGATCTTCAGCTTTTCCAATCCACTCTAGCGTGATCGTTGTCGATTCTCCCGGTGGCACTTCCCGTTCTTCGAAATCTGCCATTGTGCATTTGCAGGTTGAGCGATCCTTGATCAAAGTGAGCGGCCCCTCGCCGTCATTACGAATTACAAAATCGTGCTTGAGAGTTTCACCCACTTCCATATTGCCAAACTCATGGAGTGGCTCTTCAACGACCACTTTGGGCTGTGGTCCTGTCAGGTCAATCTTGATTTCTTTTTTCGGTTCAGCAACTTCGATTTTTTCTTCACAGCCCCCCGAAATCAGAAGCATCAGCCCCATTAAAGAGACAATCACTGAGGAGCAAATGGGAGATGTTTTTATCATTTTCAGCCTGTTCAACATACAAATTCTCGACCGCAGCACTAAAAAGAGAGGGATCAACCGGATTACATTTCCGAGTAATACTACGAGTTTAATGAGTTCGGAGTCTGCAACCAACCGATTTCAATAAGTCATCCCTGCGGAATTTCTCCCACAATATTGATTACGTCAATTAGCCGAGGATGTTGGAAGCGAACCCGCAGATTCCACAATTTCCCGCAGCATTTTCAGTTGATCTTCGTCCAGATATCTATCCGTATGTCCGAATTGATGATTGATTTGATCCAACCTCAAGGCTTCTTCTGCTGTATTTTTCGCGGATTCCAGCCGCTCTGCCTGAGAGTAATAATCAGCCAGTTGCACCAGCAGCTCAGGTTTGGTGGGATATCGGTTGACAGCTTTCTCTTGAAATTGGAGAGCCGCTTCGAGCGATTGCTTCGAGCCGGTCCGTTGAAAGTGTTCAAACTGGCAGG
>TARA_R100000789_G_scaffold77324_4_pt1 | contig 18786 bp, 18 predicted proteins | sample TARA_R100000789 | Tara Oceans TARA_R100000789 (sample SAMEA2623403) | marine metagenome | biome: marine biome (ENVO:00000447); feature: mesopelagic zone (ENVO:00000213); material: "saline water (ENVO:00002010), including plankton (ENVO:xxxxxxxx)" | depth 450 m
GCTCGAACGAATCGCACCTGGTCACAACCATTGGCCTCAAAAACTGCATCATCGTGCATACTCCGGATGCGACTTTTGTGGCGGATAAATCGGACGAAAATGCGATCAAGGAATTAATTGAGATGATGAAGGAGAAGGGGTTAGAAAGGTATTTATAGATGGGCGAATTGCAAGAAGAGGGAAGCCCTCGCATTACATACTTACCCTGCTGCGCGATGCAAGCATGGCACCCAGTTAATGAAGTTAAGGATATGCTGACCGATGAAAGTTTCTCTTGTTGAAGGTGATTTACTGGATCAGGAGGTGGATGCGATTGTGAATGCATGGAATCGGAACATCATTCCCTGGTGGCTATTGATACCTCAGGGAGTTTCCGGAGCCATTAAGAAGCGAGCAGGATTGCAGCCTTTTCGGGAACTGGGACGCATGGGAGCCATTCCGCTGGGAGGAGCCGTGGAAACCACTGCGGGTCAGCTTCCTTTCAAATCGATCATTCATGTTGCCGGGATTAATATGCTTTGGCGTTCCTCGGAATATTCGATTCGAAATTCTGTTCGCAACGCAGTCTCGATGGTTTCTGACCGAAACTATTTATCGATTGCGATGCCGTTAATCGGAGCCGGTTCAGGAGGTGGGAAGGCAGACAAAGTGCTCGAGCTTATTCAGGATGAACTCACAAAACTGACCTATGATGGGGAAGTGGTCATCGTTCGATATCGTAAAAAGAATCGGTGAGAACCATGTCCATCCTGCTGTATGACGATCTCCTGCAGGTTCGGGCACCGGCGGTGAATTTTTATGTCTTGCGGGATTCGTCCGGGCTTACGCTGTTGGATGCTGGTTTCATTGGCGGGAGGAGTCTGTTGAAACGGGCACTGAAAAAACAGGGGTGGGAACGCGAGCCGATCCGAGGAATCATTGTCACTCACGGACATCTCGATCACATTTTGAATGTGGCGAAAGTGGCCCGGGAAGCAGGAGCCTGGATTGCGGCTCCCCGGCTCGATGCAGACCACTACAGTGGACATCCCCTCTATCAAGGCTGGTCTCGTTGTACGGGAATTCTGGAACGTGTTGGCAGACCACTCCTCGGGTTCAAGTCCTTTGTCCCGGATCGCTGGCTTGGAGATGGGGATGAACTTGATCTCTGGAACGGTTTAACTGCGGTCCATTTGCCGGGGCATACACACGGACATATGGGCTTCTACTGTGAGAAGCTTGAAATCATGTTTACAGCGGATCTGTTTGCCAGCTATCGAGGCATGGTGCACCACCCGCCAGCGATCTTCAATTCCATCCCCGAATTGATTCCCGAAAGTGCTGCCAGAGTGTTAAGTTATGATCTGACAGGCATCATTCCCAATCATTGCGATCGAGCCAGTCCAGAAGAACATCTCAAGCGATTGCGAACCTTATCGGAGTCCCAATGACGGCGAAATCAAATTCTTCCGAGCCTTACGTGCGACTGGCCACTTCGGCGGATGCGGCGGCGATTGTTGAGATCTATAACTATTACATCACCGATACGATCATCACCTTTGAAGAAGAGATCATTTCAGCGGCGGAGATGGCTCGACGGATGAACGATATCGCGGCATTGAATCTGCCCTGGCTGGTGGCGGAGGTTGAAGGGCAGGTTGCCGGGTATGCTTATGCGGGTTCGTTTCGAACGCGGAGCGCCTTTCGTTTTACAGCTGAAGTGACCGTTTATCTTGATTTGAAATACGCAGGCCAGGGTCTCGGCACAAAGCTATATGCAGATTTGTTCGCGAAGCTGAAAGAGTCAGGCATTCATGTGGTCATAGGCGGGATTTCCCTGCCGAATGAATCGAGCGTGGCTCTGCATGAAAAGTTTGGCATGGAGAAAGTCGCTCACTTCAAAGAGGTGGGCTACAAATTCAACCAATGGATTGACGTCGGCTTCTGGCAGCGGATGTTGTAATACGCATGTAGAATCAAGCTATTTTTCTTTCAGGCTGACAGACCAACCCCACATTCCCATCGCACAGACCATCAAGCCAATAATCTGCAGGAAGAGTCTGGTGTCGCCGTGTGGAATATATGAGCCGCCGAGTATGAGGATGGAGGCTGCAAGAACGATGATTGATCCACTGAGGGCTTTCATTTCGTTTGATACTCCATAAAACATGATGATGTTTGATTCGAAGTTTCTTGTGACGATCCATCAGTAATGAATAGTAACTGGTATGTCGATTCCTTGATACCCGTCCGGACAAATGAGTCCACTTGAGTGTGCAGTATTTCTTAATTTCTGAATCAATACAATCGTTATTAAATATGCGTTTGCGCGTTCTGCTGCAGTGGTTGCTCAGGAACGCAACATCCCAGACGTCTGAAATGTACGCATGGTCGAATGGCCGCAAGTCCACTCCAGTGCTTTTAATTGAGTCTTGTAGGCTATTTGTATAACAACTCAGCGAAACGGACCTGTTTCGTGAAGATTTCAGCAATTTGGTGACTTCGGCACGCGTTCTGCTAGGTAATCTTCCTTAGCAGATTTCAGAAAAACTGCGCAATCGATTGGCGCTCATTCCCACCGTTTGACACATAAGCATCTGTTTCCTTCCTTCGCTCAGATGATCAGGGCCTGTTGAACGTTTCCCTCCCCAGCGGCACAGCCGCATTCTTAATGATGTTTAGGAAATGAAAATGGCAAAAGCGATGCCCTACCAGTCGCATGGATTGTTACTCGACATGGACGGAGTGATTTATCGAGGCAATCAGTTGATTCCCGGAGCCGATGAGTTTGTGGCGGAATTGATCAGCAAGAAAATTCCGTTTCTGTTCCTCACCAACAACTCTCAACGAACGCAGCGGGATGTGGCCACGAAAGTTCGCCGGATGGGAATTCCGGTGGAGGATCATCATGTTTATACCTGTGCGATGGCGACCGCCAGTTTTCTTGCCGATCGCAAACCGCACGGCACCGCCTATGTCATTGGCGAAGGGGGACTGCATAATGCATTGCACGATGTCGGCTATTCGATTGTCGAGTCGCATCCCGACTATGTCGTTGTGGGGGAAGGGCGAACGTTCACGATGGAAATGCTGGAACGTGCCTGCAATCTGGTCATCGGCGGAGCGAAATTGATCGCCACTAATATGGACCCGAACTGTCCGACGCAATTTGGCTTACGCCCTGGCTGCGGGGCGATTGTGGCGATGATTGAATCCGCAACCGGCATCAAAGCGTTCAGCGTGGGTAAGCCGAGTCCGATCATGATGCGAGCCGCCCGAAAGGAGTTGCATCTGACAGCTGACGAAACGACCATCATCGGCGACACCATGGAAACCGACATCCTGGGCGGAGTCCAACTCGGCTACCACACCGTCCTCGTCCTCTCCGGCGGCACCCAGAAAAGCGACCTCAAACAATTCGCTTTCCAACCCGATTTGATCGTTGATTCGATTGCGGAGATTGATCTGGAAATGTTGCTGAATGAGCCGAAGGCGATGGCGACGGTTTGAGAGAGAAAAGTTTGTTAAATTGTTATTACTCGATCACCTCACCAAACCCCCGAAAGATGGATCGCCTCAGTGGATTCTGTCGCGAAGTGAACTCGGCATCCTCGGCTGTTTTTTCGCCGAGGGCGAAGGCCATCATCTGGAATTTGGCGTCGATATCGTCGGCATAGTGCACGAGCAACGCTTCTGGAGTATGGGGTGCGATGGGTGAACCCCATTCGGGCAGGTTCTGATGCGAGACGATGATGTGTTCGAGCCGGAGGAGTGTTTCGGGATTGAGGTTTTCGATCTGTTTTCCATAGTCGCGCACGAGATCGCGGCCTAACAGGATATGACCGATAAGGCGACCGGCAGCTGTGTAGTCGGCTCCGTGAGGTTGAGCAGAGAGTTCTTCGAGCTTGCCGATATCGTGCAAGACTGCTCCCGCGACAACGAGACTGATCGAAAGTGGCGGCGACATCTCCTGATAATACTCGCGATATTTGTGAGCGAGATACACAGCTGTCTTCGTCACCGAAAGCACATGTTCAAGGAAGCCGCTGCGGTAGGCGTGATGGTTGCGGGAGGCAGCCGGGTACTCGCGAATGTTCTCTTCATGATCCTGCAGGATTTTCAGTACGAGTTCCTGCAATGGTTCTTCTATGATTTCCTTCTCAACTATCTCACACAATTCCCCATACATGGCCGCTGTGTCAAAGCGGGAGGCGGGGAGATAGTCGGCGGGATTAAAACCAGCGGCCCGGTCTGCATCGTTCACTTCGCGAATGCGTTCAATGTCGATCTGCGGGCCGTATTGATTTTCACTGTAGCGACATCGCAGCCGAAAGAATTGGCCGGGCTCCCAGGATTCATCGCAGGCTTCGAACCAACTCGAATCGTTCCAGATCATCGAAGTGGCTGTCCGTTTCAAATCACGAAACTGACACCGATAATACGGCTTACCATCACGAGTTTCGGCACGCTGTTTGTCACTCAGCAGGGCGAAACAATCCCCTGATTTCCCAGCCGGGATTTCGCAGAGTTTGACGAGATTGTCAGAAGATTCCTCGTTTTGTGCAAATAAATTACGTGCCACAATTGGAACTCACATAGAGAGTTAATTGAATTCTTCTTATCCGCTGAGATTCAACATATCAGACAGGAACACAGATGTGAATTCAGAACTTCGGATGTAAAATGACGTTACGCTTGAGCGAAAGATCACCAGTCGATTTTACGGATGTCAATAAACTCTCCAGAATCCGTATTCGACGGTGCTTTTTCAATGACAGCTGCAATTTTCGGTGCGAGCACTTCAGCAGTTGGCATTTGTTCGGTCCCTCGCCGACTTTTGAGGGAATCGAGTGTCGGAAAGCGAGAGTCTTCATCCAGACTACAGAGGATGTCTTGCATATGCGTGGCAATCAACCCGGGAGCGATGGCCAGAAAATGAGTCTGAGGAGCTTCCTGAGCGTAAAGTTTGGTCAGCATATTCAGAGCCGCTTTGGAAATCGAATAGGCATTCCAGCCTCGATTACCATTCACAGCCGCCCCTGAGGAAATGGTGACAACCTGCCTGATTTCAGGATAACGCGGCAACAACCAGTCCAGTATGATTTTGTTCGACCACAGATTGACATCCATCACATTTTTGCAATCATCCAGGGATGTCTCCTGAAGGTCGCCAAACGGGCTGAGGATACCGGCATTCAGGATGGCGAGATCGCACTTTGATGTCCCCGAAAATAGACTTTCAAGTTGATCGGGAATCGCGTCAAAATCGGAAACATCACAGGAGACGAACTGAAAATTCTCGTACTGTGTCAGGTCTTCTGGTTTCCTCCGACTGCAACCGAGAACGTTGTGTTCCTGTTCCAGATAGTATTCTGCCAGACCATGTCCGAGCCCGGAACTGACGCCGGTGATCAAAATTGAATGTGACAATTGACTGTTTCCTGATAAACTCTGAGTTCGTTACGTTAACGATAATTGTATCATCTTCCCTTTATGTTCCTACACCACAAGCCCTCATGCCTCTCTCTACTGACATCCCGGAACCGGTCTTCGCTGAGGGTCGATATCATTATCCTCAACCCGCGCCAATGCCACCGATCTCGTTCGGCAGCCTTAAACTGCCAACGCGTTTCTGCCTCTCGCCGTTGGCAAAATATACGAACCTCTCTTTTCGTCGCGTTGTCCGAGAGTGCGGCGGACTCGGAATGGGAACGTGCGATCTGGTCAATGCCCGGGCTTTGCTGGCGGGAAGTCATAAGTCGATGGCGTTGATCCGCACCTGTCCGGAAGATACTCCGTTTGCTGTGCAGATTTTTGGGAGCGAACCCAAATACATGCGGGACGCGGTGCAATATCTGGAGAGTCTGCCGGGAATTGATGCGATTGATATTAATATGGGATGTCCGGTCGACCATGTGACCAACAATGGAGCCGGGGCTCGCATGATGTGCTCGCTCCAGCAAACCGTTGCTCTGGTGCAAACCATTGTGGAAGCGGTCTCTTTGCCAGTGACCGTCAAAATGCGACTTGGCTGGGACGAGACTCAACTGACCGCTCCGAAATTCGCACGAGAATTTGAACAGGTGGGCATCAAAGCGGTGGCCATTCATGGTCGCACTCGTGCTCAAGGTTTTAAAGGTTCAGTCGACTTGAGTGGAATTCGTCGCGTCGTTGAAGCGGTTGAATCGATCCCCGTCATTGGCAATGGAGATATCCGTTCGATTCCCGATGCCGCTCGCATGTTTGACCGAACCGGATGCACGGCAATCAGTGTTGGTCGAGGAGCGTTGGCCAATCCCTGGATTTTCCATCAGTTACAGCAATGGGAAGAGACCGGCAGTTATGATCCGCCGGGGAATTTTAATCAGCGACTCGATCTCGTCTTGCAGCAATTCGGATATCTGGAAGAACTCGATGGCCCCGAAAGTGCGTTGATCGCCTACCGTCGGACGGTGCACTGGTATCTGAAAGCAATGCGGGTTCCTGCGAAGTTACGGGAAGGGGTTCAGAAGTCAAAAACCCGCAGTGAGTTTCTGACCGCGATGGAAGCCGTTCGCGAACAGGGTCCCATTGAAGGATCCCGAACAGGCATTCTTCCTGAACTCCAGGTCCCCGTTCCGGCGGGACCTGTCGAACGCTGGTGATTCATTGCACAAATTATTTGAACTTGGTTTAACCAAAGGTGTAGGTCAGGCACTGCCTGACGACAAACGAGATGGCACGCACATTTCGTCAGGCACAGCCTGACCTACGGCTGTTCATTTTTGCTCACAGTAATTTAACCAGCAATCAGTTTGACGGAGCCATCGGGGGCGATCTGACGAAGTTGCCAGCGACCGTGGCGTTGTGTTGTTCGAAAGGCGAGTTGTGAACGTTCCCAGAGTAGATCCTCAAACTGATCGAGTCGGGTCTCGCTGGCGGAAAAAGTGGTGCAGCCAAATGTCACTGTGACAAAAATCTGCTCGTTCGATTCGGGATGCAGATAGACTTTATGACTGACTGCTGTTCGGATTTGATCGGCCAGTTCGGTCATTTGGCTGGAGGTCAATTGCGGAAGCAGGCCGATCAGTACATCGTCTGTCGCCTGGCACAGGACATCCTCATCACGAAGATGGCGAACAATTTGAGAGGCTGTCTGTTTCACAAATTCGTTGGCCGCAGGCATGCCATATTGTTTGACGTGACGATCGTAGTGATCGATCTTAATAAATATCGCCCCGGCTTCGGCTGACGTTTTCTCAAGCGATTTCGCCAGAGCAGTCAGATTTTGCTGATAAGCTGTGAAATCAGGCAAGCCAGTCCGATCATCCGTTGGCAACTGACTCCACTTCGGTTGACGAAACGGCTTTGACTTCTTCTCCACGATTTTGGCAACATTCAATTGCTGGACATGTTGGCTTAATTTGCCACAAGAAATCTGGAGTTGAGACTGCTGCTTCACATTGAGAGGCTGAGTCTGGGCTCGCTTCTGTAACATCTGGCAAGCCCGCTCGGCCTGGTCCAGACATGCAGCCACGTGAGCAAACAGTTTTTCAAATCGCTTGCTGGTTCGTTGCAAAGTGGAGGCGTGGTACCAGCGTTCGTAAATCAGCCCGAGAGCAAACCCGACAACGAGAGTCATGGGCACAAGCACTATAATTCCCAGCATTTCGCGGGAAATGACGGCGAGCGGAATGGGTAGCAGCAGATCCATAGTTGAATTCAATCGCAGGAGGTATCAAAGGTTCATTGATTAAGTCTAGGTTCGATCAATCGGGTGAGGGGAGGATTCCCTACGAATTTTCTCTACAAGAGAACAGATTGCAGGGGTTGTTGTGGTTGTGATGCCTAATGGGATTCCCCCATCTCAAGGACACCCGCCGTTCTCATAAACAATCTCTGTCACTTAACTCTGCTGCGAAAAATGAAACGTCATTTGTTAAACTCAAGGGATGACTCACCAAAACACCATTCTGTTCGTAACAGGCCGCCTGGCAGCGCCGGCTCTGGAGCCCATTGTTCGGGAAACTGGTGAGCGGAATCAGGTTGCTACTGAAATCGTAGTACTGGGAATTAATGTCGCTGCCCTGATGCACGTCGACTTGGTCGCTCGGAAACTCGAAGTGCCCGAACATATTCAACAGGTCATTCTGCCCGGCTGGTGTCAGGGGGATCTCGAAAAGCTGAGCAAAAAATGGGGCGTACCCGTATTACGCGGCCCTAAAGATCTGCGTGATCTGCCACGCTGGTTCGACAAGCGGGATCAGGAGCCGCCCGATTTATCGAAATATGACATTGAAATTCTTGCAGAAATCAACGGAGCTCCGTTACTCAAAATAGACGAGTTGCTGCGAATCGCCACCAGCTATGCCAATCGTGGAGCCAATCTCATCGATTACGGCTGCCTGCCTGGGCCAGCGGCTTCGCAAGTGGGGGAACATATTCGCGAACTTCGTCAGGCCGGGTTTCGGGTTTCGATTGACAGTTTCGATCAGCAGGAAGTCGAAGCGGCTGTGGAAGCAGGAGCCGAGTTGATTCTGAGTGCCAACTCAACCAATCTCGACTGGGTCACCCAACTCGGAACAGAAGTCGTCGCGATTCCCGATGACTTTCAGAACCTCGACACCTTCGAGCCCATTCTCGATCGACTGGAAAAGTCGAGCGTTCCCTATCGGCTCGATCCCATTCTCGAACCAGTCGGCTTCGGCTTCGCGGCTTCGCTGGCTCGCTATTACGAAACCCGGCGACGCTGGCCTCATGCAGAAATGATGATGGGGGTCGGCAACATTACCGAACTGGCAGAGGTCGACTCGGCTGGGGTGAACTTTATTCTGGCCGCATTGTGTCAGGAGTTGGGGATTCGCTCGGTCTTGACGACAGAAGTGATCAACTGGGCTCGGGAGTCGGTCAAGGAATTTGATCTCGCCCGCCGGATGACGCATTATGCGATCAACGAAAAACAATTGCCCAAACATATCAATGCCGGACTGCTTTCGATGCGGGATCCGCGGGTTCATCAGTTAACGGAAGAAGAATTGAATGAGCTGACTGCTCAGATTCGCGATCCCAATTATCGGATCTTCGCGAATGACGATGCTCTACATCTGATCAATCGTGATGGTCATTTTCAGGGGAATGATCCGTTTCAGCTCTTTCAGCAGGCAGCAGAACTGGGTGAGATTACGCCGTCGCATGCTTTTTATCTCGGCTACGAACTGGCCCAGGCCGAGACAGCAAAACGGCTTGGAAAACAGTATACTCAGGATGAACCATTAAACTGGGGGCATTTGACCCGCTCGGAAAAGCATCTCAGTTTGAAACCGACATTTCGCAAATCTCCTGACAGTAAAACTTCTGATTCATAATGTCCCTCGAACGCATTTCCCTGAAGATCAATCTCTCACCGGTGGAAGCTCTTGCTCAGTTGAGTGATGAGCCTTGGCCAGTGCTGCTTGAAAGTGCGCGGTTCGAGAAAACTCGTGGACGATACTCCTATCTCTCAGCCGATCCGATTCAAACCTGGCAACTCGATCGAGCTGAGTTCGGGTGCGATCCTTTTGCAGAAATCCGTTCGCTCTCCGCTCAATATTCCCGACCTGCAGAAGCGGGCTTGCCTCCGTTTTGTTCGGGATTTGTGGGCCTGCTCAGTTACGAATTAGGACACGCATTCGAAAAACTTCCGACTGTCCCCCACGATGAATTCACAACTCCAGCCATGGCGGTCGGCCTGTATGACTGGTCTTTGTGCTGGGATCATTTTACAAATGAAACATTTCTGATTCGCGATCATTCCCTGCAATCCGTTTTCAATTCAGAAGCCGAGATTCGCTGGAAGCGGCTCCTGCAGAAGCTTGAGAATGGAAACGCAACGATCGAACAATTTCCGATACCGACCGCCCGAATCATCGAACCAACTTCAGTGGAGCGGGAACGGTTTCTGCACTCGGCTCAACAGGTTCTGGAGTACATTCGAGCCGGAGATATTTATCAGGCGAATCTGTCGCGGAAAATCGAGTATGAATTTGATGGCAGTGCTCTCGATTTGTATCGGCAAATTCGCGTTCTCAACCCGGCTCCTTTCGCCGCGTATTTTCAGCCAGCTAACGATTTCGCGGTTGTGAGTGCCTCACCTGAACAGTTTCTGCAGGTGAATAATCGGCAGGTTTGCACACGACCAATCAAAGGGACCCGCCCCCGCTGGGCCGCTGGCGATCTCGATTTGTATCAGGGTCTCGAACTGCAGGCGTCCGAAAAAGACCGAGCGGAAAACACGATGATTGTCGACCTGCTTCGCAACGATATTTCCCGCGTCTGCAAAACCGGCAGCGTGAAAGTACCCCGCTGGTGTGAGCTGGAAACGTTCGCGAAAGTGCATCACCTCGTTTCTGAAGTGACGGGCGAACTAAGGGACGATGCCGACATCTGGGACCTGTTCGCGGCGACCTTCCCGGGGGGCTCCATTACAGGGGCTCCTAAAATCCGGGCGATGCAAATTATCTCCGAGCTCGAACAATCGACCCGCGGCGCCTACTGCGGCTCCCTCTTCGCAGCCGACCTGAGCGGCTCCCTGCAATCCAGTATCCTCATCCGCACCCTCACCTGGAAGCAGGGGCAGGTTCAAGTCCCTGTCGGAGGAGGCATTGTTGCGGATTCCGTCCCGGAAATCGAATTTTCAGAAACCGTCCACAAATCCGCTGGCCTGATCGCTTCGCCAATGAGTCACTCAACGACTGAGTCGTAAATATTTTGAACCACGGATGGACGCGGATCAACACAGATGTTTTACAAAACAATCTAAACCTGGAGTGACAGCGAGAGGGGCGGCGTCCAATTTGTCTGAGGCACTTCGCTGCGATATCACACCAGCCATTCGAATGCTACTGGGCAGTCAGGCGTCTACTAAACAGTCTGTCCGGCGTGCTTCCCTTCGGCGAATTCTTCGATCGCTTTCTTGCAAAAGGCGGGTAAGTCATCCGGATTGCGGCTCGTGACCAGTCCCTGATCACAAACACATTCTTCATCGACCCATTCTGCTCCTGCGTTTTTCAGATCCGTTTTGAGGCTGGGCCAGGAAGTCACGCGACGTCCTTCAACAACATCGGCTTCGATCAGAGTCCAGGGGCCGTGGCAAATCGCAGCGACCGGTTTTCCCTGCTTGAAAAAGTCTCGGACAAAATCAACGGCTGTTTCGTTCATTCGCAATGCATCGGGATTGAAGACCCCGCCGGGAAGAACCAGCCCCTCATAATTTTCCGCACTGACTTCATCGATGGTTTTATCGACAGAAAACTGATCCCCTTTTTCATCGTGATGCACACCTTGAATCTTGCCGGATTTGAGCGAGATGAGATGGACTTCCGCACCAGCTTCCTTGATTGCATCCCAAGGCTTGGTCAATTCGACCTGTTCGAAGCCATCGGTTGCGAGAAATGCGATTGTTTTTCCTTGAAGTTTTTGTTTCGCCATTGGATTCCCTCCTGAGATTCTATTTTATTTTTGTTAAACGAGACTTACTTTTACGTACCGAATTATGCACTCATGCTCTTACAAGTCTTTGCACAATCGCGGCAGGCCTCTGCACATCGCTGGCAATGATCATGATCGTGAGCCCCGCATTGCTCTGCACACCACGAACAGATTTCCGCACATAATTTGCAGATTTGAGCGGAATACTTACTTTCCCGAGCCGAGGCTTGTGCGCACAGCAGGCAAATGTCAATACACTCCCGGCAACAGTGCGGGCAATCGTTGTCACTCGATTTGCCAATCATTTCCTTCAGGCAAACTTCACAAGCGATTGCACATTTCAGACAGGCATCAATGCAAGATTGATTCTTATTCATGGCTCTCTCCTCCTACTTCATTTGGAATATTCTATTTCCATTGAGAAGAGTGCAGTTCATATTCCAAACCGGCAGAATTTGACGAATAAATCAGATTGCTTGTATCTTCAATTTGATCGTTGAAAACGATTGAGCGAAAGTCAACCAGAATGGTCTGTGAAAAAGCAATCAGCCGTTGGGGGGTGCGCTGTCGAAGCATGCCTGCCCTGTTGCGCGATGTTAACATGGCAACAGGCTCTGTCGGAGGATTCATTAATCCTCGCTCAGATTTGCATTTTTGAGTTTTTCTCTGAGTGTCTGTCGGTGAATTCCCAGGATTTGAGCGGCTTCGGTGCGGTTGCCTTTTGAGAGTCGAAGAGCCTGGCTCAGTAATGTTGGTTCGGCTTCCGTCAGGAATTTTTCGTACAAACCTTCCACGCTGGCAGCTTTCGGAATGGATTGGAGCTGCTCGTTCCACCAGTTTTCGATTGCAATGTTCAACTGGTGAGTGGAGCCAGAGTCATCGCTGGTTCGGGTTGTTGGTGGGGGGAAGGATTTTGCTGAGATTTCGCCGGAACGCGTGACGATGACTGCATGTTCAATGACATTGCGAAGCTCGCGGACGTTGCCATTCCATGGACGTGAGTTTAGTTCTTTCAAGGCCGTCGGGGAGAGCTGGACTTCTCCGGTTGGGTCGAGGTTTCTCATGAAATGTTCGGCGAGTAGCGGGATATCTTCCGGTCGTTCCCGCAGGGGAGGAATTTCGATGCGGAAGACATTCAGGCGATAGAAAAGATCCTCGCGAAATTTCTCTTCAGCAACCATTGCTTCCAGATTTCGATTGGTTGCGGCGACGAGGCGAAAATCGGATGATCGCTGATCGTTGCCACCGACGGGGGAAATCATTTTTGTTTCCAGGACGCGCAGAAGTTTGATTTGCGTCGTCATCTCGATATCGCCAATTTCATCAAAGAAAGCGGTCCCCTGGTTGGCGGCTTCCAGTAAGCCGTGTCGTTCGGTGATCGCGCCGGTAAAGGAGCCTTTCGCGTGACCAAAGAGTTCACTTTCAATCACGGACACATTCATCGCGGGGACACAAACGGGAATAAACGGTCCGGTTGAGCGTTTGCTGTAGCGATGAATGGCAACTGCGACCAGTTCTTTTCCGGTGCCACTTTCTCCCGTGACCAACACGGGAACATCCCTCTCAGCCACGACAGCAATTTTTCGAAAGACGGCCTGCATCGCTGGTGATTTCCCCAGTAACTCCTGCTCGCTGACGACTTGAGTGGAGTTGATTTCGGTAGACAGTTCCCCCCGCGGTTTCGCATTCAGAGCTTTGCGGATGACCTGAATCGCATCTTCGAGATCAAACGGCTTGGTGAGATATTCATAGGCTCCCCGATTAATCGCTTTGACCGCGGTTTCGAGATTGCCGAACGCAGTGATCATGATAACGGGCGTCGCACCGATTCGGCTTTGCAGTTGTTCGAGAGCAGTCAATCCATCGATGCCGGGAAGGCGAATATCCATCACGACGACATCAGGGATTTGACGTCTCGTGATTTCAAGAGCATCTTCTGCAGTTGCGGTCGTTGTGATTATATGACCATCCTCTGCCAGGGCTTGTTCGAGGGCCCAGCAGATTGAAGGTTCATCATCAACGATCAGAATGTTGCTCATCTGGTGGATCTTGTATTAACTCTAGTACTATATTGCCCGACAGGGACAATTCAGATCGATTTTGTCAGTCGGGATTGAAAATGTCACAATACATTTGAAAAGTCTCACGGCATCAGCCATTATGGTGAATAGGTGTCTCCCTTCAAGACCATTCATTTTAATTGTAGTCAATGACCATCAAATGCATAAAGGGCCGAATCGATGAGAACCGTATCTGCAGGAATCCTCTGTTCGATCTGCCTCACTCTCTTCTGGTTCATTCCGCCTTGTCAGGCTCAGCCGGTTGAAGAGGCTGGTGAGTTTGAGGATCAGGTCCTAATTCTGGAAACGGTTTCGAATGTGACCGACGATGCTGGCGAAGAGTTGTATCGCTATTATCGGGGCGATGTCCTTTATTACGACCGCAAGGAAAAGGATCGGTATCACACGACCGACCCTGTGGGCTGGATTCCGGCTGATGAAGTGATTGAACTCGACAATGCATTATCAATTCTGGCTGCACGAAGTCGCCGTCGCCGGAATGATCCTGCGATTCTAGCCGATCGAGTTCTCGTGCAGATGGCTCTGGGCGAGTTTGATGAAGCAGAAAAAGCAGCCGATCAGGTTCTGGACCGCCAACCGAATCAGTTGAAGATGCTGGTGACACGGGGACTGTTGCATCTGGAAATGCTGCAAACGGAAGAGGCGCTTGGCGATTTGCAGCGGGCATACGAACTCGATCCCGAGAATATCCAGACGGTTCTCCTGCTGATCCGTTGCTATGAAGATGAAAGTGAATTCGAGCAGATTCTCGAAATTCTGCAGGATGTCCCGATGGATGTTGAAGACGATGCCGATCTGCTGATTGAACGGGCGTATGCCCAGTGGATGACCGGTGAAGATGAAGCGGCTATCAAGAGTTCGAACCGGGCGATTGAATTAGGGACGAAGCGTTATGCACCGTGGCATTATCGAGGGAATGCCTACATGTCCTTACGTGATTTCAAAGCGGCAATTGAGAGTTACGATGAAGCGATCGAACGTGATCCTGAATCACTCAATTCCTATTACTTCCGGGCAGAATGTTATGCCGAACTGGGACAACTCGATCAGGCGATCAGCGATTACTCGACTGTTATTGAGGCGGATGCGAATGATTTTGATGCCCTCAAAGCGCGTGGCCGACTGTATCGCTCTCAGGCAGAGTATCAAAAGGCCTTCGAAGATTTTGATTCGATCGTCGAAAATGCGGATGCGGATTCCACAATCGCCCTGGCTCTCTTCTTAAGGGGATTGGTCAATGAAGATCTCGGAAAAAATGAACAAGCCTTAAGCGACATGGATCGCAGTATCGAACTCGATCAATCAACGTCCGGTCCGTTTCGGGAACGGGCTCGCATGAATTACGGGAAAAAAGGAGCTAAGGCTGCTGAAACGGATTTGCTCAAAGCGGTCGAGGTCGATCCCACAGACAGTCTGTCCTGGCGTTTTCTGGCTGATCTCTACCGATTGGAAAATGTCCCTCAAGATGCCCTGGAGTGCTATACGAAAGTCGTCGAAATTAATCCCTCGGATTCGGTTGCCTGGAATAATCGGGGGTTGATTCAGGAAATTTTAGGGAGACGGGATCTGGCACTGGCTGATTATGAAAAAGCAGCCGAGTTGCGACCGGGGGATCCGACTTATCACACGAATGCGGCGTTAATGCATCGTGCCAACGGCGATTATAAAAAGGCAGATAAACACCTGTTGACTGCGATTGAGCGTTACAACCTTCAGGATCAAGCTCAATTGGCCGAGCTACACTATCAGCGGGGTGAAGTCTTTCGTTTTGCAACGGAATTGGACCAGGCCGTTGAACAGTATGAGATGGCGATCAAGCTGCATCCCGAGCATGCCAATGCCTTCAACTCACGGGGGATCTGTTTTGAAAATCAGAGCAAGTTTGACGAGGCATTGGACAGTTATAACCGTGCGATCGAATTAAATCCGGAATCGCCCATCATTTTGACCAATCGGGGCGATACCTATCGGAAAACAGGCCAGAACGAAGCCGCTTTTGAAGACTACTCTAAAGCGATTTCGATGAACGACCAACTTGCACTTCCCTATAATCAACGGGGGCTCCTCTATAATAATGTCGGAGATTACAAGGCTGCGATCTCTGATTTTCAGGAAGCCTTGAAGCGAGATCCCAACTACGGATCTGCTCAGGGGAACCTGGCAGATGCATTGCGGTTTAACCATCAGTATGAGGAAGCGGTGAATGCTTATTCGCGGGCGCTGATCACGGCTCCGTTAAATCTGGGCTTACTTTACGGACGAGCGGAATGTTACCGCAATCTGGGACGCCGTGCCGAAGCCGAAGCGGGGTACCAAACTGTCCTGGCTCAAGACAAGTCTCACGACCTCTCCTGGGTCGGACTGGGTGAATTGTATGAGCAGGTTGATCAGTTTGAACGGGCAGTCGCACAATTCACGAAGGCCATTGAAATTACTCCAGATTATGAATTTGCGCTGTATCGCAGAGGGTTTTGCCTGTCCATGCTGCGGAAAGATCGAGAGTGCATAGCCGATTTCGATCAAGTTCTCAAGCTCTCTCCCAATCATGTCAATGCCCGGTTGTTTCGTGCCAATTCCTATCGAGATCTCGGCGAGTTCGACAAAGCTTTGTCCGATTATGAACGAACTCTTGAGGTTGACCCGGAATACGAATACGTTTTTCTGGGACGAGGCCGCTGTTATGAAATCATGGAGCAATTTGGCAATGCCGTCAAAGATTTCGGACGGGCCATTGAGATCGATGGGAACATGGCCAGCGCACTGAATGACCGTGCTCGAATTCTCGCTGGGGTGACTGCCCCGGAAGTTTTCGATCCGCAAACCGCTGTGAATGATGCCCGGCAGGCTTGCAAGCTCACAGAAAACAGCAATGTCGGTTATCTCGAAACACTGGCCATGGCACTGGCGGCAGCTGAGGATTTTGAGGAAGCCGTCAAAACTCAGCAGCAGGCGATTGAATTGGCTGAATCTCAGGGAGGCTACTCGAAAGAATTCCTGCAGACCGCTCAGGATCGACTCAAGCAATTTGAAAATGAAGAGCCGATTGTGATTGCCACGACAACCAAAGACGCCAAAACGAATAAGCCAGGCAGTTCATCAATGGCTCGCCCCGGCGGTGGATTATCTGGAGGAGCTGGAAAGCTACTTGGCAAACCCAGACCAGCCGAAGAAAAACCGAGTCCAAAACGAGGTCAAAAGCGTCAACAGCCACCGAGTGAGATTCCCGCTCCTCCTTCGATCTAAGCTTCTGGATGAGTGTCGGCGATGGCAATACAGGCACGAAGTTCAAGCGAATGTGTCGAAATTAAGTTCGGAACAGACTCACTTACTCTTCGCGCTCGTAAGGAGGAACGCGCATGACAAAAGGCCGATCAAAGATCGGCCTTTTGCAATTTCACGCTGACTCATCAGAAGAGTCTTATTCTTCCTTGGTTTTCTTCTTCTTTTTGCCGATGACTGTCTTGATCACGCGGACTTTAGGCAAGCCAACCGGGCTTTGACCATCAATCCAGCGATCTTCGGCTTTCAAAAATGCAATACGCTCTCCACGTTTGAGAACGTTTCGGGTTCGACGCATTTTACTGCTGGCTTTGAGGCTGGGATCGAGAGACATTTGTCTACACCTTCATCAATGAGCGATAGTCGCATCGCGTTCAATTCACAATTCGAAAAATCAGAGCCGAGTATCCTAATCGGACTTTTCCCACAACGCAAGCCACTCTTACGGGAGATTTCAGTGAATCTTCTCTGCAGAGGCTTAAAATCCGCATGTCAAATCCACGAACGCTGATTCGACTTCAGTGAAAAACGGCTTAACTTCGTTTTTAAAACACCATGAATTGCAAGAATTCTGAGAATTCACGACACTGGCATTCAATCATCCCCGATATCCTGGCGTTTTTTTCGTACTGAACAGTATTCACGCTCAGAATCATCTCCATCGGCAAAAAAATCTGCGGAAAGAATCGAGAACGGTTTCCAATGGACTTCTTAACCATTCTCGCCACCGTTGTTTTCACCGTCTTCGCTTTCGGATACGGAGCCTGCTTTGGGAGTTTTCTGAATGTTGTTGTCTGGCGTTTGCCGCGTCGGATGCCGATTCTGCTTGCCCGCAGTCACTGCCCCAAGTGCAAGCAGGACATCAAAAGCACTGATAACATCCCGATTTTCGGCTGGTTACGGCTGCGGGGAAAGTGCCGGAATTGTCAGTTGCCAATTTCCCCCCGCTATCCGCTCGTGGAAACCGGTGTCGCGCTGCTCTTTGCCGTGTTGTTTCTGCTGATTATCGTCGCCCACGGGATCACGTTGCCAGCCAGTACTCTCACCGATCATCATGGCAACTGGCTTACCGAGTTTCCGGGTTGCCCGCTGCTGGCTGTCTATCTTCATCAAATCACCCTGGGCTACTTTCTGCTTTCGCTGGCTTTAATCGATGAAGACCAGCAAAAATCTCCCTGGAACTGGACGCTTTTCGGCCTGATCATGCACGGCTTGTGGGTCTTAATCGAACCCTCAGTCGGACAACTCGATTTTCTAGCCGCTACGCAGGACCCGCTCAAGCAATCTCAAGGGACGCTTACTCAAGCTGGCATTCTCAGTTTTCTCGGTCTGGCGTTTGCGGGCCTCTTCTCCCTGATTTTCCGCTGGCTCAAAGTCCCGCATCAGTTCACAAACTGCTCTCAGGCGATGATCCTGCTGGGAATCTTCCTCGGGCCGGTTGTCCTCTGCTGGACCACCATGATTATGAGCGCTTCCCTGCTCGTTCAGTGGATCACAAAACGAATCTTACCGAACAAAACCAATTCCACATCCGGAGCAGCCTTGCAGCTTTTCCTTGGCTGGTTGCTGATTATCTGCACGTGGAGATGGTGGCCGATGATTGATTGGGTTGCTTGATCATTGGGGTTATCCAGGCACAAAGCAAGATTAAGTATCATGCGATCATTCACATTGATATGGACTTCAAGCAAATCCCATTATTCAAACGGAATGATGTCTTTGGATTTGCTGCGGAAATTGTATTCAAATTTCGATGAACAGGGATTGCGAACGGTGAGACATCTTGTGCTTTCAGTACCTGACCGATCAAGTCGGTCGGGCTACCCGCGACTGAATCGGGGTAAATTTCCTTACGTTTTAAAAGCGAACTGGCGATAGCGGAATCGGTCTGAGTGGTGTGTTTCTTTACACATAAACTTGGTAAATTGCTTTAACACAATCATTTTCATCAAAAAAAACAATTAGTCGTCCCTGCATAACCCTGTAAAGTCTTTTATTTTAG
>TARA_R100000789_G_scaffold100587_1_pt1 | contig 18759 bp, 12 predicted proteins | sample TARA_R100000789 | Tara Oceans TARA_R100000789 (sample SAMEA2623403) | marine metagenome | biome: marine biome (ENVO:00000447); feature: mesopelagic zone (ENVO:00000213); material: "saline water (ENVO:00002010), including plankton (ENVO:xxxxxxxx)" | depth 450 m
CGTAAGCAATATATGTATCAGCCGGCCCCGGCATGACGCCCGGCCCCATGATGACGGGGAAGCCATCGCGTGACTGGAAGGGAATCATTCCGGTCTGCAATTCATCGGCTGGCATCGGATCCAGAGTTGCCGTTGCAGCCCGAGCTGTCAGATTCTTGCGTGGAGTTCTCCCCAAGCCTTCAGCACAGCCGCCGTTATCCTGCAGAAAGAAAATGAGAGTGTTGTCGAACTGATCGTTCTGCTTGAGGGAATTCACAATTTTGCCAATCCCCTGATCCATCCGATCAATCATCGCGGCATAAACTTCCATGCAGCGCAATTCCCACTCGCGATTTTGTACTTTATCCCACTCACGCGCACCGGGAGATAAAGTTGTCTCTTCCGGAACAAGCCCCAGATTAATCACTCGTGCGAGTCGTTCTTTTCGCAATTCTTCGAAACCAGCATCAAAGCGGCCTTTGTATTTGGCGATATCTTCCGGCAACGCATGCATCGGCCAGTGGGCGGCTGTGTATGCCACATACAGAAAGAAGGGATGATCATCCGACTTCGACTTTTCATGCTCATTGATGTACTTCACTGCATGATCGCTGATCGCATCCGTGTAATAGTAGGTTTCCGGCTGATATTCCTCATCAGCATAGGGAGAGATTTGCGTATTGTCCCGCGTCAACGAATTCGGATCGAAGAAACTTCCTGCTCCATGAATCGTTCCATAAAATCGATCAAACCCCCGCTGCAATGGCCAGTTATTTCGCGGAGATCCCGGAGCAATATGCGGCGTCACATGCCACTTACCCGCCATAAATGTCGAATAACCGGCTGGCTTCAACACTTCGGCAATCGTACGACATCGCTGATTCAAATTTCCGCGATAACCTTCAAGTCCCTTGTCATCCATCATGTGACCGACCCCCGCCTGATGCGGATAAAGCCCCGTCAATAAGGAAGCCCGCGTCGGACAGCAGCGGCCCGTGTTATAGAACTGAGTGAACTTCAACCCCTTCGCGGCCAACGCATCCAGCGTCGGCGTTTCCACTTCTCCGCCATAACAGCCAATGTCCGAAAAGCCCATATCATCCGACATGATCAGAATAATATTCGGCCGCTCTGACGCTTTCAGAGGTGAAGCAAAAGACAGCCAGATCAGGAGGACTGCAAACACACTAAGTTGAGTTCGAATCACAGATGAATTCCTCTGTAAGTGAAGCATATTTTGAAATGACAATATTCACATCAGTCAGTGTAAATGTGATTGCTGCAAATTTGTAGTAAGGTCACGAGATAAGGTGGATTTCATGAAAATCATGCCTGTACCGTGTTCCATTTAAAAACCGTAGAAATCGGCAGAAAACAGTTCGACAAGTTGCAAGACTCATCAAATTTATGGAGATTGAAATTGAACCGCAGATGGAAATCAGGTTTCCATTTGGAACAGAGTGTAATTGTCCAACTTCGGTAATCAGTCCCGACGACGACGGGCACGTTCTTTGGCTTGGGCAAAGATATCGACTTTCGGTTTTGCATCCTTGGGTGGTGGCTCAGTCGGTTTGGTTGTTGGTTTAGCAGACGCCAACTTCTCGGGGACGGTTTTCTTTTTCGCCGTTGGCTGAGGCCGGGATTTCGGGCCTCGATACTTGGGAGCAGCCTCCGGTTCTTCGGTCGCAGCAGCAGATCGTTGAAACAGATCACCCCAGAGAGCCAGTCGACGACCTGCGATTTCCAAAATGATTAACACGATAGTCATGATGAGCAGATGCGGAACAAGTGAAACTTTCTTCGGGCTACGCGGAGGGTTATCGAAAATACTGAGCACTTCAGTTCTCTGTTCACCACCCGTGAGAGTCGCAAGTTCTGCAAGAACTTCTTTTCCGCTCGGCAAGCCAGGGCGGGGGGCGAATTCTGGCGAATAAGGCAGCGACAATGCAGGACCCCTCTGAAATTCGCGACTGCTGGTTTTGACGAGTGTGCGATAGGTCCCCATCGTTTCCATGCGGAAACGAGCCTGCAATGTGTCTGGACCGACCCAGGTAAATTCTGGCGTGAAGGTTTCGGTTCGTTCATCCCCGGGAGGCACAACGATCATTTCCGGGATTTCATTTCCGCCGCGATTGGGACGATTGGGATCAAGTTCAATTGTCGCGACAGCATCCTGTCCATCCCGATCCACTGTCACGAAAACATCTTCAGGAGATTCTCCACCCAGTAACCAGCGGGCATGCGTGATGAGGAAATCGGGATACTCCTCCCAGGAACTCAAGCCACCGGAAAACTGGCCATCGACTTCCACAGTAATCGCAGCGACCCGGCCCACCCCGCGATACCAGAAGGCTGAGAAAGGAGCCGCATATTCATCCTGGGACACGACACCCATCGTGGCATCAGGCTTGAGATAGCTCAGATTGTATCCATCGACATTCGGGAAGGGAGAACTGCCCCAGTCGCCAATGAGTCGGGAGTCGGTCAGTTGTTGTCCGCCAATCCCGGCTGGTTGCGTTGCGGGATCTTTCTCGATGAAACTGCTGCGGGCGACCGACATTGTTTCTTCAGTGAACAATCGGGGAAGCTCGGCGGCATCATTTGTAAACATGATGTTCCCACTGCCGAGCTTGGCGATATCTTCCAGAAGTTTGGCATCCGGGTCGGAAGTTTGTCCGAGACCGATCACGCTGACGGTAATTCCTGCTCCCTCAAAACTCTTCAAAAGCGATTTATAACTTCCCGGCTCTTCACTGTCGGCTGCATCCGAAAAGAGAATGATGTGCTTTGTGGATTGTTCGGCTTTGACGAGTTCATCGCCAGCGGCGACGAGAGCTTCGTAGACGAAAATCCCTCCGCCCATACTTTCGATACCAAGTACCTGATTAGCGATCGCTTCCGGATTATCCACATTCTTAAGCGGCACAATGCGATGCGGCGAACTGTCCACCGCGATAACGGCTACGCTATCGCCAGGTGAAAGGAGACGGATACATTCGGCTGTGCCGAGATTGGCGAGGTCCATCTTCGTTTTGCCGCCGGAAACGGGAGCCATCATCGAACCGGAACGGTCGAGAGCGATGGCCAGAGCGAGTCGATTCTTGCGATGCTCTTCCCGCATTTCCATTGAGACAGGGAGTATTTCATCGAGTGGGCTGTTGAAGTATCCACCGACTCCGAAACTGCGTTGACCACCGGTGATCAACATTCCGCCGCCGAGATCTTCGACATATTGGGCGAGCAGTTCCATCTTCTTGCGTCCAAAATCCCGGGCGGGAACATTTTCCAGGATAACCGCTCGATAGGGATCGAGAGTATCCTGACTGAGCGGAAATTCCTGAGCGTTGGCGACATCAACATCAATCCGCCCGGCTCGTAATGCCTGAACGAGATTGCCAGCCTGGCCATCGGAATTCAGCACCAGTAGACGTGGCCCTGCATCGACTCGTAATCCTCCTTCGCCGCGATTGTTCTCGATGATCGGATCGCCATCAAGCACCAACTCGGCTTCATAATTGAGGAAGCCGGGGGCATCGACAATGTCGCGGAACAGAAAGCGGTTTCGTCCCAAATCAAACGAGCGTTCCGCAGTTGCAATCACTTGCCCGTTCCGTTTGATGACAAGCGTCCCATCGGCGATTTGATCGGCCTGCACAAACACTGAGAATTGAAACGGCTCACGAGGCGAAACTTTTTCCGGCAGGTTCACAGATTCGACAGCGATATCGCCAACACGGAGACGATCGTAAAGTCGATAATCGATCGGCACATTGGCTTCGCGTGCCAGACGGGCAGCAGAGGAAGGATCGAGTCCGTTGGCTTCTCCGTCGGAAAGCACCAGAATGCGCGTTGGACGTTTATCATCCGAGATATTCACCGCGGACTGAACAGCGGCGTTGAGATCACTGCCATCGATATTGAGTGGTTTCGAATATTCCTTGAACAGAGCTTTGGCTGAGGGAACCCGTTCGATTTGAGCGGTCGAACCAAATGTGATCAGAGCGACGCGATCGCCTTGGCTGCGGTTGCGTTCCAGATTATTGAGCAGTTCAACAACACTGCGTTGAGATTCCGGAGACATGGAGCGGGAACGGTCGGCGACAACAATAACATCAAGTCCTTCACCACCCAGATTATAAAGCGGCCCGGCAACCGCCAGAATCAGGAGTGCGGCTATGAAGCCCCGAATCACTGACGTCGCTTTGCCATATCGACCGTATCGCCAGAAGACGAATGCGAGCGGGAATGCGATCAGGAGCAGTTCAGGAAAATAAAATTCGATCATAACAACTGAATTCACGCGGCAAGAGGTGACGGTGGTGCGGGAGAATTCTCAAATTTTATTGTATGCACGTGCGGCATCGAAAAACCAGTTGGGAGGTATATTTGGAGTAGAAACTCCTGAAGACATCCTCATATACTACAGGATGCCTGTGCAAAAGAATTGAGTGGAATTCTGGTTTTTCTGTTCATTTCATCAGATGGTGTTGATATGATGCTAGTCTACGATTTTCCCACCTGCAATCTCGCTGACTTCCCAAGATGAGAACTCAGCTAACCTCAAGAGAGCGGCCGATGAATATCTTACTCCGTAGAAACTGCCTGTTTGCTTTTCTTTTTACGTCGTTGTTTCTGATCAATTTTGACATCACGCTTGCTGCCGGGAAAATTGATTTCAATCAACAGATTGCACCGCTGCTTTCGGAGAACTGCTACGCGTGTCATGGCCGGGATGCGGAGCACCGTGAAGCTGAGTTAAGACTCGATGTTTCGGCGGAAGCAATTGCAGTTCGGGAAAATGGAGCGGCAATAGTGCCGGGCAAGCCGGAGGAGAGTTTAATCTGGCAGCGTATTGTGAGTGAGGATGAATATGAAATCATGCCTCCGCCAGATTCGCACAAGAAACTGACAGCTGAGCAGAAGGAACTGATTCGTAAGTGGATTGAGCAGGGAGCCGAGTACGCAGAGCATTGGTCGTTCGTCGCTCCGCAAAAGCTGGAAGTGCCTGAGACATCATTCACAAATCCGATTGATGCGTTTCTGGAAGTGAAGCGTCAGGAACTGGATTTACCTCACAATGAACGAGCCGACCGTCGCACGTTGATACGCCGGGTGACTCTCGATTTGACCGGGCTTCCTCCGACGTTGAATGAGGTTCGCGAGTTTGTCGCGGATGAATCTGACGATGCTTACGAGAAACTGGTCGATCAATTATTGAGCCGACCGACATATGGCGAAAACATGGCTCGCCCCTGGCTCGATCTGGCCCGCTATGCCGACACGCATGGATTGCATCTGGACAATAAGCGGTCGATGTGGCCATATCGGGACTGGGTGGTGCGGGCGTTAAATGAGAATCTACCGTTTGATGAATTTACCCGCTGGCAACTGGCGGGGGATTTATTACCGAATGCGACGCGAGATCAACAGATCGCCTCCGGTTTCAATCGCTGCAATGTGACCACTAGTGAAGGTGGCAGTATCAATGAAGAGTGGGTCTTCCGCTATGCGGTCGACCGAACGACAACCACAGCCGAAGTCTGGATGGGAATGACGGCTGGATGTGCGGTTTGTCACGATCATAAATTCGATCCTCTTTCGGCCAAAGAATATTACTCGCTGTACGCCTTCTTCCACAGCGCGGCTGATCCGGCGATGGACGGCAATAAAATCGACACACCACCGATTTTGAAACTGTATTCACCGGAAGATAAAGCTCAAATTGCAGATCTGCAGGCACAACTGACAGAGATCGAGAGCCAACTCAAAACAGCGATCACTGATTTAGCTTACGTCGATCCGGCGACACTGGATCCTGCACCGACACCGGAAGAAACGGAAACGGTCTGGTTTGAAGATGACTTCCCGAATGGCACCAGCCCGCAAAATGCGGGTGGTCCACTGAAGTTGATTACTGCGGAAGAAGGTCCGGTTTTCAGTGGCGACCAGGCACTGCAACGAACCGCTACCGGTCTGGCTCAAGATTTTTTCAGTGGGGGAGCGGAATTTATTGTTCCTGAGAATGGCAAATTCTTCGTTCACTGTTTTCTCGATCCCGAAAATACACCCGAGACTGTAATGATTCAGTTTCACACGGATGGCTGGAAGCATCGCGCGGTGTGGGGAGCCGAGGAAAAGATTCCATTTGGAGCTGCAAACACCACCGAAAAAGTATTGATGGGTGAATTGCCAACAGTCGGAAGCTGGGCTCGGCTGGAAGTCGAAGCTGAAAAGATGGGACTGAAAGCAGGCGATAAAGTCATCGGCTACGCCTTCACACAGTTTGCCGGGACAGTCACTTGGGATCGCATGGGAGTGATTTCACGAGTCGATAAAGTGAAAGATCCGAATTGGTCTTATACCGTCTGGAAAGAGAAGAATCAGGGGAAACGAAATAACGATTTGCCTGAAGGACTGCGACAGACGGTTCGTGGTAAACAATCCAAAGACTGGTCGGAAGAAGAAGCCGGGCAGATTTATCAGTTCTGGCTGGAGAATTTCTATTCCGGTCTGGATGAATCTATCGTTGCGTTAAAAACTCGCAAATCAACGGTTTCAACTGAAATTAAAAAGATTGAAAAAGATGTGCCGGTCACGTTTATCATGGCAGACATGCCGAAAACTCGTGACAGTTTTATAATGATCCGCGGTTCTTACGATAAACCAGGCGATCAAGTGACTCGCAATGTCCCTGCCTTTCTGCCGGCTCTGCCAGCAATGGAAGAGGGACAGGAATATGACCGATTAGACTTGGCGAACTGGCTGGTGAGTGGTTCGCATCCGCTGACAGGTCGAGTGACCGTGAATCGATTCTGGCAGAAATTCTTTGGCACCGGGCTCGTAAAAACGAGTGCAGACTTTGGTCTGCAGGGAGAGCCGCCAAGTCATCCCGAACTACTCGACTGGCTGGCCGTTCAATTCGTGGAACAGGGCTGGGATATGAAGGGACTCATCAAATTAATTGTGACCAGCGAAGCCTACTGTCAGAATTCTGCAGTCACTCAAAAACTGCTGGAGCAGGACCCTGAGAACCGATATCTGGCACGAGGTCCACGCCTGCGACTGGATGCGGAAGTGATGCGGGATCAGGCTTTGTTTCTCAGCGGATTGCTTGTCCAGAAGATGGGTGGCGAAGGAGTGAATCCTTACCAGCCACCGAATATCTGGGAACCGGTTGCGTTTGGCGGAAGTAACACTAGGAATTACCAACAAAGCACAGGAGAGGATTTGTATCGCAGGAGCCTCTACACATTCCTCAAACGGACTGCTCCACCCCCTTTCATGTCGACCTTTGACGGACCGAGTCGCGAGCAGAGTTGTTCGCGACGCGAACGGACGAACACACCGCTGCAGGCGCTGCAGTTGATGAACGATATCCAATACTTCGAAGCGGCCCGTGGATTTGCCGAGCGTATGCTGGGTGAAGGTGGAGAGTCCCCCGAGAAGCGAATCGCCTGGGCGTTTGAAGTAGCGACATCTCGTCAGCCGACTGATGATGAGATTCAGGTCATTCAATCCATACTGACGGACTATCAGGAACGCTATCAAGCCGATGCAAAAGCGGCTCAGGAGGCGATTACCGTAGGGGAGAGCAAACCTTCTGGAAAATTTGAACCTGCAGAATTAGCTGCTTATACATTGGTGGCAAATTTGATACTGAATCTGGATGAAGTGATTAATAAGAATTGATTCCGTAGGGTGCGTCCTGACGCACCATGCCAGGGAGTTTGATTTAAGAAGAACTTGATTTCATTCCAATCGTTCTGGATGAGAAATCATCAGGCTCGCGTCATTCGTGGATTAGCACATGGAGCATCAATGAAGATTTCCTAGTCTGCAGCACGGTGCGTCAGGAAGCACCCGACTAATATGCCGTGCGATATATATAAAGTACCCGATTGATTTTGAACATAAAGAGATCAACCATGAAACCAGCGATTGATTATCACAGACTAACTCAACGACGGCAGTTTTTTGCTTCGAGTGGATTGAGTCTTGGTGGGATGGCTTACGCAATGTTGTCAGGAGCGGGAACATCGCAGGCAATTGCGGCTTCGAGAGAACAAGTCAATCCTCCGTTGCCGGGGTTGCCGCATTTTGCACCGAAGGCAAAACGGCTCATCTATCTGCACATGAACGGGGCTCCGTCCCAGTTGGATCTGTTCGATTACAAGCCGGGCTTGCAGGACCATTACGATCAGGAATTGCCGGATTCAGTCCGCAATGGTCAACGCATTACCACGATGACGAGCGGACAATCCCGATTCCCGGTCGCGCCAAGTAAATTCGCATTTAAGCCATGTGGGCAAAGCGGCATCCTGATGAGCGAACTCGTCCCTTATATGCAGGAGATCGCCGATGAAATCACGATGATCAAATCGGTGCATACAGAAGCAATCAATCACGATCCCGCCTGCACCTTCGTGATGACCGGCAGCGAGATCCCGGGCAAGCCGAGCCTGGGTTCCTGGCTGAGTTATGGCTTGGGAAGTGAGAGCAATGAGTTGCCTGCGTTTGTGGTGTTCACGCCATCATTTCCGGCTGGAAGTCAGGCCCAGGCATTATTTACACGCATGTGGAGCAGCGGGTTTCTGCCCACATCTCACAATGGTGTCGCATTAAGAGGCACGGGCGATCCTGTCTTGTTCATTCGCAATCCACCGGGAGTGACGGGTGAGGATCGTCGTAAAATGCTTGATGCGCTCGGGCAACTCAATCAGAAGACATATGAACGGCTGGGCGATCCTGAAACGCAGACGCGAATCGCTCAGTATGAAATGGCGTTTCGCATGCAAACGAGTGTGCCCGATTTGACCGATCTGAGTAGTGAATCGAAAGAGACGCTTGAAATGTATGGGCCCAATGTCGAGAAGATGGGAACGTATGCTTCGAGTGCGATCCTGGCTCGTCGTCTCATTGAACGGGGAACGCGTGTCGTACAGATTCTGCATCGCGGTTGGGATCAGCACAACAACTTACCGAAGCTGATTAAAAATCAATCTGAAGATGTCGACCAGCCAACGGCAGCCTTAATCAAAGATTTGAATCAGCGGGGTCTACTTGAAGATACACTCGTCGTATTCGGTGGCGAGTTCGGGAGAACGGTTTATTCTCAAGGGACACTCTCAAAAGAAAATTATGGTCGCGATCATCATCCGCGAAACTTCTGCATGTGGATGGCCGGTGGTGGTGTTCGCAAAGGGATGACTTACGGTCAGACGGATGATTTCAGCTATAACATCACAGAAAACCCAGTACATCTGAATGATTTGAACGCGACGATTCTCCACTGTATGGGAATTGACGATCGTCGACTCAGTTATCGCTTCCAGGGACTTGATCAGCGGCTAACGGGAGTCGAGGCTCCCAAAGTTGTGAAAGAGATTCTCAGTTAATCGAAAATATGCCTGTCCTACAGGATGCTAATCGGGTCTGATTCAACCTCGCTGGCAAAGCATTTGATTTCAGGGAATTCCTGCTGAAGAATCTCTGCCAGTTTTTCACAGGCAAATCGTTCCGAGCCATAGTGTCCCACGAGAATCAACGCAATGCCGCGTTGTCGAGCTTCGAGGCAGGCATGAAAACGGGCTTCTCCAGTGATTAAAACCTGACAACCCTGCTGCTGGGCCTGCTTCATAAATTCCGCAGCTGCTCCACAGGCAATGCCCACTTTAATCACCTCGGCATCAGACCGACCTACATATTGCAGAGTATCGACACTCAACATTTCTTTGATCTGCAAAATCAAATTCTGCAGGGGGATAGGTTGTGGCAATAATCCTGATCTTCCGGAACCGAGACCGTGTCCGGCCAGGTTAAGGTCGGCTGACAACTCTAACGGCTGGCAAGACTGTAACGCCAATCGTTCGCACCATTGCTGATTGATTCCCTGAGCGGCACTGTCGAATGCTGTATGAGGCGAGTAAACGGCAATGTCGTGCCTTGCCAGATCGAGCAGCATTGCCCCTTCGGAAGTCTCTGTGGTGATTTGCTGAACAGAACGGAACAGGATTGGATGATGTGTGACAATCAGATTGGCTTTCCGCTCAATGGCTTCTGAGGCGACGTCAGGAGTCAGAGTCAAACAAGTCATAACTGAAGTAATGTCCTGTTTTCGATTTCCCAGAAGCAATCCGACATTGTCCCAGTCTTCTGCCAGTTCGAGAGGTGCGAAATTCATTAAATACTGTAAAATCTTTTCGCAAGATATCATGAAAATTCCCAGAGTGTTTAAAGGGCAAGTCGAGTCTGCGTTTCACTTTAGAAGAGTTCAGACAAATTCTTCAAGTCTTTAACTGGAAGTCGAGGTGTGGGAGCGTACAATAACTGAATTGATATGATACCGCTGACAGGATTAAAAAAGACCTGACAGGTTTAGGGCTTACGATTTCTCTGCAACTCCGTAAAATGAAATTCATGAGATTTTAGTGGGAAAGTCTAGTTACACCCAGTAGCCACTTCACTTTGCACACAGCATGAAATCAATCATCGGACTTGATTTTGATCAATTCGATTTCTGTCTCTAAAGAAATTTATCAGAAAGACGAACTTTTGATTTCTGAAGAAAAAATTCCTGCTCGCGTATTGATCGCCGAAGATTCCCGAGGGATTCAGTTTCTACTCAAACGACTTCTCGATAACAAAGTCGACTATGTTGAATTTGTCGATAATGGACAACTCGCGATTGATGCGATTGAACATGCTCAGGCTCAAAGCACTCCTTTCGATCTCGTATTGATGGATATGCAAATGCCTGTCATGAATGGTCATGACGCAACACGCAAATTGCGGTCATTAGACTATCATCAGCCAATCATTGCATTAACTGCAGAATCCACGGCTGGCGATCGCGAAAACTGTCTTCGAGCCGGTTGCAGCGACTATCTCTCGAAACCAATCAGCCTTGAAGGCCTGATCGAGATCTTGAATCGGCATCTGTCCCCTCGTTCATAATCGCCACTGATCACAGATTGCAATTCAGGTACAATGAACGCCTCACAAAAGAAACCTCATGATTCTCCAGTCATTCTGATCACCGGAAGTGGAAAACGGCGTGTTGGAAATGTCATCGCCGAGCACTTCGCGGCTCTTGGGTATCGAATCGCTCTGCATTATCACTCGTCCAGAGACGAGGCGCTCGATTCTCGACAACGGTTTTTAAAAGAGGGGGCAGACTGCGAAATCTTCTCGGCTGATGTCTCCAATGAGCAGGAAGTCGAAGAGATGATGCAGCACGTCTACTCGCACTTCGGCTCGCTGGATGTGCTTGTCACAACCGCCTCGATCTGGTCAAAAACTACCTGGGAGGAAATCACCACAGATCAGATTCGCCAGAATTTTGAGATCAATACCCTGGGGACATTTCTGTGTGCACGTGCCGCTGGCAAATTGATGATCGAACAGCCAACGGGAGGTTCAATCATAACGATAGGCGATTGGGCGATTGAACGCCCCTATCTCGATCACGCCCCGTACTTTCTGTCCAAAGGTGCAATTCCAACATTAACGCGCGTGCTGGCAGTTGAGCTAGCGGAGCGGAATCCCAATATCCGCGTCAATTGCATTCATCCCGGGCCGGTCATGTTTCCTCCCGGTACCAGTCAGGATGAGGCAGAGGAGTTGATTCAGTCGACCCTGCTCAAAAAAGCCAACTGCCCGGAAATGGTGGCTCAAGCTGTTGAAGGATTTGTAAAGAATCAATTCATTACGGGGACTTGCCTGCCTGTTGATGGTGGCCGCAGCATGCATGCACCATCCGAGAAACGACGTAAGTAAAGAATAAGCACGTCATTTCTTCGCCACATGCCAGGTAGGACAGGCATCTTGCCTGTCTGTTATCAAGCAACGTTCGTTGTTTCAGATGAATCACGAAAAGAAGACAGGCTTGAAGCGTGTCCTACTGAGCGTACCATACTCTCACATTCATTTATTCGAAATCATCTCCGAATCGGCATTTCGAATTTCCCTTCGGGAATGATGTGCGAACGGGAATCGAGTTCGGCTTCCCGGGTATAACGGCTCGGACCGGCTACCCATTCCGAAGTTGCCCACAGCAACCACGTGTTGGAAACTTCCTCCGAAACCTGCAGCATTGTTGTGTCGAGGTCTTTGGAAGTCAGGTTCTGATTCGGGACGATCGCTTCGAGCAGAAACCGTTTCACATCTTTGTTGTATCCAAAGTGGAAACAGGATTCGAGTTCCGAGCCCGCTGCTAACAATTCGAGCAGATGCTTTTCAGAAATTTCGCTTTCGGGCAGAGGATCGAGCCAGGCGCGAATGCGAACTTTCGAGTGATCGTTGGTCAGCTTCAGTGAGAAGAAAACTTCGATTTCCTGATCATTCATCTCAGCCTGATAAACCACATCGTATTGAGAGCCAACCAGTTTGGGAGTCAGCTGCAATTCCTGGATCAATCGACCGAGATCATTCATCGTTAACTGAGTGTTGGCTGCTGTCGACTCTGCAATCTGTTTCACTGGGAAAGCAGCTTTGTTGCTTTCAGCCGCTGGACTGGCAGTTGGAGTCGATGAGGCGCTCGGAAAGCGATTGTTCATCTCTACAGGCACAGGAACCGCGCTAGTGGCTGGCTCCTCAGAAGAAGGCTGATAAGTCGGAAACTTAGCCGATTGCGCAGAGCACTCCCCGGTTGTGATGCCACAGGTGAGAGCGAATGTTGTCAGTAGAAAAAGTTTTTTACATCGCATGTGAGGCACTCCGTTGCCTGATCAGGTTCCCGATTCCGAATGGAAACGAAAGGATTTGCGACGTCATTTCATCCTGGATCCAACGTCGACTTTTCTATTTCCCACTCTGCTCACCGAACAACGCCTCCAGACAAATCTGGGACCACGTTTCAAACTGGTCGAATTGTTCCAATAATTCCGCAGGAGAGGAAAACCTTGTTTGTATCATCGACGCTTCTTTAGGGAAAACTTTGGGATTATCCACATTAAACAGGTGAACAATGCCTAAATGGACCTTTCCGACCTCAGTAATGTCATCATTGAGGATGCCGACCAGTTCTTGAGTGTATTCTCCCTGAATTTCGATTTCTTCATCAATTTCCCGACGCATCCCCAATATATACGCGTGTTCGGTCTCTGACTCATCCAGTGTAGAAATATGTCCACCGACTCCTATCGAACGTTTGCGGTGTAAGCGGGATTCCCCCTGGTCGGTTCCGCGTTCGTAATGAAAAACCTGGCCATTGTGCATGAAAATACAGTAGGGAATAAGTTGTTTGAAGCTCGGATCCTGTTCCATTTCATCGCGTGGTCGGTAAGACGTATGCATTGGATCGAGCAGAGTCTTCATGTAAGGTTCAGTATTTCGGTTGAACCCCTGAAAATGGCCAATTTCGTGAAACAGCATGGTCGGGACAACAAGAACCTGTTCGATAGAAGTCTGCTCCGTCATGGGATTCCCTCAGTTTTCCTGATGCAATAGCAGGCGATGATGTGATATACTCAAATAAGCTGATGGTGCCTGCAAGGATGTCTCGCACTATAATCACCCCTGCCGCAAACCTCAAACGGCCCGCCGCACATTCTGATAGCCAATCGTTCTCACTTGTCAGTCTTACCTGAACTGACCATTGGAGATGAGCAATGAATCCGATTTTTCGTAAACGAATTTCCAGGCGTTCGGTTCTTCGAGGTGCCGGTGCGGCTCTGGCATTACCATTTCTCGACAGCATGATCCCGGCTCTGAATGCGAACGAAGCTCTGGAAAAACCTCCTTTGCGAAACGCATTCCTGTTTATGCCCAATGGCGTGAACCCGAAGAACTTCACCCCACCGGGCGACGAGGAAAAGTTCGAACTCACTCCAATGCTGCAGCCGCTGGCCAACGTCAAAGACGACATCATGCTGCTGGAAAATTTGTGGAACGAGCAAACTTCCGGCCGCAATGGTCACTGGCCCAAAGTGCCCGCGTTCCTATCTGGTGGGTTCGTTGTGAGAACTTCCGGTCGTGATATGGATACGGGTGGAGTCTCTGTCGATCAATTGCTCGCATCGACCATTGGACAGGGAACACCACTTCCGTCTTTCGAACTCGGCGTCGATGAGGCATACACCGGTGTCGATAACATTGGCGGTGGGTTCACCCGCATTTATGGATCACACATTGCATGGCGAGATCCTCATACTCCCGTTCCCAAAGAAATCATCCCTCAACTCGCCTTTGACAGACTCTTCCGCACCGGGCCTGCTGCTCCAGTCGTTTCCGGATTTTCGACCGCTCATCCAGCCGTTGCGAAATCTCTGGCACGGGATGATATCAGCGTGCTCGATCTCGTTCTTGAAGATGCCCACTCAATGCGAAATCAAGTTGGCATGAACGATCGTGCTAAGCTCGACGAATATTTGGAATCGGTGCGAGCGGTCGAACGTCGCATCGAAAATTCGCTCAAACCGCAAAAACGCTGGATCAACGAAACCGGCTACGATGCCAAACGCCCGGGAGCAGGCATTCCTGATAAGCACATTGAACACGTGCAGTTGATGCTCGATATCATGGTGCTCGCATTCTGGACCGATACCACCCGCGTTGGCACGTTCATGTTTGGGAATGCTCAGACAGGCCGAAACTTCTCCTTCATCGACGGCGTCAACGGCAGTTTCCACGGCTTGTCGCATCATCGGGATGAAGAGGACAAACTGATTCAGTACGAAAAAATCGGCACCTGGCACATGGCTCAATTGGCGTATGTCATTGAAAAAATGCGATCCCTCAAAGAAGCCGACGGGACTTTGCTCGATCATTCCCTGGTCATGTTCGGCTCCACATTGAAAGATGGCAACAAACACGACAATCACGACCTGCCCATCATCATGGCAGGTCGAGGCAACGGAATTCTCACTCCCGGTCGTCGAGTCCGTTACAAGAAAGATACACCACTTTGCAATCTTTATCTCACCTTGCTGCAAAAGCAGGGCATCGACCGCAAAACCTTCGGCGACAGCAACGGCACACTCGATCGATTAGCTTAAATAGCAAGTGCCACGGCTCTGTGAGCCGTGTGATTTACAATCGTTCCCCCATTACACGGCTCACAGAGCCGTGGCACCTATAAATCAAAATTGCTTGCTAGTCACACATTTCCAATAAAATCTTCTCACGAATCTCTTCAATGCCACGTACACCAATTGAACCCTCAAACTGGAGTCGGCGTTGAAAATTGCACACATCATTACCCGCATGATTATTGGTGGAGCGCAGCAGAACACGCTGCACACCATTGAAGATCATCTGCGCGAATACGGAGATGATGTGTCGCTGATCACAGGGCCAACGACCGGTCCTGAAGGTTCCTTGATGGATCTCGTCCATGCCTCGGGTTGCCGAGTCATTGAAATTCCATCGCTGCTTCGCAAGCTACAGACGCTTCAGGAACTAGCTGCACTTCGGCAAATCAAATCGGCTCTGAGAGAACTCCAGCCGGAGATCGTGCATACTCACAGTTCCAAAGCCGGCATCATCGGTCGCAAGGCTGCTTATGATTTGAAGCTGCCCTGTGTGCATACGATTCACGGAGCCGCCTTTCACTATGGGCAGAATAAGATCCTTTATCGCGTTTATCGCAAAGCCGAGAAGATTGCTCAGAAGTGGACCAATCATTACATCAGCGTAGCCGATGCGATGTCGCAGCAATATCTTGAAGCGGGAATTGGGAAGCCAGAGCAGTACACAACGATTTCAAGTGGATTTGATGTCGAACCCTTTCTGCAGGAACCGACAGAACGTGCATCCCTGCGAAAAGAATGGGGCTTGAAAGACGAACACATTTTGATCGGCAAAATCGGTCGGCTATTTCCCCTCAAGGGGCACGATGCCATCATTGCTGTAGCCGCCGAAGTCATCCGACAGGCTCCCCAGGTTCGCTTCCTCTTTATTGGCGATGGTATCCTCCGCGAGCAGTACCAGAACGAAATCCGCAAACAGGGACTGCAGGATCATTTCATTTTCACGGGTCTTGTCGATCCCACCGAAATCCCGCGGCTCATGCAGGCAACGGATATTGTTGCTCACACAAGTCAATGGGAAGGCCTGGCCAGAGTGCTGCCGCAGGCATTGATTTCCGCAAAGCCGGTCGTCAGCTTCGATATCGATGGAGCAAGAGAAGTCACAATCCCCAATGAAACCGGCTGCCTGATTCAAAGGAATGATCTGACTGGTTTAACTCTAGCGCTGGTTCAACTGGCCAACGATGAGGAGATGCGAACCCGCTTCGGAAAAAACGGCCGCGAACGCTTTACCGATCAATTCCGGCATCAAACAATGTCGCGACGGATTCGTGAAGTATATGAACAGGTATTGGCTCGGCGAAATTAAATAGAAATGGGTGGCACGACCCAGAACGAAGTGAAGGGCGTGGTGTTATTCTCCGACCACGCCCTTCGCGATGCTCAGGGACGTGCCACACTTTCGCTGCAGTCTACTCTGCTTTCCGCTTCGCCCGATACTCCGCTCGAAACGAATGTTTCGGTGCAGGAGGCAGTTCGCGTTGTCGGCCCCAGGCGTTCAGGAATCGATTGTATTTCACAAATCGTGGCGTGATTCTCAGTTTCCAACGGCCCCAGTAGCCAAGGAAGGAGAACAGTTTGGGACGCTGCATAAAGAAACTGGCCAGGTGCATGGGAATCCGTTTTGTCGCTGGCAGCAGGTTTCGGAGGACCAGTTTATTTCGCCATGTGTAGAGCTGATGATGCAGATCAATTTTGACTGGGCAAACATTCGTGCAGGAGGCACACAGGCTGCAGGCGTGAGGCAGAGAGGCATATTTTTTGCATCTCGAGCCGGGTTGAGAATGGATCCGATTGGCCCTGGCACCGTCGCTTTGTAACTGTGCCCGCCACTGCGTCGGTAAACCGGACAGGTATTCATGCAGGCTCCGCAGCGAATACATTTGAGCGAATTCCGATAGTCGGCATCGCCAATCAGTTCGCTGCGTCCATTATCGACGAGAATCAGATGCAGTTCCGAGTTCTCGTCTCGTGGTCCGTGGAAGTGGGACGAGTAGGTTGTAATCGGCTGTCCGGTTGCGGAGCGGGCCAGCAAACGCAGAAAGACCCCCAGATCAGCCGCCCGAGGTAGCATCTTTTCGAGCCCCATGCAGGCAATGTGAACCGGAGGCAGCGAGGCTCCGAGATCGGCATTTCCTTCGTTGGTGCAAACGACAAATCCTCCCGTTTCCGCAATTCCGAAATTGACACCCGTAATTCCGATATCGGCCTGCACAAATTTTTCTCGCAGATGATTACGAGCCGCTTCGGTCAGATAAGTCGGATCGGAAGCTCCCTTTTCGGTGCCGAGGTGTTCGTGAAAGCACTCGCCCACTTCTTCCTTCTTGATATGAATCGCCGGCAACACAATATGACTGGGATGTTCGTGACGCAGCTGAACAATTCGCTCGCCCAGGTCGGTATCAATCACTTCGAGATTGTGCCGTTCGAGAAACGGATTGAGTCCGCACTCTTCTGTCAGCATTGATTTACTTTTGACAATTTTTTTCGCGTCATGCTTTTTGATGATGCTCAGAATAATCTCATTATGTTCGGCTGCATCTTTCGCCCAGTGAACCTGCACACCGAGTTTTTCGGCGTTAGCTGTGAACTGAGTAAGCATTTCATCGAGATGCGACAACACATAATCTTTGGTGTCGGAAGCGGTTTGCCGCAGAGCTTCCCATTCGGGAAGCGAATGAGCCATGTTGTCCCGCTTGCTGCGGACAAACCAAAGGGCTTGATCATGCCAGTGAGCACGCTCATCATTGGCAACAAATTCAGCGGCGAGTTCAGGATGTTTTGCAATCATGAGATATTACTTTTTGTGAATTATTAATCCGTAGGACAGGCTGCCAAACTGTCTAGATGCGATTTGCTGTTTCATTATAGACATACTGGAAGCTTGTCCTACCAGTTTTTACGCATTGACCTGTTTCGGCAACAGGCTTTGTAAAGCCTTGCCAATGTCGTCAGACCGCATCAGCGACTCACCAACGAGAATGGCATTTATGCCCGATTGAATGAGTCGTTCGGAATCCTCACGAGAGCGGATGCCACTCTCGCTGACGAAGAGAATTGTATCCCGTACCTGCTTACGAATCTGGATGGAATGTGCCAGGTCCGTCTCGAAGGTTCGCAGGTCGCGATTGTTGACTCCGATGATGTGCGGGTTCAATTTCAGCACGCGTTCGAGGTTCGTTTCATCATACAACTCAACGAGTGCCTGCATCTTCAGTTCGCGAGTGTATTGATACAGATCCCGCAACTCGGCTTCTTCGAGGCATTCTGCAATCAGCAGCACACAATCGGCTCCCGCTGCCCGGGCTTCGGCGATTTGATAGCGATCGAGAATGAAGTCTTTCCGCAGTAAGGGAAGATCGACTGCTGCCCGAATTGCTTTGAGATAATCGAGATGTCCCTGAAAGAAATTCTCGTCCGTCAGCACACTGATGCAGGCTGCGCCATGAGCAGCATACGTTTTAGCGATTTCCACCGGATGAAAATCGTCGCGAATAATGCCAGCCGAGGGGGATGCCTTTTTGACTTCGGCAATAACGCCCAGCGGATGACTGAGTCGAAGAGCCGTCACAAAATCCCGCACCGGCGGAGCCTGCGGGATCTGTTTGACCAGTTCTTCAAAAGGCAGTTTTTCTTTTGCTGCTGCAATTTCGCCCCGTTTATGAGCGACAATCTCATCAAGGATATTTTTCACGGTTCCACCAGTGAATGAGTGCAATGGATTCAATATTTACAAGCACGAAGCGCAAGCGAG
>TARA_R100000789_G_scaffold96183_1_pt1 | contig 18697 bp, 37 predicted proteins | sample TARA_R100000789 | Tara Oceans TARA_R100000789 (sample SAMEA2623403) | marine metagenome | biome: marine biome (ENVO:00000447); feature: mesopelagic zone (ENVO:00000213); material: "saline water (ENVO:00002010), including plankton (ENVO:xxxxxxxx)" | depth 450 m
GGTGACCGCTCCGTCATCGTCGATTACAAAATCGGCAGTTTCCGTTTCAAGGAACTGTACATAATCGGTTACGAACGGTATGTTCATTTGGAACATATCGATGAATCCAAGCCAAGAATCCTTGGCAAGAGCCTCCACATCTGTCTGTACTTGGTCAAGCACTTCCTGTGGGACGGCATTTCTAGTCTGCAAAGCTGCTGCAAGTGCAAACGGTTCCACATAGTTGGCCGTGGTAAAGAGTACCGGGCTGGTATTGTTGTGGGGGTTTGAGGGTTGTGACGTAATAGCCATGATAAATTAATTTTTAAGGTTTTGGGTTGCCTATCCCAAGAGTGATTTCCCGAAGCGTTTTGCCTCTTCGTCCTTTCGGCCACCCTCTATGATAAGACCGCCCTGATTCGTTTTTTGTGTCTCTTTTGGTGCATCGTTGAGGTTCACCGCCCTATTTTCCTTAGAGAAGTTCTCCAACGTCAATGCGTGGGTCTGTTCGACTATCGACTGGATCATCTTTTGGCGTGTTTCCCGTTGTGACCAGATTGTGTCCTCCACCAGTTCCTTGGTATCAAGGGTCTCCCCTTTCTTCCACCTCCCTATGAAGGCATCCACGGTATCTGTGTTCTTCTGTACCATGTTCTTGTCCTCTTCGTCAATCGGGATCTTTATCTCGCCTATCCCGTCGATGTTGAAGCTTATCTCTTTAAGCTCCTTCAACGAACTGTCCCTTGAATCCCAATACGGTTGGTGTGCCTTGGCAATCTCTTCCGCTGTGGGCTTCGCTTGTGGCTTCTGGGCAATGTCCCGTGGCAATGCAAATTCCTTTTGCTTCTCGGTGAGATAGCTTAGTGCCTTTGCATCGAGTTTGTTGAAATCCAGCCTTGCCTGTTTCAACTCCTTTTCGGACATATTTGCCTCATCGTCCTCCGTGATACTTACCAGTTCAAGTTGTGTCTGGACATCCTCGTCGGACAATCCTGGATTTGTGTCCCTAAGATACTTGGCGATACGTGTTTCCTTTGATTCTTTTGACCAATCCCTTTGAAGGTCGTAGAAATCATTGAGGCCACGTCCCGTTTCCTCTCTGTACCTTTTGAACTTTTCAACCTGTTCATCAAGCGTCACTTTTTCAGAAAGGTCATCAAGCTTCTCAACTTTAAGTCCCTTCTTTTTGAGGTAGTCCAAGACCACCTCGTCGGTAACGGATAGAGTTTCCTCTTTTTTATCCGTATCTACCGTTTCCTTTTTATCTTTTTCACCGCCACCGAAGTCTATCTTCAATGAAGCTTTTTCTTCTTTTTTGGCCGTCTTTTCTACTTCATCTGCCTTTTTAGGCTCTTCCTTCTTTGCCTCTACTGGCTTGTCGTCAGTTTTGGCATCTACTGGCTTTTCCTCTTTTTTGGGTTCCTCCGCTTTAGCTGTTTCCTTTTTTGGCAATCCAAGGATAACGTCCTCCCTTGGTTGGGCATTTTCCTTTACTGGTGCCTCCGTCTGCTTTGGCTGACCCAAAATGACCGTCTCGCTGTTCTGTGCTGTTGTTTCCATATATATTTTTTCTTTATTATAGCAAACTTAGCAAAGGAGCAATTATTACCTTTGGGGTATTGGTAATGTTGGAAAAATGGCTTTCAAGGTAGAACTCCCCACGGATGATACGATAGAGAAAATTAAGGATGTCCCAAAAGAGATTGGGAAGTCCAATGCGGTAAAGGATGTTGCCTTTGTACGTGCGAACGTTGTTGTGGAAAGTACGGGGCTTGAACTATGCTTTTTGATATTTGCATTTCAGGAAGCCTGTAACAAATATGGGATAGACTATGAAGAATGCGTGGTACTGTGCTATCTGTACGAATTGGGTCTTTTTGGATTACAGATAGATGTTCTGGAAAGAAGGATAAGATTAGGCGACTATATGTCCAAGAAGTTCATTGAAGAGGACTGGTCGCATGAGTTTAAGAAACTATATAAGCTGTCAAAGTTCGGAGTGGAGATAGTGGAATATATATTCAGGACATTGGGGGAGAAGGATAGATATATTGGTGATAATAGGGAAACTGGAAAGGGAACTGAATTGAAGATGAAGGGAGTGCTATCGAAATATTTCAAAAAAGAAAAGCCCCTTTTGTGAAGGGGCGATCCTAACCAAACTAACCAACCTAAAATGCTTTTGCTAATATAGTGGATTATTTTTTTAATTATTGTTGTTCCTTTAGTAGTTGTTCGGCTTCTTGTTTTCAATGTCGTAGAGAATTTGCTCTGATTCGGATACAACCTCTTGCAGTTCGCTTTCCATTACTTTAGCCGAACCATAACTATATATCTTGCCCGGTGGATATTTAGTGTTCCAATCAACTAATTTTTGAGCAGATTTCATCAACCTCTCGTTTTCCTCCCTTAGTTGGGTGGTTTCTCTTTCAAGTTTTTTAACCCTAGATGGTTTTTCATTAGTAAGTTTTTCAGGCCAACCAAGAGCTTTTTTTACAAAATTACCTCCTTGAGCAGCTTGGTCGCAATCTTCCATTGATTTTCCCCAAGTACATACGGAAGTTGTATTTGTATTTATGTCCCACGCGGTTATTATTACTTGGTTGTAACCATTTTTAACACCTATTTCCTTGGCCTCTTTAATAGGTATTCGTTTTCCTGTTTTTGTATTCTCCATCGTTATTGTTTTGTGGGTTATCTATAATCTTCCTCAAACTCTTGTTCAAGCATTTTATAGCAATGATCACATACCCAATATTCGTTAGTTGTATGTTCACTATGTTCAAGATAATCTTTGGTTGCTCTACTTTGTTTACATCTCTGACACTTTTCCATATCCTTTACTTTATTGTTTTGTGGGTTTCTCTTCGTGTAATTTGAATCCGAGTCTTTTCATCCAATTGCAACAATCTTCTTTTGTTTTTTGTCCTGCAATATCTATTTTCATTTCGGTATCTAATGGATGAAATCCACTCCACTTTCCATTATGTTTTTTAACTTCAATATGTTCTCCTCCTTTTTGAACCCACTCCCAAAGTTGATTCAATTCTTCTTTTGAATAATGTTGGTTAAAAAACCATTCATTTCTAAAATCTTTCATCCCTTATCTTGTTTTTGTTCTTTGAGGTGGGTTAATAGCCATTGGGAACCCCTTTTTTCATCCATAAACTGTTCTTGTAGTCGGTTCGACATTGCAGAACTAATAGGGAAGTTACTTTCAATCTCATTTTCAGCTTCCTCCAACTTCCTCTCCATTTCCTTGGCGTGGTATTCACGGGCGTAGGATTCCGCAAAATCAAACATTTCTGATTTACAGAAGTTTGTTGGTATTTTTCTATCCCATTTGGGGTTTCCCCATTTTTTGGATAAGTAGTATTCCTCTGCGCTCATTGTTCTGGGTTTTAGTTTTGGTCTAAAAGTTGATTTATCAAGCAGTTTATCCCTGTTTCTACCTCAATGGCTTCTTGATAGGAAAGGCCACAGTTTTTATAATGTTCCTCACCGCACCAAAAATGATAACCGCCTTCTGTTGGCGCACCTGTTTCATCGTCGGTTTCAAAAACATCAATGGTAAGTTTATTGCCACAAACGCATTTAATGTTTTCCTCAATCTCCTTTTCAAAATCTATTTCGTCACTCATTGGTCTATTGGTTCTGTGGTGGATAGGAGTTGTTCGGCTTCTTGGAATGGTTTAGACCTGATTATAATATCCAATACATTTTCAGCCGCCGCCCATTGTTGGTATTGCTTCTCTTCGCTGTATGGGTTCTTTATTTTTGTTACAGTATCGTAAAGCCTCTCTATCGTCTCCTTTTGGGAGGTGGAGTGTTTCCTTAATTCATCAAGTTCTTGTTTGATTATCCTGTTTTCAAATTCGAAGAAATCATCTTGATAGAATTTTATCCCTGAATCATTTAAAGCATCTGCTATTGGTTGTATAGCTTCGTCGTCATCTTCTTTGGTAAGGAGCGATATTTTGCCATTAGTCAATTCATAATGACCGTCATAATCTCCTGTGTCCGCAATTTGATGTGAGTGTCCGATTAGCTTCCATTTTTTCTCCTTTGTAGTTTCCATATAGATTTGTTTTAAACGATTATGGTCATTTCGCATTTCATTGCCCTGAAATTGTATTTTCTGTACCAATATCTCCATGTTGAACCAGATCCATTGATGAATTTTGCAATACTGTCTTTTCTGGTGTATCCGAATGTCTCTGGGTATATTCTTTTAACGCCTGGATTGTTGGGGTGGTCGAAATTGACTATTACCCATCCCTTTCTTGTTTCTTCCATGATATTGTTTTTTAATGGTTAAAAATTGGAGTGGTTTCGGTTAACCAACGCTTATCATCAAATAAGGAAAACAATCCCACCGCTCCAATATGTCAGTTCTTTTTGTTTAATGGGTTGACAGGAAATTTAAATCTTAAAATCTTAGTTTTTTCAGGATTTATATAAAATATAATAGTATCATCATACCGCCTCCACACCCAATCTTTTTTAAATTTCTCTTTTTTAATAAGGATATCCAATTCTTGCTTTGCCTCTATAAAATTTTTAAATGTCTTTGCATAGGTATAGTGATTACCAGATTTAATCCATATTACTATCTCATCATTTATAGATGTTCGGGATTGTAAAAACAATCCATTGATTAGCATAATTATTAAGATGATCCTTCTCATATATCATTTTTTATATTATTCAATCAAATTTAATGCTTTATTTAACTTTCCCTTCTCCTATCTATTTTAAGGGTTTGACCTGTTGGGTTAATCTTCAACTATGTGAATCCAAGATGTTGGGCTTCCTATCAATTGCATTTCAATTGATTTTTTTTCTACCTCTTCTTCTGAATTGAAACGCTTTGCATCTTTTTCTTCACTGCTTAAAACGCCATCTTTTTCAAAAAACATTTCATAATTTTTATCTGATAATATATATTTCATATCTCTCTATTTTAAGGCTGTGCTTTGGTTAATACTTTTTACCGTGTTTGTGAGGTCTAAGTTGGTTGTACTTCATTTTAGCATGAATGTGCATTTCAAGGTCAATTCCTTTAAACCCGGCCAAATCCATAACGCGAATCATAATATCGGCAAGTTCATCCTCGAAAGTGTCATTGATGCTGACTTCAAACTCTTGTTTCCAATAGCGGGCCTCATCGTCACGGGTGATTTCGTCATTTACAAAATCAACATTTGGGTTTTTACAAGCGTACTTTCCGTTTCGGTCACACTCCAAAGCCTCGCTTACTTCTGAATGGATTAGAGCCAACATTTCACCAATGTTCTTTTCAGAGTCATAAAAACCTTTTTCTTGATTCCTTTTGTAAATTTCTTTTGATAATTCGTTTATCATATCTCCATTAGTTTTAGGCAGCGGTGCCGTTAGTTAAAAAACTGGATTATATACTTCATCCTTACACTCTAATGCGTGTATATATGGGCTGTTATCTATGTATGCGGTTATTTCGTGACACCTGACGCAATAGAATTTTTCCCAATGTTCTGGATAAGAAGTTAGGTTGCCGCTTCCTATCTCGACCGTGCAACCACAATTAGGGCAAAATGTATGTGGTAATATTTCAGGAGCGTCATACATAGTATCGGCACTACTTTTTATTACCACTGATTTTAAAAGCCTATTTAGTTTGGACTTGCTCATTTTCTTCCCTAAAACAAACTTTTTGACTTTTCTTGGCAACTTCTCCCTATATAGAATTGCGTTGTAAACTTTTCTATGGTTTATTTTCATACTCTCTAAATTTTAGGCAGCGGTGTTTCGGTTAAAATGATATTTCCTTCAATGCCTCGTCTATGGCGGGTTTTATAATATCGAATATCTTTTTCTTCTCGTCCGATATTTCCTCCCTCTTGAACCCCAACCAACAGATTATCGGTATGGGAACGTCCAATGATTCAGATATTTTTTCCAATAGCCCCCAAGATGGTTTGTGTAGTCCAGTCTCTATCTGTGAGAGGTGGGACTGTGTGCATTCTATCTTCCCACATAAGTCCATCTGTGAAAGCCCGCTTCTTTTTCTTGCCAATTTGATTCCGTCGCCAATCATAGTTTTGTTTTACGTAAATATTATTTTACCAAATATAATAAATATTCGTGATATTCAATCGTTTTATTAGGGATTATTTATGGTTGTTTTCAATTTTTTCTCAAGGAGACTTATATCGTCCGTGTTTAAAATATCGGCTCGATAAGGAAAATAACCACGCATAAAACCTGTCCCATAGATGAAAATACTAAAACCGTAATCCTCATTATATATTTCGACATATCTACCCATTTCATCGGAGAACGTTCTTCTTATTCCAAGTCTTTCATTATTGGGTTTATCCTGACCTTTTGAGGTGAAACCAAAATCACGTAACAGCTTATATATTTTTTGTATCATTTTTTCAGTTCTATTAATTCATTCCTCATTCTCAAAAGGTTTTTTCTAAGTTGGATGCTCCTTTGGCAACCAAACTTTGCAACTCCCAATATCTGTCTGTCCGACCATTTGTGGTCATTCAGCTTTTTGGGCTTCCTTACCTCGACCACTTTGAACGTCTTGAAATAGTTCTCTTTTCTCTCAACGGTCAAAAGTCCTGCAAATGGGGGTATCTGCCCCAAGGCATCTTCTCTGAGAAATTCGGGAACGGCATAGTAGAAGTGTTTCAAAGTCCTGTAATAGTGTTCCAAGGCATTCTTTCCAACTGAATTTCTCCAAAATGGCTCGCTCAATCTCTTGATGTGGTTCTTCTTCAAGTCGTTCCTTAAATCTGCCTTGGAAACCTTTATCTCTACACAAGTGGCATATCCCGCTTTTGTAATGGACAATAGGTCTGCCTCGAAGTTTATAGGTGCGCCCATATCGGTAACGGTTGGCACGACAATGTTCCTTATCGGCCCCAACCAATCCGTTATGGTTATCTCCATTTCAAGGGTGTTCAATTTCTTAGACATCCTTTTCCAATTTTCTTATTTCTGAAATAACATCAGCCTTTAAATCCATAAGATGGTATAGGTTCAACCTTTGGTATTTGGGCTTATTGAGTTCCCTTTTCAAATCGAGAAGTGCTAAAAGTTTGTCGGTTTTATCCATTGTTTCTGTTTTTCATTGCGAAACAAGCCAATCCAAAAGCAGTTGTTGTGTCGGTGTTTCTGTTTGGGAATAGGTTGTACTTTGCTTTTATCCTATCAGCTAAATCCCATTTTTTAGCCCTTAGACACTTCATGTAAACCGCCTCCGCTTTTTTGTTCCTGCCGTAGTCAACCATTTCTTGGATTAGGCTTTTATCGAAAACTTTATCAATCAACTTTTCCATCTTATTCTGGTTTATATTCTTCTGCTTGGTCAAACGGTATCAAATCCTGCCCGCCCCCGTATTTCACATATACACCATATACTTTGTCGTCCACATCCACCATTGCAACCTTGGCATGAAATGTCTTTCCTTTCCATATAGACCTATGATTTTCTGGGAACGTCCATTGTATGGTATCTCCTATTTTGAATTTTGGCTTCATAAAACTTAAATTAGCCATTTACCATCAGCGAACAAGTATTCCCCATCCAGCATTATATATGAATCTGAAAGAAAAAGCCACTTGTATTTCTCCATTTTCTTGACAAGTTTCTTTAATTCACCGATGTTTTCAAACCAAGCGGATGTTATTATTTTCCAAATTCCTCCTTCATCATCTTCTTCGTAAGACCCAAATCCTCCATCTGAAAAACAAGTTACTTCCTCCAATTTTATTTTTCTGTTAAAGAAGGTGTTTTCGGATTTGGCCTCTATTAAGAAAACTCCCTCAACAAAATCATCTTCATCAAATCCATTTTCTAAAATTTCTTGTAATCTTCCCATTTGTCTGTTGAATTAAATTATCCCAATAAATCTCATTGCCCAATAGAATCCATAAGTAAATGCGTGTGGGTTTACCGCATTAGGATTTGTCTTTTGGTCAATCATCCATTGTTCCCATGCCAATTTCATTATTTCTTCTCTGGTCTGTTGTTCATTAAATCTCCAATTGTCTGGATGAACAAACGGTTCGGAAAGAGTTGGAACCTCTGGTAAATTATCCCAATGGTTCACTAATCGGGTTATGTTCCTTGTTTTTGATCCAGTTGTATCGGCCTCATACCACTTCCCGTTGTTAAACCAAGCTTTTGTAAAACCAAAATTTTTCCTCCATCTGTTGTCGGATTCCAAATCTTCATTCTTTCCTTCAACGGAACCTGAATGGTTTCTTGGCAATTTAGCTACTGCAAACCAACCAAACTTCTCTTTTGGCGGATTATTGATTTCTTTCCAGTTCATTTTTTTCTATTTTTTAAGTTTATTCAATCCAGCCCATGCTGCAACTTGAACAGGATGCGTGTACGTGTCCGTTTATCTTTGCCGAAGAATAATTGAGTTTCCCACCACATCCCGGACATTCAATAGAACCTGACAATTCTCCTGTTTTTTTAATGTTCTGTTTGACCAACACCAACGCATTTACAGTTCTATTCTGCACTTCCTCGATTTCAGCAGCTTCTTTTTCTGCTTCCTCTGGTGTAGGAAATTTTACTGATAGGCATCTTCCACCTTCGTGTCTTTTTAAGCACGGAAACCTGAACGGTCTTACCGATTCATCCCTGACATTTTCATACTTCACACCTTCTTTGCACTCTTTGTTGGATAAGCCGTTGAAGTGAACACACCTACCAGATATTTGGTCTATCAATTGTTCTTTTACACTTTTCATTTTCTAAAACTTTTTCCTTTAAACTCGATTATATTGAACATGGAGAATATCCTGTCATAGACACGGCTTCCATATCTTACCCCTATCTGCATAAGACCTTGTTCCAAGTTTTCATTAGTGCCGTCCTGATAGTTCATCGTGATATAAGTCCTCTTTCCAAGTTCATATCTCCTTTCAAGAATGTCCTTGAACAGATTTACCTTTCCGTAATTACTTGCCTCCCTTTCAGTCAATAAGTCGTCAAAACAGATTGCACCCGTTTTCATCATCCTCCAAAATTCATCCTTGTCAAAGGCATTTTGGCACGATTCGTACATATCAACGACCTCATTGGCGGAATACATCCTAAAGGCTATGTTGGTTCTTTTCAAACAAGCCTCAAAAGCCCGCATGACAGACGTCTTTCCATTGCCATAACCACCTATTATCAAAAAGCCCTTTTTAAAACTTGGTTCCGAAACGAAAACACCGTCTTTTTTTGGAAGCCTTTTACATTCCGTAAAGTTTTCCATGTCACCAATGAAGAAATGAACCAATGGTTTTATGTTCTCCAAGCTATCGTTGTTGTCCGAATACTTTCTTCCCTCCATTGAAAGATATGCCTTACTGAACCTTTTCCAAAGTATTTCTTTGGTCAAAAACGGTATTTCCTTCTGTGGTTGTTCCTCATAGATTCTATCAAAGTATTCTATTATCTTGGACTTTTGTTCGCTTGAAAGTTCTGTTGGGGTTTCCCTTTCGTATTCCTCAATCATTTTAAGCCCATCGGCAACCGACATATTTGGGAATTGAAGTTCCATTGCCCTTAATGTTTCTTCTGTGGGATCATCAAGTCCCAATGCCTTTAACGCATCGTATTTTCTTCTGCCTATTATCTTACCTATCTGTTCCATTTACCTGTTGATGTCAAAAGTTCGCTGTTGTTTGTGTGCATGGTTGTTTATCGTGGTTTTCATTTTCTCTTGAAAAACGATAAAATATTTTATTCCTTGCTTGTCGTTGGTCCTCAACTTTTGTAAACTCAAAAACTGCCCTTTCCAAAAATTGTCGTTCCTTGCCCATTTAACAATCTCAATAATCTTTTCAAAAGACAACCCATCGATTCGATTAAGCTTGTCTATGGTTTCTAACCAAGGAATATTGTTCTTTGGGTGTAATTTTTCTGGAAAGAACTCGATACATTTTTGATAGCATGATTCTATTTCTGGATCAAAAGGTTTTTCAGACTTTTCCAAAATATCTTCATTATTATCTTTATTTATATTTACATCTTCATTTACATTTATATATAGTTCAAGAATTTGTTTAAGCACTTGTTTAAGCACTTGTTCATTTTTTAAATCTATATCAAGGTTAATTTTTGACCTTATAAAATCTTCCTTTCCTTTGTTAAGCCTAAAGTTTTTGCGGGCAAATTTTAAAATGTAGCTCATTTTTCCTGCATTTGAACGCTTGTTTTTGAAGTTCTCTCTGCGCTGTATAACTTCCTTCGCAACTTCATTTTCTAAACGTCCACTCTCATTTTGTACAAACTTTTGTTTTAACACTTGTTCAAACACTTGTTCAAACAAATTGTATTCAGATGGTCGAACGGAACATATTGCAGCAAGTTCATCAATGTTGTTTGGAATTGATCCTTTATCGAATTGGTGCAATATCAAATCAAGATAAATTCCTTTTTCTGCAAGTTTCATCCCTCTGGTGGAGGAAATCCATTTATCTATGTAGATAAGTGCTGCGGGGTCTTTACTCATTTTTAGAAATATTAAAAGCCTTTTAGTTTCATCGAGCCATCACTCTCGAATCCACCAAAAGGCTTTTGTTCTTTCTAGTGCAAAGATAATCTATATTTTTAAATAGAGTGATGGGCTATCTTGCTAACAACAAACTTAGTTAATTTTTTTTAATTTTTATTGATACTGCTCTCAAATTCCTTAATATAGGTCTTTATGACCTCATTAGATCTGTGCAATGGCATTTCGTTCAATCTGTTCAGCTCTGACTTTAACTCTCCTATCTCATTGATAACGGCTTCCCTTTCAACGAACGATAAAGCCTTGGATTCAGGTTCGTCCGAAAAGAGAAAACAGATATACGATGCTATCAAGACCTCAATCTCCACCTTCCTTTCAAATATCGTCATACACTATTTTGCGTTTAAATATCTTTCCGTCCAAGACTTCCTTTCTTCATCCGAAACCTCACACAATTCCAATACTTCCTTAAAAACTGAATATTTCGTGTCCTCCCTTGACCTTCTGTACATATCTACCTTTTCCTCTATGGATTCAAAGACCGTCCTTACACTGTTGTACCTCTGTATATCTGATTTTATGGTGTCCCTTGCATAGATTACGGTTGAATGGTCACGATGGAAGACACTTCCTATCTCCGCAAGCGAATAAGGCGTGTGCCTTGCCAAGAAGAACATATTTAGTTGTCTTGCAAAGACAAACCTTCTCTTTCTGTTCCTTTCCAGAAGTTCCTCCAATGACAATCCAGTCTGATTTGATACCAAAGAAATTATGGTGGTGACAAATTCATCCCCCAATAGGACGTTCCTTGCATTTTCACTATCTTGTAGGGTCATATATTAGAAATAACGTTGTACATTTTCAACTATGTCGTCACGGTCAAAATTGAAGTGTTTTATAATCTCGTCAACAACGGAATTGTACAGTTCTTGGAACTCATGTTCGTCCATCGTGGCAAAACTGATGCTTTTAGCCTCTTTTATCACTTCGCCCCATATTGTGATATGTTCATCATAATATCCGGCACTAACGATAAGGTCTTTACGAAGCTTCTCAAAGTTTTTGTAATGCTCCTGGTTCTCGAACACCATCTTAATGAGTGAAAAAAACTTCCTATGGAATCCAATGTTCCTTTCCTTTTTATGTTCAAAGAAATAAACCTCACCTATTGACAGTTTCGTTATTACATCATAGTCCGAATCGTATGCTGGTTTAAGCGAGTTATTGGGTTGTCTTACAAGTCCTACCTTCATTTTTCTTTGTTTTCGTAGATTGATAATAAATTCTCCAACATCTTTTTGGTCTGTTCTAGGTTTGCCATTTCTTCCTTGATTGCCTGAACCAAACGACCATTACCTTGATGTACCTTTATGGTTCCGTTCAGTTCAACAACCCGTTTTTGAACCAGTTTTTCATCGACTTCCTCGACCACCTTTTCGATTGGTGGGATAATTTTGATGTTGTGATAATCCTTAAATCGCATCAAGGAATTATAGATGTCCTCATTGCTCTCATTGGATTGATAGAGTTTGAGTTCCAAAGCCTTCCTGCACAGACGTTTTTTATCATAGTGTCCAAAAGTGTGCAGGAAGTTGGTCAACTTTGTTCGTCTGGCATCTTTCTCATTATCCATTATCGTATAATTTTTTTCTCAAATCTTCTGGAAGGTCAAATGGGTCAACGTATTCAATCTTGCCCTCACGATGTCGTGTTATCGATATTCCATGTTCCAATAAATCTTCTTGGATTTTCTCGAAAACACCGTCATGATTTTCCTTTAGGAGTTTAAGAAGTTCCTCGTGTTCATCCAATCTCTTTTCTTGGTTCTTCAATACATAGAATCTAGGAAACACTCCTTTTACGGTAATATCTATTTGGTTATCGTCCACATAGATGCTGCACCTTGATTTATGCTCGGTATTCCGATAAACTTCTTTGATGCGCTCACCAAGTTCTGAAAAGGGTATTTTGGGATGTGTCTGCACAAAATACTCGAGTTCCTGAACAACCAAGCTTTCTTTTAATCCCGTGGCACTAAATAGCACCCAATCCACACCGTTGATCGATTTTCTATAATTCTTTTCGTAGGATATTTTCATGACTATTCCAGTTCTTCGATTATCTGATACTTGATGTCGCCACCTTCAAAATCTGGACGTTCAAGCAATAATTGTAAATCGTTAGCCTCTGCCCATTTCTGTATCTCCATCAAAGAGTTTTTGTCCAATGGTGAACAGTCAAAATGTAGTGTACGTATCTTGCCCAATACCAATGCCCCAAGCTTCAACGCACAGATATATTTTGCAGAACTTGAAATTTGGTTGTTGTCCAAAGGAAGTCCGTTGTAGAGAAGCCCATCGTCGGTCATTTCAAATTCATCTGGCAACTTGGCCGATTTGATCCTTTCAAGACGTTCGTTCTTTATTTCTTCAAGTTCTTCTGAAAGTTTGTCGGCAAGTTCCCTTGCTTGTTTGCCCTCTTTTACCCAAGCATTGTACTCTTCAAGTTCACGTTGGTAGGAATCGGCCTTTGATTTGTTCTCATAGGCTTCCTCTATTTTTTTGTCAATTTCTGAAAGTGAGATATATTCAGGTTCGTCCAAGGAGGTAAGTTCTTGTAGCGGTTTTGCCTCTGGCGTCTCGCCACACATTTTTTCTATTCCTTCAAAATCAATGAACACAGCAATAGCATCCCCTCTATACTTTTCAAGTTCTTCTTTGTGATTGAAAAATTTAGTTGTTCGGTTCTGTGATTCATTGAACTCTTGTATCTTTTTTTGATGCTTTTCGTTGTCTAATTTCCACTTATCCTTTAACTTTTGGTTTTCTTCTTGGACTTTTGATTTTTCTTTTTTCAATGCCTCAATATCCGGTACATCTACTGGTTCGGGCTTTTTCTTGTCCAAAGCCAACAATCTCTTTACCTCCCTGTTGGCATCTGTTCGTTTATCGAAAACACCTTTGTACTTTTCATCCAAGTCCGCTAGGTCTATCCCTAAAAGCTTCTGTACCTGTTTGGTCTGTTCAGTCCTGCTGCTCTGCAAGAACTTTTCAATGTCGAACTTCTGCCCAAAGTATTTCTCCCCGATAGCGGAAAGAACGCCCGTTGTCATTTTTATATCGTCTGGCGTGGTAAAGTAGAAGTTTTCCGTTTTCTTGGTAAAACTCCATCCTATCTTTGAACCATCGGTAAGTTCTATGTGGTTTTCGCCCTTTTCCTCACCGTCCTTTACGATGATTTCAGGTCTATCGCCACGGAAACGGTCAACCAGTCCACGAAGTACGCTTGTCTTTCCCTTGTTGTTCCCTGCCGTTACTATCACTGATGCACCATTAAGGTTCAGTTCCTGCTCTGATACGGCCTTAAAGTTCCTAACTGTAATGTTTTTGATTTTCATTTGTTTCAATTTGTAAGTTAATTAATCATTTTTCCTGTCAATATGTCAAGTCCTGCGAGTTCGTTCGCCTCGTAATAGTTCCATTTGCCGTCATAGACAAATCCATCAAAACCTTCTACCGTCCATCCGCTCTTTTCAAGCATTCTCGCATGGAACTTCAATTGCAACGAAAGTTTTGAAACCTTGTTACCGTCCAGTTTGATTTCTTCTGGGAGGTTGATTATCTTTTCCTTTCCGTTATCGCTAAAATTGGCGTTCACCTTGTAATCCTGGATCCTACATTTCTTGGATTTCCAATCGGTTACCAATATCCTATCGGCAAGTCCACATATCCCGTTCTCCACATCGGAAACCAAGGCTTCGGGTATAACATCCCCTACAAATCCCATCTTGCCATAGAGTTCAAAGAAACCGTCAACAATGTCCTTTATCGCAGGGTTCTTGATATTGAAGCACCTTGACCCGTCCTTTGGCTTTGTGTAATTTCTATACAGATCCTCAAATTCTAGTGCCTTGTGGACCCCGGTTCCGAAAGAAGCAGCTAAGTCCCTGCCAAGATCCCACGCCTTTTTGATGGTGTCCTTATCGACGTTCCATGCAGTTGAACAACGTTGTACCATAAAATCAGAATCGAAAGGGGTTAGATAGCGCTTAATATAGGTGGTGGCTCCCTGCAATATCCTTCCTTGATAGGTATAGGTGTGCGTTTCCTCGTTGAAGTTGATGATAACCCCTTCTTCATTGAATGACTTTACATCGTCGTCCATTTTTATCGCAACGAGGTCTTTTATCTCAAAGTTGCAGCTTACAAGGTTTCCGACTTCGTGCCTTTCAAACCTTTCGTCATTTTCTTCCTTTTTGTAGAAGTCAAGAACGACACCTCTTTTCGGGAAATAATCCCTTGGTACGTCATATAAATCCGTTCCTTTGCCTACATACCCGATTCTTTCGTTGTTGAAATGTACGGCTAGTGCCATATCATCATAACGGTTTTCAGGTTCATGTGATACTATCACCTCTGAACCCACTTCAATGCCTTCCGCTTTTGCTTGGCTGAACTCAGATCCTACAATTTTTGATTTTGCCATTATTTATTTGTTTTTATGTTTATGTGGTTTTTTACCTATCATTGCCCCAAAGATATATGGTGCATATCTTCCAAGTCCTATCCCTGTGAACTCGCTTAAATCCCAAATTAATTTTGCGATACATTTAATCACGATTGTACCGATTTGGAAAGTTCTTGAATCTTTTCAATGTTGGTCAAATAATAGATACAGGCATCTTTTTCTTCCTCTGTTAGGTCACGGTTCCTTGCGCTGTTGTTTAGACCTATCCTGTCCACTATTGATCCATGTCTTGGCCCATATCCATATTCACAATCACACTCTTGGTAATATCCTTCATATCTTTTATTTCCTATGAACTCTCTTTTTAGAGAATCTGGATTGTTGGCCATTCTTGAAATGGCACGATGGTGAATGTTCTTGCCTACGGGATTCCCTGAAACAATAAGAACCGATTCAGCCAATTGCAGCTTGTTCAAATCAATGTTTGAATCTATCGAAGTCCCCAGTTTTTCAAGTCTCTCCAACTCTCTTATTTGGGACAAGAGCACTTTCTCCTTTTTTTCGGTTTCCTGTCTAAAGATTGCAAGCTCTTTTCCCAAATCTGTTTTTTCTTTGATGATCTGACTAAGTGATTTCATGTTATTTGTTTTTAATATTAAAATTAATTTGGATTACCCGCTACATTACTAAGACGGTAAACCCTACATGGATAACTGTCTTTTTCTTCGGCAGCCATAAAATCCATGCCCATTTCAAAGACATCACCATTTTTATCTACCCAAAGCCAAGTCTCGCCGCCCCTAATCTTTTCAGGAAGTATGTTTGGGACACGGTTTACCCAATCCTGTTTGCTTTTAAGAGTGAACAACAACTCCCCGTTTACTGTTATTTTTTCCATCACTCAACGTTCCTTTCATAAATTCTTACATCGTACCTATTGCTGTTCCTTTGCAAATTTGTAAGGTAGAGTTCTATCCTGAAACCCCCCAAGTCCTCTATACCAAGAATCTTGTACAGTTCTTCCTTTGTGATTTCCTCCCCTTCCAATGTGGCACTAGAGAAGAAACCAAAATTAGTGTGTACCACTTCCAGTACTTGCCCTGGTTCTTGGTACATCATACCCGAGCAGTCAACATCGTACCCTTGTTGGCGCATTTCCATGAAAATTTCTTTACTTTGTCCCATTTGTTTTTAGTTTATGAAGTTTATATTCCGTTTGCGGTCTTATCACGGCAGGGAGAATGGCAATATATTCTTGCATAGTAATGTTACCATCCTTCAAGAATCCTGATAGGTATTCAAGCCCCGAATGTGAATACTTCAAGTCAACCACCCCTAAATCATTCCTGAAATTTATTTCTTTTTGACGGCAGAAGTTTATAAGCTTGGACTTGTAGTCCATGTCCTCTTCATCCGATATGCTAAGAATCACGTTTATCATTTTCAACTAGTTTTTTAAATTTCACAAGCCTATGATAATAAGCTGCCTTTACACCTCTTGAAGAGTTACTTAATAATGCCCTGTAATGGGAATCCACGAACTTCTTCCTGTCCACTATCCTAGTACATCCATCAAGCGCTAGTTCACCTTCTCCATAATCATTGCTGTCCACAAACGCCTTTAGGGTTTCCATCGTTTCTTTCACGTGTTCAACAAATCAGCGTTTTGGTAAATGTCGCCAACAACCTCCGATTGACATGCCAAATAATTGGTTAACGATTCAGATTGCCTGTCAGAATTAAAATGTACAACATAACACCCATAATAAGGTTCATGTGTTACAACACCAAAATCAAAGCCTTTTTCGTTTTCAAATAGATTTCTGCACTTCAATATGCTTCCGTTATATATTTCGAGGTTGTTTTGAGCGTTTAAAAATGTCCATTGAAGAAGCACAAACTCTTGTGGTCTTTCCTTCAAATGTTCTTCATGTACATGGTTGATATAGGTGAAGAAAGGTGGTTTCTTTGGATTGAACTTCCTTCCAGAAGTTATTTCCTCTACCGACCAATCGGGATTGTCAACGAATATCTCCAATGCCCCACCATAGCCTTTATTCCAGTTTATGCTTGATGGAACTACCATCTTTTGCTCCTTGATTAGCCAAGCCTTGTATTTAATTTCCATTTGTTATAGTTTTTTGTTGCCCCCATCGGAGTTGAACCGATAACTCCTTCTTTATGAGAGAAGTGCTTTACCAATTAAGCTAGAGGGCGATTTTTCCGTTAATTGTCCTTTGTCATTTTCATATACACCTCAATGGCCTTTTCCCTTTCTTCCTTTGGAAGCCTGTGCAATGCGTATTCGTAAGGATTCCCGAACTTGTTGAACCTTTTGTGCTTGGTCGTTCCAAGTTTGATTCCATGCTCGTGCCGAATTTCACTTATCCTCGCCCTAAACCCCTGCATATAGTCCAGATCAAAGAACGATACATAGCCCTGAACCAAAAGTGTGTACAATATCTCCTGTACGTTTGTCCTTGGCAAAGGGAAGCGTTCCCTCTTCTTTAAGAATTTCAATTCCCCCATGATGTTTTTGTTTAAGTCCCCCGAAGGGGGCATTGATACTTAGTCCCTGCTTTTCTCGTACATCTTGGCAAATGGATTATAGACCACTTGGCAATTGACCAAACAGTCCTCTTCCATTTTCAATGTAGTATGGTTCTTTGTGGTCAAAACCGATTTTCCTTCAACAAAAAACGCTTCCGTAACATCATCCATGTTGATAACATTCTTGGCGTTCTCCACATAATGACCTTCATCACTTGACGGAGCAACATTTACTTTTTTAACTACTGCTTCTTTTTTCATGATAATTATATATTTAAGATTAAAAATTAATATTCAAATGTTATTTTTTGGAAATATTCATCCCCGGAAATTGAAACCGTGTCGCTGCAATTTACCTTTTTTTTCTTCAAAAGATTGGTTCCTTGTTCGTCAAATACCGTGCTGAACCTCTCACCTTGGCGTTGAATATACTTGATGTTGTTCTTTAACTGTTTTGGCACACGGTACAATGAAGCAATCGCATCCTTAGCGTTGTTGTGTTTTGGATCAACGCCCAAGAAGAACATCCTATCCGTTGACGGACAATAACATCTTACATAAGCTACGCTTTCGTTGTTGATTTCACCTTTGAAAAGAGTGTAAACTCCAACGTTCATTCCTTTGGTTGTGCCTTCTAGATACTTCTCATCCTTTTTATCAACGTATGTATCTACTTCTTTTAAATCTTTGCTGAAAAACCTAAATACGTGTTCTTCGCCAAACCTTTCCTGCATCAATGCAATGATTGCTGATTTCACATCCTCGTTTTTCTCTTTGAAAAAATCCTCTGTTGTTAATTTTCCATCAACAACCTTCTTGAACATTTCATTGGTTATGTGCCTTCCATTCACCAAATACTGTTCCCATCCGTCACGCCAAACAACTGCTGGGCCATTGACATTGTGAAGTTGGTTTCTTTGGTTCTGTTTCACTTTTGGGATTTCACAGATGATGCACAGGCCATCAAAAACATACAGTTCATAAATACCTGTCTGCAACAATCTCTTGTAATTGTCAAAATCCTTGAAATTGTAAGTTGTGAAATGATTTGTTTGCTGTATAAAATCATAGAAAGCAGCAAAGCCATACGCCCCGATGCCTGTGTAATAATATTCTGAACTCTCAAAAGTTTCCCTAAGGTTGGCCCTAAGGTTGGCCCTAAGGTTGTCCCAAAGGTTGTCCCAAAG
>TARA_R100000789_G_scaffold96373_2_pt1 | contig 18695 bp, 15 predicted proteins | sample TARA_R100000789 | Tara Oceans TARA_R100000789 (sample SAMEA2623403) | marine metagenome | biome: marine biome (ENVO:00000447); feature: mesopelagic zone (ENVO:00000213); material: "saline water (ENVO:00002010), including plankton (ENVO:xxxxxxxx)" | depth 450 m
ACCAGATATTATCAGGTGCTCTAAAATCAGAACCGAAAGTCTTTCATGAACTCCTCAGGTCTTATTCTCCTCTATGCAGGACTGGTGATTCTTGCCATTGGACAAATCTGGTTTGCCATAACGATCTCGCAACAAAGCAAGTTCGCGGCGATCATGTCCTTCACCGCTCCCCTGGCAGTGATCATGATTACATGTCGAAACTGGCAATTGATGAAGAAGCCGTTCTCTGTTTGTTTCCTGGGTTACCTCTGTATATTCTCAGGAACTATCATCGTCACTAATTTTACATGATTTCTTGCCGATTAATTTAAGTAAGTTGGGTTAGTTAAGTGTAATTCTACCTACTTTTCTACCAAACCGGCGTACGACCAATGCAGCCCTCGCTTGTTTTTGAGATGCCGTATTCATCGCTATAGAATCCGTATTGAGAGTTATTGATGCATTCCTCAGGGCTTATTCTACTTTGTATAGGAGTGCTGATTTTTGTCATTGGCCAAATCTGGTATGCCGTAACCATTTATCAGCGAAGCCTGTTAGCGACAATCTTGTCGTTTATTGTTCCCATGGCCGCCATTACGATTACTTATCGAAACTGGCAATTGTTGAAGAAGCCATACTGGGTTTGTCTGCTTGGTTATGTCTGCATATTTTCAGGAGCCATGATTGCCAATTCATTCAGGCATTGATTGATTCTCCATGTATATCTGAGTGAATCTTCAGCCAGGTGTAGGTAAGGCACTGCCTGACGACAAACGAGGTGGGACACCCATTTCGTCAGGCAGTGCCTTACCTACGACTAATCTACCCCATCATTCTTCACGCGATTATATGCAAGTCTTCAGGCGCGAATCACACTTTGAAACTCACTATTCTCAGCATCAGCAGTTCTGCCCAGTGAACTAACAGTGGACAAAAGTGCCAGTTGCGGCAGGGTTTCCCCGAAAAACCGACAGAACCGGAATAATCCGCAAATTTTGCCCATCTTGTTGAAGAAACCGAATCCGCATAACCGATAAAAAGCTCAGTGCGAAATGTGCTCAGCGATTTAAGAATACCGGTTAATCCATTTCGGGCGACTCCAGGACTGGAGAGCCACGATGCGTTACGAAGCTATCAAGCATTATCGTTAAGGAGAATGAAATGCGGAGCGGTCTGCTAACTCGACTTTCGGAATTTGCGTGCCGCACGCAATCGACGAACTGGATTCTCGCTGCGGCTATCTCAGGAACCACCCTTGCACCAGTCGGTGCTCAGGAAATCTATATAAATGGAAATCCCGATCAAGTCGAGATTGAAGGCCAGCAATTCCTGGCGATGGAACGCTACGAGCGAACCAGCCAGCCGGCTCCGATCAAAAACTATTATCAGGAACTGTTCGGAAATCAGCTGGAAGCATCTGCTCCAACGGTTCCCAACAAAATGCAGACAGCAACCCTGATGCGACCCATCGAAACCGAGCCCGTCGCTCAGGCAGAACCGAAAAACCCTGTCGTGCTGACCGCTCAATACGAATACGCTCCAGCTTCCGGACAGGTTTTCACTGTCACGCCGGTCTCTGCGACTGAAAAATCGGAATCGTCTGACGAACTGCCAGCCTGGGCTCGATCCGCCAAAGCGGGTTTTAAGCCTCAGGAGAAATCAGCATCGCCTGCCGTAACTCCCGTCAAGGCGATGAACGTCTCCATGCCAACCGCGACTCTGAAGATTGATACGCCAGTGCGAATCGACGAACCGGTTGTCACACCTGCGTCTGCTCCCGTCGCTCCAGAAGTTTCTGCGAAACCAGCGACCGAAGTGGCAGCCGGACCTCAGAATCCGAATGTGAAAGTCGAATGGACTTCCAAGGAGGGGATCAATGTCGGTCAGGAAAGTTCCTGCCAACTGGTCGTCTCCAACAGCGGCAGCAGCACGGCTTACAATGTCGAAGTCGATGCCCGCTTCCCTGCTGATGTCCAACTGATTTCCACCAACCCTGCTCAGGAACAACTTGTTCCTGATTTGACATGGTCACTCGGAAACATCCCTGCTGGCGAAACACGATCCATTCAGGTTGTTCTTGTTCCAACACAACGGGGAGCCTTGAACGCCTCTGCGGAAGTTCACTTCACCGCGGCTGCTCAATCTGGCTTTGTCGTCCGTGAACCACTCCTCGGCTTGTCAATTACTGGTCCGGAAGAAGTCATGGTGGGTGATCCTGCTTCACAAAGCGTAACCATCACCAACCCCGGCAACGGAATCGCAAAGAATGTGCGGTTGGATGCGTTGATTCCTGAAGGTCTCGAACACACTCGCGGTGAACGACTCATTATGGATGTCGGTTCTTTGAATCCTGGCGAGTCCCGCACGATTCGACTGGCTCTGGCAGCAATGACCGGCGGAGACAAAGTGATTCAGGTGAGTGCCTCTGCAGAAGGTGGTCTGCTCGAATCTTCAACGTCAACCATGAAAGTTATCGCTCCCAGTCTGACAGCTGCGATTGATGGACCTGGCCTGCGATACAAAGGTCGTTCAGCAACTTACAAACTCAAAGTCGTCAACGATGGCACCATCGGCACGAGCAATGTCCGCATGATGCACAAAATTCCGGAAGGCTTCGAGTACATCAGTTCCAACCGCGGAGCCACTTACGATGCTCCAACCCGCATCCTCAGCTGGTTCGTCGGCAAGCTTGAAGCTGGTAAAACAGCCGAGATGGAAGTCGAATTGAACGCCAGCCAGATCGGCGAGTTCACTCACTATGTCCGAGCAACTTCCGAGCATGGGTCCACGACCGATACTCAGGTGATCACCCGAGTTGAGGGAGCCTCTGCTCTGGTCATGGATATTGTCGACCTGGACGATCCTGTCGAAGTTGGCAACGAAACCGCTTACGAAATCAAAGTTCGAAACGAAGGCTCTGCAGCTGCGGAAGAAATCGGCATCTCCTGCGAATTGCCAGAAGGTGTCCAACTGGTCAAAGCGAGTGGCCCAGCCGAGTACGTGACCGAAGGAAACCTGATTCTCTTCAAGCCACTTCCTTCCATCGCAGCCGGGCAGTCAGCCACTTACCGAGTGTTTGTTGTCGGAAATGTGGACGGCAACCTGGTCTTCCGAGCCCGAGTCACCTCAGCAGCTTCTCCAGAAGCCCTGACCTTCGAAGAACTGACACGCTTCTACGGCGATGTCCGCTAAACATCTCAACCCGAAGCGTCAGCGAGGGGACGGCGGCCAACAATCATTTCGGTTAACCTCCGATGATACGAGTCTTCCGTCTTCTCCGACAGAAAACTGAATTTCATACGATCCCCTGAAAGAGATACGAAGCGTCAACGATTGTGGGGATCGAAAGCAGCCGAGCCGTTCGCGACTCGGCTGCTTTATTTTTATGTGATGGGTCTGTGAAAACTTGGAATATTACCAGTTGTTTCGAATTTTTAAGGATTCGATTGTTTCCAGATCATTACTGACTTTCGAAGTCGATACACAAGGATATTGCCAAGAGTCTGGCCAGGGATCGATAGATCGTTTGTCAGTTCTTAATGGATAGAATTGGGATTCTTCTTTGGTCAACATACCGGTGATTTGAAAAACAAATCTCAGAATTGCAATCAGTAACAGCCATGTAATCCAAGTTACACTTAAAAGCACGATAGCCGAATAAACGTACAGAGCGAAGACATTTTGCCAGATAACCCCCAAGCCCAATTGATTGGCCCTACTGAGGGAGATCATCGAAAACGCAATTGAGCCTGTAACTACTGGAACACCAGAAAAGATAGTTGCCGTATCAACGAACCGCAGGCGAACAGGCACTTCGTAGCCTGCCTTCAGGCCAGGTCGAGATAATGTAAATCGATAATAAGGTGTGGTCATAAATGACCTCATTCGTTAATGGTTGTCTGTATCTTCCTGCCAGCAAAAGAAGTATCGTTTCAGTTCTGATTCCTGTTCCCTGAGCATACCAACGGAGACGAGCTCTTGAACTGCTCTCACGACCAATAGTTTGATCCGATTTGGATTTTTTGCAATGACCTCATCACTGGTCACGAATGTGTCCGTCAGGCATTGATCGTAGATTTCATCAAATGTGAAACTGTCAGACATTTCAGTAAATATCTGATCCATTATGAAGTGGTGTAATGGAGTGAATCAAATTTCGCCTTGCTCAATAGCACGCTTCAAATACTCTTGTCCTGCTGGCATGGTTTTAGTGTTCTTTCACATCAATCAGGAAATCCTATTCCATCAAATCATTAACGACTGTTTTTTTCAAGCACTTTCTATCGATTCCGTGCAATCGTAAGCATGGATTATTAATCCTCATTCTGAACCCTCTTGTGGCTATGCCACACAGGTAGCTGCTTCGCATCAACTTGTGCTACCCGCCCATTGAGTACGAAGCTCATCTACTCCTGCTCAGGCTGAGTTTCTTCTCTCGCCCGAGCCGCGTTTCGAATGGCTCTCCGGTTCTCTCTCGTCATTGGCACCTCTTTGAGTACCTGCATTTCGGATGACGTCAATGACTCTACGGTGAGATTGACGTTCTCACCCGACTCATGCCCCATTCGCGTTAACAGTTCAATCAGATCCTCTTCGAATCGTTTCTGCCACAGATCCCCAAATGTATCCTGGCTATAAGTCACGATCTCTTCAGAGGGAATTTCATTGATTGAAATCAGTCGATACCACTCTTCGCCAACTTTCACCTCCGGCTGATCTTCTTCCCATCGTACAGCCGCGAAGGGAGAGAGTTTCGGATATTCTTCATCAACATTATGAAGAATCATGTCGTCCATTTGATAAGCGACGTAAAGAATCCCAGACATCCCCAGCAGTGTAATGATGGCGGCTAATAAATAGGTAGCGAATGATCTGCGGGGAGAGACCGCAAAAGAGCTTGCCCCTGTTAACAGAGGAAACTCACCATTGACCTTACCATTCGTTTCATCTTCCAGACTTTTCAAAAGTGCCAGCAATTCCAGGCGACGAGGTTCTAACTGGGTCCTCACTGCCTGCTGATTGATGAGATAAACAAAGTAGTAAATCACAATCACAAACAGCGACATACTCAGGAATACGATCAGACGAGCCAGATAATCCGACCAGCCACCTGCATCAAGCAGTGGAATCTCAGGAGTAAAGATCGTCTGTGCAAAGAACGCCATTATGGAAAGTGTTGGCGGCAGCAGATACCACCACACAATATTCCGCAACAACCAGATTTGATTTTCCTGTTCCACCAGCGATCGCTGAACACATTCTATCAGCGGTTCGTCAGTTTCGCTTGATCTCTGCATGAATCTCATGCGAAAGACGATCATGAAACCCGCGATCCAAATCAGCACCGGAATCGTCAAATACCAGGTCCAGGGAAGTGCATTCACAATCCCCAGATAGAGCCATCCCGGAATCATAACCAGTGCGACAGCGACTTCACGAAAGTCCCTCCAGAAAATCGTGTCCCGAAAACCACTCTGGTTGCGTTGGAATTCCCGGATCAGCAAGTCCGCATCAATAGTTAACTTGGTCTTTGCTGACTGCGCCTGCCACGCCTGCTGAAAATCATCCGGCTCTTGAGGTTGTTCAGTGTTCATCGCTTGCGCCTTTCATCAATTCATTCAAGGCTTTTTTCGCTCGGTTCAATTTCACACCGACATTACTTTCCGAGATACCCAACACTTCCGACATCTCGCGATAACTCATTTCATCGAGATAGAGAAGTACCAGAGCCGCATCGGCCTTGGGGAGTTGAGAGATCGCCTTATAAAGCTGATCCACGACTTCCTGCTGCTGAACCTGTTGGATGCCGAAATTGCTATCGGAGATCGTCTGCACTTCCAGCAAAGGCTTCTGCAAAGATCGCCTTGGCTTATCTTTTCGCTGCCAGTTCATCGCCGTTTGTAAGGCCACCCGATAAAACCAGGTCGCTGGAGCCGACTTCCGCTCAAACTTCGCGAGTGATTGCCATGCCTGCAGTAATATCTCCTGAGCCAGATCCTGACACTCTTCACTGGTTAACGTGTAAGCCCGCGCAACCTTCATGACCGCAGAGCTATGCTCCTGCAGCCAGGCCATGAACAGTGATTTTTGATCGTCATCAAGCAATGCCAAACCTTCTTTCAAAGGTATTGGTAACTTGAAATCACACTAACTTACAGGAAAAGCAGAAAATTGGGAGATTCAACACTATTCTCTGGAGTCACAACTGCTGGAGTCTCCAGGAACCATCACAAAGTGAAAAAGGCGTAATGAAATCGAGCCAGGCGGCAATGCCCTCGCCCATCACTTCACTCTGAGCTTGCCACCCAGAAAGTGACCCAGATTGAATGTCATTGCATAGTCGATCAGGGATTCGGCTGAACTTCATCCAGTCGAAAGCGGACGGAAACAACTGAGTTTTTGCGGTCGTCGTCTCGATACTTCACGTAAGTGGTCGCCACGATGGTATCGTCCGGCAAAATTTCAACTCCCGGATAGCCGCAGTCGCCTTTGCGACCGTATTGATGGAGAAGTTTGATGCGGTAACTTCCCTCGCGGTTGTTGACGATGTCATCATAAGTGCCGACCCAGGCGACAAAATCACCGCGTGAAGAACTGCCAATGGCCTGATCGCGAAAGCAGATCACGAGGCGCCCATCACTTGTGTAGACTTCTTTGTGACGATCCCCGGTGAGCCCCCAGGGAGTATCTACTGGGGTGGACCATGAGTTACCTTCATCGTTACTGAACATCATCAGGCTATTGCCTTTATGAGTGTTTTCCCGCAGCAGGCAACAGAGCTGATTACCGTCAGGACTACGAAACACGCATGGTTCGCAAGGGTTCTTTTCATCCACTGCGGCGACAACCTTGGGATCAGACCAGGTAAAACCACCATCAGTAGAAATCGTTTGAAAGACTCCCAATGGAGATCGATCCTTACCTTCCGGACCTTTATGGTAGAGGCCGAGGTAACTTCCGTCTTTCAGTTTGACCATGCTGCTGAAGGTCATCACGCACGGAAAACCGAGTGGCGGCATTTCTTTCCATGTTTTCCCATCGTCTTCACTCATGATGCTTGGCATCCCCGGACCACTGCGGGTTCCCAATGCCGCCGAGAACACCCAGAGCCGGGCTTTGCCTTTAGAGTCCACCATGCGGTAAATACTGGGGCAGTTCTGATGAGTGGAATAATTTTCCGGCAAACGCTCATCAACTCTTTTCCAGGTTTTGCCGGCATCTTTACTGAGAGCCATTGGCCCGGCAGAACCTCCATGATTGATGCACCAGACGGCAAACATGGTTTTATTGTCTGGCAGCAGTAGAGTTGTGGGATGCCCCTGATAAACTTCTTTTGTCCCTGCGGCTATCACAACCTGACGATCGGTCTCTTGCGAGATATCGACCAATGGCAGGCGGTCTTCTGCTTGAGTCAATTGGTGCATTGTGCAGACCGAGAAAACAGCGACAAAAAGCGAGCGCAATATCTGTCGGAAATTCATCTGGTTGACCTCAATAGAATGTCGCAAGAAAACGGGGGCAGTGATTTGCCCCGGTGTTTTATCATAACCCGACGCGTCAGCGAGGGGCCGGTGTGGAATTCATCATCCGCTGCATCTTGTCCATGTCGACCATAGACCCTATAAACTCACGCCGAAAGAAACACTGCTGGGCAAGCCAGCAGTGGCACACGGCTAACGACATAGGTAATAGCAGGGTGCGTTTAAACGCACCCTGCTATGAGTATTATTGCACGTGAATAAACAATACCCGTCAAATTCGGAGACCGTGAAAGGTGCGTCGAGACGCACCCTACTGCTCTTTCGAGCTTTAAATGTCGCCCTCAAATCGCTGTTCCGCAGGCAGTTTGCCTGCTCCAAATCTCTGAACGTACACGACTTTTAGCGATAGTTGGAATACTACGAATAATTTGATTAAACATACTGGTTAATCAGGTTTTCCAGGTATTCCTGACGTCCACTCTTGTTCGCTTCGATTTCACCTTTTTCGAGCATGTACTTCTCGAGTGAGGCGAATGTGGCGGAGCCGGATTCGATTTCGGAGCCGATGCCGGAATCGTAGCTGGAGTAACGATCGCTGACGAATTGATCGAGCACGCCATCGGCTCGGATCTGAGCAGCGATTTTTGCTCCACGGGCAAAGGTATCCATTCCGCCGATATGGGCGTGGAACAGATCGACGGGCTCAAAACTTTCGCGGCGAACTTTCGCATCGAAGTTGATTCCCCCCGGTGCCAGTCCACCCTGCTTGAGCAACACCAGCATGCACTGTGTTGTCAGGTAAATGTCAGTTGGGAACTGATCGGTATCCCATCCTAACAGCAGGTCGCCGGTATTGGCGTCGATACTACCGAGCATATTCTGAATACGGGCGTATTCCATTTCGTGCATCATCGAGTGACCAGCCAAAGTGGCGTGATTAGTTTCGATGTTCATTTTCACGACATCTTCCAGACCGTATTGACGCAGGAAGTTCACACAGGCGGCGACATCGTAATCGTATTGATGTTTCGTCGGCTCTTTTGGCTTCGGTTCAAACAGGAATTGTCCTGTGAAGCCGATGCTTTTCGCGTGATCGTTCGCCATGTGCATGAATTTGGCGAGGTGATCGAGTTCGCGTTTCATGTCGGTATTGTACAGATTCTGATAACCTTCCCGGCCGCCCCAGAATACGTAATTTTCGCCGCCGAGTTCGTAGGTGACCTCAATCGCTTTCTTAACCTGAGCGGCGGCAAAAGCGAACGCATCGGCATTGCAGGACGTCGCAGCTCCGTGCATGTAGCGAGGATTCGAGAACAGATTAGCTGTCCCCCACAGCAGTTTGATGCCCGTCGATTCCTGCTGCTCTTTGAGTCGAGCGACAATTTTATCGAGAATTTCGTTGGTTTCCTTCAGGCTGGAACCTTCGGGGGCGACATCACGATCGTGGAAACAGTAATAATCGACGCCGAGCTTCTGAAAGAATTCGAAAGCGACATCAACTCGCTTCAACGCATTATCGACAGAGTCGCTGCCATCGTCCCAAGGGCGAACCATTGTGCCGGGACCGAAGGGGTCGCCGCCGGTGCCGCGGAATGTATGCCAGTAACAGACACTGAAGCGGAGTAATTCCCTCAGTGACTTTCCCTCAACGACTTCATCCGGATTGTAATGCTTGAAGGCCAGGGAATTCTTACTGTCAGGACCTTCGTAGGGAATGGAGGGAATCTCAGAGAAGTAACTCATGTTTGGTTCCTGTTATCGGGTTCAGCCTTGATTTATAGTCTGTTTTTGTTACTGAAGTAGTAGAAGAGACACAGTGACGTATCAACAGATGAAAATCAAGCGATGAACACCTCACAAATCGATAAGGAGAAAGCTCAATGACGGGGTACACAGTTCACACAGGAACCAGCGAAAAATTCTCCTCCGGCTGGGATCGAATTTTCGACGACAAAAAAACAAAAGAGAAAACCAAGACTAAGAAAAAATCAGCTAGCAATAAAAAGGAGAAGCCTGCCGAGGCGGCGGCTGAGAAGAAGCTGAAAAAGAAAAAGAAGAAGTGACGAATTAGAAATGAGTGCCTGGCACTCAAGGTTGGCCCAGTCGCGTGCGTCTGGGTTGCAAAGAAATAAGAAGTATTCAACTTGTTGCCAAGATCCTCCTCGGGAACACTTGGGAATGAAGCTCTGATTCAAGTGATTGTGTTCTCGAAATTCGTGAGAACGAAGCAAAACTTCAGTCCGTAGGTCAATTCAACTTAGCCCCAAGGGAAACGAGGAATTTGAAGTTTTTATGCTCCTCGTACATTTTATAAGCCCTGACTTCTTGTGACTGCGTAAGCCAGACGCACGCGTCTGGCCCATCCCGGTGTCGATAATCTTGTCAACTGAGACCTCTCATGAAAAGAGTTGCACTTTTCGGCAAGAAATTTCTGCGGCAATTTGCCGCAGAATATTAGGTCTCTTCCTGAGGCGTGATTCACTACCATACGCTCAACTGAGCAAAATTCTTGAAATAGCTCTGCAAATGTTGCGTTCACATCACGGTTGGTCGATTCACACAGAGTTGTGAAACTGATATAAACCGTGCTGAAGCTTACAAAACCTGTGGTGCGACGGCGCGAGCGGAGTGTTGCGTTACGATGATAAAAATTAAAAAAGGTTTAGATGTCCCCATTTCTGGCCAACCGGTGCAGGAGATTTCTCCTGGCCCCGAGGTTGGTCGCGTGGCGTTGATTGGTCCCGACTATGTCGGCATGAAACCAACAATGCTTGTGCAGGAAGGGGATCGGGTCAAATTAGGCCAGCCGCTTTTCGAAGACAAAAAGACTCCCGGAGTGATTTACACTTCACCAGGCTGCGGGACTGTTGCGGAAGTGAATCGGGGCGAGAAACGCTACTTTCAGTCGATGGTGATCGAACTCGATGGCGATGAAGAAGAGACTTTCCGCTCGTTCGCCGATTCCGATCTGACAACTCTTTCCCGTCAGGATGTGCAGGATAACCTCGTCAGTTCCGGGCTCTGGACCTCCCTGAGGACCCGCCCTTTCAATAAAGTGCCCGCGCTCAACACTCAGCCGAGTTCTATTTTTGTGACAGCTATCGACACTCAGCCCCTGGCGGCTGATCCTGCAGTTGTCATTGCGGAAAACGAAGCCAGTTTTATTCATGGCCTGCAGGTGCTGCGACATCTGACTGATGGACCTGTTTTTCTGTGTCAGCCACCCGCTGTCAAAATCCCGGGTGCTTCACTCGATTTTATTCGAGCAGAAGAATTCGCCGGGCCGCATCCCGCTGGTTTGCCGGGAACTCACATTCATTATCTGGATCCCGTCGGTCCAGGCAAAAAGGTGTGGTTCATCGGTTATCAGGATGTGATTGCGATCGGCAAACTGTTCGATACCGGGCGATTATCTGTTGAGAGGATCATTTCGCTGGCTGGTCCGATTGTGAATGAGCCTCGCTTAATTCGCACTCGAATTGGCGCATCAATCTTCGATATTGTAGAAGATCAGTTAAACGAAGCGGATCGCCGAGTGATTTCGGGATCTGTTTTGTCGGGACGGACTGCAACGGGTCCTTATTCCTATCTGGGTAGATATCACAATCAGATTTCTGCACTGGCAGAAGGTCGTGAGCGAGAATTCCTGGGTTGGCAGATGCCGGGCTTCGATAAATTTTCGATCAAAGATGTCTACGCGGCTTCAATGAATAAACTGTTGAATCCCAAAAAACGATACGATCTGACGACCAGTACAGGCGGCAGTAAGCGTGCCATGGTGCCGATCGGGATGTATGAAGCTGTCATGCCTCTCGATATTCTACCGACGTTTTTATTACGAGCATTAATTGTCAACGATTCCGATCAGGCTCAGGCGCTGGGTTGTCTGGAGTTGGATGAAGACGATGTTTCTCTGTGTACATTCGTGTGTCCCGGGAAATATGAATACGGCTCGATGTTGCGACGCAATCTGTCGATCATCGAGAGTGAAGGATAGGGCAGAGTTGTTTCTGCTTTAAATGTGCAGCATTACGAATACCATGCCAGTTTTTGGTCCGCTCCATTGGGTGCGAGGAATTTCTGAGTTATGAAACCATTGCGGCAACTACTTGATAAGATGCATCCGCTGTTCACTAAAGGTGGCAAGCTGGAGCCGTTTTACCCACTTTACGAAGCGGGTGATACGTTTTTATATACGCCGGGCGAAATTACGCATGGCCCCTCTCATGTCCGGGATGCACTCGATCTCAAGCGAATGATGATTACCGTCGTCGCCGCTCTGGGGCCCTGTATTCTGATGGCGATGTGGAACACAGGCTATCAGGCAAATCTCGTACTGGATGCGGGTGGTGTTTCCGTTCCAGAGGGCTGGCGGGGAGCAGTGTTCTCGGCAATTGGTTTGACTGCTAATCCCGATAATCATTTAGCGAATCTACTGCTGGGGGCTCTCTATTTTGTGCCACTTTTCCTGGTCTCCAATATTGCCGGCGGTCTGTGTGAAGTCATCTTCAGTTGTATTCGGAATCACGAAATCAATGAAGGGTTCCTGGTCACAGGAATGCTTTATCCTCTGACATTGCCTCCGACATTACCCTGGTGGCAGGCGGCTATTGGAATCATGTTCGCGGTCATCCTGGCAAAGGAAGTCTTTGGGGGAACCGGGAAAAACTTTATTAACATTGCTCTGACAGGCCGTGCGTTCCTGTACTTTGCTTATCCTTCACAGATCTCTGGCGACCGCGTCTGGGTTGCAGCCGATGGCTACAAACTGGTCGATGGCTACACCGGAGCAACATCTCTGGGGCAACTTGGATCTCTCGATCCTGCCAATGCTTCGATGGGTATGAATGCCGTCACGAACTCCGTCGCTGAGGGTGGCCTCGGGATGAGTTGGATGGATGCGTTCCTGGGAATCATTCCCGGTTCGATGGGAGAAACCTCGGCTCTGGCCTGTCTGATTGGTGCTGTCATTCTGATTGCCACGGGCATCGGCTCCTGGCGAGTGATGGCAGCTGTTGTGCTTGGTGCACTTGTAACTTCTGGTCTGCTGTTCGCAGCTGGCAGTGATGGAAATGCGGTCTTTGCGATGCCGCCTCACTGGCATCTGGTTGTTGGTGGGTTTGCATTTGGAACCGTATTCATGGCGACAGATCCCGTCTCCGCTGCATTTTCTAACGGAGGGAAATGGGTATATGGATTCCTGATCGGCTTCATGACCATCCTGATTCGTGTGATCAATCCCGCCTTCCCGGAAGGGATTATGTTGGCAATTCTGTTCGGTAATGTCTTTGCACCGCTGATTGACTACTTCTTCGTCCAGGCAAACATTAAGAGAAGATTGGCTCGCACTCATGTCACAGCGTGACTCCACATTTGGGACTTTTAAGATCGCGGCAATCCTGTGTATCGTCTGTTCCGTAATCGTCTCGGCAACTGCAGTTGGGCTTCGTCCAATCAAGCAGAAGAATGAGCAATTGGCTTTTCAGCGGGAAGTGCTCAAAGTTCTGGGGCTCTACAAAGCCGATGAGAACAAGCCGACCGATATTCCAGAACTGTTCAAGCAGGTAAAACCTCTGCTGGTGAATATCGATACCGGCAAACTGGCTGAAACCGATGCTGTGAATATCGATACGTTCGATCTGAAGGAAGTTTCCTCGAATCCGGAATTGACAGTCGATATTCCAGCTGAAAAAGATCTGGCAGGCATCGGTTCCCGGGAAAAATTCACCAAGATTTATCTTCTGACCAAAGATGATGGTTCCATCGATCAAATGGTCCTTCCCGTTCGCGGCAAAGGATTGTGGTCAACAATGTGGGGCCTGCTCTCTCTCGATGGTGACGGCAAAACCGTGCGTGGTTTGACCTTCTATCAGGATGGAGAAACTCCAGGCCTGGGCGGAGAAATCAATAATGCCCGCTGGCAGGAAAGCTGGAGTAATCCGGAATGTCCGAAAGTGATTCGCAATGATGCCGGCGAAGTGAATATTTCCTTTTATAAAGGAGCCCTGAATTGTGAAACACCCAATAGCGAACATTTATTTGAAGCTCTCGGTGGCGCCACAATCACGACTCGCGGCGTCGAGACAATGATGTATTACTGGTTGGGCGATCATGGTTATAAACCCTTGATCGAAAACCTGACCAGCGGTGAAATTAAAGTCGCTCAAGCGACTCGTTAATATATATTTGATTCGTTCACGCAACTCATATGATCCTTAAGTCCTGTCGTCAGTCGGCAAGACACAAAGAGAAAAATCATGGCACGATCGAAAGCAGCTGACGTACTGCTCACCCCAATTTTTTCGAACAACCCGATTGCATTGCAGGTTCTGGGAATCTGCTCGGCTCTCGCGGTGACGAGTAAAATGGAAACGACAGTCACAATGTGTATTGCGGTAACGCTGGTCACTGGATTTTCCAGTGCCGCAGTCGCCGCGATTCGCGACTACATCCCGAACAGCATCCGTATTATCGTGCAGATGACGATCATCGCCTCCCTCGTGATCATGGTCGATCAGTTTCTCAAAGCGTTCCTGCCGGAAATCGCCAAAACGATGTCCGTGTTTGTCGGTCTGATTATTACCAACTGTATCGTCATGGGACGTGCAGAAGGTTATGCGATGAAGAACAATGCCTTCATGAGTTTTCTGGATGGTATCGGCAATGGGCTGGGATACAGTGTTCTGTTGTTGATCGTCGGAGTGGTTCGCGAACTCTTCGGCTCCGGCAAACTCTTCGGCACGACCATTTTTCCTTCCGTCAATGAAGGGGGCTGGTATGTTCCTAACGGATTGCTGTTACTGCCACCGAGTGCATTTTTCCTGATCGGAATTTTCATCTGGGTGCTTCGAACAGCAGATAAAGATCAGGTCGAACACGACTAAGTATCGTTCTCAGAGATAATTTTATTTGCAAATCTCATTATTTGATTATCACGTCGAGAGATCATCATGGATCAATTAGAACATTTCCTCAGCTTGCTCTTAAAAGCGGTTTTCGTTGAGAATCTGGCGCTAGCATTCTTTCTGGGAATGTGTACATTCCTGGCCGTCTCCAAGAATGTGAAAACCGCACTTGGCCTGGGTGTCGCAGTGATTGTCATTCAGACGATTACCGTACCAGCCAATAACTTGATTTACACATACCTGCTCAAGAAAGATGCCTTGGGCTGGACCGGGATTTCCTCGCTCTCAGGGATTGATCTCGAATTTCTCGGATTGATCAGCTACATCGGCGTGATTGCCGCGATGGTGCAGATTCTTGAATTGATTCTCGATCGCTTTTTCCCACCGTTGTACAATGCACTCGGAATTTTCCTGCCACTGATTACCGTGAACTGTGCGATCCTGGGTGGGTCTCTGTTTATGGTGGAGCGAGACTATAACTTTGCAGACAGTTGCGTTTTCGGTTTCGGATCAGGACTCGGTTGGGCGTTTGCAATTGCTGCCCTGGCTGGGATTCGAGAAAAAATGAAATACAGCGATGTTCCGGATGGCCTCAAAGGGCTGGGAATTACCTTCATTACTGTCGGCTTGATGTCACTGGCATTTATGTCATTTTCTGGAATTCAACTGTAAACTTCTTTTGAATTTCAATAATTCAACTGTAATTCAACTTTGAGTATGTCTATCATGAATTGATGGACTTCTCATTTCGATAGCATTTCGTTGAGTGGACTCTGCAATGTTCAGTACCATATTTATTAGCGTGGCGATGTTTACGCTGATCATCATTTCGCTGGTCGGTGTGATTTTGTTTGCCAAATCGAGACTCGTCCCGAGTGGCGATGTTACGATCATCGTGAACGATCAAAAAGAAATTCATGTCCCTGCTGGCGGCAAATTGCTCGGTGCCTTGGCAGCCGACAAAATTTTCGTTTCCTCAGCCTGCGGTGGTGGTGGAACCTGTGCCCAGTGTAAAGTGCATATCACAGAAGGTGGCGGAGATATCCTGCCGACCGAAAAAGGTCACATCAATAAAAAAGAAGCCCGTGAAGGTTTGCGTCTTTCCTGTCAGGTTCCCGTCAAAGGGGATATGCGGGTTGAAGTTCCACCAGAAGTTTTCGAAACGAAAAAGTGGATCTGTACTGTCAAATCGAATAGAAACGTAGCGACCTTCATTAAAGAACTGGTGCTGGAACTTCCAGAAGGCGAAGATGTCGGCTTCAAAGCCGGCGGATACATTCAGATCGAGTGCCCACCTCACGAACTCAGCTATGAGAACTTCGACATCGAAGAGAAATTCCGCGGCGACTGGGACAAGTTCAACCTGTGGAAAGTCAAATCGGTCGTTAAAGAAGATGTCGTTCGAGCTTATTCGATGGCCAACTATCCCGGCGAAAAAGGGATCATCATGCTCAACGTGCGTGTGGCAACTCCGCCACCGCGAGCACCGGAAGGAACTCCTCCCGGCAAGATGTCTTCTTATATCTTCAATCTGAAACCAGGCGATAAAGTCACGATTTCCGGTCCTTACGGTGAGTTCTTCATCAAAGATACCGAAAACGAAATGATTTACATCGGTGGTGGAGCTGGCATGGCTCCGCTGCGATCGCACATTTTTGAACTTCTCAAAACGTTGAACTCCGGTCGAAAAATCTCCTACTGGTATGGTGGACGCAGTAAACGCGAACTGTTTTATCTGGAAGAATTTGAAGCGCTGGCCGAGAAGTTCCCGAACTTTACACTGCACATTGCGTTGTCGGAACCACAACCTGAAGACAACTGGAATGGTCCTGTCGGATTCATTCACAATGTCCTGTACGATTACTATCTCAAAGATCATCCTGCACCGGAAGATTGTGAATACTACATTTGTGGTCCACCAATGATGCTCTCCGCCGTTCAGAAGCTGCTGGAAGATCAGGGTGTTGAACCGGAAAACATCGCATACGACGACTTCGGAGGCTAACCCGCCAATGAATGGCGATCGAATAACACGATTCCACAAATTCGCTCTTTGCCTGATTCTGGCAGAGAGCGTTTTTTGTAGTGGATGTCAGCAAAACGAAGAGGCATTCCGTCCGATTAAAATTACCGGGAATACTATGGGCACATTCTATGAAGTGACCATTGCCGATGATCTGTCCCCGGACCAGATTCCCAAACTGACAAACCGCATCAACGAACTGCTCGAGCAGATCAATGCCGAGATGTCGACTTACGATCCTCAGTCTGAGATCTCGCAGTTTAATCAATCGCAATCTCTGGACTGGTTTCCTGTATCTCCCGGGTTTGCCCAAGTGGTTGATGAGGCGATTATTTTTTCCGTCATAACCAATGGAGCCTTCGATCCGACCGTTGGGCCATTGGTCGACCTCTGGCATTTTGGGCCGGAAATTAAAGATCGAACAATACCGACTCAGGAACAAATTGATGAGGTCATGAGTTCCGTGGGCTGTCAGCACCTGGAAGTCCGCTACGAACCTGCTGCCATTCGTAAATCCATACCAAACCTTCGGCTCGATCTTTCCGCAATCGCCAAAGGTTACGCAGTTGATATGATTGCAGAAGAGCTGAAAACTCAAGGAATTCAAGGGTGTCTGGTGAACATCGGTGGAGAAGTCGTTACTGTCGGACGCAAGGAAGATGGGACGAAATGGAGGCTAGGGATTGAAAAGCCGATCGAAGGCAAGCGGGATATCGAACGCATTGTCCATCTGTCCGATGTTGCGATGGCCACTTCAGGCGACTATCGAAACTATTATGAGGTCGACGGCGTCCGCTATTCGCATACAATAGATCCAATAACCGGAAGACCTGTGACTCATCATTTGCGCTCGGTCTCCGTATTGTCCGACTCCTGTCTTACTGCGGATGTTTATGCAACTGCATTAATGGTGATGGGAATGGTAAAAGCCAAGAACTTTGCTGCGAATCATAATCTGGCAGTCGGGCTGCTCGAACGTGAAGAAACTCAGGCCGACAATTATTTCAGTCCCGAATTTCTGAATCAGACGAAAGAATAATATGGCTACATTTATCGTCGCTTTGATTGTTTTTGCAGCTGCGATTGGCGGCATGGCTGCGGGAGTTGTTTTCAGCAATCGCTGCCTCCGCGGCTCCTGCGGTGGTTTGAGCAATCTGCCCGATGGAGCCAACCAGTCCGTCTGCGACTCCTGTGCTCCACATACTCCAGCACCGGCAAAAGAAACTGTTTCCTCATCGAGTGAAACTTGATCCGACATGGAATCGTATGACGTTGCGATCATAGGAGGGGGGATTGTCGGACTGGCGACCGCTTATCGTATTCTCCAAAAACGTCCGCAAACCAGACTGCTGCTGCTTGAAAAAGAAGGCAAGCTGGCCGCCCATCAAACCGGGCATAATTCCGGCGTGATTCATTCGGGCATCTATTACAAGCCCGGTTCACTACGAGCAATAAATTGCCGAGCCGGGAAACAGCAACTCGAAGATTTCTGTACTGAGCACAACATCCCCTTCGACCGCTGTGGCAAAGTGATTATTGCCACACAAGAGTCCGAACTTTCCGGACTGCAATCAATTTTCGAACGCGGGCAAGCCAATGGAGTTACGTGCGAACTGATCAGCAGAGAACGGTTGGCTGAGTTGGAACCACAAACCGCAGGCATTGCCGCGATTCATGTGCCAGAAACGGGAATTGTCGACTATGTCAAAGTCTCCGAAAAACTGGCAGAGATTATCAAAGAGCAGGACGGCAACATTCGCACGCAGGCAGAACTCCTGAAAGTCGAGGCTCGCTCGGATCAACAGGTGTTGACGACTAAGGTCGGAGAATTCCGAACCAGACAGATTGTCACCTGTGCCGGGCTGCAATCGGATCGCATCGCCAAACTGTGTGGCTGGAATTCGCAAGCGAAGATTATCCCCTTTCGCGGCGAGTATTACGAACTCTGTCCCCGGGCAGAACATCTCTGCAGGAATTTGATTTATCCGGTTCCCGATCCCAACTTTCCGTTTCTGGGTGTGCATTTTACCCGCATGATCAACGGGGGCGTCGAATGCGGTCCCAATGCGGTACTCGCTTTTGCCCGGGAAGGTTATGCCAAGACAAACTTCAACGCTCGCGACATGTGGGACGCCCTCAGCTTTCCCGGCTTCCGCAAACTCGGACTCAAACATTGGTCCGCTGGCTTGGGGGAAATGTATCGCTCGGTTTCCAAAAGTGCTTTTGTTGCCGCACTTCAAAGGCTCGTGCCGGAAATCAAATCGTCAGATCTCATCACTGCCTCGTCAGGGATTCGAGCGCAGGCGG
>TARA_R100000789_G_scaffold100355_2_pt1 | contig 18523 bp, 14 predicted proteins | sample TARA_R100000789 | Tara Oceans TARA_R100000789 (sample SAMEA2623403) | marine metagenome | biome: marine biome (ENVO:00000447); feature: mesopelagic zone (ENVO:00000213); material: "saline water (ENVO:00002010), including plankton (ENVO:xxxxxxxx)" | depth 450 m
CTCCATTACCCATCGAACCGGATGTGACATCAATTGTCAAAGCATTCGATCGGTCCGTGTTACGGTTAAGGAGCAGAGACATGACGTCTGTTGAATTGATAACACGTTTGCATGAACATCGCATGTGGTCGAATCGACAATTATTAAACGCATCCGAAGCCTTAAGCGAAGCGCAATTGCGAAAAGTTTTTAAGATTGGTCAAGGTTCTGTCTGGAAAACCTTACTGCACATGCTGGCTGCGGAGTATGTGTGGCTGGAAGCGCTGGAAGGAAATGAAACTCCACTGATGCCGGGGGATCGAGAGGGATTGTTGCCGGGTAATCAGCAGGCTGAAGAAGCAATTCAGTCGTTCAATGAATTGCAACTGAAATGGGAAGATGTGGATCGTCGCTGGAACACTTATCTTTCAAGTCTAAATGAATCCAATCTTGATGAGTTCGTCTACAAGGTCAGCACGAGTTCTCAAAAGGGAAATCGATTGGGAACAAAACGGAGCGATATCCTCCTGCATGTTTGCACGCACGCTCAATACACCACTGCTCAGTTGGTCAACATGTTGAAACAACTTGGTCGAACTTCGCTTCCTGACTCCATGCTCATTACAATGGCAAGGCAAGAGAACCGAGAATGAAAAATCCCGTAGGTTGGTATTCAACCATCGGGATTTTTTGTTTTGATTTCGAGATACTCAAATCATCTTCGTGATGTGATAATGCCGGCTCTCTGAAATGTCGACAGCCGCAAATTCGCCTGCCCGTTCGAGCATACGTTGGCAATCGCCATTCAGATTCTGCAACTTTAGGCGTTTCCCTTCCTGACGATATCGTTCCGCTAATTTCGTGATCGATTCCATAGCCGATTGATCATAAACCCGTGAAAAGTAAAAATCGACGGCGACGACTGGTGGATCGTTGACGGGATCGAACAAGTCGCGAAAACTGCTGACCGATGCGAAAAACAGGGGGCCATGCAACTGATAGATTTTTTTATCATCTTCAAAGTGAATATCGGCCATCATGTGCGTGGCATGATGCCACGCAAACGTCAAAGCTTGAACCACAATTCCCAGAAGGACCGCGATCGCCAGATTATGGAACAAAACAGTGTAGCCAGCAACGAGGACCATCACCAGAACATCACTGCGAGGGACTTTATTCCAGGTATGTAGAGTGCTCCATTCAAAAGTACCAATTACGACCATAAACATAACTCCAACCAGTGCAGCCATCGGTACCATGGAAATGACGGGCTTCAATAGCACAACCAGCACCAGCAGCCCAACAGCAGCCACAATCCCAGATAGTCGGCCGCGTCCACCGGAGTTGACATTAATCAGCGACTGTCCAATCATGGCACAGCCACCCATTCCACCAAACAAACCGCAAACGATATTCGCAGTCCCCTGGCCAATGCACTCCCGGTTTCCACTTCCTCGTGTCTCAGTGATTTCATCAATCAAAGTCAATGTCATCAACGATTCAATCAATCCGACTCCAGCCAGGATTAATGAAAACGGGAAGATGATCACCAGCGTTTCCCATGTGAAGGGAGCCAAGACATATCGTGAATCCAGGAAAAACAGCATCGGCAAAGGTTCTTTGGTCGGTTTCACAGTCGCAATGGCAGACTCGATTTCGGAGTCACTTAAAACCGAAGTATCAATTGCTGCATGATGTTCGACTGCGAGCGGTGCACCAGCAACATGACTATTTCTAACAGCTGCTTCCTGAACCGCTTTCGCTTTCAGATTATTCATAACGAGATCATCAACCGTTTGCACAACATTAGCCTGGCCCTTTGGTGCCAGTGTTTGAGGAGCGTACTGATTGATACCGAGGGAAATCAGAGAGACCAGCAATATCGCTGCCAGCGAACTGGGAATTGCTTTTGTGAATCTCGGCAGAAGAACAATAATGGCCATCGTGAGGCCGACGAGTCCGAGCATGATGAGCAGGGGGGCACCATTCAAATAAGTCATCGTGCCATCAGTACCAAGGATTTTAAAACTCCCCAGCTGAGCTAACCCGATCACAATCGCTAACCCATTCACAAATCCCAGCATCACCGAGTGCGGAACAAGGCGAATCAGTTTTCCCATCCTCAACAGGCCAACTGTAATCTGCAGTAGACCACATAAAATGACTGCGGGAAATAGATATTCAATCCCATGAATCGCCACCAGGGAAACGACAACAACCGCCATCGCGCCAGTCGCACCGGAAATCATTCCAGGACGTCCACCGACAATTGCACTGACAAAGCCAATGAAAAAGGCAGAATACAATCCGACAGTCGGGGGAACTCCTGCGACAAAAGCAAAGGCAACCGCTTCAGGCACAAGGGCTAGCGCGACAGTAATCGCGGCTAAGACATCGTTTTTCACCGAAGCTCTATGCTTCGCAAAATATTCTAACATTAATACTCCAAAATTTTGTTGGGATCGATCTGCCAAGCGAAAGCAAACCGAGACAATCATCTGTGCAATGAATTGAGAGATTGCATTTCTGATCCAGAAATGCTTAGCACAAACGACATAAGCAAGCACTCTCATACAGAGTGCAGAGAGATATCAATCATTTCCGATAGAACGGAGAGTTATCACATTGGATCTTAATCTTTGAGAAGAAAGAGGTTCGAACGGTGGGATCAAAGAGGACTATCAATTCGAGATCATCGAGATCTGCAATGCTATCGACTGTCTGTTTCGATGTACCCCTTTTAATGAATTAATGCAGGTTACAGAAGGTTAAAATCCACAGACTAAAAATTTTTTGTAAGGATTCGGCTTACGTATCAAGACATTCAGAAGTAAGCGTGCGTTGAGTGGACGAACGAATCTAGTATGGGCGATTTGCAAGAACTGCTGATATAATCTGAGAAGAATTCGACAGTATTGAACGATCAGTCTATTTTTGATGATAAAATCCCGCAGGAGAATGAGTCCATGATAATTTATGGAATAGCAATTCTGATCCCGATGGTTTTCCTTTCAAATCTCTCGGGGGATGTCAGTCATCAGGTTATTATGAAATCCTGTCCCGCCATTCAATTGCTATCGAAAGGAAAACCCGAGACTCAAATTCAGATTCAATCAACAACAGAGAAAACAATCTTGAAGATAGATTCCCCATCCGGGATCGATCAGGCTGTGCTTAAGCGAACGGGCGATCATTGGCCCAACGCAATTGAAATCCAATTGCACTTGAATGGACTCGAAACTTTCTCAGTTCACAGAGGAGAGGTTTTTCTCCAATGGAGCGTCTCAAGCAGCGGGCAAGGCGTGATCTGCACACTCAAGAATGGTGATCAGCCTGTAAGAGAACTAAAAATTGAAAATTCTCTTTTTGCTGAAGTTGAGATCGTTTCCAACACGCCACAAATCCCATTACGAAGCGGATATTTCAAGATCCTGCTGCCAGAAGATTTTTTAAAGGGAAGCGCGGAAAGAATTCAGTTGAAGTGGATTGACTTCTATCGCAATTGATTCTTGCGATGATTGCTACTTGCGCCCGAATGCCAGGATGCACATATCGTCCTGCCTGGCCTGTCCAATGCTGAAGGTTCGGACATCCTGCACGATTTGATTAGTTACAGCTTGAGCAGAGGGATCGGCCTTTTTGATGGATTGGCAAATTCCTTCAATCCCATACAGGTTACCGTTTGTATCCATGGCTTCGGTTGCCCCGTCGGTGCAAAGCAGAACAACATCTCCCTGTTGGAGTTGATAGGTAGCGGGGTGATATTCTGCATCGATCGCCACGCCGAGCGGCAGTCCATCACCAGCATGCTTAAAATGGACTAGATTTTGATTTTCAGACTTGAGACAGATTGGCGGAATGTGCCCGGCATTGGCGATTGACAATTGATGATCTTTAATGTTCAGCACACAGACGACCAATGTTGTCATTGAAATTTCAAGTTCGTCTATATCCGTAAAGGAAGCCTCATTGAGACGCTGCATGGCTGATTTCAGACTTTTGGCTGTTTCCATAATGTGATGCAGCCGAACTGTCATTTGTGCCATTTTCAAAGCAGCTGGCATCCCTTTTCCACAGATATCCCCCAAAGCAATAACCAACCGAGTTGGCGAGAGCCATCGATAATAGAAGAAATCCCCGCCAACCTGCTCAGCCGCGCAGTAAAAATCGGCAAAGTCATATTCAGGAGAATCCGGACGATTGCGGGGCAGCATTCTCAACTGAACTTCATGAGCCATTTCCATCTGTTGCAAATATTTTTGACGAGCCAGGGACTCAGTGTGGGCTTTTGCATAGGCAATCGCCAGACCTGTCATATCGGCTACGCTGCTTAACACTTCCAGGTCTTCATCGAGAAAGCGGTTGATTTCCTCTGCGGTTTCCAACTCAATTGCCCCTAACGGCTTTTTGCTCGGAGAGAGCAGGGGGACACACATTGTGGAACAGACCGGTTCGTCGAGAACCGATTCACTGACTTCATCCGAATCGCGAAGAACACCCTGCTTCTTCCGGATCACTTCCGGTGCCAGTTTACTGTTTGAGGGAATCATGGTCAGAACACTGCTGTCATCATCGCGGCCTTGTTTGAATGCGCGGGGAATGAGCTTTCCCTCTTCATCGAGCAGCATGATATGGCCGTTGATCGACTGCGGAAAGATTTCGAACAGGATATCCAGAACTTTGGGCAGAATCTCATCAATATCCAGCGATCCGGCTAGCTTGGAATTAATTGCCAGCAGATATTTGAGTCGTCTCTTCTGCTGAGTGATTGAATTCATACTCGGCTGAGAAAGATCATGCACGACATCGAGTTCATAAGATGTCTCCTCAATCTCGGCGGTCTCATGAGAATCACTACCTGCGATATAGTGATCCCCGCGAAAAACGAGAGGAATTTCGTATAAGTTGATGCGATGTCCATCGTACAGACGAACACGATCACTCACTTTTTCCCCGTTGACAAATGTGCCATTCACACTCCCCATGTCTTCCAGAAAATACTCATCCCCTTCGCAAATGAACTGAGCGTGATGCCGCGAGATTGAACGATAAGCAAGCACGATGTCACAGGTTTCATCACGTCCAACAATTGTGACACCTGTGTTACGAATCGGGTAAGAGACTCCCGCATTTGGACCGGCAATCGTTTCCAGTTTTGCCATGACCCGCGACCTTCCGTGAGTCCACAAAGTAGTACATTAACAGGGGGTTAACCTGAAATATACTTTGTTTCACTCCTGTCGAAGAGAAAGAGGTAGAGTTAAGTGTATAGTATTAGATACTACCAGACAGAACTGAATTTGCTATTCGAATTCACATTTTCTTCACATATTCCAATAATTACATATCCATGTGGACAGAACTCCCTCAGTAAAAATCCTCGCTCAATAAGTCGACACCTGTCGAAAGGAATCAATTCCTGTGTTACCCCACGTAGCGGATATGACGGTTAGGTAAGGCTTGCCTGTCACGACTCAATAGGCGTGTGTCAGCATAAGTTTCAATATGTTTCCTGGAATTTCAGTAATTCTTAAGCCCGATATAAAACATGGAGAGTGAATTGAATTCAATAAATGAATAGTCCTTATCCATTTATTGAGTCGTGCGAACAGAATTTCAAGAGGATGTTGAGGGAGCGACATTCTTGATTCCATACGTTTGCTCACAAATTCATTCTGTTGAAATCTATCAGGGACAGGGTCGTCATGCCTCGTATCGATCTCCCCGCACCCAGCCTGTTCCATGAAGGAATTGTTATGCTCAGAAAACGAATTTCGCTGGCTGCATGTCTTGGAGCCATGCTCTGGGGATCAGCCGGATATCCTGTTCATGCTGGAGAAGTGAATCAGGCAGCCTACCTGCAGTCAGACTCTTCAGAGATAGCTTCCGTCTCTTACAGTGAATGCTCTGAAGACGATTGTTGCGACAGTTGCACAGAAGATGGCTGTTGTGACCTGAGAGTTTTTGAAGACTGCGAAAAGTCATTTCTGCCAGAAATCGATCCGATGACCTTCGAGAATTGTGCCTGGAAAGGTGACGTGGGGATGGCCCTGCGTTACCGATATCTCAATGAGGACAATCGCTTGCGACCTGGTGGACCAGGCCGCACTACTTACAATCAATGGCGATTCACTCCCCATGCCTCAGTCACTTACAACGATACCGTCACTGGTTACGTTGAAGCGATCGACGCCAGCACCTTCGGGGAAGATTTGCCGATTCTCCCCATCGATGAAAACCGTACGGATCTGCTGCAGTATTATGTTGATGTCAAAGTGATGGAACTTGAAAACGGTGATGTTCATGCCCGCTATGGTCGCCAGACATTGAACTATGGCGATCAGCATGTTATCTCGCCGTTAGGCTGGGCGAATACCTTCCGTAACTTCGAAGGTTACTCTGCTTATTATAAAGGGAAAGACTGGGATGTGAATGCATTCTCGGTTCAACCCGTAAACGGTGCAGCCAGAGGAACTGTTTACAATACGACCTCATTCGATAATCCTGACCAGAGTGAATACGTCAACGGGATCTATTCAACTTACCGGGGACTCGATAAAGGCACCATGGATCTGTTCTGGATCTGGGATGTTGAAAACGAACCTGATGCGACTCGACAAGACGGCGACCGTCATACCTTTGGAGCTCGCTACTACGGCAAGCACGAAATCAAAGATTGCTGTGATAAAGTTGAACGATCCTGGGGTTACGACCTGCAGGGAGCATTTCAGGTCGGTACAGATACGTTCCAGTCTGGTGGACCCGGTTTGAATGTGTATTCAGGTTTTTTTAATGCACTGGTCAGCCACACTTGGGAAACAGTGGATATGAAACCATCCGTGTTTGCTCTGTATTATCTGGGAACAGGAGATCAAGATCCGACTGATGGACGAGACAGTACTTACTTTTCACTTTACCCTTTAGGGCATGCGTACTGGGGGATTCTGGATAACTTCAGTGGTCAGAACCTGGTCGACTATTCCGTCGGCTCAAAAATTACTCCTACCGAAAAACTGACCCTTCTGGGGCAATGGCACTGGTTCGATAAACATCGCACCCAGGATTACATCTACAATATTGCCGGTGCACCTCTTGGGCCACGTTCAACCGATGCCGGTGGAACTCAGGATAGCAATATTGGCAACGAACTCGACCTCATCGCAACTTACAAAGTCAACAAAAACCTGACTCTGGAAAGTGGATACTCGTGGTTCTGGTATGGGGGAGCAGTCACCAATACCGCCCTGAATCGCGACGACGCCAGTCAGTTCTACTTCCTGGCCAATTATCAGTTTTAATTTTTCTAATCTATTGTGGATTCCATGAGTTCTCCGTAATTGCGAAGGGGTAATTCTTAAGGCTGTGTCTCTTATGACACAGCTTGAATATCGGAGCAACAGTCAGCACTCGACACCTCTGAGTTGTCTGCTGAAGACTCAGAATCCTGATGACGGAAGCGTATTTCCTTACGCTTCCGTTTTTTCATGTCCACCAATCCCTTATTCATAAAAGTTGCACTGTTATTGCGCCAACATGCATGCAAAGTCCACAGGGTAGTCAAACACATCAAAACTCTCGCGTCTTTCATTTAAGCATGCTCGATTACTATCTATGCACCGCTGTGGTACACCACGTATCCCTTATGTGAGATGCTACGGTCACCCACGAAGCGGTTTCGACTTAATCTGCTCTGGCACACCTGTTGCTTTTGTATCCTCACATACTGCAATTTCTGATCAGCGTTCACTCATCAGAAGAAATTAACGCAGCAATTGAGGGAATGATTCGTGGCATTAAATAACAGTCTGATATTCGCAACTCTGAGCCATTCTTTTCGAGCCTCTCGCTTCTCACTGTTGGGACTGGGATTAATCTTTTGTTTGTGTTTTGCAGGATGTGCAGATGGAAATGCTTCCTCTATTCCATCATTGCAATTGACGGAAGCAGACCTTGCAGAGGCTGATCTGGTTCCAGACTCTGAGTTGGGATCAACCGCGACGCCGCAGGGAAGAATGGCTCTGGAGAAAACCGATCTGAAATTCGGTTTCATCAAGTTGACAGACTGTGCTCCGATTGTCATCGCGAAAGAAAAAGGCTTTTTTGCCGATGAAGGACTTTCTGTCGAAGTCATCGCTCAGCCGAACTGGAAGACATTGCTCGACAATGTCATCAGCAGCAATCTGGATGGAGCCCACATGCTCTCAGGGCAGCCCATCGCGGCTACCATCGGCTTTGGAACCAGTGCTGAAATCATTACTCCGTTCACAATGGACATGAATGGAAACGGCATCACTGTTTCCAATTCCATCTGGGAACAGATGCAGCAGAACGATGAAAATCTTCGATCTGATACTCCTAAACATCCCATCACTGCAGATTCTTTAGTAACCATTGTCAAAGCCAAACTGGCAGCAGGCGAGAAATTGCAAATGGGAATGGTTTTTCCAACTTCAACACATAATTACGAATTGCGATACTGGCTGGCAGCTGCGGGAATCAATCCGGGATTTTATACCGAATCGGATATCGGCGGACGAACCGATGCCGAAGTCGAACTTTCAGTCACACCTCCGCCAATGATGCCCGCCACTTTGGAAGCCGGCAATATTCAAGGCTACTGCGTTGGAGAACCCTGGAATCAGCAGGCCGTCGAGAAAGGGATTGGCGTTCCTGTCTGCACGAATTACGACATCTGGAAAAACAATCCTGAGAAGGTCTTTGGCGTCACAAAAAGTTGGGCGGAAGCCAATCCGAACACGATGATCGCCGTTGTGAAAGCTTTGATTCGAGCGGGCCAGTGGCTGGACGCTACCGATGATACCGGCAAACTGATCAATCGCGATGAAGCCGCCCGTATCCTCTCCCGAGCAGATTATGTCGGTGCGGATTTCGGCGTCATCAAAAACTCGATGACTGGCTTCTTCTTCTTTCAGAAGTCTGACAAACGTCCCATGCCAGATTTCAATGTCTTCTACAAGTATTACTGCACTTATCCCTGGTACAGCGACGGAGTCTGGTTCCTGACACAAATGCGTCGCTGGGGTCAGATAACAGAACCGAAGACAGCCGAGTGGTACACAGAAACGGCAATGAAAGTATATAAGCCGGAAATTTATCTCAAAGCCGCAAAACTATTGCTGGAGGAAGGCTTGATTGAAGAAGCCGATATCCCCTGGGAAACCGATGGATTCAAGCCACCCACCGCAGACTTCATAGATGGAGTAACCTACGACGGTAAAGATCCGATCGGATATCTCAATTCTCATAAAATTGGGAACAAAGATAACTGAATCGGCTGCATCATAGATGGCAAGACACAGATTGAAGTAATAGTAATGGGTAGCCCCGGTTGGTTGCCTGCAACCTACCGGGGTCGCGAAAGCGACAAGAGGGAGTATTTCATTAAATCTGAAGCAGAAATTGGATTTCAATCCATTCATTTCAAACCTCTTGTGACTTCGTCACACCAGTAGCCGCTCCGCGTAAACCGGTGCCACCCAAATTAAAAATTCATAATAAACAGAACCTGAACTGCATAGACCGGAATTTGAAATGGAACGTTTCAAGTATTCATTACTGAAGATTATCAACATCAGTGGACTCACTTTCCTGGAGCCTGTCGTCAGGCTCTGTTACGGAGAAGAACCACGATTGCAGCTGAAAAAGATTGGTCGCTTCATCGTGATCCCTGCGGTGACCTTCATGATCTTCATCTGGATGTGGTCCATAATCGCTCCCGTTTACAAAACAAAATCCGGTGAAGTGCCCACTCCTGCAGTCGTCTACGAAGCTGCTCGGGGGGTGCGAGAATTTCATGATCGGGAAACCGATAAACAGACCGCTTATAGCCTGGATGGTCAAGACCGAGAGGCAAGTCTGGACCAGGTTCAGGAAGAATTGAAAGCCATCACTGCTGAGAAAGTAAAAGCGGATGCTGAAGTGATGTCTGCAGAAATTGCCAGGAAAGCATTTATCACTGAAAAACTGGAACCTCTCAAAGCTGAATATGAAACCAAAAAAGAAGAGTTTCTTAAAGCTCAATTACGTCGAGACCGCGCGTTAAAAATCAAAGCCGCTAAGGTTGAAAAAGGGGATTTGCAAGGGAAAAACAATCTCCTGGGATATGTTCGCGGACATCAGGAACAAACCGCAGCCGAGCTGGATGAACTGGCTGAACTCAAGACCGAACAGGATGACGTTCGCAATCTGAATTATCCACCTCTATTGGAAGCCCTGAAATTTCAAACAGATGTCGCCGAGCAGGAACAGTATCTGACAAAGAAAGAAGAGATCCTTTCTAAAAGTAATCGGAGCCTGAAGCTCGATGAAGAAGAGGACAAGCTCAAACAATTACAGCGACAATATGCGAGTGCAACTGGCCCTGATTTGATTCCGATCGCTCAGCAAATGCTGCGGGTTGAAGAGCGGATGAACAACATTTCCAGTTCGGAATATGCAAAACCCTGGACATTGCCGATGCAAATTGCCCGTTCAGTCGCCTGTGTTTTTGCGGGCTTCTTTCTGGCAACTGCAATTGCGATCCCGATTGGAATTCTTTGTGGTGTCAGCTCCACATTCATGGCTGCTGTTACACCATTTATTGCACTGTTCAAGCCTGTCTCACCGATTGTCTGGTTACCAATTTCGCTGATCATCGTCGGCGGCATCATTACAGATCCTGACAAACACTGGTTGATGGTCGCACTTTCAGAAATGCCGCTCATCGGCTGGTTACAAATCAACCCCGCCTTTATCGCTTCTGCAATCACAGTTGCTCTTTGTTCGCTTTGGCCAACACTTGTTAATACAGCTTTAGGGGTTGCCTCCATCGATAAAGATCACATCAACGTGGCACGCGTCTTGCGTCTAACCTTTACTCAACGATTATTTAAAATCGTCATCCCTTCAGCTTTACCGCTGATCTTCGCAGGTTTGCGTATCTCTCTCGGGGTCGGCTGGATGGTGTTGATTGCCGCAGAATTGCTCAGCTCGAGTGAAGGAATCGGCAAGTTTGTCTGGGATATGTTTAACAACGGTTCTTCAGAAACCTTTGCACAAATGTTTGTCGTGGTCTTCGTAGTTGGAGCCATCGGATTGTTACTCGACAGAACAATGATTGTCTTCCAGAGACTCGTCAGCTTCGATGGAGCCCCGGCTGCCATCTAACTGTTTCAAGGAATCGTCAATCAGCGATCAAACCGGCAAGGATAATACATGCCCATTCTGGAATTTCAAAACGTATCATTTGGCTTCGGCGTTGGCTCGGATAAATATCCAGTGCTCACCAACGCCAGCTTGAGCGTCGAAGAAAACGAATTCGTAGCCATTATCGGTTTCTCTGGAGCTGGAAAAAGCACGGTCATGTCATTATTGGCTGGCCTGCAAACTCCGGATCAGGGGCGAGTTGTGATGCACGACAAACCGATCGGCCCTCCCGGCCCGGATCGGGGAATAGTTTTCCAGAACTATTCATTACTCCCCTGGTTGACCGTTCATGGAAACATTGAACTGGCCGTTAAGCAGGTCTTCCCGAAAATGTCGGAAGTAGAGCGGGAAGAGCATATCCAGCACTATATCGATCTGGTCAGCTTGAGTGGAGCCGAGTGGAAGAAGCCGAACGAACTCTCCGGCGGGATGCGTCAACGCCTTTCGCTGGCGCGCACACTTTCGATGAAACCTGAAGTTCTACTGCTCGATGAACCGCTTTCCGCTTTGGATGCGATCACTCGTTCGGTATTGCAGGATGAAATCACTCGATTGTGGGAACAGGATAAACGAACCGTCGTCATGATCACCAATGATGTCGACGAAGCGGTGCTGATGGCGGATCGCATCGTGCCCCTCACGCCGGGTCCTGGAGCAACATTTGGCAAAAGCTTCGACGTCCATCTGGAACGACCACGCGACCGGGCCACTTTAAACTTCAATCCCGAATTCAAACACATTCGCAATGAAGTGACCAAATACATGCTGGCGATCAATGCAGAATCCAAAGAACTCAAAGTGGTGACCGATCTCAAATTGCCTGATGTTCAACCGATATCGCTCGACAAGGCTCACAACGTTCAGGTGAATATCGTCTAGCTAACCAGTTTATTCTTGCCCATTTGACTCGAAAGAACTGAGACAGGAGAACAAATGAATTCAATCATTTCTGAACGTTATGTCGAGATGTCTAATATCGTTAAGGCTTACCCGAATCCTTACGGGGAGGATGTCAAAGTCATTGATGGCTTCAATCTCAAAATCCACAAGGGTGAAGTCATTGGTGTCATCGGCCATTCGGGCTGTGGCAAATCAACTGTTCTGACGATGCTGGCCGGATTGAACTCCATAACTCAGGGAGGAATTATCGTTGATGGAAAGGAAATCTCCGGGCCTGGGCCAGATCGATCCGTAGTCTTTCAGGCTCCTTGTTTACTTCCCTGGATGACCGCTTATGGAAACGTCAAACTCGGAGTCGATCGTGTTTATCCTCACGTGACTGCTTCTGTCCGGAAAGAAATCATCGAGTATTACTTGAGCATTGTCGGCTTAGCTGACTCGATGCATCGTTACCCCCGTGAACTTTCCGGCGGAATGCAACAACGTGTCGGCATCGCTCGGGCAATCGCCTTGAAACCGAAAGTCCTGCTACTGGACGAACCCTTCGGTCGGCTCGACTCTCTCACTCGCATGGAACTTCAGGATGTCATTTTAGAGATTCTGAATCGGGAACATCTCACAACCGTATTGATTACTCATGATGTTGATGAATCGATCTACATGTGCGATCGCGTCTGCATGATGACAAATGGTCCAGGCTCGAAAGTTGGCAATTTAATGTCGATTCCATTTGCACGACCCAGAAATCGTGCAGAAATCCTCGAACACCCCGATTACTACAACTACCGCGCAGAACTGATCTGCTTTCTTGAAGAACAGGAACATGCCAAATCAGGAATATGCGAACAGCCTGTCGCAATTCAAGCGGTGGGTGAAGAGACACATAGCGAACTCAATTCCTCAAGCAGCGATACTTCGACAGATATTCCAGTCATGAGTGATGAAGACTCGGTTGCCATGTCGCATGTTGGAACAACGGACTGAAGTTAAGTAGGTAAGTAATGTATTCAAGTATTGAAAAAGTGAAATCAAATGCAGACTTTATTGGTCTGTGGTATCGCGATAATGATCGAATGGTCTTTTCGTCTGCAATTTCTGACCGCATGTCCTGGGAGAAGCCGACAGAAGAATGTGATCAGATTGCGCACGAAGCAGCCCGGAATAAATCACCTGTCATCCGCAGCGATGAAACTCAATTTGATTTCACCACTTTCCTGTTGGCGATTCCGATTCTGTCTCAGAATGTCGTGAAATCAGTCGTCGTCTTTCGATTTTTAGAATCGATGATTCGCTTAACGGCTTTGGAAGTCTGGAATCTTGTTGAGGATCGAGCCGACCTGGAATTGTTAGATGGTTGTTATGGACATTTACATCATTTCCGTGAAGTCAGTCAAAATGTGAGATTCCAAATTGGAATTGGTTTACCAGGTATGACCTGGAAAACAGCGATGCCCCGCTTATTGCAACCATTGAGCACATCTGAAGAATTCATTCGCGCAGACGATGCCCTTCAGGTTGGGCTGGAGATTGGAGTCGGATTTCCAATTCTTGGTGAGCACGACGAAGTGCAGTCGGTCCTGTTAATGCTCTCGCCGAATCGACTCACGTTTGCCGAAGAGTTTCAGGTCTGGAGAGAAGAACAAGATCGATTCCGGATGAGCGATTCCCTGAATTGTCGAAACAAACGACATCCTGTTGCCGAAAATCACTGCAGTTTAAAGTTGCAGGCAGTGATCGAAGATCTGGTCGCAGAAGCGATGATTAAACAGACAATTGTCGTGGAAAAAATTCCTTCCCCGCTGTTAACAGAAGAGGAGAGAGAACTTTCAGGCATTGTGGTGATGCCCGTTCTGCGAGGTGTCGGAGCTTCCTCCGCATTAGTGTTATTGACAAATTAAGAGATACAGAATTTCAGCATGAATTCCTCAACAGCATATCCTGACGAAGAGCAGATTGGCGCTCATAGCGACCTGTTAGGGTTACTGTTGCGCGAGCAGCAGGAAATGTCAGCTGTTGAACGATTTTCCCTGCTACACGACAATTCCATCGGAAGTTGCCAGGTCCAGCAATATCATACTTTACTTCCCACGATACCACTCGAAGCGGGTGAACAATATGGATTCTCGGTCGATCTTGATCGCTGCTCCGGCTGCAAAGCCTGCGTCACAGCTTGCCACAACTTAAACGGATTGGACGAAGATGAAGCCTGGCGAGATGTCGGACTGCTCTACAGCGACTCCGCTAAAACTCCACTCATGCAGCACGTCACTTCAGCTTGTCATCACTGTATTGATCCGGCATGCATGAAAGCCTGTCCTACAAATTCCTACGAAAAGGACAAGGTGACTGGAATCGTGCGTCATCTCGATGATCAGTGCTTCGGCTGTCAATATTGTACACTGGCCTGCCCGTATGGAGTGCCGAAGTATCACGAGAAAAAGGGGATCGTTCGCAAGTGCGATATGTGTACTCAACGGTTGAGCGTCAATGAAGCCCCGGCTTGTGTCCAGGCCTGTCCCCACGAAGCCATTTCCATCACAAAGGTCAATATTGATGAAGCGAAAGCGAAAGCCCTCAAAAGGGAGTTCATCACCGGAGCACATGATCCGAGCTATACAATTCCGACAACCATTTATCACTCCAAAAAGCCACTTTCCGAAGAACTGCTTCGTGGAGATCAACATCAGTTGACTCCCGAACATGCTCACCTGCCTCTGGTCATTATGCTGGTCCTGATTCAGGTTTCCACCGGAGCGTTCCTGTTCCTCCAGTTGTGTCAACTTCTTTTTGACCCGGCTATCATGAATACGTTAATGCCTTATTTGACCCTGGCAACTTTCGGAGTCAGTCAGGCCGCTTTGGGGGCAAGTACGATGCACCTGGGCCGCCCTCTCTATGCGTTTCGCGGCATCCTCGGCTTTACACATTCCTGGATGAGTCGGGAGATCGTCGCCTTCGGCCTCTACTCGGCTGCCGCAGGAGCGTTCTTCTCCAGTTTCTGGATCCCGGCTGGCTGGATGCCGATGCAGAGTGTCATTCAGAATTACGGCGGATGGGCTGCGGTTTTGACTGGTTACACTGGTATTGGCTGTTCGATCATGATCTATCAATGCACCCAGCGAAGCTTCTGGAATGGATCCTACACGACAATGAAATTCATGCTGACAACTCTCGTTGGTGGAATTGCTTTTCTGATGATCATCACCCCTATCATTGCCCGATTATTTGGCGATGACAAGGCCTGGGAACTGGCAGCAACGGGTATGGTTCGCCTCTCTGGATTACTGATGGTGGCGGTCATTGCAAAATTGATTGCGGAAGGTTGGGTCTTCAGACATTTGCAATATGAAGAAGATTCGTCATTGAAAACCTCTGCAGAATTACTGGTCGAACCGCTGCGATATGTCCTGGGAACACGTATGGCGTTTGCCTTGCTGAGTATGGCTCTCGCTTTCGTGATCGTCGGTCAGGAAAACACACTCGCTCCCACTGCTATCGCAGTGCTGGCTGCTCTTTCTGGAATATCTGCACTCCTAGGAGAATTGACAGAGCGCTATCTGTTCTTCTCAGCCGTAGTTGCTCCCAAAATGCCGGGAGGATTGAGATCATGAGTTCAACATTACCAAAACATGTCACCATGATTCGTGACATTATTCATCAAAAAACCGGTCCCTTAACCCGCGAACTCGTGCAGTCTCCCGGAGGTTTCGGACTTGGAAAACTGCCTGTTGTTTCCCAGCCGGACCGCACGACAAGTATGGTCTGCGGGTTCTGTTCGACGGGATGTAGTTTGAATATTCACTTGAAAGACCAGCAAGCTATTGGTCTGACACCTTCGAAAAGCTATCCCGTAAATTTAGGGATGGCCTGCCCGAAAGGGTGGGAAGCACTCGAAGTTCTCAAAGCAGCTGATCGAGCAACAACGCCTTTGATCCGAAATGCCAATGGTCAAATGATCGCCACTTCGTGGAGCCTGGCCTTACAAAAGTTTTGCGATCGATTTCAGGCCATTCAAAAGGAACACGGAAACGACTCCGTCGCCTTTCTCAGCACCGGTCAAATCGTCACCGAAGAGATGGCGTTCCTGGGCGCACTCACCAAGTTCGGAATGGGGATGCTGCACGGTGATGGCAACACCCGTCAATGCATGGCAACTGCGGCTACCGCTTACAAGCAATCGTTTGGATTCGATGCCCCCCCATTTAGTTATCAGGATTTTGAAGAATCGGACGTGCTTGTTTTCGTCGGTGCGAATCCGTGTATTGCGCATCCGATCATGTGGGAACGGGTTATGCGAAATCCGAACTCACCCGAAATTGTGGTGATTGATCCTCGCACCACAGAAACAGCGATGCAGGCAACGATGCATTTGCCAATTGCTCCCAAGTCGGATTTGACACTCTTCTATGGACTGGCAAAAACGCTCATCGATAACGGTTGGATCAATCGTGATTATATCGATCAGCACACGAATCACTTTGATGATTTTGCCGAGCATGTTTCGACTTATACTCTTGAGCAGGTCTCTGCAAAAAGTGGCATCTCTCCCGATACGCTTCTGCATCTGGCAAAAACGATTCATGAAGGCAAGCGAGTTTCATTCTGGTGGACCATGGGAGTCAACCAGAGTTACGAAGGAACCCGCGTCGCTCAAAGCCTGATCAATCTGGCTTTAATGACCGGCAACATGGGACGACCTGGCACAGGAGCGAACTCCATTACCGGTCAATGTAATGCGATGGGCTCCCGTCTCTACAGTAACACGACCAATCTGCTGGGCGGACACGATTTCCTCAATCCCGCTCATCGCGAGAAAGTCGCCAATACCCTGAGAATAGATGTCGATCGCATCCCGCAGGAAAACAGTCTGGCGTATAACGAAATCATTGATGCGATCGAAGCGGGGAAGATCAAAGGTTTATGGATCATCGCCACCAACCCGGCTCACTCCTGGATCAATCAGAATCGATTGAAAGCGTTGCGGGAAAAACTTGAGTTTCTCGTTGTTCAGGATATGTATCATACCACCGAGACCGCACAAATAGCCGATCTCATCCTGCCGGCTGCAGCCTGGGGAGAGAAAGAGGGGACGTTCATCAATTCCGAACGCAGATACGGAATCGTCAAGAAAGTTTCTGCTGCTCCCGGTCAGGCACTGGCTGATTTTCTGATCTTTCGTCTCATCGCCGAATACTGGGGCTGTGGGGAAATGTTTGCTGAGTGGAAAACGCCAGCCGATGTCTTTCAGATTCTAAAACGTCTCTCTGCGGATCAACCTTGTGATATTACCGGGATGGCTGATTATCACGCCATTGATGAGCAGGGTGGGATTCAATGGCCTCTCAAGACTGGTGAAGATCTCAAAGACAACCAGCGACGTTTATTTGAAGATGGACAGTATTTTCATCCTGATTGGAAAGCAAAATTCCTGTTTCAGGATTCCAAACCAATGCCCGATCCCGCAACCAGTGAATTTCCATTCATCTTGCTGACCGGTCGCGGCTCTGCTTCTCAGTGGCATACGCAAACAAGAACCAGTAAATCAGCTGTGCTGAGAAAACTCTACCCGGCGAAAATCTTTGCAGAAGTCCATCCCGAGGACGCGCGTCGTCTGGGAATTTCCTCGGATGACTGGATGGAAGTTTCCTCTAAACGAGGAACGATTGAGGTGAAAGCTCTGGTGAATGCCACCGTACAACCGGGGCAGATTTTCATTCCAATGCACTATGAAACGACGAATCAGCTAACTCACGATTCATTCGATGAGTACTCGAAACAACCATCGTACAAAGCGTGTGCGGTTGCTATCCGTAAATTACGAGGAGGATCAAGATGAACCAATCCTACAATCCCTTCGACGACGAACAGAAGAATTATCTGCAGGGATTCATGATGGGAGCCGATGTCTCCCGAGCAGTCCGCGGCTTACCGATTCTTTCTGGACAGGGGCTCAAGGGAACTTCCATTCAAGTGGGGGGCACAACTTCTGCTGTTCCTGAAGGTATCGCAGGACCAGAGAGAATCCATCGCGAAGCCCAGGATCGTTTTCTGACCAACAAGAAAAAACTCTGTGCAGAAGAGCAGGCCAAGCGTGACAAGAATCCTCTCGATATGTGGAATGAAATGCTGGAGCATGCCGCCAGCGACAAATTCCCCAAAGGGACAGATGTCTTCCTCTTCAAGTTTCAAGGTCTGTTCTATGTTTCTCCCGCTCAAGATGCTTATATGTGTCGACTGCGAATTCCAGGAGGCATTCTCCGCAGCGATCAATTTCGAGGAGTCGCCGACTTGGCAGAATCACACGCTGGCGGATATGCCGATGTGACAACGCGTGCCAATCTGCAACTGAGAGAAATTAGTCCTAAAGATGGCGTCCCTTTGTTAATGGGTCTGCAGGAACATGGAATTATTGTTCGCGGATCGGGTGGAGACAATATCC
>TARA_R100000789_G_scaffold48024_1_pt1 | contig 18442 bp, 13 predicted proteins | sample TARA_R100000789 | Tara Oceans TARA_R100000789 (sample SAMEA2623403) | marine metagenome | biome: marine biome (ENVO:00000447); feature: mesopelagic zone (ENVO:00000213); material: "saline water (ENVO:00002010), including plankton (ENVO:xxxxxxxx)" | depth 450 m
GACGCGGAGGGATGGGTGTTGTTTATCGAGCCACTCATTGTCATCTGGAGAAGCAGGTCGCATTGAAAGTCATCGCTGCTGGACAGGCAGCCGACGCAGAAAGTCGTTCCCGCTTCCAGCGAGAAATGCGATCCGTTGGTCGCTTTGATCATCCAAATATTGTAGGGGCAATGGATGCCGGTGAGGTCGATGGTCAATGTTATCTCGCGATGGAGTTTGTCAACGGGTGCGATATTTCGCTACTCCACCAGCAGAATGTAGCATTTGCGATACCGGATGCTTGTGAGATTGTCCGTCAGGCAGCCCTGGGTATGCAGTATATCCATGAGCAGGGCCACATTCATCGAGACCTTAAGCCTTCAAATTTGATTCTAGCTCGAAGTGCTAATGAAACTCCCCCCAGAGCCGTTGTGAAAATTCTGGACTTGGGATTGGCAACAACTGTAGAGCGAAACGACCAAATCACAGGGGCAGGAATGATTGTAGGGACGCTTGAATACGCGTCTCCCGAACAAGTCAACCATGCTAATACAGTCGATATCCGGGCTGATATTTATAGCCTCGGAGCGACCCTCTATAAATTATTGTGTGGACAAACTCCGCTGGCCCTGTGCAGTGGCCAAAGTCCCATCGAGAAACTGACAGCAATTTGCCATATCGAACCGGAACCCATTCAGTCATTGCGACCAGAGGTCTCAGAGGAACTGGCACAACTTTTACACTCGATGTTAGAAAAATCTCCCTCACGCCGTCCAGGAACTCCGATCGAGATTGCCGATCAATTGGCCGAGTATGCCAAAGAGGCTGACCTTTGGAAGTTAATCGATCAGACGCAGGAGATATCGCAAAAAAATCATCCTCTCCTGCAATCGACTGTTAAAGAAACCGCTCAAAAACGAGGACGCATTTCCAAATGGTGGTTAATTTTGACCTGCTTTGCATTCGCACTTTTCTGTGGAGTGATTATTTCAATCCAAACGGACAAAGGCACGGTGACGATAGAAGCTGATCCTAAAATCGCATCCCAACTCGAAGTCACAGTACTGAGAAATGGAGAACCGAGTATCGAGGGCTGGCAGATCAACTCCGAGCGGGAATCACATTCCATTCGAACTGGTAATATCGAACTGGTTTTACCTGCCGAATTGCGAGATAAATACATTATCAAGCGTCAGGGAAATCAGATCGAATTACGCCGCGGGGGAGAAATAGTCTTTACGGTTCTCCGTAAAGAGTCCGCAATTTCAGAGGTCGAATTACCACCCAGAGTTGCCGAATCGACTCCGGTTGAACCACAGTGGTCTGCTGATTTGCCACAGGATGGCTGGATGCCCCGGCTTTCGGTGCTCACGCCTGATAATACAGCGTGGGGTATGGGACATCGTGTGAGTGTTCACGAAAACTATGTCGAAATCGATGCCACTGCCGGGTTTGCCGAAGGTGCTAAGAGCGGACTTGTTCAATTTTATCATTCATTGCCAAAGCTCAAACAATCAACATTAGGCACTCTGTATGCGGCTCGTGCTGAGCTGGAAATACTCAATCCAGTTGCTCACACTGCTCGAATTCTTATGGAAGCTCAGGAACATTTCCCCCAGCATTGGTTCCAATCTGTGTTTGGAACGCCCTATGACGGAAGTCCAGGGTGGATGATCGCCATGGGAAGTACAACGGAGGGAGAAGGAACTAATTACAATAATCTGAAACTGATTGAACCTCACAATCCCGGTCGAGTCACTATGGAAACCGTCTTTCTCGGTGATGAAATTCAGACACGTGTCGACGGGAGATTTAACGTTGCAGCAAAATCGATTCCCATGTGGAATCCAGTGAAAGGACTTTTTAGTGTTTATCGATGGCATGTTCGCGTGCATCGATTTGAAATCAGACCACTGACTGCCGAAGAAGCCTTATCTCTAAAACAACTTCCCGTGGCCCCCGAATATCAGCCGGTCAACTTTCAGCCTACAAACTGGTTGGAGTTTAAAGGCAACGACGATCATGTTGTCACACCTAGTCTGCCAGGAGACTTAGGGCGATTCACTGTTGAGGGGTGGTTCACGTTTCTTCAAGCTCAGGCAGGCGACGAAAACCCGCGTGAAGTTTTCGGTTGGGATCAACGTGCCAACCTGCATCTGGCCAATCACGGAATTTACGGTTATTTATCGCGGCTAGGTCTCAAAGGGACCTTTTCAACTCTAAATACGGGAGCGACCCCGCGCCATGTGGCCATGACTTACGATGGAGATTATCTCAGGCTGTATCTCGACGGGCTCTGTATCACAAAGAGTGATCTCCGTGATTCTGAATTCAAAGAATTCCCCGGTCCTCATAAGCTACACTTGGGGGCCAGCCTGTCGAAGGGGCTGGAACAAAAAAGTTCTTTTAAGGGACGCGTGCACGCATTTCACCTAACTCGTAATGTCGTTTACACGCAAAACTTTGCTCCACCTACCACACTCCAGGCCGACGCCGATACCGTCCTGCTGTACGACTTCTCGGATGGGGATGGAAACATCCTTCATGACAAATCCGGTCATGAGAATCACGGAACGATAGTCGGGCCAGTTTGGCGATCAGTTCAGCCATAGTTTTGAGGCAATACTTGCACAGGCGAATAGAAAAGCATCCACAATCCACTTATTGCGTGAAAGCTCTTTTCTATTGTTCATCCTTTCTCTGGGAGGAGTTCGACAATGACAATGATTACGAAAAGGGTGTGACGCCCGTGAATTCTTCTTTTGTCAGACCAATATAGAGGCATAACAACTATTCTCAGGTAATGATCTCTATTAGCAGGCGGTTTGAAATTAACAGGCGGTTTGAAACTTTTATCTTCGTAACAGACGGATTCAGTTTTGAATACCAGAAGAATCCTTTCCAGAAACATGGAAGAATCAACGAAAAGGATCGTTTTCTGCAGTGACAACATCCCATCTTCTTAATTTTCAGGAAAGAAAATGATCAGATTATCTAGCTTTTTCATTCTAATGTTCTTATCCGCTGAATATTTATACGCCCATAATGAACAGTCAAAAGACCTCAATCAGCAGGCCTACCAGATTTTGCAGACCCGGTGTTATCGCTGTCATGGCGGATCGGCCAAACAGGCCGGACTGGATGTGCTCAGCCGAGCCAATCTGCTGGAAGAACGCGGAGAAACAGGCTCCCGCTTTGCGTGGGTAGTCCCTGGTTCTGTCGAAACCTCGACTTTGCTAGATACACTGGAGCCTGGTCCCGATTCTTACATGCCCAAGCAGGGATCTCCCGAATCCAAAGCGATGACCGATGAAGAAAAGCAATTGCTGGTCAACTGGGTGAAAGCCGGAGCCGAATTCCCCGTGGTTGAAAATCGGTCTTTTATCAGCGAAGTGCAAATCTTGAAAGCGATGCGCAATCATCTATTGTCTGCAAAAGCAGATGATCGCACGAATATCCGCTTTTACACTTTGACCCACCTCTATAACAATCCATCCGTTTCGGAATTAGATCTGCGTCTCTATCGGGCAGCCTTTGCCAAGACCCTGAACAGTTTGACGAAACGACGAGAAGTATTCATTCCCGAACCACTGCCAGAGACTGGTGAATCTGTCTATCCCGTTAATCTGGAAGAACTGTATTGGAACCGGGATGATATCTGGGCTGAAATACTCAGCCATTATCCCTATGCGTTGAAATACGATTATGTCAAAGACGAAGAACTTCAGCAGCTTTGGAAAGATGTCTCACAGTTTTCCGGGGCCGATGTTCCCTATCTGCGTGCCGACTGGTTTATCGTCACAGCGACTCAACCACCGTTGTATCACCTGTTGCTCGACATACCCCAGACGTTGTCGGAATTAGAACATCAGTTACAGCTCGATATTACACAGAATTTTCTACATGGCGATCTGGCACGCAGTGGATATGCAAAAAGTGGTGTTTCCCAACAGAACCGTTTACTGGAACGCCATTCGACACCTGCGACTCCCTACTTCTGGATCAGTTATGATTTTCTGCCCCGTCGGGCGCGGGGCGACCTGACCCGTTTTCCGCTGGGCCCCGTTTTTCCTGAGAATCCTTTTAACAATCAGGCGTTTGATCATGATGGCGGCGAGATTATCTGGAGCCTGCCCAATGGGATGCAGGGTTATATGCTGGTCGATGGCAAAGGGAATCGAATCAATGAGGGACCTGTGGATGTTGTGTTCGATCGATCGGCCGTGTTGGGGACTCCTTCAATCATTAATGGCATCTCCTGCATTTATTGTCATCGCGATGGCATGATTTCAGAGTTTCGCGATGAAATTCGCCATGCTGATGCGGTCGGAGGCAAGCCGCGCGAACATGTCCTCAAGATCTATCCCACGCATGAAAAAATGCAGTCTCTGACAAAAGGCGATCGTGAAATATTCATGCGTGCTCTGGAAAAAGTGACCGGCCCCTATTTGCTGGTAGGCCCAGACGAAAACAAAAACATTAAAGACTTTCCTGAACCGATTGGCAAAGTGGCCGAGATGTATTTCCGGGATCTCACTCCGCAACAGATGGCTTTAGAGCTTGGAATTCAGGAGACAGAGATCCTGCAGGCCAAAATTGAAGCCAACCGGGAACTGCTGCGTTACGGCTTGGGAACGATGATTCAGGATCCTCCAGGAACGCTCAAACGTGATAAGTGGGAAACCCGAGAAGGAACATCATTGATGCAGGATATCGCCAGCGAATTGCGAATGGGGGTTCCCTATGTCTCGCGTCAACCGATCTACGAATAGCACGACAGATTGATTACTTTACAAACCGTACGCAATATATTTGCAGACCAAGGGAGAGATCCCTCGAATTCATAAGGAAGTTAACATGAAACGTATACTGCCGTTATTAACTCTGGTCATCCTGTTCCTGTCGGTCAGCCCGATCTATGCACAGTCAGTCCCCTCGGTTCTACAGAAAGAGATGGCAGCGGTCGCTAATGACATCTTTAGTATTATGAAGAAAAAAGAGAAATTCACAGCGACCGTTGGTAAGTTCAATACGTCTGCATTAGAAAAAGGTGATGTTGGTGCTGTCTTACAACTCGCCATTGGTGAGGAACTGGAAAAAACGGGTTTAACCATTACCGACACAAACCCCGCTTTTGAAGTGACGGGACGCTATCAGCTCTTTGATGATACTGTGGCCAATCGCAAAGAATCGATCGACAAGAGCAAACCTGCTCACGAACAGGTGGACCCGAATCAGGCTACCTTTCTGTTGGGAATCAAAATCACCGTTCAGTTAATTAATCTTCGGACAGGGGATATTGAAGCCGAAAGACCCTCAGCGCGTTTGATTCTGGATAATTCCGTATTAACGATATTGAAGCCTGGCAATCGATCAGGTTCCGTAGTGACAGACCAGAGAGAACTCAACCAACAGATACGTGAAAGCTACCACGAGCCTCAGGTCGAAATTAAAAATGCCCGACTACAGGGGAAGACCGGCCAGTATGCCATTGAAGTGATTGTCAAAGAAAAAGGCCGGTATGTAACACGCGAAATCACCATGGAAAAAAAACTTCCCTTTCTTCAACTTGATCCATCAGAAATATATGGGGTCAGACTGATCAATAACTCTCCCCATGAAGCCGCAGTGGATCTCCGGATTGATGGCATCAACTGCTTCCAGTTCAGCGACATCAAAAATACTTACTGGATCATCAAACCCCACTCGCAGCTCGATGTGCTGGGCTGGCATCGCAATGAGAGTACAACCACCGAATTTAAAGTCGTCGATACTTTCGCAGACACGGCCACTGCCAAACTTCACCTGCAGCCTTCTGCAGATTTCGGATTGATCCAGGCCCGCTTCAGTGCCTGCTGGGAAAACGACAATCAACGACCTGCCGATGAACCAAAAACTGAAACCAGAGGATCAGGTTTCGGAGATGACATTAAATTCAATACAAACAAGGAAACTCGTTATATTGGTCTGGTCCGTGATGAGTTAACGATTCGTTACGAACGGTGATGTTGTCAAGTTCTTTAAACTCGAGTTTTTCTCTTCCAGTAGGAGACCTGCTTCCCATGAGGTCTAAAATGCATTTCCGACGCATACTGTTATCTCTGTTGCTGCTGGTTGCGGCACTAAACTCTCCCGCCTGGGGAGCCAAACGTTACGCTCTGGTGGTGGGTGTCAAAACCTACCGTCCAGGGCAGCCGTTGCCGCAACTGGCTTATACGGAAAATGACGCCCATGAACTGGCCAAAACTCTTGAGGCCGGAGGTTACGATGTCACCGTAATGACGCAGACGCAGGGACGTATCTTGGGAAAAGAAGTTTTTGCTCCGTTATCGGACTACATTCGTGATCAAATTGCGGCGATTCTGGATAACCCCTTCCTGAAGCCAGACGATCTCGTGTTGGTGGCGCTGGCCGGGCATGGTGTGAAATACGACCTGATTGATGCGGATAATCCTCAGCAGAAGACGACACGCTTCTATTTTTGTCCAGCCGATGCGGATATCTTGAAAGTGAAGTCGGCCAACGACATCACTGACCGGAATCGTCTGATCGATCTGGGGGAACTGTATGCAGCGTTAAAAACTTGCCGGGCTGGTGGCAAACTGCTGCTGGTGGATGCGTGCCGTAATGATCCATCCAAACCGGGAAACAGTCGTCTGGCCTCCTCAACATTGCCAGCGTTGCCCCCACCTCCGGGGGGCTCGGCAGCTTTTTTCAGTTGTTCGGAAAATCAGCTGGCTTTTGAGGATAGGGATCTTCAGCACGGCGTGTTCTTTCATCATGTCATTAAAGGTCTGCAAGGGGATGCCGATACAAGTTCTGCATCGCGACCTGCAGACAGCCAGATCACGATCGCCGAGTTGAGCGAACATGTTTCGGCCAGCACGTATGATTTTGTGCGGAATAAATACAACGGGGCTCGTCAGGCTCCGGAATTAAAGGGAGAATTTCGGCTGACAATTCCCTTGATCGAACTGAAAACTTTGGCACGTGTGACTCCAGTCCCGATGCAGCCCCTCCCCCCCGATCCCCCATCCGTTGCACCGCAGGCCTTCACCAACAGCATCGGAATGAAACTGGTGCCGATCCCGTCCGGTTCATTCACAATGGGGTCTAAAGACGGTGAGGACGACGAAAAGCCGCCGCATCAGGTGACAATCAGCCAAGCCTTTTTTATGCAGAGCACGGAAGTGACGCAGTCCCAGTGGAAATCCGTCATGGGGACAGAGCCCTGGAAGGGGTTTAATTATGTCAAAGAGGGTTCCAGTTACCCGGCGACTGTCGTCAGCTGGGACGATGCGGTGGAGTTCTGCCAAAAGCTGTCGCAGCGGGAGGGGAAAACGTATCGTCTGCCGACGGAAGCGGAATGGGAATATGCCTGCCGGGCTGGGACGACGTCGGCATATTCCTTCGGGGATGATGCCAGCCAACTGGGTGACTATGCTTGGTACACTGAGAATGCCTGGAATATCGGTGAGAAATATGCCCATGAAGTGGGCCGGAAACGGGCCAACTCGTGGGGCCTGCACGATCTGCATGGTAATGTTAGTGAATGGTGCAGCGACTGGCACGGGCAAGATTACTATGCCAGCAGTCCGGCCTCCGATCCGCAGGGACCAGGCTCCGGGTCTTCTCGTGTGTTGCGGGGCGGCTCGTGGCTCTACGACGCGATCGACGCGCGTTCCTCGGATCGCGACGACTTCACGCCCGACGGCCGCGGCGGCGGCCGTGTCGGTTTTCGTGTTGTGTGTGAGTGAGTTTCTTCCCAGTTATCCTCCTGCGGACTCTGGGAATCTGTTTCTCTGGTCTCTGCCCTTCTGTGCCTCAGTGCCTCTGAATCGCCCGGTCGCAGTCAGGGAGCAGTTTTTTATGGGTGGCCTTCACTCGCTTCTTCGGAACCGCAGCTGCTCCCGGATGATTACCTGCTGAATCGCCCAGGAATTTGTTCCCGCAAGTGGGCCTGCCACGCCTTTAGAGACACCGGAACATCCTGCAGAGTGAACATTCCTTGGGAGAATTTGTACATCTGCTGCCGTGCTCTGCGTATGAATCGACGAATCCCTGCTGCGACATGCGGAGTTGTTTGCGACCCACTTGAAATCCCAGATACATAATAGCCCGGTGCGTTGGTTGGAGATGGGTTACCAACTCGGATTGGGCCCTCGGGGAATGATCTTGAAATCCCACCGGAACTAGGAGACGAACCGAGTCATCCTCTTATCACTGGCCGTTCGTGCTTGTGGAACTTGGTTCATCGCAGAATCGACATCGGGAACGATAGATGAATGGGATGAAACTCACTCAGCAACAACTCGAAAACCGATGAAATTGAGGCGGAGGTCGGGCGTGCGTACGTTGCGATACGAGGAACGCGCGGAGATCGCGTAGTAGTACCACGAGCCGCCCCGCAACACACGAAACGAGCCGGAGTCTGGGCCGTTTGGATCACGTGCAGTACTGTTGGCATAATACTCTTTATCATACCAGTCGCTGCACCATTCATAAGCATTTCCGTGCAGATCATACAGCCCCCACGGGTTCGGCTTTTTCGTTCCGACGACGTGGGCATATTGCTCCGACTTCGCATTTCCATCCCCCAAAATTCCACCCCACCAGGCGTAGTCGCTCAACTGGCTGGCATCATCCCCGAAGGAATACGCCGACGTCGTCCCAGCCCGGCAGGCATATTCCCATTCCGCTTCCGTTGGCAGACGATAAGTTTTCCCCTCACCCTGCGACAACTTTTGGCAAAACGCGACCGCATCCTCCCAGCTGACATACGTGGCAGGGTAGTCGGAACCCTCTTTGACATAAACCTCTCCCTTCCAGGGTTTCGTGCCCATCACCGCCTGCCACTGGGACTGCGTCACTTCCGTGCTCTGCATAAAAAAAGCTTGGCCGATTGTGACCAGATGTGGCGGCTTCTCGTTGTCACCACCGTCATTCGACCCCATCGTAAACGAACCGGCCTGGATCGGCACCAGCTGCATGCCGATGCTGTTGGTGAAGGGGATCGTGTCAGGCAGGGAGTTCAGTTCCCAGATACCATCGAAGTATCCTTTTTGACGGGGTGTTTGTGAGATTGCCAGATTGAGTCGTGCGTAAATCTGGGTTTGTGATTTCGTATAGGCGATGACTTCATCCAGGGTAATTTTACGGTCCCTATCGCCATCAGCTTTCCCTTTCAAGCCTTCCAAAACATGATAAAAGAAAACCCCATGTTTCAGGGGTTCGTGCTGATGAGCTTCCTGCCCTTCTGCGCAACTGAATAAAGCCACCAGGCCTTCAGGCAGCGGAGCAATCTGCGGCAGAGAATTGCTGGCCAGACCACGACTGGTTGTAATGCTACGTTTCGATTCAGGAGTCGGATTGTTGCGACAGGCATCGTAGAGCAGCAGTTTTTGCCGGGGTTTGCAGCCGACACCAGACGGATTGTCATATTTTAACTGATCATACAACCACAACAGCGATATAAGTGTCGATTTGTCACTGATTCGTGCATCCAAGGGGCAAAAGTAAGGTTCCTTATCTGCTTTGAACTGCACGCCATGACCAGCCAAGGCCACAATCAGAGAGTCCTCACGCTCAAGGCCAGGAATTAAGAGACTCAGTTCTTTTTTGATCTTCGAGGCTTCCGGCAGGTACCGCCCCGGTTGTGCTCCTGCAGGTTGCTGAGTTAAATCGTCCACCATCAGCACAATATTTTCGCGTTTGTAACCTGACTGCAGTAACAAATTCCGAAGTTCAATTGCGTCATTACGGGGATAATCTCCCAGAGGCCTCAGTTCCGTCTCATTGTATCCCCCCACACCGACAATAAAGGCATATTTTTCTGCCTGCAACAGGGAGGGAGAAAGTGCCAGACAAATGGCTGACAAAAGGGGTATTGACGTAAGATAGAATTGATTCATGATCGGGGCCTTGTTTGCCAGACAATAATGTATGTGACGCCGTTTTACTCTCGATCAATAAATTCGATCAGCGTTTGTGACTTTGTTCTCAAGCAACTTCCAACCTCAATTGTTTGACTTCTAAGCGGTAACCGATCGATCCCGTAATGCGGTGATCAGCTTATTGATTGTTTCATTCGCTGCAGCCAGTGTCTGCATGTACGACTTCTGTCCGGTTTGCAAATCGACCAGTTGCTTATCAATTTTGTCTTTCCAGGCCTGACATCGCTCAATCAACCAGTCTTTGTCTGTTTCTGACAGCTGGGGATGCGGGGCTGTGATGAGGGTCTGGCATCCATCACTGAATTGCTGCAGCCGAGTCGCCAGATTTTCCGCTGATTCAGGACGTTTGTTGAACCATTGTCCTGCTGCATCCGCCAGAGAATCAAGATAAGCACGGGCATTCAGATCGGCTGACAGTAATCCTCCTTGCTGAAATCCCCAACTCCCAGAAGCGACCGGTTTGTTCCACACCGTGACAATCCCCACTAGCACTAACAAGGCGACCCCGGGGACAATCAGAGTTTTCCAGGAAGACCATTTTGAACTGTGTCGCGTTGGTTGGCTCACCGGTGGCGTAATTGCAGTCTGATCTCCAGCGATTTCTGTAGCCAGTTGTTTTCGCTGGTCATCGAGTAATTCCCGCTGAGAGGTAGAAAGAGAAAGCTGTGACCAGTATTCACCACCTTGGAGCAAAATCTGCTCTTGCAGCTCAAATAGCAGATGGGGAGCAGTTAATAATTGTTTGATCTGAATCGGAGACAGGACATGGAGACCAGATTCATAAACCTGTTGTTCCTGTTCCTGCAGCACATCTGGGAGTTGAATCTCGGTGCGATCAGCGACTCCTGTAAAGACAGGCAATTCCTCCACCAACTCGGCCAGTTGCAAGCCGATGAGTTGTTGTTCCAGCCAGGCAGGCCAGTCTTCAGGCAGATCGGGAATGGTTAGACAGACTAACATGAATTCATCTTACGTTTAATGCAGTCGCCGATTGCCAGTTTGCCACGTGAGACTCGCGAGGCAATTGTTCCCTGAGGTAGTGAAGTTTGTTCGGCAATTTGTTCATAGGAAAGTTCTTCCTGAAAAAACAGGAGAATCGTCGTTCGATAAGGCTCACCAGCCTGCTCAATACAATCCTGAAGATACAAAAGTCGTTCTTCTGGTGCATTGTGTGGCTGGTGAATCGCCTGTTCGATAAAAGCAGTATTGGGCTGTTCCTGAGACAGTTGGGTGCGTTTGCGTCCGTAGTTGGCGATTTCATTTCTGGCGATTTGGTGCACCCAGCCGGAAAAGTTCTGTTCCTGGTAGCTGTCACTGGCCCTCCAGACATTCTTCCACACGGTTTGGGAAATGTCCCGGGCCGACTCCTTGTGACGCACCCGTGAGGCAATAAAGGCCATAATACGCGGCGCATAATTGTCGTACCAGCGATCAAAACGCTGTTTTTGGAATTCAGTGGTTGTGGAATCGTCAGCAGGCATCACTGTAAATTAGTCAGCTTAGTCTCTCGCTTCAAGCAAGCCTGCTGCCGAAGCCACTCGATTCCAAAATTAATAACAGACTTTCACCTTTTTCAGGACAGGCACATTAACCGTTTTGTATCCCGTTCTGGCAATCTCGTAAGGATGTCCGCAATGATCATAACGTGTGACGTAGTAGGTGTAAGATTTTGTCACAGCGACATACACCGTAACCGTTTTCCAGTAGCAACACGCTTCGGCCTGAGCGTTATTCACGCTGCCGATTCCAACTACAGTGACCAGCATGGCTGCCAGAATCAGTTTGCGAGAGATGCGTAACATGGACATGGTTAAACTCCTGAGTGGTGGTTTCTAAAATGCGTCACTCATTGTGTCGCTCGTCAGGGATAACACACTTAAAGGCTGGATCTTCCAGGATTCTTATCAATTTATCGATGGTATTCGACTGTTTGTCATAACTCCATATGATGCATAATCTTAGCTCTGGATTATTTTTGGACCTCAACACAAGCGGAGTTGTTCTCAGCGGACTTTCATGTTCAGCCCACACTGACTTTCTAAACAACGGTCAGAAAAAGTATCGTCTGGGGGGTAAAAAGAGTGGCGATGAGTTTTTGGGGGACGTCTGATATGATGGGATCATCCGCTGTAAAGGCCAAGTCGGTATCCGGAGAAGCTGACTTGGATAACGCGGCACGCTGCTGGGAGTGCTCTGAGAGGTGTCAAAACAGTCATATCGTTGTCCTGACCCAGTCGACATTCTGATGTCGGTCCAGCATGTAATCGAAAAGTACTTCCTGCTCGATCTCAGGCGGCATCAGCGGCTGAAATTTGCTGAGGCGGTAATCCGGCAACGCAGACCGGATTCGCTGCCCGATTGATTCTTCTATCCAGAAGTCAGGTGATCTCCGAGAAGGACTCGAACCGATAACTCGGCGGCTAACAAACATGAATACCATGTATGGAAATTGCTCAAAACTTAACTTTCTGATCAGCAGTTAATTATTAACTGTGTCATAACCTTTATAACAGCATTGAGTTACGCCTGATCTTCTTGAAGTGAAAATAAAGTCCAGTCCCGTCCGGAACTGGATTCAATTCTCACTTTGTTGATCCGATTAACTTCATAACAATGTGATACAGTTATGGTTTCAAGTACCAGAACACTCTGACGACGAAACAGGAGATGCAGTTCTCCGAAGGCAAGGAGCGTAACCGCGATGAGATTCTCGCAAACTTCCAGGTTGGGTTGGAATTGCTGGGCCGGACGGAATCCCAGACTGGGGCGAATGCAGAAGTCGCGATCTATGTCTTCGAGAAGTTCGTTATCTTGAAATTCAGTGCGGAATGCGATTCTCAGCCACAGTTTCTCGCTAATCGGAAACTAAAAATCTTGGTGTGATCCCAGTTGTCGCACGAACATAATCGAAGGCACCGGCAAGAATTCTTGCAACTGGCTCAGTCAACGAGGTAATAGAAATTCCAGGCTGGACTAGACAGACGCGAAACTCGAACCTATCCCTCTCGGCTTCGTCTAGCAAGCGTTCAACTTCAGATAACCCTCCTTTACAATAAGTTGATCCGGACGCCAATCGTCGTGTCAGCTCAGTCTTCAAAGAGGCTGGAGTTTTCGAGTGCTTTACACTTTTTACGACTTGTCCTGCTACCTCATAGGCGTCTCCGACTCTGCTTGACGGCAATTCACCACCTGCTCCTTTACAGTGAAAGACCTCGCACGTCACTACCCCGTCTTCCGATTGAAGCGTGACAAAATCTGCAATTTCTCCAGAGCGATGATCATAGACAACGACGGTTGCATCAGAATGCACAAGGTGATCTTGGATAGCTTGATGGATTGAAATTCCGTTTGGTGACTGGCCAAATTCACGACAAATGTCCACGCCTAACATTGTCCAGTCTAGAGACTGTAATGCAGTTGCGGGAAGATGTTCCAAATCAAGGTTGGAACGGAACAACTGGTTTTGATAAAGACGCGAGAAGTCTGATAGGTAAAGGTGAAAGCCAAAACTAGACATGTATTCCGATAATGAACCCGTCACTGTGCGAGTGGCTATTGAAATATCTCGCTGCGAAACAATTTGAAAAAAGGGGGTACCGTCAATGCGAAATTCAATCGCTATGGGTTCACCAAGTCCGTGAAGGTGAACGCGAGCCGATGATGCATTGCTGTCAATGATTTCAAGATCGAGTGATAGGAGGTCACATTTATAAGTAGTGTCTTCATTGTCGGTGACAACTGGGCGTATTTTGTATGCAGTCTCGTGCCAGCTTGCTCCAATGACCCGGGATGGAATTGACGTCACTTCCTCACCGGTAGCGAGCAGATCGATACGTGAGCCGGTCACGACGGGCGTAGAGTTTGTTAGATGTTCCGCGACAGAGCGGCACCATGCGACATACTCAGGAACAAAGCCTGATTTGTTGCTCCATACTTTGGACAGCGTGCTGATACCGAGCGTGGCTTTCCCTTCGCTTGTGTCACCACTTCCGAACAAGTGGCCCCGGTCGAACAACTGAGCGTCGGTGTTGCTCACTGCACCATCAGCTCTTTCCCCTGAAATAATGCGATAGCTTTCGACTTGATTCCCAAAGAGTCGATTTTTTAGACCTACGCTAAAAAAGGCAGGATTCTCCAAGGCTCGTAAGGCGCGATTGATGGTTGAGGTTGAGACACCGTGAAAGGTGCCATTCGTCAATTGCTCTGCTATGTGGGAATACATGTCCTCAGTCTTGACTGACGAGTTAATGAACAGTAGCCCCCTGGGCCGGTCGTTATAAATTATGAAAAGGTGATATGAAACATCCTGAATTGAAGGAACCTCCATCCAGCGAGGCTTCTTTGCTGAATGGCATACGTAGACTGCACAACTGAGATCGTCACTGACAAACCTCTGAATGACGTCCAAGTCGCCAGAAAAATCAAGTGAAGTATGTAAGTTTACGGATGATGAAACATGAAACACTTTGCTGTGATACCACGGTCGTATCACTGATAGTGTCATATCTGTCTCCGACACGACCATTTGTTCTGGAGAGAAACTTCGTAGTTGTTCACGAAGTTCGCGTTCACTGGATACACGAGAGTCAGCCAAGTTTGTCACAAGTTCTTCCCATATGGCACCTTGCTGATACAATGTTTTGGTCTCGGTTTCGATTTCCTCCGGCACTGCAACGAATTTAGCATTTCCGATGTTATCTGCTCCTGTTCGCGCGAATCGACCAATAAATTGTAACGTCACCGCTAGAGAGCGATGGGGGGAGTGAATCGCTGCAATCTTCAATTGTGGCAAGTCCACACCTTCACCAAACATATCCACGCATATGACACCATCGAGGTCTGTGTCTTTCAATCTTTGGACGGATCGACGCACATGAGTTAAAGAATGATTGCCGTGAATAATCGCAAGACGTAGGCTTGTCGACTGTTGATAGATTTCGAGAAGTTCGGTAGCCCGAGTTCGACTGTCAGTTCGCACCATGACTCGGTGATCCAACCCTGCTTCTCGATCTCCGTTGTAGATCTCTTGGGTTTTGCGAGCAATCACAACGTCGTTGGAAAGCTGACTATCAGTTTCACATCCAACAAATTCAATTGCTCCAAACACTCCATCAGCTAAAGCGTCCCGCAGCGGAAATTCGTAAACAAATTCTCCAGGGATTTGTTTACGATCACGTCGAAAAGGTGTAGCTGTGAAAAGAATCTGACGTGACAATGGGAACGCGTGCATCAATGCTTTCCACGTTCTCGCCGGACTGTGATGTGCTTCATCAACGAGCAGCAAGTCAAATAGATCGTCAGGTGGATGAGGAATGTCATTTAGGGCTGGGCTCGATCCCATGGGCGTGGTCACAACAACATCAGCGGATGAGAGCGTTTCCCATTGCTCGTCTCGTAGAATCTTCGATTCAACAGCCTGAACATTTGGGCAAGGTAGCGATTCGGGTAGAACGCCAAGTAGTTTTAGTAGTGCAAGGCTTCGGTACTCTTCTGCAATCTGGTCTCGAACCATTCTACTCGGCGTGATTATCAGGCATCGTGAGGCTCTCAATAAGAATGGTGCCATCATCAATACGCCAGTCTTCCCCGTGCCCGTTGGCATAGAAATTAGAGCATTGTTCCTAGACAAGCTGAAATGTGATCCAATTGCAAAGATTGCTCCTCTCTGGGCACGTCTGAGGCCCTTAGTCGCTTCTATCCGTTCCGGGAACAGCATTGTGCTCGAATGTTCACTGAAGTAAGTTGGCATAATCTCCCTTGATCTGTGAGTTCAGGCAGTCCCGATACTGTGCTCAAAAGTGCGGTATCAATTATTTGAATTTGTCATTGAGAGGTCTTCCGGAAATAGCATCTAATGTAGTAAGTTATTGCTAAACAACGAGTTACGCGAAAAGAAAATTGTCTCTTCCAGTTGTTTCTAAACGGAATTCAGGCCCAGAACGGAACATAGCTTCGATATCGTGTTGACGTCACTGTTGGGTCTGAAAGTTTTATCTTTTCGACATCCATTGTTTCCCTGAGAATTCGAGATGCGGTTTCAGACTGCTTGTCATTCAATTTGAATCTTTCACGAAGTGACTGGTTGGTCATTCGTTCGTTCATGACCCACTTTAAGCAGCAATGTTGATAACAGGCACGGATTCGCCCTTCGCGATCCATTGCTTCAAAGTCTTGATGGCCGAATAAGACTGCAGTTGTGTGAAAAGCTGACACGCGAAAATCTGGAGCCGGAAGTTGAAAAATCTCAGCAGCATTCACGACCTTGTCAATGCCGCTGCTCTTTTCCTCGCAGATTCCCATGCGACGCATCAAATCAGCCAATGCTTCATTCCTGGATTTGTATTCATCAATAAATCGATCTGTGGAGATTAAGGGAACGCCAGGATTCGAGATTTCCAACCGATCGTCGAACAGTTCAATTCGGACGGACGAACCTGTCTCGTCAAAATTTTGATGGACGAGAGCATTGCCAATAAGTTCGCGGATGGCAATCTTAGGAAACATTTGCGTCTCTGTTCGCAATGCATCAGTAATCAATTCGTTTGATGGAGAAAGGCCCGAGACAAAATTTATCAGTCCTTCAAATCCAACCGCGTAACCCTTATTTCCAGTTTGGTCGAGACGTGTCTCCAACTTCCCTTTCCCTTTGTAATGAATGACACGCGAAGCACGCCGAGCAAGCAAGCCAAACTCATTGAGGTCTTTGGCGAGCAACAACGCTCCCATGTTGCAGATTTTCCATTGACTCGATTCTGCGCGACCTATCAAGTTTTCCGACTGCAGCTTTTCCAGCACTCCAGATTGTGTCGTGGGATAAGGGATTTTCAGCAGGTCGAAGAAACTCTGTGTGTCCAACAGACGCACCACGTCGGCATCCGTGAAACTACCGCTAACCGTTTCCGAAAGCCAGTCTGGTTTGCCTTCGTCAAAAATCTTGCGCAACTGGTCCTCACTCATCGGTACCAACTCTTCGCCAGACCGCATCAGGTATGCTCCTTCGTAGTGATAAGCAGTTCCGCGTGGACGTGATGGAATCTGGAATACCACCACACGCCCCTCTGGATGTGCTACTGCTTCAATCTCAACGCGAAACCCGATTGCCTGAAACAGTTTGGCAGCCATTACAACAGGATCATTGAATGCTTGTGTGCCGACGACAGAACGTGGTGGTTTGTCAGCGATTCCCAATAGTAAATGGCCACCCCCTTCGTTGGCCAGAGCGACGCAGTAGCGGTACAACTTCTTGTTGTCGAAGCTGGTCTTCGCTTCCTTGAATTCCAAATGCTGCGATTCCGACGGCATCACTCGCCAAAGATCGATTTGAGCCGGTGTTGTTGGCATGATTATTTACCTTTGGGTCGAACTTGTAAGCACTCCTTACAAGTTGCTGATTCGACGAATTCAACTTCTTCGTAACTCGAAGCGAGATGCTGGGTTATATTTTGCGGCGTGGACTGAAATCACTCAGCCATGTCTTTCTGGGGCAGTTTTACAGTTTCGTCGACCATCCGAACTACGATGCGGGTTGAGTCGTCATCAGTCTGTTAAAGCAGAAATTCTCCACCTTAGTCGGAAGCCGGTGTTGGAAGATTGTCTGTCATGAACGCGTGATACGTCAGTTCCTGGCCCGAATTTCGATCTCCAATCCTGTTAAGGTTGACACGGCCCATCCAAGTCGCTGCCACAGCGAGTGACCACGTGGATAGTGTGTACTGTGAAACTACCATAGGTGACATTAGATTACGTCAAATGGGGTGGATTCTCCAGCAAGTGATTATGAAAGACATTGGAACGCCGAAAAACCCTGCATCCTAAAATGTAGGGTGATGCCTTAATGCTCAGGCACAGAGTTGGCATTTGCCATACCAGGGCAATCGCATGAGATTACGCCTGATTTCCTGTTAAATATCGCAGTAAGTTCTCTGAATTCCAGCTTGCGGTCAGTCGTTTGGCTCGCATACTGAGTTTTTCTTCGGTGTAGCGTTTCAGAATTGTCAGTGCTAATCGGCGGAAGATCGCTGCGTTCGCCGCTCCCTCACCTTTACGGATCCGGCTTGTATCTTCTGCAAAAGTGACGTCCAAACTCCAGTGCATCTGGTTCTCAATCTTCCAGTGGTCCCGAACGTGCTTGGCCTATGGGCTTTCACGCGATCCAATTTCTGTAAGCTTCGGAGCTAAACCAGAAAGCATACACAGAATAATCCACTGACCCGTAACGGAAGTAACATCAGGCATCGAGCCTCAATTTAATAGGCGGATGATACATACCCTAAATTATTGCTGGGACACCAAATGCCCACTCTGTTAGACATCTTTTAGTTATTAAATAGTTCAAAAGTCGTGAACTTTCGGATTTGGCTCCGGCATCCTAATTCGCGGTAGGATTTATCCAATTCGTTCCCGTGATAAACGAATAATGTCCAAGACATCAAACCGCTTTCAGATGTTGGCTTCTGATAGCTAAAGAAAATGACTGCTTGGCCGCCAATATGGCGGCCAAGCGTTTCTAA
>TARA_R100000789_G_scaffold10785_2_pt1 | contig 18359 bp, 11 predicted proteins | sample TARA_R100000789 | Tara Oceans TARA_R100000789 (sample SAMEA2623403) | marine metagenome | biome: marine biome (ENVO:00000447); feature: mesopelagic zone (ENVO:00000213); material: "saline water (ENVO:00002010), including plankton (ENVO:xxxxxxxx)" | depth 450 m
GACGACACCGTTCCCGATGGCATCGGCTGGGGACCGAATGATTCTGATGGACCCGTCGATCTTGGTCACGCCCTTCGACGGCCTGGTGATGCCAAACAAGGCCTGCATGAATTCCGACCGGCCCGCCCCGACCAGCCCATAAAAGCCAAGGATCTCGCCGCGCCGCAGGGTAAAGCCGATATCTGCAAATTCGGTTGGATGGTCATAGCCGACAACCTGAAGCACTTCGTCGCCAAGATGGCTTTCGCGTTGCGGAAAGACCTGGGACACATCGCGGCCGACCATCATCTTGACCAGTTCGGCCTCTGTCACGTCAGAGATCATCCCGTCTCCCACGAATTGCCCGTCGCGGAAAACGGTGTAGCGGTCGGCGATGCGAAAGATTTCGTCGAACTTGTGGCTGATGAACAGGATCGCCTTGCCCTGCGCCTTCAGCGTTTCGACCAGTTCATAAAGCTCTTGGATTTCCTTGTGCGACAGGGCTGCCGTGGGTTCGTCCATAATGACGACGCGCGCGTCAATCGACAGGGCGCGAGCAATGGCGACAAGGTGTTTGTTGGCGATGCCCAGATCGCGCAGCCGGTGGGTCGGGTCGATTTCCGCGCCGATGCTGGTCAGGATTTCTGTCGCCCGCCTCTGCATCGTCTTCCAGTCGATCAGGCCAAACTTTCCGCGTGGGGCGTGTCCCAGAAAGATGTTCTCCGCCACGGACAGTTCATCGAACAGGACCGTTTCCTGATGGATCGCAGTAATCCCAGCGTCGGCCGCGTGTTGTGCCGAGGGAAATCGTGTGGCCGTGCCATCCACAAGGATTTCACCGCCGTCAGGTTGATAGATGCCGGTCAGCGTCTTCACCACGGTGGACTTGCCGGCACCGTTTTCCCCGACGAGGGCCGTGACCTGTCCGGGAAAGAGGCGAAGCGATACCCCGTCCAGCGCCTTGACCCCCGGAAAGGTCTTGGTGATCCCGTCGAGCGCAAGAATGGGGGCCGTCTGGGTGACGGCTTCTGTCTGGATTTGCATGAGCATGTCGGCAATCTGTTTGGGGACTCCGGCGCGCAAATGCACGCCGGAGTCGAGGAGCAGGAAGTCAGACGATCAGAAGATTGACTTGAAATCGTCGATGTTCGAGCTGTCGTAAACGAAGGGGTCTGCCATCGCGCCTTCGTTGTTTTCGTCCAGCGTGACAGTGCCCATGCGGCCCATCGGGATCTCTGCGCCGGGTTCTGCCGTGGCTTCACCCGTTGCCAGCGCATGGGCGATCATGGTCGCGGAATACCCCAGATCAATCGGGTTCCAGATGGCAAAGGACTTGGACGCGCCGCTGTCGATGGCCCCGGCCATCTCGGACGGCAGGCCGAGGCCGGTGACGTTGACCTGTCCCACCTTGCCGGCGTCCACGACGGCCTGTGCGGCAGCCACGATCCCTACGCTGGTCGGCGCGATGATCGCGTCGAGGTCGGGGTATTTCTGCATCAGGCCCTGTGCCTCGCGATAGGATTTGTCGGCCAGATCGTCGCCATAGACGGTCGCCACCACTTCGATGCCAGGATAGTTGCCCATGACCTTTTCCATCTCGGAGATCCAGATGTTCTGGTTGGTCGAGGTGGTTGTTGCCGACAGCAAGGCGACTTCGCCACCATCCGGCAGATGATCGGCCGCCAGCTTGATGATCATATTCCCGATCAGCGGGTTGGACGAAGGATTGAGATGCATCTGACGGCCTTCGGGGGCCACGCCAGAGTCCCATGAAATCACGGTGATTCCACGCTGCATGGCTTTTTTCAGGGCCGGCACAAGCGCGTCCGTGTCGTTGGACGATACCGCGATTGCGTCAACTCGTTGAGCGATCAGGGCATTGATGACTTCGATCTGTTCTTCGGCGGTGGTGCCGGTCGGGCCGGTATAGATGATCTCGACGCCGCCCAGTTCGGCGGCGGCTTCCTCGGCGCCTTTGTGTGCGGCTTCGAAAAAGCCGATGCCCAGTGCCTTGACCACAAGCGCGATGCGCATGTTGTCCTGCGCCATTGCGCTGGTGCCCATGAGGCTGGCGGCCAGGCTGGCCCCGGCGAGAAGCTTGGTAAAGTTGCGACGGATCATGGTTTCCTCCCTAAGATCACGTTTCCAATCAAGGACGGCTATGTGGCCGTCTCTCCTTCTTTCTGAACAGCACCCGACTGGGCGACGATCAGCGTTACCTCCGCCGCTTCGAGCATGGCAGCGGCCTTGTCAGAGATCCCCTCGTCGGTGATCACCGTGTCGATGCGGTCGAGCGGGCAGAGAACCAGGCTGGACCGATTTTCGAATTTCGAGCTGTCGACCAGAACCACCAGTTCGTCGGCCTGGCCGATCAGCTTTTGTTCGGCCTGGATGAGCAGCGGGTCCGCTTCCATCAATCCGATTGGCCCCAAGCCCTGCGCGCCCATGAACATGCGGCGGGCATAGAAGTTGCGCGTCACGTCGTTGTCGAAAGGGGACAGGATGATGTTTTGCTCGCGGTAGATCACCCCACCCGAGAGCATGACCGTATTCTTCGAGTGCTTCAGCAGGTGCTCTGCGATCGGGAACGAATTGGTAAAGACCTGACACCGGCGTGAGGCCAGCGGATGCACCATCTGGAAGGTCGTCGTGCCGCCGTTGATGATGATCGAGTCGCCGTCCGAACACAGGTCTACCGCGGCACGGGCAATCGCCTGTTTTTCGCGGCTGTGCATGGTTTCACTGACCGAAAAGGGACGCCCGGCCAGCCCGACGAATTGCGGAGGGGCGATGGCCTCTGCTCCACCGCGCACCCGGCGCAATTTCTTCTGGGCATCAAGTGCTGCAATGTCACGGCGGATCGTGGCCTCTGATGCGTCAGTCAGGTTGCACAGATCGACAACGGTCACGACCGGTCTGTCCTGCACGGCAGATAGAATGATCCTGTGACGCTCTTTTTCGTGCATTTGGGCCTCCCTTGATCAGGACACTGTCCAGATTCGATCTTTCTGTCAATCATAAAACGTCAAAAACAATCATGCTGCGGCGCAGAATGATTGACCGTGATTGTTTGTGATTGACATTGTGCCGCGCTGCGCCCAGTTTCGCCGCAACATTTCATCGCGGGCGCAGGGCGCCATATGGGAGGACGCCATGTTGAAAACCAATGAAAATCAATGCCTTGAAAATCGTTGGAACGACGAAGACGTGCAGGGCATGAACGAGTCGGAGTTGCTGCTGTATCGATCCAACATCCTGGGATCGGACAAGAGGGTGACCAACTATGGCGGCGGCAACACTTCGGCCAAGGTCATGGAAACCGACCCGCTGACCGGCGAAGAGGTCGAGGTGCTGTGGGTCAAGGGCTCGGGCGGGGATATCGGCTCTATCAAGATGGACGGTTTCGCCACGCTTTACATGGACAAGCTGAACGCGCTGAAGGGGCTGTATCGTGGCGTGGAGTTCGAAGATGAAATGGTCGGCTACCTGCCGCATTGCACCTTTCAGCTGAATCCTCGTGCGGCGTCTATCGACACGCCGCTGCATGCCTATGTGCCGCGCAAGCATGTGGACCATGTGCACGCCGATGCGATCATCGCGATTGCCGCTTCGAAAAACTCCAAGGCACTGACGCAGGAAATCTTTGGTGACAAGATCGGCTGGCTGCCGTGGAAACGTCCGGGGTTCGAACTGGGCCTCTGGTTGGAAAAATTCTGTCTTGAAAACCCCGATGCTGACGGTGTCGTGCTGGAAAGCCACGGGTTGTTTACCTGGGGTGATACAGCGAAGTCGTGCTATGACATGACGATCGATGTGATTAACACCGCCACCCAGTGGCTGGCTGAGAAAACCGAGAATGTCCCGGCCTTTGGCGGTGCCCGCCATGCAAGCCTGCCGCCCGCGCAAAGGAACGCTGTCGCTGCCCGGCTGATGCCCGCGATCCGCGGGTTCGTGTCCGGCAACCAGCACATGGTCGGACATTTCAATGACAGCGATGCGGTTCTGGAGTTCGTGAATGCCCGGGACATGGCGCCGTTGGCGGCGCTCGGCACCTCTTGTCCCGACCACTTTTTGCGCACCAAGATTCGTCCGCTTGTGGTCAATTTCGACCCCGCCAAGGGAAATATCGACGAGGTTCTGGACGGTCTGCCCGAACAGATCTCTGCTTATCGCGACGACTACAAGGCCTACTACGACCGCTGCAAACATGCCGATAGTCCGGCACTGCGCGACCCCAACGCGGTGGTCTATCTCGTCCCCGGTGTCGGCATGATCACCTTTGCCAAGGACAAGGCGACAGCGCGAATTTCGGGCGAATTCTACGTCAACGCGATCAACGTGATGCGCGGGGCCTCGTCGGTGAGCGAATATACGGGCCTGCCCGAGCAGGAGGCCTTTGACATCGAATACTGGCTCCTCGAAGAGGCCAAGCTGTCGCGGATGCCGAAACCGAAATCCCTGGCGGGTCGCGTAGCGCTGATCACCGGAGGGGCAGGGGGCATCGGCGCCGCAACCGCGGAACGGTACCTGGCTGAAGGCGCCTGCGTGATGCTGGCCGATATTGCAGAGGACGGCCTGAAGGCGACACGTGATAACATGGCTCAACGCTACGGCAGTGATGTCGTGCGCACGGTTGTGATGAACGTCACCGACGAGACCGCTGTTGCCCGGGCCTATGCCGAAATGTCCGTTGAATTCGGCGGCATCGACATTCTGGTGTCCAACGCCGGCATCGCGTCTTCGGCCCCGGTCGAGGAGACCTCGCTGGCCCTGTGGAACAAGAACATGGACATCCTGTCGACCGGGTATTTCCTTGTCTCGCGCGAAGCGTTCAAGGTGATGCGCGTGCAGGATATGGGGGGCTCGATTGTCTTTGTCGCCTCCAAGAACGGTCTTGCCGCCAGCCCGAACGCCTCGGCCTATTGCACGGCCAAAGCGTCAGAGATCCACCTTGCGCGTTGTCTGGCACTGGAAGGGGCCGAAGCTGGCATTCGGGTGAACGTTGTGAACCCCGATGCCGTTCTGCGCGGGTCGAAAATCTGGGAAGGCGAATGGCTGGAACAGCGCGCCGACACATACGGCACCGACAAGGGCGGGCTGGAAGAGATGTATCGCAAGCGGTCACTGCTCAAACGGTCTGTACTGCCCGAGGATATTGCCGAAGCCGCCTATTTCTTTGCCGCTGAAATCTCGTCCAAGTCGACCGGCAACATTCTGAACGTCGATGCCGGCAACGTGCAGGCCTTTACCCGCTGACACCGGGGCGGGCAGCAATGCCCGCCTTGCCGAAGGGAGGAAAACCATGAGCCAATACGACAGCGCCAAAGCGCAATTCGCCGATTGGGGTGTCGATACCGAAGCCGCGATCGAAACCCTCAAGACCATCCCGATTTCCATGCATTGCTGGCAGGGTGATGACGTGGTGGGGTTTGAAAAGTCATCCGGGACCTCGGGTGGTGGCATTCAGGCAACCGGCAACCACCCGGGGCGGGCGCGCACCCCGGATGAACTGCGCGCCGATCTGGACTTTGCCTATGCCAATATCCCCGGCAGTCACAGGCTGAACCTGCATGCCATCTACATGGACACGGACGAAACACCGGGCCGCGATGAAATCGAATTCCGGCATTTCGCACCGTGGGTAGACTGGGCGCGGGACACAGGGGTCGCGTTGGATTTCAACCCGACCTTCTTTGCCCACGCCAAAGCGGACGACAACCTGACGCTTGCGCACCCTGACAAGGGTATCCGCGATTTCTGGATCGAGCATGGCCGCCGCTGCCGGGACATTGCCGCCCAGATGGGTGCGGCCCAAGGAACCCCTTGTATCAACAACATCTGGGTGCCGGACGGGTTCAAGGACACGCCAATCGACCGCATGGCTGCTCGTACACGGCTGGAGGCGTCGCTGGATGACATGCTTGCCGCGGATCAGGACCGGGCTCAAATGCGCGACGCGGTCGAAAGCAAGCTCTTCGGGATCGGAGTCGAGGCCTGCACCGTCGGCAGCCATGAATTCTACCTTGGCTATGCGATCCGGAAGGGCACTCTGCTGTGCCTCGACATGGGGCATTTTCACCCGACAGAAAACATTGCCGACAAGCTGTCGGCCTGCGCATTGTCGCTTGATGAACTGTTGCTGCACGTGTCCCGTCCGATGCGCTGGGACAGTGACCATGTGATCTTGCTGAACGACGACATACAGGCCATGGCCAATGAACTGGTCAGCGGCGATCTTCTGGGCCGCACGCATATCGGGCTGGATTTCTTTGACGCCACCATCAGCCGCACGGCGGCCTGGGTGATCGGCACACGGAACATGCAAAAGGCGCTGATGCGGTCTTTGCTGCTTCCGCTGGGCCGGTTGAAAGCCGCTGAGGATGCTTTGGACTTCACCACCCGTTTCGTGGTCACCGAAGAATATAAGGACATGCCGTTCGGCGCGGTCTGGGATGAGTTTTGTGCCCGGATGGAGGTGCCCACCGGCCAGCGCCTGATCGGTGAACTGGACAGGTACCAAACTGCGGTTGCCGGGCGTGGATGACTGATTTTGGACAGGGCGGCCGCTATGGTTGCCCTGTCCCCGTCTTGAGCCGTTGGTTGCGCCAGAGGGCTTTGTTGCCGTCGGGGGACGGTTGCAGCATCAAAGCCTACCAGACCGCCTCGAGTTGATCGAAGAGCGCAGCCATTATCGGCACGTCTTTTTGCGCGTCCAAAGCCAGAATGCAAAGGCAGGCAGGAATTCGTTGGGTTTCGCAGATAGTCAACCCGTAGGACTGACGTTGGTGCAGCGCGATTGACTCTCGGCAAAGGCTGAGCCCAACGCCTGATCGCACCATTTCCAGCATCGACGCCTCGTGGTCGACCAACGCCATGGAATTCTGCACGACGCCGTGACGAGCAAATATCTTGGCCAAAAGACGATTGTGGGCAGAAACCGGAGTTGTCCCGATCCATGGCAGCGCCGCGAGTTCGGCCCAGGACGCATTGACGACCTTCGCTTCCCAGCCCACCGGGGCGATGATGCGATAGTCAAATTGAGCCAGTTTCAGGGTATGAAGTGGCTGTTCCGACGGGATTTGGCCGATTTCTTCGGGGTCGCAGAGATAGAAACCGAGGTCGACTGTTCGGCGTTTCAGTTTATCAAGAATTTCACCGCTGATCCCATGAACGAGTTCGGTAACGATTCCAGGGTGGTTCTTTTTCAGGCCACTCAGCAATTGGCCAAGGCGGATGAATTCGGGGTCCACAATGGTGCCGATCCGCAGCGTACCAGAGATCTGACCGCTCTGGGTACGCGCGCTGCGTCGAAGGTCGGCAATGGCGTTCAAAACCTGCTCGGCGTTGGGCAGCAGGGTTTCGCCATCTGCGGTCAATTCAAGCCCGTGCGGAGTGCGCCTGAACAGTGTGATTCCAGTCTCCTCGCTCAACCGCTTGATCTGGTGGCTGATCGCTGGCTGGGTGAGATGGAGGATCTCTGCAGCACGCGAGACGCTACCTTCTCGTGCCACGGTCACGAAAGCCAGGATGTTGTTGGGGTTAAGGAATCTCTTCATATTACCAGATTTAATATCAGCCTGAAAATATAGTCATTAGGAAATGGCCGCCGGGCTTTCTACACCGTTGTAAGTTGCTGCGCAGGGAGGAGCGTATCGCATTGCTGACATCTCGCTCCGGATCGGGGTCGGGGGTGCGGGCTGGTGCGTTCTTTGATGCCGTGGACCAAGCAGGAGGGTGTGCCGGGATGTCAGGCGTCGGGGACAAATTTGACTTCATCGTGATTGGCGGTGGATCTGCGGGCTGTTTGCTTGCCAACCGATTGAGCGCGGATCCGGGCAACCGGGTGCTGCTGCTGGAGGCCGGGAAGGCCGATCATTACCCGTGGATTCACATCCCCGTTGGCTATTTGTATTGCATCGGCAATCCGCGCACCGACTGGATGTATAACACCGAGGCCGACATGGGCCTGAATGGTCGGATCCTGCGATATCCCCGCGGCAAAACCCTTGGCGGCTGTTCGTCGATCAATGGCATGATCTACATGCGGGGGCAGGCGCGTGACTATGACAATTGGGCCAAGCTGAGCGGCGAAGAGGCCTGGAACTGGGACAACTCCTTGCGGGATTTCATGGCCCATGAGGACCATCACAAGCTGGATGGCGGGGCCGACCGGAAAACCGGTGACAATAGCCGGTTTTCCGACTTGCACGGCCATGGCGGCGAATGGCGGGTGGAAAAGCAGCGCCTGCGGTGGGACGTGTTGGACAGCTTTGCCGATGCGGCAACGCAGGCCGGCATCGAGAAAACCGAAGACTTCAACAGTGGCGACAACGCCGGCGTTGGCTATTTCGACGTCAATCAGCGTTCTGGCTGGCGCTGGAACACGTCGAAGGCGTTTTTGCGTCCAGCCAAGTCACGCCCCAACCTGACGGTCTGGACCGAGGCGCAGGTTGAGAAACTGAGGTTAGAACGAGATGAGAACGGCGCGCTTCGGTGCTGTGGGGCGCAGGTCAACCGCAAGGGGCAGACCGTGTCGGTGACGGCCCGCCGGGAAACGGTCCTGTCAGCGGGGGCGATCAACTCACCGCAGATCCTGCAACTCTCGGGGATTGGCCCTGCCGGGTTGTTGCGAGAACACGGGATCGAGGTGCTGCGCGATGCACCAGTGGGTGAAAACCTTCAGGACCACTTGCAAATTCGCGCGGTCTACAAGGTCAACGGCACGCGCACGCTCAACACCATTGCGGGCAACCTGATGGGCAAGGCGATGATCGGTGCGGAATACTTGTTGAAACGGTCCGGCCCGATGAGCATGTCGCCTAGCCAGCTAGGCGCCTTCACCCGCTCTGATCCTTCCCGGACGCATGCCAATCTGGAATATCACGTGCAGCCGCTCAGCCTCGAAGCGTTCGGCGAGGATCTGCACGATTTCCCGGCGATCACCGTCAGCGTGTGCAACCTCAACCCGACAAGCCGGGGCCATGTGCGCATCCGCTCAAACGATTTCCGCGATGCGCCGATGATTTCGCCTAATTATCTGGCCACCGAGGATGATCGTAAGGTCGCGGCCGACAGCCTGCGCCAAGTGCGCGAGATTATGTCGAAGCCCGCGATGCAGTCCTATCAGCCCGAAGAATACAAGCCCGGACCACAGTATCAGAGCGACGCGGACCTGGCCAAACTGGCCGGCGACATTGCCAACACGATTTTTCATCCGGTCGGCACGGTCAAAATGGGCCGGGCGGAGGATGACACCGCCGTGCTCGATCCGCACCTGCGGCTCAAGGGCGTGTCGGGTCTGCGCGTCGTGGATGCGTCGATCATGCCCGAAATTACCAGCGGCAACACCAATTCCCCGACTTTGATGATCGCGGAAAAGGCGGCCCGCTGGATTCTTGCAGGCCAGTAGGTCGGCGCCTTTTTCAATCGGAGGAACCATGCGCAATTCATTCTCCAAACTCCCCCTGACCGGGGTCAAGGTGGTCGATTTCGGGCAATACATCGCGGGCCCTGCCGTTGCGATGCTGCTGGGGGATCTGGGTGCCACGGTCGTTCACATTGATCCGCCAGATGGGCCGATGTGGGACAGTCCGGCCAACGCCACGTTGATGCGCAACAAGCTGATCGTGAACCTTGATCTGAAAGCGGAGCAAGGACTGGCCGACGCCCGCGCGCTTTGCGCCGAGGCCGACATCATCGTCGAGAACTTCCGCCCCGGCAAACTGGCCGCATTGGGCATTGATTTCGCGGCGATGCGCGAAGAGCGGCCAGAGCTGATCACCGTTTCCCTGCCGGGCTTTGCCTCGAACGATGCCGAACACCGCGAATTGCGCGCCTTTGAAAGCGTGGTTGCGGCCAGTTCCGGCGTGTTCACCGACATGGGGCTGAACCGCGTTCTGATGGGACTGAACCCCTCATTCTCACCGCTTCCGCTGTCCTCGGCCTACGCTTCGCAGATCGCGGCCTCGGCGACGGTGCTGGCGCTGCAATCACGCCAGTTGACCGGCTTGGGCGATCAGATCGAGGTGCCGCTGGCGGCGGCCGTGATGGAGGGGCTGTGCTACAACTCCATCAGGGTATCGGACATGCCCGAACGCTACCTGACCCAACGCGAGATCGAGATCGAGCAGCGACGGGTCGAAGGCCTGCCGATGAACGTGTCCTACGAAGACCTGCAGGAACTGCTCGATCCGTTCTTCCGCAGCTACATGTGTAAGGACGGACGCATGTTCTACGTCGTCTGCCCCAGCCACAAGCACCACGCGCGCCGCTGCCTCGAAGTGCTGGGCCTTTACGACGAGATGATCGAAGAGGGGCTCCAGGAAGAGGACGACACCTACAAACCCCAATCGGAGTGGGAAACCGACACCTCGCTGGGTGTCTACCCGATGCCGAAGGAATGGGCCGACAAGATTGCGGCGCGGATGAAAGAGGTCTTCATGACCCGCACCTCGCATGAATGGAAGCGGATGTTCGGGCGCGCGGGCATTCCGGGCGCGCCGCAGCGTTGGCTGCAAGAGTGGATCAACGATGAATACGCCGAGGCGTCGGGTCTGATGATCGATGTCTGGGATCCGATCTATGGCGAGATGACCCAACCCGGGCCGGTGGTCTGGATGGAGGAAAGCGGAGAAGACGCGTTGTCGCCCGCGCCGCGCCGCTGGGTTGAAATGGGTGAGGCGCTGAAAGTGCTGCGCAAGCTGCGCACCGACATTCCCGACCCCGAAGACGGGATCGAGCAAGAGGGTTGGCTGTCAGGCGTTCGCGTACTGGATATGTGCAACGTGATCGCCGGGCCACATGCCGCCAGCTATCTGGCGAGGTTTGGCGCGGAGGTGATCAAGCTTGACCCTGCGACACCGCTTTATGACAGCTGGAACACCGTGATCTATGGCCTGAGCCAGGGGCGCGGCAAGAAGTCGATCCTTGCCGATGCCAAGTCCGAACACGGACGCAAGGTGTTGGAGGATCTGGTAAAATCCGTCGACGTGATCTTCTGGAACGCGCCGGACAGTCAGATCAAGCGGATGGGGCTGGACGCAGACAGCCTGCGTAAACTGAACCCCGAAGCGGTTTTCTGCAAGCTCGATTGCTTTAGCGGCGTGCGGCGCGGCGTGCGCACCGATTACATCGGTTACGATGATCTGGTGCAGGCCACCACGGGGATCATGCTGCGTTTTGGCGGTGCGATGGACCGCCCCGAGGAACACGCTCATGTCGGCACTATTGACGTAATGTGCGGTTTCGGCGGCGCGCTGGCGGTGGCGTCGGCGCTGTATCAAAAGCACCGGTTCGGGCGCATCGGGCGCGGGCGCACCTCGCTGAGCGCCAACAGCGGGCTGCTGCAAATCCCCTTTGCCTATGACTATCGCGGGCGCGGGCTGTTCGATGAACCGTCCGGACCTGAGGTCAACGGCTACGATCCCCTCAGCCGCTTCTACAGCACCGCATCGGGCATCTACATCCTTCTGAGCGCCTATGAGACCGATCTGCCGCGATTCCGCAACGTCGAAGATCTCGAAAACCTGCCTGATATTCCCGAAGAGGAGCGCGCGGCCTACCTTGCCAGCGCCTTCCAATCGCATCCCGCGACCAAATGGATCGAGCGTTTGCGTGCGGCCGACATCGGCTGCGCTATCTGCCACAACATCGAGGCGCTGCGGTCAGAAAACTTGCGCGAGCCAGACGGCACCCCCGGCACCGATAGGGGCAGCTATTCCTTCTCGCAGTACGCCGATCACCCCAGCGGGCATGAGGTCATTCAACTTGACCCTTATGCTGTCCGCCCTGTGCGCGGGCGTGTCTATGCCCTGCCGCCAACCGAGAAATTCGGTGCCTCCACACGCGCGATCCTTGGCGATCTCGGTTATTCCGATGCCGCCATCGAACGCATGTTGAAATCCGGCCAACTCAGCGAAAGCTGGAGCGCCGAATACCTGCCCAGCTAAGGGCCGGGTGCGAAGGGGGCGGTCAGTCTCCTTCGTCGTCCTGCGGCGCGCAAAAGTGCTGGCGCGCTGCATCATCCAAAAGGTGCGGACCGGTCACGCTGGGCAGACGTTCAGCGGATGGAGGAGGCTGTCCGCGCCTACGTGCCAAAACGGAGGAAACATGGCCGATAAACCACCATTGATGGATCTACATATCCCGACCGCAGACAGCGGTTTCTATTCCGGTTTCGCCAAGAGTGTGGCGATCCCGTCGAAAATCATTGTTGCCGCATTGATCGTCTGGGCCATCAGCGTGCCCGAAAACGCGGCCGCCGTTCTGAACGCCATGAACGGCGCCATGCTCAAGAGCTTCGCGAGTTGGTATGTCTACGTCGTCGGGCTGTTCTTGATCCTTTGCGTTGCGCTGGCTCTGATTCCCACGAACGGGCGCCTGAAGCTGGGCCTGCCTGACGACCGCCCTGAATTTTCGCGCTTTTCGTGGTTTTCAATGATGTTCGGCGCTGGGATCGGCATCGGCATGCTGACCTTTGCCACTGCCGAACCAATGTATCATTTCGCCAACAACCCCAATGTCATCATGGGCGAAACGACTGGATCCGCGGCGGACAACGTGACCGCGGCCTATGTATGGTCATTCCTGCATTGGGGGTTGTCGGCTTGGGCCTGTTATGCGCTCGTCGGGCTTTCACTGGCGTATTTTTCCTATCGCCGAAACCTCCCGCTGACCGTTCGCTCTGGCTTAACGCCCCTGTTCGGCAACCGCATGTCGGGGACCGGCGGGCATATCGTCGATATTGTCGCAGTGGTCGCGACCATCCTTGGTGTTGCTCAGACGCTCGGATTTGGGGTCGAGCAATTCGTGGCCGGGCTCAACCGGCTGGGCTTTGGCGATTGGATCGTCATGGCCGACGGGAAACCCACGGCTGCGGGCATCGTGGTTGCCCTGATCGTGATCCTTGGGGCGTCGACCCTATCGGCGCTTTCGGGTGTGGGCAAGGGCATCAAGTGGCTGTCGAACCTGAACATGGGGCTTAGCTTTTTCCTGCTGGCCTTCTTCATCCTGTTCGGGTCCACGTTCTTTGGCCTTGGTGCGCTGTTCTCGGGGTTGATTGCCTACCTGACCGAACTGCCCAGTCTTCTGTTTACCGTCTGGCACGCCGACGGCACAAAGACCGGCGATGCGCTCGCCTCATGGCAGGGCGGCTGGTCCGTATTCTACTGGGCATGGTGGATCGCATTTGCGCCTTTCGTGGGCGTATTCCTTGCCCGTATCTCGCGCGGGCGCAACATCCGGGAATATGTGATGGGTGCCATCGTGGTCCCGTCGCTGATGTGCTTCATCTGGTTCACCATTGTCGGGGGTACCGCCATCGACATGACGCTGAACGGCACCGCAGGCGATGCCATTTCCAGTGCCGGCCAGGAGAGCCAGCTGTTTGTCATGCTCGACCTGCTCCTGAATGGCGGACTGGCCTGGATCATGGCGGCCATCGTGGTGGTCCTACTGTTGACCTATCTGGTCACAACGGCGGACTCCGCGATCCTGATCGTCAACACCATCAACGCCGCGGGCGAGGAAAGCCCAAAAGGCCGGGTTCACATCATCTTTTGGGGTGTCGCACTCAGCCTTGTCGTGGGTGGGTTGCTTCTGGTTGGCGGGCTCAACGCTATCAAGACAGCCATGGTGATTGGCGCGCTGCCATTCAGCTTTGTGATGTTCCTGATGTGCGTGGCATTGGTCAAGGCTGTCATCAAGGACGGGATCCGTGAACGAAACGGCGTGCAAAGCGTACACCTCGAAGCCTGACTGAAAATGACTGCAGAGCAGGACCTCTAGCCTCGCTCTGCAGTGGCTGCCGATCGGTTCAGAATTCCACTACTCGCGATCACCATAGCTGATCAGCGAGGTTCAGGCCTGTGTTTGATCATGCTAGCTGTCCGATGATATTGCCGGTATCCGCTTTCCCATCGCAACGTTCGCGAATTTTTGTCGAGCGTGTGATCACGATTGACGCGGCCACGATATACCGTTGGGTGCAATCGTTTGCGCCCGAAATCCGAAAACGCGCTTACGGTCGCCGCCGGAGCTGGCGTGGCCTGCTGTGACATGTGGAGACCTAGGTCTGCGTGAATGGCGAGTGCAGCAAGGGCATTCATGCGCCAAGCATCAGGCACCATCCGCTGTTATCATCCTCTGCCTACGGCCACCGGCAGGCTCGCGCCGGTGTGTTTGCCTCCGGTCTTCCGGTATTGGAGGTCGAGAGTGGCGGACAGGCCGTAGAAGACCGGCTTGCCAAAACCATCGCCGATGCGAAGGCCGCTGGTGCTGGCGCCGTCGTTCTTGGCTGGGCTGGAATGTCCCGCCTTCGCCGTGGGCTATCGTCCGGGACTGGTACGATGCTGATTGACGGTATCGTGGCCTCGGCCTTCATTGCCCAAGCTTTGGCTTCTCGCTGAACTTACCGTAGCCGAAAACCAACACTTTCTTGGCCTTGTTTCAACATGGCGAGGCGTGCAGGGCCAGTCGATCGAAACTGCCACACAGCATTGTTTGATCAAGCAAACATCCACTGTCGACTGAGCTAAATCGCGCTTCTGGTCCTCCGGTAGGGTAGGGGCCAATTTCGCCTCCCCCGGTATTGCGCAAGGTGAGGTCCATAGTCATGAGTGATAGCGTTGATCGGGAATAGCGTTTCCGCTCAGAAATCCAACCCGAGATCCAGTGTATGCGCCGAATGTGTCAGCGCCCCGGAAGAGATATAGCCCACGCCCGTCGCCGCGACCTCGGCAATCCGGTCGAGCCGCATGTTGCCCGATGCTTCGAGAGTGACGCGCCGGGCGGTCATTTCCACCGCTTTCACAAGAGATTGCGTCGTCATGTTGTCCAACAGGACGACATCCGCACCGCCTTCATCCAGAACTTCTGCCAGCTGGTCCAGCCTGTCGACTTCGATCTCGCAGCGGACCATGTGCGATGCCTGCGCCTTCACAGCGCGAAGTACCGGACGGATACCTCCTGCGGCGGCTATGTGGTTGTCCTTGATCAGGATTGCATCGGACAGGCTGAAGCGATGGTTGAATCCGCCGCCATGCAGCACCGCCTGTTTTTCGACCAGCCGAAGACCTGGCGTGGTCTTGCGGGTGCAGGTAATACGTGCCCTTGTTCCCTCGGTCTTGGCCACGAAAGCGGCGGTCAGCGTGGCAATGCCCGAAAGCCGTCCGGCAAAGTTCAACGCGACACGTTCAGCCGACAGGATCGACGCGGCGTTGCCGCTGATCTCCATCAGCAGATCACCTGACCGGATCGCGTCGCCATCCGTCTTGTGCGCAGTGATCTTCAGCGCGGGATCGACCAGCCGAAAGGCCAGTGCGGCAACCTGAAGACCGGAAACCACACCAGCCTCACGCGCGTTCAATTGCGCGGCGTAGGTGCAGCCGGCGGGAATAACGGTGCGGGTGGTTATGTCACCGTATGTACCCAGATCTTCGATCAGCGCGGCGCGAACAAGTGGTTCTAGGATCAGGTCGGGCAGGGGACTTGGGCTCATGCCGGTTCCTTTCGGATGGTGGCGTCACGTACAGTCAAGGCGTCTGTCAGAGTGTAGAGCGATCGCTCGCCGGTTTCGCCTGCCAGTTCTGGATAGTCACTGCGGAAATGCGCGCCGCGACTTTCGCGGCGCAGCAGGGCGGCGGCGGCGATCAGCGTGGCAGTGGCGGTCATGTTCCGCAGCACGTCGCAACCCGGCTGGGCCGCTTCGATCCGGGCGATCCTGCGCAAAGTGTCGGAGAGACCTTGCGCATCGCGGATGACCCCTGCGCCTTGGGTCATGGCATGCCGCAACTGCGCGACCAAGGCTGGGTCAGGTGCTGCGACTGCGGAACGATCGGGCAGCGTCACCTCTGGCGCGCGGCGCGAAGCAGGCAGCGCCGCGTCAATGGATATCGCGCATCGAAGTCCGTAAACCAGCGCTTCCAGCAGGCCGTTCGAGGCGAGACGGTTGGCGCCGTGAAGCCCTGTCGAAGCAACCTCGCCACACGCCCAAAGACCGGGGACCGAGCTTTGCCCCTGCGGGTCCGTGGCCACGCCGCCCATGTGGTAATGCGCGGCGGCGGCGACCGGGATCGGATGTGTTTCCGGATCGATACCCGCCTGCCGACAGGCCTTGGCCACAGCGGGGAAATCGGTCCGGATCCTTGCGCCTATTGTTGCACGGGTATCTAGCGCCGGGGCCAGACCGGCCTTGGTCTGTGCATACACAGCGCGGGCAACAATGTCGCGCGGGGCAAGTTCGGCGTCAGGATGAGCGGCCAGCATGAAACGCTCGCCGTTGCGGTTGGTCAGCGTCGCGCCTTCGCCGCGCAGCGCCTCGGTAGCAAGGGGCGCGGGGTCGAGACCACAGGCAATGGCAGTCGGATGAAACTGCACGAACTCTGCATCGGCGATCCGCGCGCCTGCGCGAGCAGCCATGCCAATGACTTGTCCCTGGATGCGTGGCGGATTGGTGGTCAGGGCAAAAAGACCACCGGACCCGCCGCCCGCCAGCAGAACGGCGGCGCCGCGTAGCAGAATGCTCTCGCTCTGTGCGTCGCCGCAGCGGGCGACCGCAACACCCGTGACGCGATCACCCATTACCTCAAGCCGCGTGGCTATGACCCCTTCGAGTACCTGAATATGGTCGGCCTCATGCACTTGTCGGGTCAGGGCGCGCATGATCTCGGCCCCTGCCTGATCGCCGCGCACACGAGCCACGCGCGCGACGGAATGCGCCGCCTCACGCGACAGGACATAGGCGTCGTCGGCTGTCCGATCAAAGGGCGCGCCCAGCAAGGTCAGGTCGAGGATATGCGCGCGCGCCTCTGCGGTGACCGATTGGGCAATCCGCTGGTCCACCGTGCCCGCGCCCGCCCTGACTGTATCGCGCGCATGGGCATCGGCACTGTCCGCCGGGTCCATCGCCGCCGCCACGCCGCCCTGCGCCCAAGCCGAGGACGCGCCTTCGCCCAAGGGTTCCGGAGAGATCATCAGGACCGGACGGGGGGCCAGTTTCAGCGCGGAATATTGCGCCGCAAGACCCGCGCCCACAATGATGACGCGGGACGTTTCGATTGAAGTCATCGCCTCAGCCGGCCGGACTTGCGGAGAAATCAATCATCCGCTGCACGGCGACACGCGCCTTGTCGGCGATGAACTGATCCACCTCTACCTCGCCTTGCATCGTGTGCAGCGACCAGAGCACTTTCTCCAGTGTGATCTTCTTCATGAAGGGACACATGTTGCACGGCCCGACAAAATCTACATCCGGCAGCGCGTCCGAGATGTTTGCCGCCATAGAGCATTCGGTCACCAGCATCGCCTTTTCAGGTCGCTGCTGGGTCACGTAGTCGATGATTCCACTGGTAGAGCCGGAAAAATCGGCTTCGGCCACCACGTCGGGGGGGCATTCGGGATGGGCGATTATGCGGATGTCGGGACTCCATTCACGGAAATCTCGCAGGTCTTGGGCAGTGTATTGTTCGTGTACGATGCAGGACCCGTCCCACCAGACGATCTGCTTCTCCGGCACCAGAGCCGCGATGTTCTGCGCCAAATATTTATCAGGGGTCATGATGACCGTGTCGCTGTCCAGCCCGCGTACGATCTGCGCTGCGTTGGAAGATGTGCAGCAGATATCCGACGCCGCTTTCACCTCTGCCGTGGTGTTGACATAGGTGACGACCGGGGCGCCGGGATATTTGGCGCGCATCTCCGCGATTCCTGCGGCTGTGATGCTTTCGGCCAGCGAACAGCCTGCCTCCATGTCTGGGATCAGCACCGTTTTCGACGGGTTCAGTATCTTCGACGTTTCCGCCATGAAATGTACGCCGCACTGGACGATGACGTCCGCTTCGACCTTCGTCGCCTCGATCGCCAGTTGCAGGCTGTCGCCGACCACGTCCGCGATGCCGTGGTAGATTTCGGGCGTCATGTAGTTATGCGCGAGGATCACCGCCCCCCGCTCTTTCTTGAGCTTGTTGATGGCTGCCACGAAGGGCGCATGGATCGCCCAGTCCGGCGGCGACACCACCCGGTCCATCCGCTTGTAGAGATGCGCATTGGCACTGGCGATTTCTGGTGACGGGGAGAGATCGTAAAGATCGGCGAGTTCGGCGCGTAGCGCGATCTGGTCGAGCAATTCCGGAGGTTCCTCAGGCTATTTCGGGCCGACGTATGCGGCGACCGTCGACTGACGGCTTTTGTTGCGTGAGTGATAGGGCAGAGATGACGTTAGGGCAAGTGACCGTAGGCCATTGTTTTCATTGTCCTACGCTAACAATCGCCGCAGATGGCTGATCGAGAGGTGGGGTTCGTTGCCTATCACTTGAAGGCAGTGCGCGCCCGTGCGCACGCATGTTGCAACCAAGTAGCAATGTCACTCGGTCTGCAAAGCAGGA
>TARA_R100000789_G_scaffold22866_1_pt1 | contig 18301 bp, 18 predicted proteins | sample TARA_R100000789 | Tara Oceans TARA_R100000789 (sample SAMEA2623403) | marine metagenome | biome: marine biome (ENVO:00000447); feature: mesopelagic zone (ENVO:00000213); material: "saline water (ENVO:00002010), including plankton (ENVO:xxxxxxxx)" | depth 450 m
CGGGATCAATGGCATTAATCTTGTCGACCACATCCTGCACCGTTTTGGCACCAGCCAGCGAAATGCTGACTTCGGTTCCATCGCGTCGGATCAGATCGAATTCGGAAGTTCCATTAACGGGCACTCCTTTTCCGTTATCGAGTGAGGAAAGTTGCGTGGTCCCAGAAAAAGTCTGTAGACCCAGGCCAGCCGCATTCGTGCCCCCATTTTCGGCGATCGATAATCCGACTCCACTCAAGCGACTGATGACCTGCAATCCTTTTCCATCAGCGGTAAAGCCTCCTTCGACATCGACATTGGCTTTTTTCAGGGCATTGAAGAAGTCTTCAACAGTGGTCAGGCCATCAAGGTCGATCGTTTCCGATTGGATCCCGTTGGTCACCACAATTCCTGTGCCGGTGGTTGGACCGATGCCCGCCCCGCCATTCAGGGAGGCCAAAGTTGTCAATCGGCTCAGCCGTGGATCCAGGTCTTTGGAGGTGATGCTCGCTCCTGCTGCGGATTTGATTCCCAGATCACCAGCTACGCGACTATTCGGCAAGTCGGCAACGGCTACCGTTCCTGCACTTGGAGTCAGTGTGATACCCGTAGCAGTGATACCAACCGTTAAATCGCCAGCGAAAGGAGCTTCCAGACGTGTGACGAAATCCTGAATCGTATCGGCATTCGATAAATCAATTCTCTCGGTCTGCGGCCCGCCACCTGTGTCGACGGTCACTTCAATAATTCCTAACTCCACTCCGGAACCACCAAACAGATCCTGAATTCGAGTCGCAGAAGTGAGACTGGGATTCAGATCACTGCCTTTGACAGATGCAGTGGGGTTAAGGGCCTGCTGAGGATTGACATTATTGGCGAGCAGGCCATCTGTGGAGATAAAGGAGTTAATCTCGGCCAGAGTCCCGGAGAATTTGATCGCATCATTATTATTTGAAAATGAAAACGGAGCCTGGGTGTTGTTCGTTCCCCCAAACAGATACCGGCCGCGGAATTGTGTATTCCCTGCATTGACGATTTCCTGGATCAAAGTCCCGACCTCTGTCGCCAGTTGCTTTTTCTCAGTGGCAGATGTGGAATCGCCCAGACCGGAAAGGATGATCGAATTGAGCTGGTTATGGACATCTCCAATTCGGCCTAAAGTATTTTCTGTCGCTGAGAGCAAAGAGCGACTGACTTCGACATTGTCTGAGACCTGTTGATTTCGTTCCTGTGTCTGCTGCAGGAGAATTGTTTTCAAGGCAGCTGCTGGATTTTCGCCGATGGTCTGAAACTGCTGACCACTCGAAATTCGATCCTGCAGTTGCAGAAACGCGCGCGTACTCGAATCCAGATTTTGCAACGAACGGTTGTAAATCAGAGAACTCGGAATTCGGCCAGTTTGAATAGGTCCCAGTGACACGGTTCAGTTTCTTTCGAGAGAGTTTGTTTCAGATCAAAGGCAGATCAAGATCAATTAGCGAATTAACATCCTTGAGATTCACAGGTCATCAATATTCTGAACCGTCAAAATATTCAGGAATTCATATTTATTTCCTTCTCCTGGGGGAGAAGGTGGCCGAAGGCCGGATGAGGGGATTCCTTCGACGTACTCATTAAACTCCACGCGAATTCCCCTCACCTAACCCTCTCCCAGTGGGAGAGGGGACTGTATCTGTCTCTAATTTATTAAATGCTCAACAACACATTGAACAATTCATCGACCGTACTGATAATTCTCGCGGCAGCCGCATAACTTTGCTGCAGTTCCATAATATTGATCGCTTCTTCATCGAGGCTGACTCCCGAATTCTGCAATCGCAAACCGCTCAGTGAATTGTGGAAGGAGTTGAAGCCAGTCGCCAAAGCCGACTCGGCTGCTGACGAACTGGCTATCTGTGAGGTGACGCCGGAGTAAAAATCATCCAGGCTGGCATTTCCCAGTCTGCCTGAGGGTTTTGTGAAAAAGGTCGCTAACGACTGGGCATTCAGGTTGTCCCCAGGTCCATTTCCCAATCCAGCCGCGAATAGGAAGGGATCTTTTTTCAGGGTTTCATTCACGGCAATATCGTTGGAGTCTTTACCTTGAAAGAAGGTGTTGATTCCCAGAGCAGCTAATGTTCCGCTGGTGTCGTTGCTAAATTTGATTTCATACCCGGCATCTGCACTGAGGGTTAGCTGTCCTCGATTGTCGATGCTGGCAGACAGATTTCCAATCGCATCGAGAGCGGCCTGGAGATCATCGAGAGAAGTATCGTTCCCGTTCAAACCATCCAGGTCGATATTGATACGAGTTGTGATCGTTGCCTCTGTGGCCTGATCATAAATCTTGATTTCAAAGCTGCCATGTTTGGGAGTTAAGCCCAGTCCGGCTGCATTCAAACTGGCCGAGGTGTCTTCGATTGCATTTGTTGAAGTGACCGATTCATACCCTTTTAGCCCTTCGCCCGAGGCATGAATCAGGTTGACTTCCTGAATAACAGCCTGTGTGTATGTGTCGAGGTCGTCTGCAAATGTTCCCAGAATATTGTCCCGGGCATCAATCGCACCTCCCAATTCACCTGAAGTAGAGACGAAAGACGCTTTCGTTTTCGAGAAAACGACTTCATTCGTGATCACTCCGCGGTCGGATTTGGTTTCGGTTTCAAGATGCTGAGAGTTTCCATTGAGAACCAGGAAGTCAGATCCGGAATGAACATCAATCGAGCCCGTCTTAAGTTCAACCGTACGAATCGGGATAAGTTCAGAAAGTCGATTCAGAGCCGTTAATCGTTCTGAACGCAGACCACCCGCCTGACTTCCATTCAGTCCTGCTGATTCCTGTCTCACAATTTGCGTATTCAGTTTCGCTATGGAATCGACAAGTCCGTTGATTTCATCGACAAAGCCTTTGACATCACTGGTGAGCCCATTTCGAGCTCGATCGACATTCGCTCGGATATCCTGAATCGAGGTAGCCAGCTGCGCCCCCTCCTGCAGAACAACCTGCCGATTACTGATCAACTCGGGTTGATTCACCACTTCGTTGATGGATGCAGAGAAGGCGTTGAGTTGCGAAGAGAGATCTCCAGATCCCAATTCTCCCAGAATCAATTCCAGTCGACCATAAACTTCGCTGCGAATTTCGGCACTCCCTGCATCGGTATTGGCGGCATGTAACTGTTGTTCGAGATGATAGTCGAGTTGCTGACGAATTCCGTTATCGCGTGCCCCGGTCCCGAGGATCAGTCCGCCCGCTTCATAGGGCGTATTGGTTCCAAGATTAAGTTCTTCACGAACATAACCGGGCGTATTCGCATTAGCGACGTTCTGACCTGAAACCTGAATCCCGGCTGTAAACAGCTCGAGGGATCGGCCGGCGGTCATTAATGTTGCATTGAGTCCCATAGTTGCAGATTTCGTCGACAGGGTTTGAAATCGGAATCAGATCGAAGCATCGAACAGCGAGCCACCGCCAGCATCGTATTGAGCATTAGGATCCTGGTTATAAGTTGGTTGTTTCATCCCGCGCTGAGCAATCAATTCCAGAGCCGTGCTGTAATAGCGGGATGCTCGATGTGCGAAGGTCCACAACGACCACGACTGCTGACGAAGTTCCAGACCAAGTGAGCGGGCTTCCAGGAATTGCTCCGTCAACGGCTTCAGTGCCAACCAACCTTGTGATTGACAGACTTGATAAAGTGTTGCCCCGGTTGAACCGGTTCGCTGTAAGTTGTGCAGGAGATGCTCGCGCAGTGAGAGGACCTGTGTCAGTTTCTGTTGCAGCAACCGTTCCTGCCGCTGCAAATCGGTGACCTGATTAAAATCCCGGGCAATCAAAGCGGCTTTTTTAGCCGGGTGCAGTGCGATCAGGTTCTTCTGAGCAGTTGTCAGATCCGTAAGAAATCTGGAGATCTCTCTGGGATAACCGGTCAGTCCATTATCTGGGGCAGTCGACATACAAATCCTCTTTTAATCAAGGAACCCATCAGCCTGATGTTTTCCCATCAGTGCTGGCGCACGGAGAAGCCGTACATTCGGTTCTATCATTAAAATCGGAATAAATTACCAGCTGGGTGTGTCGCAGATCCCTTCAACCGTGCGGATCTTCCGAAACAAGTCCGGTCGTAACGATTAGGCAAGATAGTTAATTTGACTTCCGGCCTGAGCACGTTTCGTATCGAGATTATTCTGGAAGCGATCATACAGCGAATCACTGAAGGCAGCCCCATGATTCTCCGCCAGATCTTCAGAGATCTGCTGATCGAGCTGTGACCGAAACGCCTGCTCAGCTTGTCCCCCATCCATATACTGCACCGTTTGTTGAGTACTACGCAACGCTTTGAGCATCTGCTTATAAAACGTACTCGCCACAAATTTCTGAAACGCCTCTTTCGTCGTCATCGAAGAATCTGGCTTGGCAGCTTTCTCGGTGAGCTGACTGACAGGATATTGAGGTGTCGCCAATGGTGATGAAATTGTGGAGTTGCTCATGGGGAGGCTTTGGGGGAGGTTAGAGATTAGAGAGGAGAGGTTAGAGTTTGTTGGCAGGATTGTTCTTGGGAGCAAGTCTCGATTGAAGTGTGCCACTGCTGGCTTGGGTGGCACTGATTAAACGGGTTTGATTTAGGTGTAGGGTGCGTCCTGACGCACCGGAGTGGAGTGTCGATTTCAACTTATTCGTGATGATTGAGCTGGGATGGTTTCATATATGGAGAGTAACTCTATGAGGAAGTCATGTCGGCAGCATGATGCGTCAGGACGCACCCTACTGCTCTTTCGAGCTTTAAATGTCGCCCTCAAATCGCTGTTCCGCAGGCAGTTTGCCTGCTCCAAATCTCTGAACGTACACGACTTTTAGCGATAGTTGGAATACTACAAACTAATAGAACCTTACGTTAAATCTCTTCATAAATGGCGTGGAGTTTGCCGGAGCGAGAGAGTTCTCTGAGGACTTCGATCATCGCTTCCCGAGGAACTCCGAGTTGATTGAGAGCTTGTACAAGTTGGTCGAGTCGGGAATTGGTACGAGTCGATTGCTCATCGGTCAAAGGACGAAACTGAGCCCCGTCGATAAAGTTTGTCGCGCCGCCGATTGTGATTTGCAGGTTGGGATGATTGATCAGCACCGGGCTCAATTCGACATCGCCGGAAAGAATCACAACTCCTGTTGATGTATTGACCTGCACCCGTGACATGCTGTGCGGAGCAATCACTTTCAGATCCATGATTTCGGCAATGAAATCAATCGGTGTCTCCCGCCAGGTTTGAGGAATTGTGACATCGATAATACTGGGGCTGACTGCCTGGGCGTGTTGTTTGTCGAACGATTCAAAAGCAAATGCCTCGTTGATCACTTCAGTAATCATCCGCGCTGAAATGAAACTGGAGTGCGATTCATCGAGCAACAGTCGAATTTTAGGAACACCTGTCGATTGATCGACAATCTGCGAAAGATACTGTGAACTCTGGAAGAGATCCGCTTCAAGAACAATCCCGCCAGGGATTCTGGCTTTCGTTTGTATGGATGCATCTTCAATGACGAGTGCACCAGAAGCTGTTCCGACAAGACGCTCGTCTCGAATGTCCGCCATTTGCAAAGGAGAAATCAAAAGGCGACCGCCACGCAGGCTTTTTGCTCCGAGATAGGAACTGACATAGCAATCGAGCCGTTGTCCACGATTGAGTCCCGTTTTCGGAATGGTGGCATCGATCATCACAATCGCGACATTATCAGCATCCCGAAGTTCACGCGGGTCGATCACCGGGGCATTCATATTTTTCATCGCCGTTGCCAAAGCACGAATTGTCGGCCCGGCATCACCTCCATCTCCCGATCCATCCAGGCCAACCACCAGGCCCATGCCTGTCAAACGGACTTCCTTATGTCCATTCAATGTGCAAATACTCTCCAGCCGCACCTGCGCGGAAAGTGTCGTACAGAACATCAACAAGACAATCAGAGGAATGGTTTTCAGATAATGATGGAGTTGAAAAAACTTCATGGGAGGGAGTTTCGTTGTGGGGAGGGGAAGTTGAGAGGGGGGAAGAACCTGCAATCAGTTTGAGTTTTGAACGAATCAGAATGGCCAGATGACATCCATGATTTTCGTTCCCCAGCGACGATTTGTACTGGAGTGAACTCGGCCCTTCTGTCGTTTTTCGATATTCAGATTCGCAATGTTTTCACTGAGGACAGTATTGTTCACGGCGATATCCTCAAACCGGATTTCGCCATGAAGAGTGTATTCCCACAGGTCATCATTGGCATCGATACTTTTGCGAGCTTCGAGTACGATGTTTCCATTCGGACGGATATCGACAATGGTAGCCGCGATGCGATAAGTGATTCCCTCGGCATCGGTCACCTGTCCGGTGGTTTGCAGTCGCTCCTGTTGACTGGCATCGATAGCGGGACTGGTGGTGGCTGAGTTTTCCAATCGCAATCCATCTCCCAGACGAACGAAATCTTTCAATTCGGATTTGAACGTCGAAGTTCGCTGACGATTGAACCGGGAGTTGAGTGTCACTTCCGACCGTTCACTGACGATCACAGTCACGATGTCGTTAATCATGTATTCCTTGGGAGGTGGTTCATCAATATAGATCAGCGAAAAATCTCTCACCGATGGCGGCGGCAGTTGATAAGTGGGCATGGGAGCCCGTTGAGGCATCTGTCTGTAATCCTGAGTCGGTGGCTGCTGATACGGATTGGGAGATTGCTGCTGATAAGGCTGCTGAGTCTGTGGTTGATTATATTCATCAAATGGAGAAGGCCCCTGCGCATGGACATCTTTCGATGAGCTCAAAGCGAACAGGATCAATCCACTTAGGAGTAAATTTTTCATGGAGCTATTTCTTGAATCAGCATTGAAAAAATGGCCGGTTTCAAATTTCGATTCGTTTTATGGTAATTGAGCAGGCTGGTTGGCGAGGACACGCGGAGGAGTTGGCGAGGAATACTGCTTTGGAGTCATCTGAGTTTGAGCTGAAGTCTGACGGATGGCGTTCGCAGTAGGAATGGGTTGACTGGGAGTTTCCGTCGCAATCAGTTCCAGACCTGACGATTTCACAGATGTCAGATTCTTAGCTTGTGTTTGTGGAGTTGTCTGATTCACATTTTGATCGTTCATCGAAATCACAGCTGCTCGATAGCCGGAAACGCGAGCCACGATGCGTTCTTTGCTGTCTAAAGGAGACAGGGTTACAAATTGTCCGAGTGTCCCTTCTTCATAACATTTGCAATATCGCATCACAGAAATCGATCCGATTTGAGCGGTGACGGCTACAATATCATTCCGGCGTACCAGGGGCAGCATGCGGATGTCATCTGCCTGAATCGCAGCCAGGGCTCTGACATTTTTTGCCGTTTCAGTTCCGATGACAGCGACAGGATCAGAAAAGCCTTCGGTCGCTGTTTCCGCTTCAATCCAGATCAAATCAATTTCCCGAATGACCTGCCCCCGCGGCAAGCCATGCTTCAAAGCCAGTAAACGTGGCTTCTGGGAAATGTGACACGTGACTGGAAAGGAATGTGGTGCCCCTTCTGTGGAAGTGAAAGAGACGGTGAGGTGTTGTATGCCGGTCCACGGCTGTTGACCACCTTGAATTGTGACCGGCATTCGTTGTGGCAATTCCGCAGGCAGCAGAGAGGCACTCGATTCTTCCAGTGTGACATCAATGGTTCCCAGTTCCGTAACGCGCTGAGTGAGATAAGTCCGGATGGAAGCTTCAACATGCTCGACAAGTTGCCGATTTGCCATCGGAGAGACAGGCTTGTCAACCGCTTTCGTACGGCCTTGCGTCACGACAGATTCCGTAGCCCCGGTAAACCGCAAATCGGTTTGGTCGACTCCCCGCAATGCAAGTTCACGACGTACAGTATCAAGTGGAATCCGAAATTCCCGACCTGGAGCAGGAGCAGGTCCGATAGTCAGTTCTTCCAGATGATTACGAATCGTCGCATCGCAATCAGTGATTTCTGCGATATCGCCGAGTCGAACGAGCGATCCCTGCATCTGCACATCTGGCAATAGCCGAATCGTCGCTGCGAAGACCGGTGTCGTTAGCAGAGTGAAGATCACAATTGCCATTAGAGATTTCATGGGATCACTTTCTGAAATGAGTTGCCAAAGTCATTTTTTAACTCACTTAGAACCTGCGTAAGTTATTCACGAGTTGCAGCATCTGATCGCCCGCTTTGAGGGCTTCGCTGTTCAGTTCGACATTGCGCTGGGTTTTGATCAGGTCGACCAGTTCCTTCACCGGTTCGACATTCGAGGATTCCAACGCTCCCTGCAGAATTGTTCCGAACGCTTCGGTACCAGGAAATCCCTGAGTGGGCGCCCCGGATGCATCCGAGGCGTAATACAGATTCTCTCCTGCCTGAATCAAACCTTCGGGATTGATGAAACGAGCCAGGGAAATTTGTCCGGCAATTGTTATCGTTGAGTTACCATTCTCGCGGTATGAAACTTGACCATCTGCACCGACGGAAACGTTTTGTGCATTGGCAGGAATATTGATATTCGGTTCGAGCAATCTCCCCAGGTTCGCCGAAGTCATGACGAGATCGCCACTGGAATTGGGTGTGAAGGTGCCGGCTCGCGTGTAGGCAATTGCCCCACCGGAATCAACCACCTGGAAAAAGCCTTCTCCTTCAATCATAAAATCAAATGTTCCATTTGTTAGGTTGGGAGAACCCTGCCGGAAGTCCACTTGAGTAGCCCGGATGTTCGTACCCAAACCAAGTGCAACACCTGTAGGCGTTTCCGTACCTGTTTCTGGCGAGACAACGCCCGGCAACTTGAAGTGTTCATAGAACAGATCTTCAAATTCAGCCCTGCTACGTTTGAAGCCGGTTGTTCCCGCGTTTGCCAGATTGTTCGCAATCACATCGAGCTGGAAGAGATTGGCTTCCATGCCCGTTGCGGAGGTATTCATTGTTCGTAAACTCATCGTTTTCCTCTCGTAATCCCGAAAGATATTCCGAGGTGTTGTATTTGAGCTCTACTGCAGTTTGCAGTTTACGTTAGCGGCTTCTTGATAGATTGAACCCTGTATTTCCAATCAATTACCCGCTACACATTCTTGGAAACGGCTCTAAAGCCTACGCAGATAAGAGTAATTAAAATCAATTTTTTCCGATCGCCTGCAAAAGTTGACCGAGGGAATTGTCCTGATGTTGAATCAGATTCATATTGGCTTCGAAGCCTCGTGAAGTTTGAATCATTTCCAGCATTTCCTTTACGGGCTGAACGCCTGAGCCTTCCTGATATCCCTGACGCACGCGTGTTTCCGGACCTGCAGGCTGCAATGCGGATTCATCAATGCTGTAGTGACTGTCACCCTGCTTCTGGAGTAACCGGTAGTCGGTTGGTTCAACCACATCGAGACGTCCCAGAGGAATGGGAAGATTTGTTAAGGGATCAATCGCGGTGAGATAACCAGCCTGGCTGATTTGCAGTTCACTGCCGGGAGGTACCGAAATTGGATTTCCAAGATCATCCAGAACATGAAATCCCGAATCGACTTCGACAAGATCGGAATCAGCATTGAGCGTGAAAGAGCCTCGGCGGGTCACAAAGTCCGACTGGCCATCAGTCACACGAAAAAAACCTGGCCCGGCCAGAGCAGCATCCATCGAAGAGCCCGTATTTTTCAGTGGACCTTGAGAATGATCGGTAAATGTCTCGACCGCGATTGCAGAGCCGGGATGATTCTCCAGCCCCTGTGGAATGCCATGGGGGTTGCCATCAAGTTGAGCCTGCTGTTGTCGCACTCCAAAAACAGCCAGGTCTCGTTTAAAAGAGGATGTACTCGCATTAGCGATGTTATTGGAGACCGTATCCATCTTCAAAGCCTGAAGATCGGCTCCGACGGCAGATTGATAGAGTCCGTATAACATGAATAGATACCAGATTCACCAGGGATGGCGATGAAAGGAGGGAGTATCGTGCAGGATGAACGAGACTTGAGAAAATAGCCGCGCACGATCCAACAATAAAATGAGGTTTCATCCTTGAAGATCGACCATTCCAGCCTGCCTCTTGAGAATAATCGTTAAAATCGGAACAGGCGCCCTAAACTTCCTAAACGGCCATTTCTTCCTGGGGCATCAATTTTGCTTGTTTTTATGAAGCCACCCGAGACTTTTCGAATTCCACGACAGCATGAAATGGGCATCGCGTCGATAAAATAGAAGGTGAGACAATCTCAAGTAATAGGGAAAGTTCAGCCGAAACGTGAATGTTCCGGTGTCAGTCATCACCACGCCCATCACTTCGTTCTGAGATTTGTCACCAAGACCCTAAACCCTAAACCCTAAACCCCATGTCCCTCGACCTCAAATGGTGGCAAAACTTGCGGTTCCCGGTTTGTGCAGTGATTGCTGTCGGACTATTCGGGACGGCTCTGCTTGCGCCAATTGTCGATCGAAATGCCAGACTTCGGGAGATCTGCCATGACCAGCAGTGGGAATTGATTGAGATTGAAGAGCAGAATTTGTTACGGGTTCAATTTTTGGAGCGACTCAAATCTGATCCCGATCTGGCCAGACGGCTCAGTCGGAATGAGAGTGCATTGGCCCAGGGACAGATTCAGAGTATCAATGTCCCCTTCGAACTGGCCATTCACCCCGATGCAATGCTCAGAGTCGACGACACTTCTGGAAGTATCCCTTCTGAAGAACGAAAGCATACTGATACTCAAAGGACATTGATGCAGTCCGTAATTGAAAAAGTCTCTGCATCGTATGAGATTCAAAAAATTCTGCTGGGATTGGCGGCATTCTTTCTCATATGCGGAACAATCTCACTCCCTCAACTCCTGCAGACCACACGCGACCAGTGGAGTGCAAAAATTGTGAATGGCCTGCGAAAAAGATATCTCTATCACAAGAAACATAGCCGACCTAATGCTCCCCATATCGAGTCAATGAAAGCAAAACCGAGCAGACGGGTTTAGATAGTGTTAGTGAGTTGAACCAGAGCAACTTGTTGTCCAGGTTCAACAGGATCGCGAAGTTTGGCGAGAATTCGCACCAGTAGCCCTGAGGTTTCCGCAGAAACATCAATCACCAACCCCGGCCAGGTGATTTGATAGAGCAAATCCCCTGCAGCGAATTCCTCAGAATTCCTCAGATACCAAGCCGTAATCTCGCCAGAAATTTCCACCGCAGGATCAATGCCGGGATGCGGTGCGGTCAGTGCAGTTGTTTCTTGCGGATTGAAATCTGGTTCAGTGGGAAAATGCCTGGGCATGGGAAGAACACTAATTCAGGAAGTCGCCTCAGCTGCCATTTCTCCGGCATGATAACTCGATCTGACAAACGGCCCGCTGGCAACCATTGAAAACCCAAGTTTCCGACACTGTTCACCCAGTTCATCAAACTCTTCGGGCGGAACGAAACGCTCTACGGGAAGCTGTTCCGGGGAAGGTTGCAGATATTGTCCCATCGTGAGCATATCGCATCCAACACCTCTCAGGTCAGATGCCACTTCCAGAACTTCATCAAAAGTTTCACCCAAGCCAAGCATTAACCCACTTTTGGTGGGCATATCGGGGGCTTCATCTTTGACTTGCTTCAGCAAATCGAGCGATCGCTGATAAATCGCATTTCTGCGAACGCGACTGTACAGCCGGGGAACAGATTCCACGTTGTGATTGAAAACATCCGGGCGAGCTTGGATGACTCGTGAAATCGAAGCCCGATTGCCGCGGAAGTCGGAAGTCAGCACTTCAACATCAGCTCCCGTCTTTTCCCGAACCGCCAGCACGCACTCATAAAAATGCTCTGCTCCTCCATCCGGCAGGTCATCGCGAGTCACGCAAGTGATTACGACATATTTCAAGCCGAGGCGGGCAGCCGCTTCAGCCACACGTTCCGGTTCATCAATCAGAATTTCACCAGTTTTACCTTTGGGGACTGAGCAAAAGCCGCATGGTCGAGTGCAGACATTCCCCAGAATCATGAAGGTAGCCGTTTTTTGTGCCCAGCATTCTGTCCGATTCGGACATTTAGCACTTTCACAGACCGTTTCCAGGTTCAAATCTTCAATCACATTGGAAGTGAAGGCCATTTCCGTACTTGGCAATGGACGCTTTAACCATTTTGGCAGCCGGCGTTTAGGGCGTTCAGGCTGAGGAGTAACGATTGTTAACTGTTGCATAGGATTTAACTCGGGAAGCGAGGTACTAATTGGGGAGCGTGTGTGTAATCAGATTATAGACCTTCTCCTCTGCTCTGCGTACCGTCTAATAAGAGTTCGACTTAAAATGAGCAAATTCGTTTGCAATGGGGCTCAAAAATCAGTCGAGTTCATCCAGATTGGGCAAATCACTCAAACGATACTTTTTCAGGAGAGGGTGCGTTGTAAAGGTTGAGATCTTCGAATCTGTTAACCATTGACTCAAATGATCAATCACCGCAGTTTTCAGAGATTGTACAGAGATCTTATGCATCGACTCTGCAGAAAGGCTTGAGTTGTGAGTACGTGAACTGATTCGATAGTGATGACTCACATTCAAATAAATCATACTTTGCACGATGGAGTCTCGCACAGTAAACGCGGTTCTGGCCACCACGCCCGATCTCCCCACAATTCCGAAACCGGGTTCAAGACCAGGATTGTGAATACCCACCTGCACACAGGCTTCTTGAATGAGGATTTCAACAGCCTGGCAGAATGATAACGGCGTAAGTTCCGTTTTTTCCAGAGAAAATGTCACAAAGACACCCAACTGACCGGGTCCATGCTCCCAGAGACCACCGGGGCGATTGACCGAAACCGCTTCCCTCCGTGCAGTCAGCAATTCTGAACTGATTGAAGACTCCATCCGATATTCCTCTGCGGAATTTCCCGTAGAACAACACTCCGGATGTTCAGCCAATATGACGACTGCACGATGGGTCTTTGATTGTTTTATTTCGAGTGCAATATGTTTCTGCAGCAGCAAGAGTGACGGGAGATCCAAATACCTCAATAGAAAGCATTCCAATGATCGCGGAGCCCTGAGGATGGTTGTCATGATTGAGATCCGTTGTCAGGAGGAATGTCTATAGTGGCGGGAAACGAAGGCTGGGCATAACGCCGGGAGCTTGAATAATCATCCTCAAAATGAAATTAATTTGGGTTGGAGGCATTCGTTTTCAAGTAGCAATCAAATAATTTTAAGAGTTTTTATTATTTTTCGAAACTTTGGTCTTGATATTTTAATTCACATCGACGAAGGTCGATATGGCGGTTCCGCCAATTTTATGCGTACTTAATAAATAATGTCTTTCGACATTTTCTTCCCATCTTCATTTCTATCTAAGTACGCGAACGGGAAGATTCTATCATCCGATCAAGGAGAACTTGAGATGAGTAAGAATTCCAGTGCCAGTCAATTCCGTCGGGCGTTTACTTTAATCGAACTTCTCGTGGTGATCGCAATCATCGCGATACTGGTGGCTCTTTTGCTCCCGGCTGTTCAACAGGCCCGCGAAGCGGCACGCAGATCGTCCTGCAAAAACAATCTCAAACAGATTGGATTAGCTCTGCATAACTACCATGACACTTATCGTGTCATGCCCCCTGGGTACATTGGGGACTACGGCCATTTCAGTAATTCTGGCGGAACTCCTATTGTGCATCCTAAAGGAGCGAACAATAACAGAGGTCAGTGGACCTGGACAGCCATGATTGCCCCCATGATTGAACAGTCAGCGTCTTTTGATCTGCTGGATGTCAGCGATCGTCATGGGGCAGCTGCCCTGGATGACTGGAGTAACACTCAGTCCGTCTTCCAGACACCAGTCGCATCACTTCGATGCCCTTCGGATACCGCACCTGATTCCGCTGGTGGATTACGTCGACCTGCAGATACCTCTGGCACTCGACGAAATATCGCTGTTGTCAACTATATTGGAGTCAATCGTGGTGCCAATAGCCATAATGTCCGCGCGAGAAAAAACCAATCGAATGGCATTTTCTATGTGGACAGTAAGGTTCGTATGCGGGACATCACAGATGGAACCAGCAATACACTGATTGTCGGTGAACGTGCCTGGACCTACAAGGTAACAAATCCGTCTACAGGTGCACTTCAGAACGTCGATGCCCGAGCTGGTAACTTATGGATAACTCGCTCGTCAAATGATCCGAACAACGAATGCGGCGGTTGCGGCTATTCCGATGCCCTTGGAGTAACCGGCATCGGAGTGAATGGCAAAGATCTATTCAATGCCTCGTTCGCTATCCAGCAGGGGCGAGCTCGCGGGAAATTTTCATCCCGCCATTCTGGCGGTGCACAGTTTGTGTTGTCTGATGGATCTGTCCGTTTTCTTTCTGAAAACCTGAGCACACAAACTTATAGCCGGTTGGGCAGTAAATCCGACGGCAATGTGATTGGTGAATTTTAGAGCATATTCAAAAATTAACTGCAGCGTACGGCAGGAGCAAATACAGTGTTTTACTGTCATTTAATGTCCATGCGACTGCAGAAACCATTTGAAAATGGTCTAAGCCTTTACTGAAGTAATCCATCAATGCCAATCGTTCAGCCGACTTCCCTTAAGGGAGTCGGCTGTTTTTAAGAGCCATTCTGTGAACTTCCCCAATAGCACTGTTTTTGCAGGATAACTGTGATGCCTACACCTCCGATATTCAATTGCTTCCTGACGCTCGCGTTTTTTTTGATGCTCCCAGGTTGCTCTGGCGGCACCAGTGGGCCAACGCGGCTTCCAGTATCCGGGACTGTGACTGTCGATGAAGAGCCACTGGAACTTGCGCGTATTGAATTTCACCCCAGCTCGGGAGACCTAGCAAATTCTCCGACTGCATTTGGCTATGTCAAAGATGGCAAATATGAAATCACAGAATATGCCGGTGCAGTCATAGGCCCGCATGAAGTTATTATCCGACCGATCGAAGTCGAAGAACTGGATGAAGAAGCTGAAGAAAAAGTTCTTGGTGAGTTTGTCACAGTCGCCAAAGTTGAAGAAAGCGGGGAAAACAAATTCGATTTTGCATTCGAACAAGGGGAAATGCGCCCTGATCGCAATGTTGAACAGGAATAACTGTACGGAATTTTGATCTTTCTCTCTGTAACAGAGGCTTTCTGCTGCTCGAAATGAAGAAGGAAGTCGCTCCCAGACGATATAACCGATATAAATTAACCTTATCTCGGCTATCGCCCCATGCCTAAATCTGGCAAATTACCTATAATGCTGTTTGTTCTCACCTTGCTTGCTATGTCAGGGTGTGCAGGCTTGCGCAATCCTGCAAATTTGTATTACATGTCCTGGGAATACAACACCTACCTTCGCCCCAGTCTGGTTTATGAACGAATCAGTCACGATAGTTCCAGCCATGAGTCCGTGAATTATTTTCGCTGGCAGCACGGTCCGATTCCTTACCAGCCAGGTCCTTCTCAATATACTCGAATCCCTGATTCTGCCATTAGGGAACCTCAGCTGGCTCCCACTCGTTCAATTGAGCCTCCAGTCCAAAAGCAAATTTCACCTTCTGGCCCGCAATTTCAGCCAGACCCTAAACCTCCGCAGGCTCCTCCAGTTGAGATCGTTGTTCCTCCGGAACTGGCTCCTTATCCCGAACGAAATCTTCAAATACCCCTGCCGCCTGCTCCTAATGACGACCAATCGCGTCAGCCACAAATGCAGGATGGGCCAACGGCTTATCGGTCAGAGTCCAATCGCGTTCAACCTGCGGGATATCGCAACAGTTCAGGGCTATCGATGACCAATGCCATTTTCGCCAGACCGTGAATCACGCATGGGCATCCCTATCGAACTTCACAGGCAACTGCCTGTTTTGTACAGGGCTCGTCGTTGACCCAAATGTCTTGAGGCGTTACCCTGTGTGCTTAATGCTGTTTGCAGATTTCTGTAGCCTCTTTTTGATTGTTTGAACATTAAATACCAGTCAATCAAAGCTACACATTCATGGAAACGGCTATAATCATTATCGAACTGCTGTTCGAAGAGCCCTTCTTAGCCTTCGTAAAACCAGATTGTCTTCGTGGCGTCGCACAATCGGTTCAGCACATTCAGGAGTAGAAGTTTAGATGGCTGATATTAACGTTAAAGACATTCTCGATGCTGGAGTTCACTTCGGTCACCCGGCTGCCCGCTGGAATCCCAAGATGCGACCTTATATATATGGTCGCCGTAACCGTATTCATATTATCGACTTAAAAGAAACTGTCCGCGGCCTCATTCGAGCCCAGCGGTATCTGGAAAAAGTTTCATCACAAGGAAGCCTTGTTCTCTTTGTCGGGACAAAGCGACAAGCTGCAGCCACAGTCAAAGAATGTGCAACTGCCTGTGGTATGCCCTATGTGAGCGAACGTTGGCTGGGCGGAATGCTGACCAACTACCGCACCATTCGTAACCGAATCAAAAGACTTGAAGAACTCGAAGCGATTCAGGAATCCGGCGATATGGCCAGCTTCTCAAAGAAAGCTCAGTCCAAATTGCTGCGTGAGTACAAAAAAATTAACCGTAACCTGGGTGGTATTCGCGATTTGAATCGCCTGCCGGAAGCGCTGGTAGTGATTGATCCGACCAAAGAACACAACGCTGTTCACGAAGCTCGCCTGTTGGGCATCAAAATCGTGGCTCTGATCGATACCGATTCCGATCCTGACATGGTTGATCTGCCAGTTCCAGGCAACGACGACAGCATGCGATCGATCCGACTGATCACCACTCATCTTTCAAACGCAATCATCAGCGGCAAAAGCAAGTTGCCACAGGATAAAGAACGATCCAACCCCGCTGAAGAATCAATGAAGCCTGTTCCGACGATTTCCAAGTAACAATATAAGGGCTTATTCAAAATAGCCTGCCCGGAAATCATAAAATGTTCATAACCGCCTGCTACGATTCCACGAATCGTACAGCGGTTGGAACAAAATCAGTGCAATTTGAAACTCATGCTCTGGTGATCAGGGCATACACCATGCTCACGATCAATACTCAGTTTACTATCGCGCTGATTCACAGATTTCAGAAAGAGTGCCCAACTGAGTTTTTCGTGAAACTGCGACAGCAGACGATTGAGAACAACTCTCATCACAATGTCGCATTACTACAAAAATGAACTACGACCACAACACAGGAGAATAGTCCGATGGCCGAGATTACGGCTGCTGCAGTTCGCGCTCTCCGCGAACGTACCGATCTGCCCATGATGCGTTGCAAGAAAGCCCTTGTCGAAGCTGGTGGCGATGAAGAAAAAGCGATTGCGATTCTGGCATCGGAAACCCAGAGTATCAAAGATAAGCGAGCCGACAATGCGACTCATGAAGGTCGTATTTTTGTCGCCATGAAAGACGATGGCAGTCAGGCTGCGATTGTCGATTTCCAGTGCGAAACCGCTCCAGTCGCCTCCAATGAAGGCTTCATTTCTCTTGGCGAAGCGATGGCAAAGCAATTGCTGGAAGGCCCTGGAGCTGAAACTCCTGAAGAACTGATGTCTCAAAAGGCACCCGGTCAGGATCGCACTTTACAGGAAATGCTCGATGAACTGGTCAATAAGATTGCTGAAAAGTTCAGCGTTGAATTCGTAAAACGCGTTGATGGTCCCGTCGGCTTTTACATCCACCACGATGGCAAATCGGGTGCCTTGTTCCAGGCAGAAGGCGAGCCTTCGACCGATCCTGTTCTGCGGGATGTCGCAATGCACGTCACTGCAATTCGTCCGACATTCGCCAGTGCAGCCGATCTCGATCCTGCTCTTGTGAAAGCAGAGAAAGATCGATTGTCTGAAGAAGCCCGCAGCACTGGCAAGCCGGAAAACATCATCGAGAAGATGGTAGAAGGACGCATGAAGAACTTCTATTCTGAACAGGGAGTCCTCGAAGCTCAGGCATTCGCAAAAGACGAAACAAAGACCGTTGGTAAAATTCTCGAAGAAAAGAAACTCAAACCAAAAGCGTTTTATCTACGCGTGATTGGTTAATTTCTCATTATTCATTAAATTACGGACCGATCAGAGTATTCTGACGGTCCGTTTTTGTTTGATATTCGCCATTACTCCCAACGATCTTTGAGGTCCGATCATGTCCGAATCGACGGCTCCCCTGGCATATAAGCGTGTACTCCTGAAGTTGACTGGCGAAAGTTTTTGCCGGGATCGCAGTGGAGGCATCAGTATGACGGAAATCAATCGCCTCTCGGAGGAGATCCGCAACATTGTGGAATCGGGCGTTGAACTGGCGATTGTTTGTGGGGGTGGGAATATCCTGAGAGGTAAACAATTCTCGGAAAACAGCGAGTCGATCAAACCGGCGACCGCTCATTATATGGGAATGCTCGCGACCGTCATCAATGGACTGGCCT
>TARA_R100000789_G_scaffold34177_1_pt1 | contig 18222 bp, 18 predicted proteins | sample TARA_R100000789 | Tara Oceans TARA_R100000789 (sample SAMEA2623403) | marine metagenome | biome: marine biome (ENVO:00000447); feature: mesopelagic zone (ENVO:00000213); material: "saline water (ENVO:00002010), including plankton (ENVO:xxxxxxxx)" | depth 450 m
GCGTCGAAAAGCGCGCGCGCGGCGTGAGACGATCAAGGAGGGATCATGGATCTTGGGATGACGGAGCGGGTGAAACCGCTGGTGGGGCAAGTGCGCCGAATGATCGACGAAGACATCGCGCCATTGGACGCAGAGTTCCAGGCACTGGTGGGGACACATCCCTCGGGGGATCGGTTCAAACATGTGCCGCGCCAGTTGGAAATCCTGAACGGGCTCAAGGCGTTGGCGAAAGAGCGCGGGTTGTGGAATTTCTGGCTGACCGGGTCGGATCGCGGCTATGGGCTGACCACCGTGGAATATGCCTATATGGCTGAGGAGATGGGCAAAGTCAGCATCGCTGCAGAGGTGTTCAACTGCAATGCACCGGATACGGGCAACATGGAAGTGCTGGAACGCTACGGCGACGACTGGATGAAAGAGCGCTGGCTGACTCGCCTGCTGGAGGGCGAGATCCGGTCGGCCTATGTAATGACAGAGCCGGACGTGGCCTCATCCGATGCGGCGCAACTGGCGTTTGAGGCGAAAAGGGACGGCAATGACTATGTCCTGAACGGTGAGAAATGGTGGATCAGCGGCGCGGGCGATCCGCGCTGTGGTCTGTATATCGTGATGGCCTGCACCGATCCGGGGGCGGCGAAACACGCCCGCCACACGATGTTTGTGATGGATGTGGATACGCCGGGGATCGAGATCCTGCGCCCCATGCAGGTCTTCGGGCAGGATGACGCGCCGCATGGCCATATGCATCTGCGGTTTACCGATGTGCGCATCCCCGCGACTCATGTCGTGCTGGGAGAGGCGCGTGGGTTCGAGGTCGCGCAAGGTCGGCTGGGGCCCGGCCGCATTCACCATTGCATGCGCGCCATCGGGCAGGCGGAAAAGGCGTTGGAAATGATGTGCAAGCGCGGGTTGTCGCGTGAGGCCTTTGGCAAGCGGATCGCGGATCTAGGCGCCAATTATGACATCATCGCCAACGCACGGATGGAGATTGAGATGGCGCGCCTGCTGTGCCTCAAGGCGGCCTGGATGATGGACACGGCAGGCGTGCGGGCCGCGCAACCGTGGATTTCCAAGATCAAGGTGGTGGCCCCGTTGATGGCGGGCAAGGTTGTGGATGAGGCGATGCAGCTGCATGGCGCGGGCGGCATCAGTCAGGACTATGATCTGGCATCCATGTGGACGCACATCCGCACGCTGCGGTTTGCCGATGGTCCGGATGCGGTGCATCGCCGTCAAGTGGCGCGCGCCGAGTTGCGCAAATACGCCAACGAAAGGATCTGACATCTGCCGCCGCAAGATGAGTATTTTTTGCCAAGAAGAAGCGTGGGGGCGGTATGAAGACGGATGAGCTGGCGCGTGTGGCGGCATGGATGACGGCCCATGTGCCGGGGTTTCAAGGGCCTGTCAGGGCAGAGAAATTCGTGGTTGGCCAGTCCAATCCGACCTTCCGGCTCGAGAGTCCCTCGGGGGCCTATGTGTTGCGCCGCAAGCCCGCCGGGGACTTGTTGAAATCCGCCCATGCGGTGGACCGGGAGTTTCGTGTGCAACGGGCGCTGGCCGCGACATCCGTGCCGGTCCCTCAGGTGTTCGCACTGTGTGAGGACAAGACCGTGCTGGGGTCGATGTTCTATGTCATGGAACACATCGACGGCCGTAACCTAATTGATCCTTCGCTGCCGGAAGAGACGGCAAAGGGTCGCGCGGCGATCGTGGACGAAATGAGCCGGGTTCTGGCTGCGATCCATGACGTTGATCTGGCTGCAGCCGGGTTGGAGGATTTCGGCGCGCCGGGGAATTATCACGCGCGCCAGTTGGGGCGCTGGACCAAACAGTATCGCGCGTCGGAGTCAGAAGAGTTGCGCGACATGGAAACGCTGATGTCATGGATGGGCGAGGCGATGCCCGAAGAAGACGGGCAGCGGACGTTGGTGCATGGCGACTACCGGATCGACAATTTGCTTTTCGCTGCTGACGGGTCCGCCTGTGTCGCAGTGCTGGATTGGGAGTTGTCGACGCTGGGGCATCCCTATGCCGACCTTGCGGGTGTGTTGATGCAGTGGCAACTGCCGCCGGGGGCCGAAGGGCGCGGTTTGGTGGGGGTGGACCGTGCGGCGCTGGGTTTGCCGTCGGATGCGGATTTTGTGGCGGCCTATTGTGCGCAGCGCGGCATCGACGGCATCGACAGTCTTGGATTCTATGTCTCCTTTGCGTTCTTTCGCATGGCGGCGATCCTGCAGGGGGTCAAGAAACGCGCCCTTGACGGCAATGCGGCGAACCCCGAAAAGGCACTAAAACTAGGTGCTTATGTGCCGCTGTTTGCGAAACTTGGGTTGGAGGCCCGGCAGCGTTATGGATGAGGCTTTACGCGAAGATCCCTATGCCTTTGCCGCCCACATCGGGTTGGTGATGACCGATTGGCGCGAGGGATATGCCGCGTTTGACGTGCCGTTGGAGCCGTTCTTGATGAACCGGCACGGCAATCCGCATGGGGGGGTGCATGCGTCCTTGCTGGACACTGTCATGGGCTATGCCGGGTGCTGGACAGGCGATGCGGCGCGGCGACAGATGTGTCTGACGTTGAACTTGAACGTGCAGTATCTGTCGCGCCCCCGGGGCGTGATGCTGAAGGGCGAGGGGTGGAAGACAGGCGGCGGCAAGAGCACATTTTTTGCCGAAGGTCAGATTGCCGATGAAACGGGTGAGGTGATCGCCAAGGGAACGGGCGTTTTCAAGTATCGGTCGTGATCTCGGGAGAGCCATGGTTCATGCCCAGAAATGAAAGCGTTATTTGGGAACAAAACGCCTGCATGACCGGTGCACACTCCGTACACATTGATGTGCGGACTCGGCAGGTCAATGGTGCGCCCACCGGGGACCGTTACATATGAATTTGCACCAGACCGGGAAGGTCCACAAAATCCGAAAACCGGGCGGTGTGAGGCAGCTCCTCGACCGGGGTCGTGCGGTAGCCTTCGGTGTAGAGCAGGAACGGAACCTTGCCGCGCTGCGCGGTTTCCGCGTCGGTTTCGCTGTCGCCGACGTAGAGAACCTGCGTTGCGCCGTCGAGCGCGGCAAACAGCATCTCTGGGTCTGGTTTGCGGGTGGGCAGGCTGTCGCCGCCGATTACAATATCAAAAAACTTGTCCAACCCGGTATCACGCAGACACGCGCGGCTGGCCTCTATCGGTTTGTTGGTACACAGAGTCAGACGGAACCCCTGCGCCTTTAGGTCCGTCAGCGCGTCACGCGCGCCGGGATAGACCGAGGCCGGATCGGACGGTGTGCCGACATAGTGGAACATGGTGCGGCGGGACAGTTCGGCGTGATGTGCCTGTGGCGCACCGATGTGGTCCAGCACCTGTTGCAGCAGGATCGGCAGGCCGCGTCCGACAAACCCCTGAGTGTCCTCGCGGCTGACTGTTGGCAGATCCATTTCCGCAAGCGCCTGTGAGACGCCGTGATGAATATGGCCCACGCTATCGATCAGGGTGCCGTCGAGGTCAAAGGCAATGGTGAGGCTCATGCGGTCAGCGTGGTCGCGGCCATGCGGATGGCGCGGATGTTGTCGCCGTAAGGCGTGGGGTTGTCGACCGAGCCGCCCTTGAACACGGCAGATCCCGCCACCAGCACGTCCGCACCAGCGTTGACCACCAGCGGCGCGGTTTCAGGCGTCACGCCGCCGTCGATCTCGATATGCACCGGGCGGTCGCCGATCATGGCGCGCAGGGTGCGCACCTTATCGGTCATGTCGATGAATTTCTGCCCGCCAAAGCCGGGGTTCACGGTCATGACGCAGACAAGATCGGCCAGATCCAGCAGGTGTTCAACCGCCTGTGCTGGTGTGCCGGGGTTCAGCGCCACGCCTGCCTTCATCCCGGCGGCGCGGATCGCTTGCAGGGTGCGATGGGTGTGGGGGCCGGCCTCGACATGCGCGGTGAGGATGTCAGTGCCCGCCTCGGCATAGGCGTCGATGTAGGGATCAACGGGTGCGATCATCAGATGCACGTCCATGACCGTCTTGACGTGTTTGCGGAACGCTTTGACGGCAGGTGGGCCGAAGGTGAGGTTTGGCACGAAGTGCCCGTCCATCACATCGACATGGATCCAGTCGGCGCCTTGCGCCTCGATCGCTTGGATCTCGCGCCCGAAGTCGGCGAAATCGGCAGAGAGGATGGACGGGGCGATTTTCACGTTGCGGTCAAAGGGCATGGTGCATCCTGAAGTCTGGGCGGTCACGCGCCCCGGACCTGATCCGGGGCCTCTGGCTTGTGGCTGCTGGAAAGTCTCGGGTCAAGCCCGGGACAGCGCGCACGTCAGTACCCGGCGTTGCGGTCCACGACATGCTGCAGTGGCGTGCCGTCCTCTGCACGGCGGATATTGTCGGCAATGACACGCGCGGCCGTCTCTGGCCGCGTGGTGGAGGCGATGTGCGGAGTCACCGTGACTTTTGGGTGGGTCCAATAGGTGTGATCATCGGGCAGCGGTTCGGTGCGGAACACATCCAGCGTGGCATGGCTGATCTGGCCGCTGTCCAGCGCGGCCAACAGCGCGTCATCGTCAATCAGCGGGCCGCGTCCGGGGTTCAGGATCATCGCGCCGGGGGCCATCACGGCCAGAGTGTCGACGTTGATGACGTTGGCTGTGGCGGCGGTGTCGGGCAGCAGCAGAATGACGATCTGCGCATCGCGCAAAGCGTCGTGCAGGCCGTCATCCCCGGCGTAGGTCGTGATTCCGGGCAGGTTCTTGGCGGACCGGCTCCACCCGCTGACAGGAAATCCCAGAGCGGTCAGCGCGTGGGCGCAGGCCTGTCCCAATGTCCCAAGGCCTAGTATTGTGACTGGGCGATCCGCAGACAGCGGTGGCGGGGTCGTGTCCCACGCCCGATCCGGGTTCACTATATGTGCGTCCATACCCAGGTGATGGCGCAGCGTATGGCCCGTCACCCATTCCACCATGCCCTGCGTCAGACCGTCCTCGTCGACCATGCGGGCCAGCGGTACGGTCAACGTGCTGTTGCCCACCACATCTTCGACCCCGGCCCAGAGATTCAGCACCGCCTTCAGCCGCGTGAAGGGAGTGAAATCCTGCACGTCCGAGTTTGGGGCATAGACGATATAGTCGACCTGTTCGGGGGCAATGTCTGTGCCCAAGGTGTACGGCAGGCCGGTCGCGTCGAGCGCGGCGTTCAGCGGCGTTTCATATTCGTCCCAGCTTTCGGAGCGGGCGGCGAAAAGGATGTTGGGCATGGCTGTGCTCCTTTGCTGTGTCGTCCGACTGCTTAAAGGAGGAGCGGGTGGAAAGGAAAGCCGTCAGGTCTGCCTTGGCCGGTGGATATGCGCGCTTTGCACCATGCCAAAGGCCAGCATCAGCACCAGCATCGCAGAGCCGCCGTAGCTGACCATCGGCAAGGGCACACCGACAACCGGGGCCAGCCCCATGACCATCGACATGTTTACCGCAAAGAACAGGAAAAAGGTCAGCCCGACCCCCAGGATCAACAACGATGAGAAACGGTCGCGGTTCTGGATTGCTGCTACGATACAAAACAGCAGGATCAGCACATAGAGCGCCAGCAGGGAGACACCGCCGATAAAGCCGAACTCCTCCGCCAACGTATTGAAAATAAAGTCTGTGTGTTTCTCTGGCAGAAAGTTCAGACGGCTTTGAGTGCCCTGCATGAAGCCGCGCCCGGTCCAACCGCCGGACCCCATGGCGATTTTGGCCTGCGTGATGTGATAACCCGCGCCCAGTGGGTCGGATGACGGATCAAGGAAGGTGTCGATGCGACGGAACTGGTAGTCTTCCAGCAATTGCCATTCGGTGCCGCGCGATTTGAACACCGCCCAGATGCCGCCGCAGGCCGCGCCCAGCACGGTTGCGAAATAAAGCCAGTGGACCCCGGCGAGGAACATCATCAACCCGCCCGCCGTCATCAGCAGGATCGCTGTACCAAGGTCGGGCTGGGTCAACACCAGTCCGGTGGGAAGCAGGATGATGAGGATGGGGACCAGCACCCACAAAGGACGGGAGGTGCGGCTGAGCGGTAGTCGGTCATAGTAGGCGGCCAACAGCATGACCATCGCAATTTTCATCACCTCGGAGGGTTGCAGTCGCATGAAACCAAGGTCGATCCATCGCTGGGCGCCCATGCCCACGGCGCCGAAGAATTCGACCATGATCAGAAGGCCGAGTGAGCCGACATAGGCGATCAAAGCCATGTTGCGCCAGAAATAGATCGGCACCATGGCAACGACGAACATGAGCGCGAGACCCAAACCGAACCGTTTGATCTGCGGTTCTGCCCACGGGCTGAACGAGCCACCCGCAACTGAGTAGAGCATCAGGAAACCGACACCAGCCACGGCAGCCAGCAGCACCACCAGCGGCCAGTTCAGATGCAGGATCTTGCGCCAGCCGGTCGGAACCGTTTTTACGTTGTATTCAAGATAGGTCACGCGCTGTCGCTCCCGCCTGCGCGGCGTCCATCGCGTTCGCGCGCCAGCCGTTCCTGCAATGCCTTGACGCGACGGCGATCGGCGGTCGGATAGGCCTCTAGCGGCGGGTCTTCGCCATACAGCGCCTGCAACGTAACGTCGCGCGCGATGGGTGCCGCGACGGCGCTGCCGCCGCCGCCATGTTCGACCACCACCGACACGGCGATACGCGGGTTGTCGAAGGGTGCAAAATTGACAAACAGCGCATGGTCACGCCGATCCCACGGCAGATCGTCGTTTGAGGTCACGCCACGCGCGCGTTCAGCGGCAGTGATGTTACGGACCTGGCTGGTGCCGGTCTTGCCCGCCATGCGTAGCCCTTCGGCTACGATGCGCGACCGGTATGCGGTGCCATGGCGGTGGTTCGACACGGCAAACATGGCGCGGCGTACCTGCAGCAGGTGGTTGGGGTTCAGGCCCAGATCGCCGGCAGCGGGCCGGGCCGCTTCGACACCGTCTACGCTCTTGACCAGACGCGGAGTGATTGCCCGCCCGGTGGCGATCCGCGCCGACATCACGGCCAGTTGCAACGGAGAAGCCAGTACAAACCCCTGACCGATGGAGGCGTTCACGGAATCGCCGATCACCCAGTCTGCTCCGCGTTCGCGCAGTTTCCATGCCTTGTCCGGAACCAGCCCGCTGGTCACCGCCGACATGGGAATGTCATGCGACTCTCCCATGCCCAGCTTGCGGGCCATGGCGGCAATGCGTTCGATCCCGACCTTCAGCGCCAGATCGTAGTAATAGACGTCACAGCTTTCGCGCAGGCTTTGTTCTAGGTTCATGTGGCCGTGGCCGACACGTTTCCAGCAGTGGAACTTGCGCCCGCCGACCTCAAGATGGCCGGGGCACCAGACGGTATCGTCCGGCGCCATCAGTCCCGCGTCCATCGCGGCAAGTGCCGTAACCATCTTGAAGGTTGAGCCGGGCGGATAGGCGTCTTGCACCGTCTTGGACGCCAGCGGGCGGTGATCGTTGTCGCGCAATTCGCCGTAGTCCTTGACGGAAATGCCGCGCACGAACTTGTTGGGATCGTAGGAGGGTGACGAGGCGATGGCCAGCAGATCGCCGTGTTCCAGATCCATCACCACGACAGAGGCACTGTCGGGGCCCAGCCGCGCCTGCACATAGTCCTGCAATGCAGTATCGACCGTCAGTTGCAGATCGGCCCCTGCCACACCCTCGCGGCGGTCGAGTTCGCGCATAACGCGGCCCACGGCGTTGACCTCGACCCGCTTGGCCCCGGCGCTGCCGCGCAGCTCTTGCTCATAATTCGCCTCGACTCCGACCTTGCCGATCTGAAAGCGCGGGATGCGCAGCACCGGCGGCGGATCCTCATAGCGGCTCAGGTCGCGCTCCGAGACCGGACCGACATAGCCCGCCACATGGGCATAGAGATCACGTCCGGGGTAAAAACGGCTAAGACCAACCTCTGTCGTCACACCCGGCAGGGCCGGGGCGTTGACGGCGACGCGGCTGATGTCCTCCCATGTTACGCGGTCGGCTACGGTGACTGGAAAGAACGGTGGCGTGCGTTCCATTTCTGCCAACGCGCGGTTGAGATCACCCTCATCCAGTTCCACCAGTTGGCCCAACCGCTGGATGACCGTGCCCACATCGCCTGCGTCCTCACGCGTCAGGGTGATGCGGTAGGTCTGTTCGTTTTCGGCGATCACCCGACCTTCGCGGTCAAAGATGCGGCCCCGCGCGGGTGGGATCAGCCGGATATTGATGCGGTTTTCTTCGGCCAGCAGGCGAAATTCATCCGCCTGATCGACCTGCATGTGGCGCATCCGCAGCGCCAGAACCCCGGCAAAGACCAGTTGGCCGCCGCCAAGGATCAGCCCGCGCCGGGTGATGCGGCGGGCACTTTCCTGGGTTTCGCGTGACGTGCGTCTCATAGCGGGCGTCCTGTGTGGTCATATTCTCCGGGGGTGCTTCGGCGCACACCCAAGGCCAAATAGCTGATCGCGGCGACCAGCGGATAGACCGCGACCGTCATACCATATTGCATCACCCATAGAGAAAGCATTCCTGGCGTCACGATCAAGACCGCCAGAATGACGCGGTATATCACGGTAATAACAAATAGCGCCGTGGCGGCGGTGATCCACTCAGCGACAAAGGTATTCTCGCGGACATGCCGACCGCGTACCTTGAGCCATTCAGCGGCCAGAAGCACAAGAAGCGCCCATAGGCCGGGCGGACGATGAAACAGAAAATCAGCCAGCAGCATGACCACCGCCACTGACAGCATCGGCACATAGCTGGGCCTGCGCAGCGCCCATGCAAAGGTGAGCACCGTCAGAATATCCGGTCCGGCGATGCGCGACGGCATGATCTGCAACGGCAACAGGTGAAAGAAAAAGACTACAAATGCGAGGCCGAAATAGGTCGCCCGCATGCTCCAGAGTCGCGCGGGGCTGTTTTCAGCCATCTCCGCCGTCCCCCGAAACCACGTCAGGTGCTGCTGTGGGCGGGACGCCGGCATCCGGCAATTCCTCGGGCAGGATCAGTGACGAGGGCGAATCGACTCGTCGCGTGCCGTGATCCCGCAAGACGCGCAGAAACTCCAGCCGTTCGTAGTCTGCGGCCAAACGCACGCGCAAACGCCCTCCGGGATCTTCGGCCACTTGCCCGATCAGCAGGCCGGGTGGAAACACCTCACCGTCGCCTGTGGTCACGATGCGGTCGCCGGGGCGGACAAGGTCAGGGTTTTCCAGAAAGTCGATGGGGGGGGCGGATGTGTTGTCTCCGGCGATCAGCGCGCGCTGGCCCGAGGGCTGGATTTCTGCCGGAATGCGGCTGGTGGCATCGGTCAGCAGGATCACGCGGCTGGTATTGGCCCCTACGCCGGACACGCGCCCGACAAGGCCGATGCCGTCCATCGTGGCCCAGCCGTCGACGATTCCATCGCGGGAGCCCACGTTGATCAACACCGATTGCCGAAAGGGCGACCCGCTGTCCGCCAGTACCACAGCGGTAATGAAGGTCAGGCGCGGGTCGAGCCGGACGTTGTTCAGGTCGCGCAGGCGGGCGTTTTCTTGCTCCAGCTGCAAGGCCGCTTCTTTCCAGGCGGTCATCTTGCGCAGCTCGCGGCGCAGTTCCTCATTCTGTTCGTAGAGGCGCTGATAGCTCTGGAAATCACGCACAAGCCGGACAGAGGCGGTGACCGGCGCCATAGCCCAGTCCATGCGCGGCACCACCGCATCCACGACCTGCGCGCGAAACCGTTCGACGCGCGGGCTGTCGATCCGCCAGAGCAGAAAGATGCCCGCCAGAGACAGCGCTAGAACGACCAGCAGCAACCGCTTGAGCGGGCCGGTGAAATCGTCTTGTGCGTTGCGGTCGCTGGCCAAGGGTCTCTCGCATCGGGTTGGCGGATGTTACAGAATGCCTTGGATCAAATACAGCGGGAGTTGGGGGGAACGATCTCTCGCCGAGAAATCGCCTTGACCCGCGGCATTCTTAGCTATCGTAGTCGATCGCGTGGCGGAGTTGCTTTTCGTATTCCAGAGCCTTGCCCGTGCCCAGAGCCACACAATTGAGCGACTCGTCCGCGATGGAAACCGCCAGTCCGGTCTGTTCGCGCAGCGCCAGATCCAGATCGCCCAACAGCGCGCCGCCGCCGGTCAGCATCACGCCCCGGTCAACAATGTCGGCAGCCAGATCCGGCGGGGTCGCCTCCAGCGCGGTCATCACCGCCTCGCAGATCGCCTGCACCGGTTCGGACAGCGCCTCGGCCACTTGGGCTTGGCTGATCTCTGTTTCCTTGGGCACACCGTTCAACAGGTCGCGTCCGCGGATCTGCATCGAAGAACCGCGCCCGTCGTCCGGCATCCGTGCCGTGCCGATCGACGTCTTGATCCGTTCGGCGGTGGATTCGCCCACCAGCAGGTTTTGCTGACGACGCAGGTAGTTGATGATTGCCTCATCCATGCGGTCACCGCCGACACGCACAGACCGCGCGTAAACGATGTCACCCAGTGACAGCACGGCGACCTCGGTCGTACCACCACCGATGTCGACGACCATGTTGCCGGTCGGGTCGGTGATCGGCATCCCCGCACCAATGGCCGCCGCGATGGGTTCGGCGATCAGACCGGCCTTCCGCGCACCCGCTGACAGAACCGACTGTCGGATTGCGCGTTTTTCGACCGGAGTCGCACCATGCGGAACGCAGACGATGATTTTCGGTTTGGAAAAGGTCGAGCGGCGGTGAACCTTGCGGATGAATTCCTTGATCATCGCCTCGGCGGTGTCGAAATCCGCGATCACGCCTTCGCGCATCGGGCGGATCGCCTCAATGCTGCCGGGCGTCCTGCCAAGCATCAGCTTTGCATCCTCACCGACGGCCAACACCTTCTTGACCCCGTCCTTGATATGGTAGGCGACGACGGACGGCTCAGACAAAACAATTCCCTTGCCCTTGACGTAGACCAGTGTGTTCGCGGTCCCAAGGTCGATGGCCATGTCCGACGAGAACAGGCCAAGGAGTTTATCCATGCCAAACATTTTATTATTGCCCCATTGCCTCATTGGCCCGCGACTCTTCCAGTCCGGGCCAACGCTCTTATAGGCCCGCGCCGGTTGATGCGGAAGGGGGGCGAGCGGCCTAATCAGCGGGGAATCGCCGCATGCCGCCGCAATATCGAGACAAGATCAAGTGTGACCGCGACTTGTACGGGCCCGTGCTCGCGTCAGCACCGCCTACTCTGTCCAAGTCGGTGCGAACTTGGCGTGAAGCGCCCGCGCCATTTCGTTGTCAGATGTCACTGACTGAGGGCGAATACCGCTGAGGTCGATGGTCTGACAGAAGCGTTCGATGTGGAGGTCCGGCGCGCGGGCCGTGATCATCAGTCACCTCCTCGAGCCGTGTCTCGAAGACGCCCAAACGATGCGGCCGGGCTCCGTTGTGGGCGGTTTCGACGGGGCCGCGGACCTCAGGCCATCGCACACCCTGATAGGTTGCGTGTTTCAGCGAGTTGGACCTGGTGGCATTGAACCCACCAAGCTCAGAGGCTGTACGCGACCCCTGGGCGGCATAGTCGGCGCAAAAGGCGCCCACACCGGTAGTCCGGGTCAGTTCGAGAACGACAACGACCCCTGTAAACGACACGAAACACTGCTGTTCACCCTATGCTTGCAACTGCGACGCTCACTGGCGGCATGAGTTCGTCGGCGGCGGGACAAATTCGGCAAACTGGCGGCGGGGCGCGCCGTTCAAAAATGTTTGACAGGTCACATATCGCAAGCGGAAGATGAGGTCAGGTCATTCTACCAAAAGCTAAAGGAACACCAATGAAACGATTTTTGACATTGATTCTTGCCAGTCTGATTGCCAGTCAGGCCGCCGCCGATTCCTGCTGGGACCACAACGGATCGGTGATGCGTTTACAGGCGCAAGGCAACAGCCGTTGGATCAGCTATGAGACGACGCCGCACAACTGGCAATGGCCGGCGGGCGTGCGTCCCGGCACCTTGTTGTTCAACGGGGTCAAGAATGGCAACTGGTATTCGGGTACGGCGCGCGTATTCTCCAGCGCTTGTCCCGGTAGCCCCAGCGAGTACCATGTAGAGGGGCCGGTCGCGACAAACCAGTTGCGCGTGCAGGTCAGCGGTGATCGACAGGTTTTTCACAACTGTCAGCCCACGGGTCAGTGGACGACCGATACGCTGGTCTTCACCTATCTCTACGACTGCTGAACGCGTTTGGCGGCCTGTGCCGCATTGGGCCCGGTCGGCTGTCATAGGTCGGCACGCCCCGGCCGCCGTGTGATTTTTCGTACGCCGCCCCGCGCCTTGCACGGGGCGGCGTCGTTTTCCCTACCTGAGATGTCGGGCGCGCGCGGCGCGGGTCTGCGCGGCGCGCTATGCACTCTTTCAAAGAACGGGAGAGTCGTGTGATGAAAACCCATGTCAAAGCTTTGGTCGTCGGCGGCGGTGCCGTCGGCACCTCGATTGCCTATCATCTGGCCAAGGCGGGCTGGGATGATGTGATGCTGCTGGAACGCGATGAACTGACGTCGGGCAGCACATGGCACGCGGCCGGCCTGTTGCCCTACTTCAACATGTCTTTCGCCACGACCCACATCCACGACTACTCAATCCGGTTCTACAAAACGCTGGAAGAAGAGACAGGGCTGAACGCTGGGTTTTCCGTGGTTGGCAACCTGCGCATGGCCCAGACGCAAGAGCGCATGGACGAATACATGCTCTATGCCTCGACCGCCGAGACCTGCGGTGTGCCCTATGAATGGATGACGCCCGCCCAGATCAAGGACCGCTGGCCGCTGATCCGCACCGAAGATCTGAAAGGTGCGCTGTATCATCCGACGGACGGGTACATTAACCCAGCCGATGTCACGATGGCCATGGCCAAGGGCGCGCGCCAAAGGGGTGTCTTGATCGAACGCAAGTGGCAGGCGGATGGCTATCACTGGACCGGAGAGCATTGGGAGGTCACGGTCACCAAGATGGTCGAAAGGGGCGGAAACCTGGTCCCAAGCGACGAACAGATGGTCATCACCGCCGAACATGTGGTCACCGCCACGGGCAACCACGCGCAACGCACCGCGCAACTTCTGGGGATCAAGATCCCGGCCATCCCGGTCGAACATCAGTTCATCGTGATGGAGCAGGATCCGGCCCTCGTCGAATTCCGTAAGACAAACGCCGAGCATCCTGTGATCCGCGACGCCGATGCACAAAGCTATGTGCGTGAGGAGCGGGGCGGCTGGATCCTGGGCGTCTATGAAAAACACGCGCCCGCGCGGTTTGCCTATGGCGTGCCGGACAGTTTCCGCGCCGATCTGTTCCAGTTGGATCTGGAACGGATCGAGGCGCAATACATGGCGATGATCCACCGGATCCCGTCCTGCGAAAACTGTGGCCTCAAGGACGATTTCAACGGTCCAATTTGCTATACGCCCGACGGCAACCCGCTGCTTGGCCCCGCGCCCGGACTGCGCAACATGTGGCTGGCCGAGGGCTTTTCCTTCGGGATCACCGCAGCGGGCGGCACCGGTCACTACCTTGCGCAGCTGTTGGTAGAGGGCGAGGCAGAGATCGACATGGCTTCACTTGACCCGAAACGGTTCGGCGGCTGGATGACCACCGAATACGCCGTGGCCAAGAACGAAGAAGCCTATGAACACGTCTACATTCTGCACCACCCGGATGAGGAACGTCCCGCCGCCCGTCCGCTGCGCACCGCGCCTGCCTATGATCGGCAAAAAGCGTTGGGCGCGCAATTCGGCTGTGTGAATGGCTGGGAGCGGCCCAACTACTACGGGCCGCTGGATGCGCCGGGCTCGTTTGACCATGACGCGCGGTCGTTCCGCCGTGGTGGCTGGTGGCACCATGCGGTGGAAGAGGCCAAGGCCGTGCGGGAGAGCGTGGGCCTGATTGACGCTACCGCCTTCACCAAACACATCGTCGAAGGACCGGGGGCAACGCAGTTCCTCGACTGGTTCACCTGCAACAAACTGCCCAAGGTCGGCCGCATCAACCTGACCTATGCGCTGACCAGTCACGGGACGACGCGCACGGAATACACCATCGTACGGCTGGATGAGGACCGCTACTACCTTGTCTCTGCAGGCGCATGGACAGCCTATGACAGCGATTTCCTGCAAAAGGCGATAGAGGACAAGAGGGCAGAGTTTGGCTGGATCTCCTGCCATGACGTGACGACCCAATGGGGGGTCTTTGCCATCGCCGGGCCGAAATCGCGCGATGTTCTCAAAGAGATCGTCAAGGACGCTGACCCGGACACCGTGCTTAGTAACAAGCGGTTCCCGTGGCTGACGATGCGCAACATCGAACTCGGCATGGTGCCGGTCATGGCGATCCGCGTGGCCTATACTGGTGAGCTTGGCTGGGAACTGCATCACCCCATCGAGATGCAGAACAACCTGTGGGACCAGTTGGTGAGTGCGGGCGAAAAGCACGGGATGAAGCTGGTCGGCGCGCGGGCGCAAAACTGGTTGCGGCAGGAGAAATCTTACCGTGCTTTCGGCAACGAACTCGGTCGCGACGCCACCCCGCTGGAGGCCGATCTGCCACGCTTTGTCGACCTGTCGAAGGAGTTTCACGGCAAAGCAAAGCTGGAAGAGACCGACATCCGCTCCAAATGCGTGACCCTGCTGATCGATGGGCCGTCGGATGCGGACCCTTGGGGGCGAGAGGCGCTGTATGCCGCGGACGGCACTCGCGTCGGACGCCTGACCTCAGGCGGATATTCGGTTCACTTTGGCAAGTCCGTTGGCATGGGCTACGTCAAACCCGAACACGCGATCGAAGGTACGGCGCTGAAGGTCAAGATGCTGGATCAACTTTGGGACGCCACCGTGACCCACGACAGTCCCTATGATCCCAAAAACGAGGCCATTCGAAAAGACGGCTGAAGCGGCCGCGCCTCCTCCGGGTTTCTTCTGTCCAAAAATATCCCGGGGGAGACGACCGAAGGGAGACGGGGGCAGCGCCCCCACACCTTGCCACAGGCGCAAGGCCGGATATGTTGACAAGAGACGGGGCGCACATCGCGCCCTTTTTCATGGAAAGGAGCGGACATGGGACTGAACGTCTATCTTTCAGGAGAAATCCACACTGACTGGCGCGAACAGATCATCGAAGGCGCGCAGGGTTTGGACATAACATTCAACGCGCCGGTAACAGACCACGGTGCCAGCGACGACTGCGGCGTAGAGATCCTCGGGCAGGAATCCAACAAGTTCTGGCACGACCACAAAGGCGCGCAGGTCAACGCAATTCGCACCCGCAAGGGAATTGCCGATGCCGATGTCGTTGTCGTCCGCTTTGGCGACAAATACAAACAATGGAACGCTGCCTTTGACGCAGGCTACGCCAGTGCTCTGTCGAAATCGCTGATTATCCTGCAACCGCCTGAACACGATCACGCCCTGAAAGAGGTGGATGCCGCCGCTCTTGCTGTCGCCCGTACGCCGGAACAGGTAGTGCAGGTGTTGCGCTATGTTCTGACCGGGACGTTGCCCGGCTGATGAGCAAGCCGGACGAAACGGGTACCTTCGTGACGCCGAACGGATTGACGTTCTGGAAGGATTTCCGGGGCCGGCGCGAAATGCCGTCGAGCCGGTCAGAAGACGCCGCCAACTGAATTCGTTTTCTGCCAGAGCAGTTTCGGTAAAAACAGGTTGTTCTGATGGCCTGCGTCGGGGGGACATGGTTGTTTTCTTGCCCCGCAGCATCGTCATTGATGGACACTTCCGAATATGAGGATCTTCGGGCGCGAAACGCACACCTCGACATGGCCATCGCGGGGATCGAACGATCCTTTTCTTGGATCGAGCGGCTTCGCAGAACTAGAGGTGTGCAAGAGCATCAAGTCAAAGGCAACGCAGGTTTCAATGATCGCGCCCAGCAAAGCCGGGTAACGGACCTGTTCTGCGATCTGATGGCATGGAGCGCCTTGAATGGTTCGGCTGCCTTGGCGCGTGGTGGCTACACCCATTCTGATCTTGACGCTCCAGCCGGGCTTTGTGGGGTTCGATAGACCCCTTCAGGCCCGGCTGGATGCCGGGGAGATCATCGGCGTTCCATCAGCCTTCGCGCGAGGGAATGTTCAGCCCTCGTTGCACAGCTGGACGCGCTAGGAAGCGGTCCAGATACGCGACAGCGTTTGGGTGATCGAACCAGCCAATGGCCTCTTGAGTGCCGTAAAAGTCCAACGCCTTCAGCCAGGGCGCGATGGCGATGTCGGCGATGGAATACTCTCCGGCGATCCAGTCCTGACCTTCCAGCTGTTTTTCCACGACGTTCAACAGCCGCTTGCCCTCGACGACGAACCGCTCCCGCGGGCGGGGATCTTCGATCTCGGCCCCGGCGAACTTCGAAAAGTATCCAAGCTGCCCTAACATGGGGCCAAGCCCGCCCATCTGGAACATCAGCCATTGGGTGATCGTGTGGCGGTCGCTTGCCGTGTTGCCAGTCAGCTTGCCGGACTTTTCTGCCAGATACAGCAGGATCGCGCCGCTTTCGAACAAGGCCAGCGGGGCACCATCGGGTCCGTTTGGATCAATGATCGCAGGGATCTTGTTGTTGGGGTTCAAGCTGAGGAACTCTGCGCTTTTTACATCCGCAGCGCTGAGCGTGACGCGATGAGCCTCATACGGCAGGCCTATTTCCTCCAGCATGATCGATACTTTCACACCGTTCGGCGTGGGAAACGAGTAAAGCTGGAGTCGGTCAGGGTGTTGGGCGGGCCAGCGTGTGGAGACGGGGTGAGTGGTCAGATCAAACATGGGTCGGGCCTTCCTGTGGTTTGGGGGAAAGCTAGGTATCTTTTTCCCTGTTTCACAGGCCGGCGAATGTGCGATTGCGCAGACCTGATACGCAAGGGGAGCGCATGTCCGGTGGAAAACCGGTTGCGCCGGAACATGGGAAAAACGGAATGATTCAGGAATTCAGGGATTTTATCGCCAAGGGCAATGTCATGGACATGGCCGTCGGTATCATCGTCGGCGCGGCCTTTACCGCGATTGTTGCGTCTCTGGTGGGTGACATCATCAACCCGATTATCGCGCTGTTCACCGGCGGGATCGATTTCTCGGGCTGGTTCTATGCGCTGGACGGAAACGAATACGCGTCGATTGCCGCGGCGGAAGAGGCTGGCGCGCCGATCTTTGCCATCGGTCGGTTTGTCATGGCGATCATCAACTTTCTGATCATCGCCTTTGTGGTCTTCATGCTGGTCAAGATGGTTAACCGCATCAAGGACGCCGCCGCCGAACCGGAAGAAGCGGTTGAAGAAGCCCCCAAGGGCCCGAGCGAAGTTGATCTGCTGGTCGAGATCCGCGATTCACTGAAGGCGCGCGGCTAAGATCCCGCTAGTTGGGGCAGAGGGCTGGGCGTTCCGCGCTCTGGCCACCGCCCCCCAAAAAACTATCGGTTCGCCCCGGCTGCGGTCAATGCGCTGCCGGGGCGGTTTCGTCCGAGTCAGGCCTTGATCAGCGATTGGGAGGACGTGACCTCCAGCCCCTGCGCCTCGCCGACCGCGTCATAGGTCAGCTTGCCAGCATGAACGTTCAACCCATTCAGCAGGTGCGGATCGTCCGCGCAGGCCTGTTTCCACCCCTTGTCGGCTAGCGCCAGCATGAACGGCATGGTCGCATTGCCCAGCGCGATGGTCGAGGTCCGCGCAACGGCACCCGGCATGTTGGCCACGCAATAGTGCATGATCCCATCCACCTCATAGATCGGGTCGGCATGCGTGGTTGCCTTTGAGGTCTCGAAACACCCCCCCTGGTCAATGGCCACATCCACCAGAACCGCCCCCGGTTTCATGGTTGGGAAATCGGCACGTTTGACCAGTTTCGGGGCGGCTGCTCCGGGGATCAGCACCGCGCCGATGATCATATCAGCCAGTGTCAGATGCTCGGCCAGCAGACCGGCGCTGGAATAGCCGGTTCGGAAGGTGCCGCCAAACGCATCGTCAAGATAGCGCAGGCGGGGCAGGGAGCGGTCCAGCACGGTTACATCCGCGCCCATCCCGGCGGCGATGCGCGCCGCATGGGTGCCGACGACGCCGCCGCCTATGACCACAACCCGCGCCGGGCCGACACCTGGGACGCCCCCCATCAGCACGCCGCGTCCGCCATTCGCCTTTTGCAATGTCCATGCACCAACCTGTGGCGCAAGACGGCCTGCGACCTCGGACATCGGTGCCAGTAGCGGCAGGCCGCCACGA
>TARA_R100000789_G_scaffold14655_3_pt1 | contig 18131 bp, 17 predicted proteins | sample TARA_R100000789 | Tara Oceans TARA_R100000789 (sample SAMEA2623403) | marine metagenome | biome: marine biome (ENVO:00000447); feature: mesopelagic zone (ENVO:00000213); material: "saline water (ENVO:00002010), including plankton (ENVO:xxxxxxxx)" | depth 450 m
CAGGCCGAACTCCTTGGCGGCGTTTTCTGCAAAGCTGCTGTCGACCATCTGCGCGTAGGGCAGATTGGCGCGCAGCGTGCCTGCGCCGCTTTCGTGCGCAACCAGCGTGGCCCATTCCTGTTCGGTGATGATCGGGTTCCGGGGCACCAACGGCACATCGCCAAAAAAGCGCGGGCGGGCGGCGGCGATCACGGCCGGATCGACTGTGGGGAATTCCTCTCCCGCCACGTCGACAAAGATCTGTTCGTCCTCGTGCAGCATACGCTCTGCCTCGGCGATAGCGTTGCAATAGGCCTGTACCGCCTCGGGGCTGGTTTCGAGAAAATCACGGGTGACAAAGGTCGAGGAAAAGACCGCCGGGCCAAGCGCCTCGCCCAGCGAATAGACCACGTCCAGATCGAACTGCGTCGCGCCGATCGAGGCGTCCCATTCAAAGACGGTCGCATAGTCCGCGCGCCCGTCCGCAACCGCCTGAAGCTGCGCACCAAAGGGCAGGGGCATCCAGTTTACATCGCTTTCGGGGTCCAGGCCCGCCTCTTTCATGGCGTAATAGGGCGTGGTGTAGGTGTTGGAGGGGAATTTCAGCGTGGCGATTGTTTTGCCCGCGAAATCCTGTGGCCCGGCAAAGGTCGTGCCCTTTTTGGCCACCACCCAAACAGAGATCATCCCGGCGATCTTGGCGATATTGACCATCTCGGCGCCCTCGACGGTCGCGTTGATCGACATGCCTGTGCCGGTGACGGCGAAATCGGCGGCCCCGGACAGCAGCGCGGGCACCGGCTGTGCAATGCCGCCAGCGGTTTTCAGGTCCGGGGTCATTCCATGCTTGTCAAACAGGCCGCGGTTGATGGCGACGTAAAGCGGCATGTACAGCCCAAGGTGGATGGCCTCGGAAATGCGGGCGGGTGTGGCGGCCTGCGCCATGCGGGGCAGGGTGAGGCCGGCACTGGCGGCTGCGCCGGCCAGGCCTAAGACAAAGCTCCGCCGGTCCGTGGACAATAGCGTCATGGACAACTCCTGTTGGTTCGATCTGGGAACCGGCCTTGGAAAGATGTTTTCCGACCGGATGTTTGCAGCTTACCTCAGGAGGGTGTTTCGAAAAGTGCTGATATGGCACGATGGCGTTGCGCTGTGCGCAACATGTCTAGACGGGCGCCTCAATCGCCGAGAAATGCGCAGTCAGGGCCGTCAGCAATGCTTTGGCCGCAAATGACAGCTCGCGGTCACGGTGAACGCAAACCGTCACGCGCGCGGCGTCCAGATCGGGACAGTCCAGCGACAGCGCCCGCAGCCGGTTGGCGGCGATGTCCTTGCGCACCATAAAGGCCGGCATAAAGGCGACGGCGTCCCCGTTCATCGCGACCCTTTTGGTCAACTCGATGGAATTGGTGTTGATCGCGATCCGCTGTTTGCCAGAGGCCCGTGCAATCGCCGAGTCCACCATTCGGCGCATCCCGAAGGATTGCTCTGGCAGCGCCAAAGGCCATTTCAGGACCGTATCCAGCTTCAGGCTGCCTTGCACGGCGAACTGTTCTAACGGGTGCCCAGGCCGAACAAGACAGCAGATCGGTTCGACGTGTTCGGTGACCACGCCAATGTCGTTTCGGTGCGGGCCGTTGAAGGTGATGCCAATGTCCGCCACGTCGTCCAGCAAGGCACCAACGATGCCATCGGTGGAATCCAACCGGATTTCAAAACCGATCTGCGGGTATTGCGCCATGAAGTCGTTGACGACGGCGGGCAGAAATTCGGCGACCAACCCCTCGGCGGCATATAGCGTCACCTGACCGCGCCGCAGTCCGCGCAGATCGTCGATGGCGTCCTGGACCCGATCAAGATCGCGAAAGGTGCGGTGCGTTTGCCGCGCCAATAGCGTTCCTGCCGCTGTCAGCGTCATGCCCTTGCGGCTGCGTTCAAAAAGCGGCGCGCCGAATTGATGCTCTAGACCTGCAATCCCGCGACTGACGGAAGAGGCCGTGACATGCAATGCCTCGGCGGCACGCCGGATTGATCCGGCACGGGCGGTTTCGTGAAAGTAGCGAAGGGCCGTGAATTCCATGTCGCAGATATGCACGGCGGCGGGTTGGTTGTCACCGGTCCATAATGCACGGCGGCGCGGGCTCTAGGAAGGCGGCGCGCGCACTTGAGAAGCGGCGGTTTGTGTCATTCGGGGATGTCGAAACGTCATGGCAAAAGCCGGTGTTGTCACTTTCACTCGCCCAGTCTGCGAGAATGGCTGCTGATCGGACATCAAGCGACGTTTGCCGCGACCCACACCACGACTTTGCACAGGCTCAAGCTGGCCCGGGCCTGCGAATTCGGCCGGTATGATCCGCGCAACTTAACAAATAGTTTGCGGCTGCTTCGATATCGGCGATGGTCTCCGATTCGGATGTTTCCGCGTCTCCGGCTGCGATGGCCTCGACAATCCGTTCGTGATGGTCTGAACCGCGCAGCGTCAGGACGTATTCCGGGATCACATAAGTCAGGATCGGACCGGTGCGCAGCCACAGATTTTCAATGATCTCGTTGAGCAGCGGCACTCCGGCATTGCCATAGATCGTGAAATGGAAATCGCGATGTACATCCAGGTAACCCGAAAGATCGCGGTCACGGATCAGCCGCCGCATGGTGTCGAGCTGTTCGCTTAGGTTGGTAACCAATTCGGGAGTGACGCGCTGAGCAGTCTCGCGTGCGGCGCGCCCTTCTAACTCTGTCCGAATCAGAATGATCTCACGCAACTGCAGAGCGGCCACATCAGGCACGACCGCTGCGTTGCGCGGACCCGCGTCCAGCACGCCCTGCGCGACCAGATGGTTCACCGCATCGCGGACCGGCGTGACCGAGGTGCCGAACATTTCCGACAAAGCCCGCAGGGTCAGCGTCTCGCCCGGTTCGAACCGGCCGGCAAGAAGCGCATGTTTTATCTGGTGATGCACCCGCGTCCATAGGGGAGCATTGTCCAGCTTATTAAAGGGGGTCGCCATTTTCATCATCACAAGGGCCTTCTGTCGGCAGTCACTGATACATCCACGCCGGGGGTTTGACAAATGATTTGCATCATGTTTGTTATAACACACAACAGGGAGGAAAGACATGTTGATAAATTCGATTCTTCGCGCCGCCACCGTTGCACTTGCAGCGACCTTCGTCGCCGGCCCCGGCATGGCGCAGGACTATCCCAGCAAGGAAGTCAGATGGGTGATCCCGTGGAACGCGGGTGGGTCCAACGACATCATGGCGCGCTACCTGCAGCCGATTCTGGAGGAGCAGGGCGTTTCAGTCGTGATCGAGAACCTGCCCGGCGGCACGGGGGCGGTCGGCATGGGCGCTGTCGCCACCTCGCGAGCTGACGGCTACACCATCGGCAACGGAACCAGTTCGACCTTGTCAATCATCGCGCAGGGCAAGGCACCGCTCAGCAATGACGATTTCACCAACGTGATCCGTGTGTCGGTCGATCCGCTGATCCTGGTGGTTCCCGGTGACAGCGAGATCGACACGCTTGACCAGTTTCTTGCGCACATGAAGGACAACCCGGGCGACGTGACGATCGGCACGCCGGGCACCAACAACCTGAACCATATCTTTGCAGCAATGACGGCGCGGGGCGCCGGAGTCGACTACCGCCATGTGCCGTTCCCCGGTGGGTCGCGCGTGATCGCCGAATTGATGGGGAACCAGATTCAGGCCGGTGTGCTGAAGCCGTCGGAAACCATCGAGCAAATTCAGGCCGGCGAACTGAAACCGTTGGGCGCCTTCTCGAACGAACGGCTGGAAATCTTGCCGGACGTACCGACCTTTGGCGAAGCGGGCGTGGATGTCTTCCCCTACGGTCCAGTGGTGCAGATGGCCTACATTCAGGCGCCCGCAGGGCTTGATCCCGAAATCGAAGAAGCGTTGGCCGACGCCTTTGAGGCGGCCCTGACCAGCGAGAAGTTCCGCGAGTTTGCGGACAAGAACGGCTTTGTCATCGACCCGCTGCGCGGTGATGAACTGGACGCGGAAGTTGTAGGTGTTGCCGGGGCCATCGCCGAAGTGGCGAAGCAAGTCTTCGCGGACTGATCCGCCCTGCCTTGTAGTTCCTTGTCAAAGTGCCACGCGACCGGCGCACCGCCGGCGCGTGGCCAACAGGAAGACCAACAACATGCCGACTCTCAATCTCGTCGCAAGCATCGCGACAAGTGTGCTGCTTATCGGATTGTCCCTGTTTCTTGCGGGGCCCGCGTTCGAACTGCCCGGTTTGGGCCCAAAAGGTGGGTTGCAGGCGGGGACCTTGCCGCAGTTTGTCGTGGTCGTCGTCATTGTCCTGGCCGTGCTGTCGGTCATCAATGATGTCATCAAGTGGCGTGCCGACCGGCGGTGGGGCCACATGCCCGAACAACCCTTTGCACCGGTCCGCCAGGTGGTGACGGTCGGCGGCAGCGTTCTGGTGTTGCTCGCGGCCTATGTCTTTGCCTGGGGGCCAGTGCCGTTCCCGCTGATTTCATTTGTCTTCTTCACGTTTGTGGGCGCCATCCTGGCTCCGCCTGCCGAACGCACCCCGCGAGGATACTCAAAGATAGCGCTGACCGGGCTGCTGTTTTCCATCGGGGTCTGGCTGATCTTTACATTTGTCCTGAACGTGCCGCTGCGGTGATCCAATGGAAATTCTAAGCAATCTTGCCGTTGCCTTTGGCAACGAACTTTCAAGCCCGTTGTCGCTGGCGTTGATCCTTGTTGGCGTCATGGTCGGGTTCACCTTCGGGGCGACCCCCGGACTGACGGCCACGATGGGCGTGGCATTGTTCATCCCGCTGACATTCCCGTTGCCGCCGGACATGGCGATCAGCATGATGATCGCACTTTACTGCGGTTCGATGGCGGGCGGGGCGATTCCGGCCATCCTGATAAACATTCCGGGCACACCCTCGGCAGTGGTCACAACCATCGATGGCTATCCGATGACCAAGAACGGTCGCGCGGTCGAGGCCTACGGATGGGCACTGGTGGCCTCGGTCGTGGGCGGCATCGTGGCCTGGGTGGCGCTGGTCAGCCTTGCCCCGGCGCTGGCGCGATTGGCACTCAAGCTTGGCTCGGCGGAATATGCAGCCGTCGCGTTTTTGGGGTTGGCGATCATCTCGTCGGTGGTCCCGGCACCGCTGGTCAAGGGGGTGTTGGCCACAGTCATCGGCCTTGGCCTTTCGGTCGTCGGCTTTGACCAGATAACCGGGCAAGGGCGCTGGACCTTTGACAGCCTTCAGTTGACCCGCGGGATCGGGATCATGCCGGCCCTGATCGGGCTGCTGGTGATCCCAGAACTTATGATGACGCTGTTTCAGCGAGAGGCGCATGCCGAGGCACCAAAGACGGTCAAGGGCATGTTCCCAACGCTTGCCGGCTTCCTTGGTCAACTGGTGAACATGATACGCTCGTCGGTGATCGGGGTCGTGACCGGGATCATTCCCGCCCTTGGCGGCAGTGTCGGTGCCCTGATCGCCTACGATCAGGCCAAGCGTTTCTCGAAAAACCGCGACAACTTTGGCAAGGGCGAACCCGAAGGCGTCGTCGCCTCGGAAAGCGCCAACAACGGCGTGACCGGCGGCGCGCTGATCCCGCTGCTGACGCTGGGTATTCCCGGCGATACGGTGACGGCGATGCTGCTGGGCGGCTTGATGATCCACGGCCTGCAACCGGGGCCGCGCCTGTTCGAAACCAGCGGCGACATCGTGTGGAATATCCTTGCAGCCGTGCTGCTGGCCAACATGGCGATCATCATCGTCGGCGCGATCGGGTTCCGCTTTTTTGTGCGGGTTCTGGATGTGCCGAAACATCTGTTGGCGCCCGCGCTGTTCGTTCTGGCCGTAGTTGGAACCTACTCGCTGTCGAACAGCTGGTTTGATGTGGTCATCATGCTTGGCCTCGGTGTCTTTGGCTTTCTCGCCACGCTGGGGTCCATCCCCGTCTATCCCATGGTGATCGGGGTCATCCTTGGACCCTTGCTGGAATCGGAAACCAGACGCGCATTGGTCATCAGCGGCGGCGACTGGACGACATTCCTCACACGACCTGTCTCGGCAGTGCTCGTGACGGTCGCAATCGCGATCCTCATCGGCCCGACCATCACGAAATTCCTCCGACGCCGTTCCGGCGGCGCGGACCCGGAAACTCAACCCATCGACTCCAGGAGAGAACATGAAGATTAAGAAGGTAACCTGCCATTGGCTGAGCGCGCCAGTCGAACGCCCATTCACGTCGTCGCGTGGCTGGCTTTACAGCACGCGCAACACCTGCCTGGTCGAGATCGAGACCGACGATGGCGTGGTCGGATGGGGAGAGTGCTATGGCCCCTCTGCCGTTGCCAAGGCGTTTATCGAGACGCAACTGGCCGGCCAGATCATCGGCAGGGATCCGTTTGACGTCGAGGTGATCTGGGAGCACCTTTACAATCGCATCAAGGATTACGGCCAAACCGGGATGGCCATCGCCGCGATCAGCGGTATCGATATCGCGCTGTGGGACATCATCGGCAAGATCACCGGCAAGCCTGTTCACAAGCTGATCGGCGGCGCGTTCCGCGACGAGGTTCAGGCCTACGCCACCGGCCTGTATTTCATCGACATGGACCGGGTGACCGAAGAAGCCGTCGAAGAGGCACAGAAATTCGTCTCGGAAGGCTTCCGGGCCATCAAGATGAAGATCGGTCTGGGCTCGCTGCAAAAGGACATCGACCGCGTCGCCGCCGTACGCGACGCCATCGGCCCCGATGTGCGCCTCATGGTCGATGCCAACCACTGCTACTCGGTGCCGAACGCGATCCGCCTTGGACGCAAACTCGAAGAACTGAATATCGACTGGTTCGAAGAGCCGATTTCACCCGAGGACATCGACGGATACGTCGAGGTGTCGCGCGCGCTCGACATGGCTGTGGCGGGCGGTGAGAACGATTTCACCCGTTTCGGCTTTCGCGACAAGATCGTGCGCAAGGCGATGGATATCGTACAACCCGACGTTTGCGCCGCAGGCGGACTGACCGAATGCAAAAAGATCGCCGCCATGGCCAGCGCACACGGTGTCGAATGTGTGCCGCATGCCTGGGGGTCGGCGGTTGGCCTTGCCGCAACGATCCACTTCCTTGCATCGCTGCCCGATCAGCCGCCATGCCTTGTGCCCCAACCCGTCCTGTTGGAGTTCGAGCAGGAGGAAAATCCCTTCCGCGACTTTTTGGCCAAAGAGCCGATCGTACAGAAATCCGGCGTGGTTGCCGTGCCGGGCGGACCCGGGTTGGGGATTGAGGTCGACCGTGACGTTATCCAGAAATACCGGGTGGCCTGATGCGCTTTGTCACCTTCAACGAAGGCGGTCGCACGCGCGCCGGCGTGCTGACAGGGCAGGCTGACGACGATTCAGCCGAGCAGGGCGAGGTATTGGACCTCGCCCACCCCGACTTTGCGGATTGCCTCAGGGGCGTCGCGCCCGATCTGCTTGAAATGGTGTCGGCCGGGCTTGACCCGATCGCCCGGCGCATTGCCGCGCTGGGGCAACCTCCGGCGTCGGCCTGTTTGCCCTTGCAGACAGTTCAGTTGCTGGCACCGCTGCCGAACCCGCCCCGTATCGTGGGCGCGGCACACAACTACGCCTGCGCCCTGAAAGAGCGCGGCGTACCCGCACCAAAAGCACCGGTTCTGTTCGAAAAGTCCGCCTTGACTGTTATAGGCCCGGGCGCGACCGTGATACTGCCCGAAGGCGCAGGAGGGATCACCTACGAGGCCGAATTGGCCGTGGTCATCGGTCGCCGCGCCAAGGAGATCACCCCGCAAGAGGCGATGGAATTCGTGGCAGGCTACACGCTGTTCAACGACATCAGCGCGTCCGAGATCATCCGCGCCGATGGCAGCTTTGACCGGGGCAAGAACTTTCCGACATTCGGACCGATGGGGCCGTGGCTTGCCACACCTGACGAGGTGAACCCGAGCGGAGGCCATCGCGTGACACTCGAGGTGGACGGCGTTTACCGTCAGGACGGAACAACAGCCGATCTGCTGTTCGGCGTGGCGGAGCTGATCTCGCGCCTATCACACGCCTCCGCGCTAGAGCCGGGCACGGTGATCGCCACAGGCACGCCCGCCGGTGTTGCCCCCGTCCAGACACCGCCCACATGGCTTGAGCCCGGAACAGTCATGACTGTCGCCATCGAAGGGCTCGGTCAGCTTGTCAATCCGGTTGAAAATGGGAGATCCGTCAATGTCGGATGACATCGTACTTCTTACCAATCCGATCCATCCCGACGGTGAAAAAATCCTTCAGGGGCACGCCCGGCTGATCGTCGCGCCTGACACGCAGCCCGACACGCTGCGGCGCTTGGCACAGGACGCGACCGGCATCATCGTTAGGGCGCAATTGCCCGAGGATATCGCCGATCATGCGCCGCGACTGCGGGGCATGGTGCGACACGGCGTCGGGCTGGATTTTATCCCCGTCGCGCGCGCCACCGAACGTGGCATCGTCGTGGCGAACCTGCCCGGCAGCAACACGGATTCAGTGGCTGAGTTCGTCATCGCAGCGCTTCTGAACCTTCGAAGGCCGCATGCCCGCTTTGACGCCGAACTGCGCGCCAAAGGCTGGGACAAGGCGCGCGCCGCAGCAGGCAGCACCTCCGAGGTCGGTCGCAGCGTGCTGGGCGTTGTCGGAGTGGGCGCAATCGGATCAAGGGTGGCACAGATCGCCGGAAACGGCTTTGGTATGCGGGTTCTGGGCGCATCGCGCCGCAGCGCCATGCCCGAGGGCGTTGAAGAGGCATCTCTGGACAGACTTTTCGCCGAAGCCGACGCCGTGGTCCTGAGCTGCGCGCTGACCGAGGAAACTCGGGGCTTGGTGGATGCGCAGCGACTGGCTTTGATGAAGCCCGGTGCAGTGCTGATCAACGTTTCACGTGGGCCTGTTGTGGACACGTCGGCGCTTGTCGCGGCGCTGAAAGAGGGGCGGCTGGCTGGGGCGGCTCTTGACGTGCATGAGACCCACCCGCTGTCACCCGACGACGACGTGTTTTCCTGCCCCAACCTGCTGCTGTCCCCGCATGTCGCCGCTATCACTGCAACCAGCATGCGGGCAATGAGCGTCGGCGCCGCCGAAGAGATGCGCCGCATCCTGTCTGGCGAGAGCCCCGTAAATTTCGTCAATCCGGAAATTCGCGGCGCGTGACGCCGAAAGCCCTAAGGAGACTTCAGTTCACATGCGTATCACCGAAATCAAGGCGGTGCCCGTCTCGTTCCGCGTTCCTCAGGGGCAGAATGTTCGGCTGGGTATCGGGCGCGCGGTCAAGCGCGATGCGGTTCTGGTCAAGGTGTCGACCGACGAAGGGATCACCGGCTGGGGCGAGGCACACCACGGGCGCTGCCCGGGTGCCATCGCCAAGCTGATCGACACCACCATGCAAGAACTGGTGCTGGGTGCGGACCCTCTGGATTCAAACGGCGTCTGGGCCAAGGTGTACCGAATGCAGTTTGCCAGTCACGGGATGGGCGCGGCGGCGGCGATGGCTCTTTCGGGCATCGACATCGCCCTGTGGGATATTCGTGGCAAAGCGGCCGGATTGCCGATCTACCGCCTGCTCGGCGGCGGTTCGCGTCCGACACCCGCATATGCGGGCGGTATTTCTCTTGGCTGGCAACCGCCCGAAAGTCTGGCGGAGGAGGCGCAGGAATACGTCGGAATGGGCTACCGCGCGCTGAAACTTCGGGTCGGCGACAGTGCTGCGATCGACGTGGCGCGGGTAAGCGCGGTACGGCAGGCGGTTGGCGACGAAATCGACATACTGGTGGATGCCAATACCGGCTATTCACTGGACGACGTGCGCCGAGTCATGCCCGCCTACCAAGAGCTGGGCATCGGCTGGCTGGAAGAGCCGTTTCCCCCGCATGATTACCGCGACTATCGCCACGCCGCCGAATACGGCTCGGTCCCGCTCGCCGCGGGTGAGAACCATTTCACGCGGTTCGAGTTTACCCGGATGATTGACGACGGCGTGATCCGCTTTGCCCAGCCCGACTTGTCCAAGGCCGGCGGCGTCACCGAATGCGCCCGCATCGCAACCATGTGTTCCGCGTGGAAGATGAGCTTCAACCCGCACACTTCGGCGACCGGAATCAATATGGTTGCGTCGATCCATATGCTGTCCGCAGTGGACAACCCCGGCTACTTCGAAGGCGATCTTGCCCGGCACAATCCGTTCCGGGACGAGGTCTGCGGCACGCCCTACGAAATCGACGCAAGCGGCTGTGTCTCGCCAAAGGACAAACCGGGCCTTGGGGTGGAAATCAATGAGGCCTTTGTCGAAGCACATCCGTTGATCGAGGGGCCTTGCTACGTCTGAAGGAGACTGTTGCACTAATTCCGAGTGGGCCGACCTCAAAGGCATCAGGGACGGCTCACACCGCCAAACCGAAGACCTCGTGGGCGAGGCCTTCGGCTTGGACGCCAGATTTCATGTTGCCGGAATGTCTGTTCTTGATGGTTCGGGTGGCTTCGAGGCTTCGGAGGGGCTGTTTGGCTGACAGGAGGGATAGAAAGCTCTGTTGACACCCGAGGACTGGATCGGAATTTTGCGGCAGATCGGCCGAACCGAAAAAGGGCGCGCGACATCAGCGAGTCTCAGGATGCATTGATCTTGGTCGCACTGTGTGATTCACGGCTCCGATACCGGAGCTGTAGTATGACTGTTCTTTTCTGGCTGAACGACGCTCAGGTGGGACGTCTGAAACCTTTCTTTCCGAAGCCGCACGGGAAGCCCCGGCTTGATGACAGGCGGATCTTGAGCGGATTTATCTTCCTCAACCTGAGCTACGCCCAGAAATTCGGACACTGACGTAAGCCGCGACTTGTAGTCTGCTGGTCTTCAATAAGAAGGAGATCAACGAGGTCGAAACGGAAGCAACATCGCCAGCCTTTAAGGCGAAGATCGCGTTAAAGGTGCTGAGCCGCGATCTTCGATTACAGGATTGCCGGAACACCACCACAACCCGATTGCTGAACGCGGGTTTGAGTTTGCCAGAAAACGGTAATCAAATGGGGTGGCCTATCCGCCGTGCCGCTAACGTAAATGAGCATTGCGCCCGCGTTTCATCGAGCGAAACGGACTCTGTGCTGATCAAGTCGTCTCTATCGAAGGGGGGGGCAGTGAACAAAACGATCAACCGACCTGTAAACCGCGCACCTCGCGCATTGAGAGAGGTGAGCCAAGTCATTGAAAATAAGTGGAGGCGAGTACCGGAATCGAACCGGTGTACACGGATTTGCAATCCGCTGCGTAACCACTCCGCCAACTCGCCAGAGTGGCGGTCTGATTAGGCGCAACCGCCGCTTCCGTCAAGCAGATATCTTTGCCGCCGTCAGGTTGGCCGAAGGGCCACATTTGCCAAGTTTGGTGGCTTGGGTCATTGCCGCCGCGCAGCAGGTGTGGCACAACCGCCATCACAGGTTCTGAACGGAAGAGTTTAGTACATGACTGACTTTACTACCCGCCGTCGGATGATGGTCGACACACAGGTGCGCCCGTCGGACGTCACCGAATTTCCGATCATCGACGCCATGCTCGATATCCCGCGTGAGGCGTTCGTGCCGCGCGACAAGGTCGAAGCTGCCTACGCCAGCGAGGATGTCGATCTTGGAGAGGGCAGGGTCCTGCTGGACCCGCGCGTTTTTGCCAAGATGCTGGACGCCCTGAACCTGACCAATAGCGATCTTGTGCTCGATGTCGGGGCCGGTCTGGGGTACTCCTCTGCCGTGATCGCGCGCATCGCCGAGGCCGTCGTCGCCGTCGAGGCGGATGAGACACTGGCCGAAGAGGCGCAATCGCTGCTCAGCGAACATCATGCCGACAATGTTGTCCTCCACATGGGGCCGCTGACCGAAGGGGCGCCGGAACACGGTCCCTATGACGCGATTATCGTCGAGGGCGGTGTCGAGGTTCTTCCGGACAGCCTTGCCGCGCAGCTCAAGGATGGCGGGCGTATTGCTATCATCTTTATGGAGCAGGCGCTGGGGACTGTGCGGGTTGGACACAAACGGGACGGCCGGATCACCTGGCGCTATGCCTTCAATGGAACGGCTCCAGTGGTCAACGGCTTTGAAAAAACGGCGGCTTTCGCTCTTTGAGCAAGTCGCGCAGGGCCTGAGGGCAAACGAAAAGATGGGGAAGCCGGTGCTGGGCAGGATTCGCAATAACATGGCGCGCGGGGCTGTGTGCCTTGTTCTTTTGACCGGAGCAGTAACACCCGCTTGGGCCGATACCCTCGCCGAGGCGCTGGAAGCTGCGTATATGAACAGCGGCCTGCTGGAGCAAAACAGGGCAACGTTGCGCGCCGCAGATGAGGACGTCGCACAGGCCTTGGCAGAGCTGCGGCCTGTTCTTCGATGGACGGGCAACGTTCAGCGCAGCTATGGCCGGTCGGGCAGTTTCAGTTCGTCAGCCGGGCGGTTTGTGCAGGGCGGCAGCGTCACCAACGATGCCAGCATCAACCTGATCGCGGAAATCGTTCTTTACGCAGGCGGCCGTAACAAACTGGCGCTTGAGGCGACAAAGGAGCAGGTGCTTGCCACCCGCGCCGATTTGGTCGCCATTGAACAACAGGTCCTGTTGCGTGCCGCTGCTGCCTTCATGAACATTCGCCGGTATTCCGAAACGGTCGGTTTGCGCGAAAACAACGTGCGTGTGATTCAGCAAGAGGTGCGCGCCGCGCGGGACCGGTTTGAGGTTGGCGAAGTGACCCGCACCGACGTGGCCCTTGCAGAGGCGCGGTTGGCCGCGGCGCGCGCTGCCTTGGCGGCCGCGCAGGGCGATCTGCTTGTGGCGGGAGAAGAGTATCTTGCCGCCGTGGGCAAGCCGCCGCGCAATCTGATCAACCCGCGTTCGCTGCCAAAGTTGCCCGGCAGCGTCGCCGACGCCAAACGTCAGGCGCTGCGCCAGCACCCGGATCTGACGGCCCAACAACACAGTGTGACCGCCGCGGAACTGACCATTCTGATCGCAGAAGGGGCCAAAAAGCCGACGGTGTCGTTGCAGGGCTCCTACGGCGTAACCGAAGACTTTGACGATGGCGACTTTTCGCACGGCGGGTCGATCACACTGGGCGCAAGTGGTCCGATCTATTCCGGCGGCGCGCTCGATTCGGCGGTCCGCAAGTCAGTTGCCAGCCGTGACGCGGCGCGCGGTCGTTTGCATGTTGTGCTGCGCCAGATTGAGCAGAACGTCGGTCAAGCCTACGCCAACCTGCGTGTCTCGCAGGCCAACCGCACTTCGTTCGAAGAACAAGTGCGCGCTGCAACCGTCGCATTTCAGGGGGTCCGCGAGGAGGCCAAGCTGGGCGCGCGCACCACGCTGGACGTGCTGGACGCGGAACAGGAATTGCTGGACGCCCGTGCCAGCCTGATTTCGGCGCAGGTCGATGAGGCCATCGCGTCCTATCAGGTGTTGTCGTCGCTGGGTTTGCTGACCGCTGAGGCGCTGCATCTGAACGTGCCGGTCTTTGACCCGGCTGCCTATTACAACATGGTCAAAACCGCGCCACGCGCCCGGTCAAAACAGGGCGCAGAACTGGACCGTGTCCTGAAGGCGCTGGGAAAAGAGTAGTTTTGTCTGCGTCTGTTGTGCGGAGACCTGTTTTGCGGGTACACTCTGTCCCGAGGCAAGAGTGGCAAGAACAATGTCAGACCCCGTTACAAACGTCGAAATAGAGGACGTCCTGTCGTCAATCCGTCGACTGGTCTCCGAAGAAGAGCGGCCGCCCCGCGGCGCGCAGCGGTCTGTTCCAGAACGTCTGGTCCTGTCGCCTGCGCTGCGTGTACCGGATGCGGTGGATCCGCCGACCAAGGCACCCAGTCGTGAGGCGCATGCGCCCATGGTCCTGACGGAACCCTCTGTCACCCCCGTCGCGCACAGGCCACCGCCGCCACCGACAGTGCCCGAGCCCGATGAGATTGCCACACTGGTTCTTGGGGCAGAGGACAGCGCAGAGGCCACCGCACCCGAACCGGCAGACACTCAGGTTGCTGAGGCTGTCGATCCGCTGGCCGTTTGGTCCGCCGATCCGGACGGGACATCGGACAAGCCGATCGATCTGGCTCCGGCCCTGCCCGAAGACGACCTTGGTGAAGCCGATGCAGCGCTTGTTCCGGTGGACCCTGACGCTGACCGGATGATCGCCGATGACGCTGACCTTGCAGGAAACGTGACCGAGGACATCGGGCCAGAGGAAATCGAGCCAGAAGAGATCGAGCCTGAAGAGATCGAGCATGACACTGAGGCCGGGCAGATCGCCGCGCTGCGGGCCAGCCTGACAGATATCCTCGCGCCTGAACCGGGGGCAGGGGACGATGACGCCCTCGAAACGGCAGATGACTTCGATCCGCAGGAAGCGCCGCTAATTGCCGATGTGGATGTCGATGTTGATTCGAGCACCGACACAGAATTTGATCGCAAGATTGCCACGCTGGAACGGATGTTGGCAGGTCAATCCCAAGGGTGGGCTCCCACCTCGCCGTCCGCGGGCGAAAACGATCCGCTAGAGGCGTCAGAGGAGGCTGTCGCGGCAACCGCTGATCCCGATGATGCAACGGCGGTGGGTGACGTTGCGGACGACTCGCTCCAAGAACTCGCTTCCGCCGTAGCAGGGGCCGTCATGGATGATCCGTTTGACGACCCGGAGCCGGTTGACCCTTCGCCAGACATGGCAACGGCGATACCGGATGGCGACATTTCCGCTGTCGATACTTTTGAGCCTGAGGAGCTGGCAGAGACACCCGCCGCCACCAGCGCGGTTCCGGGCGACGCACGCCCTGCGTTTGTCCGCCACGCCCCGTCAGAGGCGCTGGATTGGGAAGATCATGCGCCGGGGGCAAACTCGCTCCCCGATCCTGTGCCAGAGGCAGAACCCGACCAGTCGGCTGCCGTCACGGAGCTGAGCGAAGAGGCCTTACAGGCCGTTGTGTCAGAGATCGTGCGCCAAGAGCTTCAGGGTGCATTGGGCGAACGCATCACCCGCAACGTGCGCAAACTGGTCCGGCGTGAGATTCACCGCGTTCTTATGAGCAAGGATCTGGACTGATCCTTGGTGTCCGGCGCGCTGCGCCGGGCATACCAACGCGCGCCCAAACCAACACCCTCCCCAAAATGAAAAAAACGCGCCCGTAAAGGGCGCGCATTTTCAGGTGGGTCAGGGAAATGGTCAGGCGGCTTCGGCTTGCTGTGCGGCGTTGCGACGCTCGCTTTCTTCGCGGGACAGCGCGACAGAGGTGCGGACACCTTTCGACACGAAATCCATCAGGCCGGATACGACACGTTCGTTGGGGTCGATCCCGGCACAGCTCAATACTTCGCGGCCATCGCGGGACCGCGCCCAGCGGGCGATCTGCTCGGGGCCATTTCCATACTTCTTGTCGTCGGCGATTGCATCGTCGAGGGCAGCCAGCACCACAGCCGCAAACAGTTTGCGAGCGCGGTTGCCTTGCTCGGCGTTGAACGCGGTGCTGTCAACGAAATCCTTCATGTTTCGACCTTTGATTATTGCTCTTGCGTTTTTAGGCGTGACGCGGGTTATGGCGTATTCGTATCGATTCGGATACCCCGATGCTGCATACCACCTATGCAAAATTTGCATAACATTCTGCGAGTGCAGCACGAGATACGTTGCCTTGCATGATGGCTGAACGCCAGATATAGGGTCCGTCAATCAATCATCAACCTTTTGACACGGTTTTGCCCCATGCCAAAGATCAACGGTAACGAAATTCGCCCCGGTAACGTGCTGGAGCATAACGACGGTCTCTGGGTCGCCGTGAAGGTCGACCATGTGAAGCCCGGCAAGGGCGGCGCATTCGCTCAGGTCGAGATGAAGAACCTGCGCAACGGCTCCAAGCTGAACGAACGCTTCCGCAGCGCCGACAAGGTAGAGCGCGTGCGCCTTGAACAAAAGGACATGCAGTTCCTGTTCGAGACAGACGGCATGCTGACCTTCATGGACACCGAAACCTTTGATCAGGTCGAACTGCCCGCCGACATCCTTGGCGAACGTCGACCCTTTCTGCAGGACGGCATGACCATCGTGGTGGAATTCCACGACACAGAGGCACTGAACGCGACGCTGCCGCAAAAGGTCGTCTGCAAGATCGTCGAGACAGAGCCGGTGGTCAAAGGACAGACCGCTGCCAACAGCTTTAAGCCTGCCGTTCTCGACAACGGTGTGCGCATCACGGTGCCGCCCTTTGTTGGACAGGACGAAGACGTCGTCGTGAACACCGAAACCATGGAATATGCAGAGCGCGCCTGACCTCGGGGCTCGCGCGCAAATCCCCCGTCTTTGCCGGGGGTGACAACTGAACTGATCTAAGGCCTCCGGCGCATCGCCAGGAGGCCTTTTTGATGATCGACACCGCAACAGACCATGACATTCCCACGCTGGCCGACATGCTGTATGCGCTCAACGCGCATCACGCCGCCGACCTGCCCGGCCGGTTCCACACAGACGGCACAGAGGCCGCGCTGAAGACGTTCTTTGCACAAAAGCTGGGGCAGGGCGCGCGTGTCCTGCTGTACCGCACAGAGGGCGTGCCGCGTGCCTACCTGATGTGGCAGATCCTGGATCATGCCGGGACCGCGTTAGAGCATCCAAGGCGGCAGGCTTTGCTGGATCATATCTACGTCCAGCCGATCTGGCGGCATCGTGGTCTTGCGCGGCGGCTGATCGCGCGGTTTGAACAGGACAGCCGCGCTCAGGGCTGCACGGGCTGGATCACGCGTGTTCACGCCTTCAACACCCCCAGCGCGGCGCTGATGCGCGGCGCGGGGGCGCATTTGGCGGTAGAGGTCTATGAAAAACGGCTTTGAGCCTCAGCCGCGCCAGTGGACCTTGGCCTCACCCGCCGACATGTCCTCGCCGGCGCGGTCAAACCGCAGGTAGGCAAGGCCAAAACCGTCTGCCTGTGTCAAAAGCGTTCCGGCAACCTTGTCGCGGGACAGGATCTCGGTCCCCACGGGGGCCGAGCCGTCGACCGCGACCCGTGTCAGGCCTTTGCGCAACTCTGTCTTGTGTTTCATCCGCGCAGTGACTTCCTGCCCGACGTAACACCCCTTGCGGTGATCGACGCCGTTTAACCGCTCAAAGCCGACCTCAAGGATAAAGGTGTCCGGCGTCAATTCGATCCCCGTCTGGGGCACGCAGGCTGCCACCCGCAACGCATCCCAATCCACGGCCTCGCCCGGCTGACCGGCATAGCCGCGCCATCCCAGCGACGGATGGCGCGGATCGGCAAAGGCACCCTCGGGCGCGTCGCCAAGGCCCCGACTGACCTCAATATCGGTCTCTTCGATTTCCACCGGAGAGCGCAGTTTATACATCATCAGCCGTTGTTTCAGCGCCGCCACCTGTTCGGCGTCTGCATCAATCAGCACGTCTTCACCGTCGGGGACCAGAAAGAAGTCGGCCATATATTTGCCCTGCGGTGTCAGCAGCGCAGCATAGACTGCGCCGTGGTCCAGACGGGCCACGTCATTGGTCACCAGCCCTTGCAGAAAATCGCGTGCCCCGGCGCCCCGCACCCGCAGCACTTTTCGGTTATCATCCGCCATTCGCTTTCCCTTTCGTCCTCGGGTCGCATATAGGCCCCTAGGCAACTTCCGAACAGGTCCATGCGCGCACCGATTTCCATTGTCATCCCCACGCTCAACGCGGGCGACAGCCTGCCAGCCTGCCTTGGCAGCCTGTCCGAGGGACTGCAAGCGGGGCTGATCCGTGAACTTGTGATCTCTGATGGGGGGTCCACCGATGGCACGCTGTCCATTGCCCAACAGGCGGGCGCGCGGGTGGTGACGGGTGCCGCGTCGCGCGGCGGGCAGTTGGTGCGCGGCACGCAGGCGGCAGAGGGCGACTGGCTGCTGGTGCTGCACGCGGATACGCGTCTGGCAGAGGGCTGGTCCGGCGCGGTGATCACCGCTCTTTCACAGCCCGGTGCCTATCATTTCCGGCTGGCTTTCGATGTGGCGGGTTCGATGCCCACTTGGGTGGCCTGCTGGGCCAACCTGCGATCGCGGCTGTTCCGGCTGCCTTACGGCGATCAGGGCCTGTTGATTGATCGCAAGACATTGGAGGCTGTCGGCGGGG
>TARA_R100000789_G_scaffold99003_1_pt1 | contig 18066 bp, 13 predicted proteins | sample TARA_R100000789 | Tara Oceans TARA_R100000789 (sample SAMEA2623403) | marine metagenome | biome: marine biome (ENVO:00000447); feature: mesopelagic zone (ENVO:00000213); material: "saline water (ENVO:00002010), including plankton (ENVO:xxxxxxxx)" | depth 450 m
CTGATATAACAACACTGAAAAACACGGCTCACAGAGCCGTGGCACACTTGTATTGATCCAATTAAACGATTAATCAAGCAACACGTACAACTTCACAATTGACGCTTTGGGTTATGATTTTTGCTGCAACTGCCAGCCTTCAAAGAGCAGGGCGTCCATGCGTAGGTCCTGGAAGATTTGATACTGTTTATTGATCTCGCTGACAATTAAGCCATTGTATTGTTTCTTTTCGAGCAACGGCCAGACGGCATACATCAAATCACGTGAACAATACATGGGACGATGTTCTTCGGCTCCGGGGATGTAGCCGGGCAGGTGGATGTGGTTGAGTTTGTCGGCATAGCGATCGAGAAATTTCGAGAAGAACTCGATCACCTGAGGCAGCGGAGCATCCTGCAGCGTGAATTTCCAAAGGTGTTCGATATCAAGGTTGAGACCAGGATTTTTCTCCGCCCATTCCCAGAACTGTTCTTCGGTAAGTTTATGATTCTCGACCGCGAAGCGAATCTCCGGGTGCCATTCCAGAATGCTGGCGCCCCACTGATCGATCATTGGCTGATGGATGACCATCGCTTTGCAATCGAGCTTTTTGTAGAGATCGACGCTGGCTTGAGCCGTCGTTTTTGTCACCTTTTTATTGGGGAAATGTGGAACATATTCCAGAGGATAGTTTTGCGCCGTTTTAACAATCGCATTGACTTTTGTCAGAATTTCTGGAGTGAGATAAAGTTCGCCATAGCGGAACCCGGCTCGCCAGGCTAAGGCGAAGGAAGGTTCGTCGGGAGCAAATTTGGTCGCAATTTTCAGCATAGTGTAATCCGTTAAGTATGATTTCCTCGTGAAGTTTCATTATTGCGACTTGAAATATTCCTTCAATGCGGTGACGTATTTCCTGCGACTTTTCGACAAGTTTCAGACGAATCCGCAATTCAGGGGGCTTCGCCCCCAGCCACCCATCATAAATCAGAGGTGTATTTCGTCAGGCAGTACCTGATCTGCGGTGTTAAAGCATTAGTCCGTTAATAACGATCAAAACGATCTCGTAGCTATGTTGATCGAATGCAATCATGGAATCTGTAGGAAAATGTCAACATGTACATTTTGCGGCGAAAACGTGTGTTATGATTGCAACATAGACTGCGTAAACCCGGTTGAATTTACATTTATCAAGTGTCAACAAATGTTGACACTGAAGTTAACCAGGGCCCATTGAATGACTCGCGAAGCCTGAAGATTCAGTCGCTTCCACAAACTGGCATCGAGGCCACTATGGATCAGATACAACCTGTTGTTTTTTTAGTAGCGGTCATTGGTTACACGGTGGCAGCGACGATCTGGGATCAAAAATTTTACAAGATTCCTAATAAATTGACTCTCCCCATGTTTTTTGCGGGGTGGATTTATCAGGGCGTGTTCGATCAGTTCTCAGGCCTGGCCACTGGCGGGCTGGGATTTCTGGTCGGCTTTGGTGTGCTCTTCCTGTTATGGATGATCGGCACAGCAGGCGGTGGAGATGTGAAACTGTTTGGAGCGTTGTCCGTCTGGATGGGTTTCAAATGGTCTTTATACATTCTGATTGTCAGTACGTTTATTGTGGTTCTGGTCACGATATGCATTGTGATCGGAAATGTACTGATGATCGGGCCTAAGCGGATGAAAAAGAAAATGCTGGCGACGGGGAAACCAACCAAAGCTGGCGAGAAGCGAAAAGTAGAAACGGTTGAAGCAAAACAACAGCGGCGAATTATGGCCTATGCTTTACCTATCGCATTAGCCACATGGGGTTTGTTGGCCATGGCCTACACAGTGAACTGGCCCCCACTCCCGTGGACATTAATTTGAAACGACAACTCGGATCATCGACATGATATCAAATCGTAAACGAACAACCCGAAAAGGCTTCAGCAGTATGGAACTGGCATTAACCCTGCCAATTCTGATGCTGCTCCTGTTCGGTCTCTTCGAGTTCTCGATGCTGTTTTTCGCACGGGGAACCGTGGTCGAAGCCAGTCGCGTCGGAGCCCGGGCGGCGACATATCCGGGAACGACGGAAGAATTTATTCAGGAATCTGTGAAGCAGTCGCTGGGGCCGAAAATGGCTCGGAATGCGGTGGTAAAAGCAGAAATGGGAAAATATGCCGGCGACCCCTGTGTGGTTGTCGTCAAAGTCCCCATGAGCACAGCCTCGCCAGATTTACTCTGGCCTGTGGGGTTCAGTTTGCGGGATCAATATCTGATTGCGGAAACTGTGATGCAAAAAGAATAGTTGATAATTGAACAGGCTTTTGCGATGGAGCAGAAAGCCATTTCGGCACGGATGAAAAAAAGCTTGGGAACAGCCGAAATTCGGCGATACAATTGGGAACAATTGTCTGACGGAATCCGTCGGACAGCTTTTGAGAATCGGAGAGGGGATCGTGAGAGTACTAACACCAGCCTTAATTACGTTGCTGATGCTCGGCGTCATCGGCTTACTAGTCTTCTTTTACATCGTGAAGACCTTCTTCTGGGTCGGCGAAGAACCGGAGCAGGCCAGCACGGTACGAACAGTGCCAATGGCTTCTGCCGATATTCCAGCAGGAACTTTCATCACAAGCGATCACATTGTGAATGGACGTCTGGACGAATCGAAAATGACTCGCGAAACGATTTTGAATCGGGACGCAATTGTTGGTCGATATGCCAAAGAGGATATTCCTCAGGCCCAGGCAATTGTTACAAGTCAGCTGTATGCACCAGACGAACGGCCACCACTGGATATGAATCCTGGTATGCGAGCAGTGACCATTGGATTAGGAAACAGCACCGATATCGTCGACGGTTTAATCAAACCCAATGACTATGTCGATGTGCATCTTTCAATCAACGATAACCGTGGCGATGCCCGCTATCGTGGTGGTTTCACGATGACCATGTTCAAAGGCATCCGTGTGTTGGCCATCAATCGGATGACCCAACGGACCGACTTGTCTCGTGGAGCGAATACAATCACATTTGAATTGACTCCAGAACAGTCCAACATTCTGCTCGAAGCCAAGAAGCACGGCGAGATCGTAGTGACTTACGCACCAGAGGGAGCAGGTTCTGGCGGTGTCGATGTTGCTGATGCTGATCGTGCATACTTCGAAGAAATCCTGGGACTGCCTGTTCCACCAGAAAAGGAAAAACCATTCCTGACAGAAATCTGGCGAAGAGGTTCTCGTTCGGTCATCGGATACGGTGATGAATGGGATGATGACTGGGGTGATGATTACAACGGAGCCACACCTTGGATTGAAACTCCAGGTTGGGCACCACCAAGAAATAACGGCGGCGGCTATAACGGTTATGGTCGAGGATACAATGGATATCGCGGCGGATATCGCGGAACTCAGGTTTCTCCTCCCACCACCGACAATCCTGAAACGCAACAGAATCCGAATACGGTCAATTCTCAGTTGCGATCCAATGGACGCCTTAACCCGGCTGCCTGATAGTAAGTCGACGTGAGAGCCGGTGTACTCCGGTTCTCACGATCCTCCAGTAAACCGTATTAATCAGTTCCCAAGCACAACTTGAACATCATCAAAATTTGAGGCTCTTGTGAAAAAGCTACCTTACAACCAGAACGACATTTCGATGCGACGCGGTACGCTGTTGCCTGCGATTGCGTTCTCGTTGCTGGTTGTCGCGGCTGCTTCTGCTCTGGTGATGAACAAGTTATGGATTGATGCGGCTGAAGTCGAACTCCAGAGTGTTGCCGAAGCCTCTGCCCTGGCAGCGGCTGGCAACTATCTCGGAGACGATCTCCTGAAACCTGGCTTCGATGCCGATGCTGCTGTCGAACAGGCCAAACAACGAGCAGCCGAGGTAGCCGCCAGCAATCTGGTTGGCGGACAACCGGTCTCTCTGACAATCACCGGTGACGATACCGATGTTGTCTTTGGTCGTCGAGTCGACAATGGCATCGACCCCGAAACGGTCTTTCTACTTACAAACGTAAATCCTTCTGTCGTCGAAGTGCGGGCGAGCCGTTCTCGCGATCTGGGGAACCCGATCAATCTGTTTTATCCCGGCGTCACCAAACGGGCGCATGCTGATGCGACGATGATTGTCGAAGTCACTTTCGATAATCGCATCGATCACTTTGTCGCAGCTCCTGCCCGTCCAATCCCTGCGTTTCCCTTTGCCATTTTGGCGAACGATCCTCTGGGCAAACGAACCGATACCTGGGCCAACATGATTGAAGCAGGTCAGGGAGCAGACGAATACGCCTACAATGAAGTGACTCATGAAGTCGTGAAGCAAGCCGACGGAATCCCCGAGATGATTTTGAAGTCTGTACCATTGAAATCAGATCCCCTCGAAGGCAACGTTCAACTGCTCGACTTCAATAACGATCTGAACGATCAGAAAATCATTCAGCAGATTCATAACGGTTTAACTCAGCTCGACATGCAGCCCTGGAATAATCGATTACAGGCTCATCAAGAGATCGAGATGACCGGACTGGGTAACATGACAACTCCCATCCAGTTCGCACTGGAATCTCAAATCGGTCAACAGAAGTTGTGCCTGCTTTACAATCAGGTATCAGCTATGGATGTCCCCGGCTGGACTTCACTGACTTGTGAAGGCGTGGTTGCGATCCGGATTTTGAAAGTGATTCCCGAATCAGGCGAAGCAGCTACGGTTATTATCCAGCCGACTGTTTTAACAACGAAATCAGCAGTGCTTGCACAGTTCTTTGATGAAACAGCCGACTACCCGGATCTGCCACCAAATCTGGCCGAGATGATGGTGGAGCCGAAAACGATCACACCAAATAAATACGTTTATAAAATTTATGTTAGCCGGTAAGTACACATCAAAGATGTAATGCAGGACAGGCTTCCAGCCTGTCTAACCAGCGATAAGAAAATATTTAATTTGACGAGTGTGTCAAAACAGAATCGTTTTTGAGGAAGATTGATCATGGCGACGATGACTGAAGCCGATTACGACTACGAATCCAATGCTGAATCGAAACGTGCGTTTCAACAGTTGAAAACACGTTTGCATCGCCAGATGATCGATGCGATGGATTTGTCGAAAGCGGGCAAACTTCCTGAACACGAATTGCGTAAGCAACTGCGAGCCCTGGCCGCTCATCTGTGCGACATGCACTCCGCCTATCTGCCCGAATCGGAACGGGAGCAGATGGTCAACGAGATCATGGACGAGATGTATGGCTTCGGTCCTCTCGAACCCTTGATGAACGATCCGGATGTTAGCGATGTGCTGATCAACGGAGCCGACACGGTGTTCGTGGAACGTCGCGGAAAACTGGAACGAACCGATGTTCGTTTCGCCGACAACAATCACTTGTTGCACCTGATTCAGCGACTCGTCGGTCGTGCAGGTCGACGTATCGACGAAGTTTCGCCGATGGTCGATGCGAAACTGCCAGATGGATCTCGTCTGCATGCGGTCATTCCGCCACTGACGAGCAAAGGGCCAACACTTTCCATTCGACGATTCAGCAAAACTGCCGTCGAATTTGAAGACATGGTTCGCTCACGCTCTCTCACTCGCGAGATGGCCGACTTCCTGATCGCCTGCGTGAGAGGCCGTATGAACATACTGCTGAGCGGTGGTACCGGTGCCGGTAAAACGACGATGCTCAATCAGCTCAGCCGGTTCATTCCGATGTCTGAACGAGTTCTGACCATCGAAGAAACAGCCGAACTTCAGTTGAAACAAACCGATGTCGTCAGCATGGAAACCCGCCTGCCGAACGTGGAAGGCAAAGGGGGGATTTCTCAACGTGAACTGCTGCGAAACTCGTTGCGTATGCGTCCAGACCGGATCATCGTCGGCGAAGCTCGTGGTAGTGAAGTGCTGGAAATGCTCCAGGCGATGAACACCGGTCACGATGGTTCGATGAGTACAGTTCACGCCAACGATACCCGTGATGCACTCGATCGTCTGGAATTGATGATCGCGTTATCCGGTGCCGATTTGACACCGACCATTGCCCGACGATACATCGCCTCGGCTCTGCAGATTCTGGTCCACGTCTCTCGATTGAGCACTGGCGAACGTAAAGTGATGCGAATTTCAGAAGTGGCTGGTACTCGCGAAGGCGAATACAATGTGGAAGATATTTTCGTCTACCGCATGACAGGAATTGGCTCGGATGGAAGAGCTGAAGGGGCGTTTTATGCGACTGGGTACGAACCGGAATGCATCCGCCGCATGACCACACTTGGCCACGATGTTTCCATGGACCTGTTCACGGCTCGCGAGTTGATCGCAGGTGGTGAATATATTGTCCAGGATAAGAAATAACGAAGTACAATATAAGTCCCCTCTCTCTCTGAGAGAGACGGCATTGATCTATTCTCCCTTTGGGAGAATGAGTAGGTGAGAGCAATCGACGTCTTCTTGAATAGAAACGTCGAAGAAATCCCCTCATCCGGCCTTCGGCCACCTTCTCCCCAGGGAGAAGGAAAGGTGATAGCTCTCTCAAGATTAGCAAAGAGAATTGCTCCTTCGGGAGGAATAATAGAATATTTACCCTGAGACAACCACTCGCGAATAGTTCGCGAGTGGAACATCTTCGACAGGAATCGAAAAGGTTGCCGCGATGGCTACAGGATATTCACAATCAAATCAAATCAAGTCGCGACCCGAATTCGCTGATATCATCAAGCCGCAGGATCAATTTGCGACGTCCGATGACACCAGCGGATTGAACGGGATTAACTCGTGGTTTGATCAACTGATGGTTCAATCGGGTTTGCCGATGGCACCGATTGCCGCCCTCATGCTATGTGGTTTATTCGCAATTACAGTAGGCGGATTGATCTTCGTATTGCTGGAAGATCCACTGGCAACGGCGATTGGTCTGCTGCTTGGTTTTGCGATTCCGATTGCAATCCTGCTGGCGATGCGATCGCGACGACAATCGATGATACTGCGACAAATGCCACCGATGATTGATGAACTGGCCCGAGCCGCCCGAACGGGACGGAGTCTGGATCAGTGTCTGGAAATGGTGGCAGAAGACACCCCCGCTCCACTCGGCGATGAAATGGACCACTGTGTTCGTAAATTGCAGATGGGCGTCACAATGAACGAGGCATTGTACGAACTTCCGGAACGAACGGGCGTAAATGGCCTGCGAATTCTGGCGACCGCATTGAGCGTTCACCAGCAGACCGGAGGAGACCTGGTTCGCGTGCTGGAACGACTTTCAAAAACACTTCGCGATCGATCACTGTTCCTGGGACGACTACGGGCGATTACTGCAGGTAGCCGGGCGACAGCGATTTTGATGATCATCCTGCCTCCAGCCATTTTGGCCTTTTTCATCTTCCGCGATCCAAACTACCTGAGCCGACTGATGAACTCCGATTGGGGTTTCTTTATTACGGTGACCGGCATCGTTCTGGAAATCGTGGGAGCAATCTGGATCTGGAGAATTCTGGGAAATACTCAGAACACGTAAATACAAATCCCCTCTTCCTTGGGGAAGAGAAATCTATACACAGCAAATTTCGTAACAAACCGGCTCAGCCATTTGGATGACGATGATGAATATCCGAGAATACTTACAGCAGACCGAATTTGCAGGCGTGACACTGTTTCAGATTGCAATCTGGATCTTTGTGATCGCCTGTGTCCTGCTGGTCTTTATGCTAATGAGACGCCTGTTTCGCTGGATCAGAAGCGGGGCTTCAAAATCGCAACCTGCGACAAAGACTCAGCCTCGACCAGAAATACAGCGGGATCGCGATCAACCTGCGGTGACCCTGACATCTGATGATTCTCGTCAATCTTACACACGCTCTGCTGACTCCCTGCTCAAAGATGAAAAGAGTGGCGATCAACGGACAATGGCACCCGCAGAAGATTCCATTTTCCGCGATGAACGTGATGAAGTCGAGTCGATGCCAGTGCTTTCTTCAGAAGAATCGATGGTTCGACCCTCAACTCAACCAGAGCCACAACAAACATTCCAGGTCCATTCCTCCAAAGAAACTCGGGAATATACCGGCAAGCAACGCACCTGGACATCGCGCTCGCTGTTCGGAAAACCGATCACTGGTCAACAGGTCGATTTACCACGAGTCAGTTCCAGTGACATCCCGTTTGCGGATCGCGGTGACTATCAATTGGGATCAACTTTGACACCTGCACTCGCATCTTTGATGCCCGAAACCGATGAGCGAAAAGCATCTCTCAAGAAAGATCTGATTCAAGCCGGATATTACACACCTCACGCTTACGATAACTTCGCAGCTGTGCGATATCTGGGCCTGATGGTCCCAATCGTAGTATTTGGCGCTCTCTTAATTGCAGCTCCACCGGCGATTGAATGGATCTTCATTCTTTTAATCGTTGTCGGTGCCGGGCTCGGCTGGGCGATGCCTCGTGTCTTCATCCGCTCCAAAGCGGCTCAGCGTCGTAAGGAAATTGAAAACGCTTTGCCGGATGTGATTGACCTGCTCAACATGTGCGTCAGTCAGGGAATGACCTTGCGATCGGCTCTGGCTCGCGTCTCCTGGGAAATTTCTGAAACGTATCCGGCGATGTCGGAAGAACTTCGCATCGTTGCCGAACAAGCCGACTTGAGCACAACCGAACATGCCTTGATGAATCTCAACGAACGTGTCGACGTTCCCGAGTTGCACTCGTTGTCATCCCTGTTAATTCAAACCGAACGCATGGGAACAAACGTCAGCGATTCCTTAACCGAATACTCCGACGGAATGCGAGCAACTTTGCAACAACGAGCAGACCAGAAAGCAAATGCCGCAACATTCAAGCTGTTGTTCCCGACAGTTCTCTGTCTGATGCCAGCCGTATTCATGTTCCTGCTCGGCCCAGCCGTGGTCGATCTGTCAGACTTCTTCCAGCGTGGGGGAATTAACCAGTTCAATCAGGTCGAGCAGAACAATCCGAACCGCTAATACACCATTGATTGACTTGAGTAAAAAGGCCCTCGTGGATTCACGAGGGCCTTTTTTGTATGTGCAGAGATAATGCTTTGTGATGCAGGCCCCGAAAGATTCATTGGAGCTTATCCTGCTGTCTCGTTCAACGTCCTTTTATAACGATTATGCGGCTCATCAGCGAAACTGTTGAAGCTTGAACGAAAAAATCAAATAGGCAAAAAAGAGGATCTTGTATTTGCCTGTACCGCCATCTTAAGTTCAGAATCAACATAATAATGTTTGAAGTTTGCCTCAGTCGAAGTGGACCTAAAACAACGGGATGATTCACAGGAGCGTCAGCATGAATGGCAACAACACTCAGGAAAACTCTACAGCCAAAAGCGGGTCTGGCGGGAGTATGTCGTTTGGGTTTCGACTTGGTTTGATCGGATTTTTAATCGCCTGGTCCTTCTCGGCTCATGGCCAGGATTTGCAGCCGGTTCTGCAGGGACCTGATTCTCAGGAAGAAGGTCTCGAAGTTCCGATGACTCCCGACAAGGAAGAGAAACCTGGGAAAATCCTGCCTGGGGATGTCGTTCCTTCTCTCCCATTGCCAGAAGAAGAGCCGACTTCACTCGAAGTCTCCCCGATGCCACTCAGAGCTCCTGATACGAAAAGCTCACAGGTCCCGGAAGTCACAAAGCCGGTCGTACCAGAGCCGATGAAACCAGTTCAGACTCCGAAGCCCAAAGCCAAACCTTCTGTCAAACCGGCACCCGAGAAGAACAACAAAGTGACAGAGAAGCCTGCGAAAAAGCCGGAAAAAGATCCGGGTGAGCAATGGACAATGCTGATCACTTCCGGCCCCAGTCGAGCAGCAGGAACTCCCGCTCAACAGGAACTTGTGACTTTTGATCTCGACAAAGAAACGCATCAGGTTGTCGGTGGACCGCATGTGAAACAACTCGGTCCAGATGATGAGCATTTGCTGGCAAAGGCTTCTGGAGAATCACACGGAAAACCAAAAGTTGTCGCTGCTGATTACGAAGCGGTTTACAAATCGATTCCTTACAGCCGAGCCGAGTATCTGGCCAATCCGGCTTATCGACATGAAGCGACGATGGAAATTCTCTTTGGAGAATTACGCCCCACAGTTGTCCACAAGCAGGACAAACCGCAGCGTGTCTACAACCAGCCACGTCTGTACGATGCACCTGACTATTACCGACCTAATTTGCCCTGGAGTTGGAATGGCCCGGGCAATGCCTATGGTTTTGGTTATGGATATGGTTACGGCCCAGCTGGTTACTTCGGAGCCCGATATCCTTACTGGACACCAAATTCAACGTATCGAACTTATCAAACTCAATACGGACCTCTTTTCAACAGGTATTACCGCCCGCTCGGTTATTAAACCGATTTTCAATGGAAATGGTTAGCCCAGATAGCTTCGCTATCTGGGTGGACGAAGTCGTAGGGTCCGCTGTGCGGACCATTCCCTTGTGCTTACAACGTTAAAGAATCAAACCTGCCCCGCATACTGGTCCGCACAGCGGACCCTACAACTGCAAAACTGCTTAACTCAATCCCGGAATCGGCGAGCCATTATAAAGTGGGATTGGACGATCGAGCAGATCGTTCCAGTGAGCCGTGGACGGTAAACCGAGAGAGTTATAAATCGTCGCAGCCAGATTTTCCGGACGTTGGGGATCCGTAGCCGGTGCTCCACCATTTTTATCGGACGAGCCAATCACGCGGTCACCTTTCACACCACCACCAGCCAGAAACACCGATTGCAACTTCCCCCAATGATCGCGACCGGGGAGTTCATACGCTGAGGGGATTGTGAAAATCTTAGGTGTTCGACCAAATTCACCGGCCATCACAATTAATGTATCATCGAGTAATCCCCGTTCGTCGAGATCATCGAGCAATGCGGAAACGCCGCGATCCATAGGAGGCAGAAGAAAGTTTTTCAGGTTCGGAAACGCATTGCCGTGTGTGTCCCAGGTTTCATTGTTGCCGAGATTGACCTGAATCAAACTCACTCCTGCTTCGACCAACCGCCGTGCCACCAGCAACGACCAGCCGAACACATTCTCTCCGTAACGCTCGCGGGTTGACGCATCCACTTTGGAAACATCGAACACATCTTTGACTTTTCCATCAACCAGCAAAGAAATCGCCCGTTCCTGATAACGATTGTAAGAATCGAGTTCAGAGAGCTGAGTCAACTGCTGTTGTTGCTCATCGATATGCTGCAGCAAATTCAAACGCTGATGCAACCGTTTTACGGACATCGATTCAGGAATCGACAAATTCGGCGAGCGAAACGCAAACCCTTTCGGAACTTCCGCTCCTCGCTGATGATGAAATCCGTATTCGGGCCAGGCTCCGTAAGATTGCGCATTATAAGGAGAGGCCTGCAAAAAGAATGGATCTTCCTGAGAGCCCATCGTCCCTCCAAATTGCCCGGGCAGTGTGCGTCCAGTACGGTGGACCAGTTTCTCAGGCAACATGATGGCCGGCGGCAGGTTATTACGTCCCGGCAACAATTGATTGGCAATTGCGGCCATGGCGGGATGATCGGAAGGTCTCGGTTCTGAAGGATTGAACCCGCGGGGCAAATCCGAGTGACCGGTGAGCATCACCATGTGGCCTTGCGAATGTTCGTTGTAAGGATGCGTCAGGCTGCGAACGAGCGACCATCTTTCACTTCGCTGAGCCAGCATCGGCAGGTGCTCGCAAATCTGGATTCCCGGCGTTTGTGTCGAGATCGGATTGAACTCACCCCGATATTCCACCGGAGCATCCGGCTTGGGATCGAAGCTGTCCTGCTGAGCCAGACCGCCGGACAGAAAAATATAGATAACCGATTTGTGTCGTTTCGTAGGTTCCGATTCCGCTCGCAATTGCTCGAGATGACTGGTACCAAGACCAAGTAGACCAATGCTGCCAATTTCGATCATCCGCCGACGAGTCAGTTGCGGATGCTGGTAAGGAGATTCAGGGGAACACGACATCGGCTTCTCCAGTTACTGAGGTGGGTATTCGCTGGAACCTGTTGGGAAGTCTCAGGTTAACGAATCGAAAAGGGAATCTCCAGAGCTGCGCACCAAAATGTGGACAGATGAGAGGTAATCGTTTTTGCATTTTGATTGATAATTTGCGAATTAAAAAGCGATACAAAGTGTCCTCAAATTCAGGGAAACCGCTTGAATTTAAGTCTCTATTGTCAAAAGTGCCGGCCTGTCAGACCACAAGATCGCAATTGACCTGAAATTGGATTTTGGGGTAAAAGTCCGCCATGTATCAGCGCCATTTCCCGTACCAGCGTTAAAGGTGTTCCCATGACGGCTGCAGTCGATCAAATTATTCCTTACACTCACATTGACCAGTTGCGTGAAGCCAAACGCATCATCGAACACGAGGCGACTGCTCTTCGCAATATCGCCATCGATCTCGATGCCCGTTTCTGTGCCGCTGTCGATCGCATCGAACACTGCCAGGGTAGTGTTGTTGTGACCGGCATTGGCAAGGCTGGCATCATCGGTCAGAAAATCGCCTCCACAATGTCCTCTACAGGTACTCGAGCCCATTTTGTCCACCCGGCTGAAGCCGTCCATGGCGACCTCGGTTCGCTGCATGAAGATGATATCGTGCTGGTTCTCTCCAACAGCGGTGAAACCGAGGAAGTCTGTCGACTGCTCCCCTTGCTCGAACAACGTGGTATCGCCGTGATTGCGATTACCGCAACCTGCCACAGCACACTCGGTCATGCGGCTGAAATTACGATTCCACTCGGACGCCTGCGCGAAGCCGGTCTCCACGGCTTGCCACCTTCAACCAGCACAACAGCGATGCTGGCCGTCGGTGATGCACTGGCACTGGTACTGGCTCGTGTACGAGGCTTTGGAAGTCAGGATTTTGCCCAGTATCATCCTGCTGGGAGTCTGGGTCGCAAATTAACATCTGTCACAAAAATCATGCGTACAGACGATTCCCTGCGAATCGCCAAAGAAACGCAGTCCGTGCGGGAAGTCTTCGGGCAATCCTGGAATCAGGCTCGAAGAACCGGAGCCGTAATGATTGTTGATGACGAAGAAAAACTGATCGGCATCTTCACCGACAGCGACCTTGCTCGTCTACTCGCAAATCATCAAGAACAGAAACTCGATCGACCAATTCGGGAAGTGATGACCTCAAGACCGACAACCATTTCCAGAACAGCCGTTCTCGGCGAAGCGGTTGACATGATGGCAGAACGCAAACTGAGTGAGTTGCCCGTTGTCGATGACGACGGCTTCCCAGTCGGCATGCTCGACATCACCGATTTGATCGCCCTGATGCCACAGTCACTTGAGTTGAATTCGTAGAGAAGAATAGTTTGGCGGGGGCTTCCGCTAACGCAGAGCGCCTTCGCCACCCCTTGAAGTCAAAACATCGTGTTCCACTGCTGGCTTGCCCAGCAGTGTTTTTCTACAAAGTGACTCACTTACTACAGACAGGAATGTCTGTACCTCAGATTAGACATAACGGAAATGCTGGAGTCTGAAAGCCAAAGAGTTTTCGTATGATGCGGCGATATCTGATTACACTGTTTTCAACGCTGATGATGCTCGGCGCGTACTCAGTGTACGCGCAGGTCTCTCAACGCCTGCTGTCTCGCTCCCACACGAATCACGCCACTGCAAAGCGTCCGATTATTCATAATGTCCCCTCGATTGGACCACGCATCAGCCAGGAAACCGCTGAAAAATACTTACCCGATGCACCCTGGGCCGTGAATGCCCGGGCCAAAATCCGAGCCGACGGATTGCACCTGTTTTTCAACGAGAAGAAGCTGGTCAACGGAAATACAGAGATCGAAGTCAGTCCTGTGGCGATGGTCTGGATGGCTGATGAGGAAGGGGGAGCGGAACCATCAGGTAAAGAACCAATTGTCATCCGTGCCGAAAAGGCGACCTTTGTCTTTGATGAAGCGGTCGAGCTTTCTGAAATCCGGACGAGACTGATACGCGAAATCAGAATGATCGGTCAGGTCTTGATCCGCGGAGACGACGGCCTGAAAGTTCGCGGCAGCAACTTTGTTTTCTCGCGAGACAACAAAAACATCAGTAGCTATCACCCGATTGATTTTCGGTTTCAGGAACACCAGGGTTTTGCCAATAACATCCAGATCAATCTACAAATGCGGGATGGAGGTGCCTATGCCGATAACCCTCAGGTAGAAGCGATCAAGGATATTTTCATCAGCGAACATTTGGAGATGAACCTCAAACCGGATGAAAATGAACCTCCCGTGCTGGTCACTTGCGAAGGTTATTTTCAGTATCGCTTTGACTCCCAATTGGCGATCTTGAACCGGGACGTGCTCGTCCACCGAACTGATAAGACAGGCCTTGTCGATTCTCTTACCTGCGATACACTGGCCTTGCAATTTGGAGAAAAACTCAATGCGATCCCCTCTGAAAACAAAACGCTGGGTGGAAGTTCCAACCTGGAGTTGATTTCGTTAACTGCCACCGGCAATGAAGTGATCGCGAAATCTTCTGCCAATCAACTCGAAGCTGTCGGCGAGCGATTGACGTACCTTCTTCGTGAAAACAAGTTAATTCTGCAGAAAAATCGCGGCGTGGAAATTGAATATCGGGGAGCCGAACTGTTCACGCCCCGTCTCGAAATTCAGGTCGATGATCATCAGCAACCGATCTTTGCCAAATGTGATGGTCCCGGTCAGGTGAAGTATCTGGATAAGCCCACAGAAAATTCTGTCCAACTGATTCAACAATCGGTCATTCCCGCGATTCTGGCTCAGGCGAACTGGCAGGAATCCTTAACATTCATGCCCGATGCCAATTCGCAAGGTCAATTGGATTTGATCACCCTGACTGGCAAAGCTGTGCTGCATTCTCCAGTCCATCAATCAGGAATCATTTCGAATTCGATCAAAGTCTGGTTGAAACGCATTGAACAGGAGACGCCAGTCAATGCTTCCACAAATAAATCTTTGAGTCAGGAACAGGATGTGCAGATCGTCCGCACGCTCGCTGAGCAGAACGTTGCGGTGGTCAGTCCATATCTTGAAGGAGAATATGAATCGCTCGATATTCATTTCGATCGCCAATCGATCGCGACACTCGCAGCGTTGAAAGGCGAAACTCCGGAAACGACTGATTCGACCGATACCACTACTTCAAACAATGTGGCATCTGATCCAGCTGGACAAACTGGTGCGACTGAAAAACGAAGTCAACTCCAGAAGATCCCGAAAGAACCGTTCAAGATTGATGCGACGCATCTGACCCTGCAGGTCGTTCACGATCCTGAATTCAAAGATGTGCATGTCGCTCATGTGAAAACCGAGGGAATCGTAAAAGCGAACGGTTTGATTGAAGGTCAGGACGATCCAGTCCATCTGGATGGGCAGTCGGTCGATATTGCCAACGGCGGCGAAGAACGGCAGCGATTTCATCTCCTCGGTACCGATGAACGATACGCTTCGATTCGCAGTGGCGAAATGCGGATCGATGGAATCGATCTGTTTGTGGATCGCGCGCAAAATTTCTCCCGTGTGATGGGCGGAGGAGCGATTGAGTTTCCCGTCAAATCGAACTGGAACGGCGACAAACTTCAGCAGGCACAAATCCTTGAAGTCTCCTGGAAAGAGCAGATGCGGTTTGAAGGACGAACCGCTCATTTTGTGGGAACGGTGCGCGCGACCATTGGCGATTCCGTTATCACCTGCGAAGAACTGAAGGTTCATCTCGATCAGCCGATCTCCCTCAAATCGACCTCAATGACGATTAAACCACAAATTGCCAGCATCGAGTGTCGCGATCGGGTTCGCTTTGAAATGAATCATTATGAAAATGGAGTGTTGATAGGAATTCGCTATTTGGATGTCTGGTCGTACACAATGAATCAGCAAACCGGCGCTATGAATGCTCAAGGGCCGGGAACGATTGAATTCTGGCAACGCAGCAACGGCAAAGCTTCGCTCGGATTGCCGCAAGGGATGATGGGCAAATCGACTTCGGAGAAAACACCCGCGAAAAAATCCGGCTGGGATTACACCCGCATCACATTTGCCGGCCACATGGATGGGAACTATCTGAAACGACAGGGGACTTTGCACGACCGTGTGAATGTGCTCCACGGCCCCGTCAGCGAGCCGCTCTCCCGCTTCGGTCGCGATAATCGTCCGCCTCAAAGCGTTTGGGTGCAAAGCCAATTGCTTGAAGTTGCGTTACGGGAGGTTCCGAAAGATCCGAAGAAACCAGCCGAGGAACAAACTCCGTGGTCAATTGAAGTGCAGGCAAAAGGGAATGCCGAAATTGAAGGAGACCAGTTCCTGGCCAAAGCCGATCTGGTGACGTTCGACCAGAGCAACCAGATGTTCACAATGCGATCGCTGGAAAATCGCCATGCGACCATCTGGCACTACGAACATCCCCAGACCGCCCGCTCACGCTACGATGTCAAAATGATCCGCATCTCTCCCGACGGCAACATTCTGGAACTGGACCGAACACTGGGTGCTTCGGGGTCTCGGTAGGTTCGAAGGCTGACATTTGGGAACATGAATGTTCTTCATAATTCCTGCACATTTGTGACTACCATTGTTATTCTGAGGAATATCAAACCGGTCATTTCGCAGGAGAATCCTATGAAAACTACTCTAAAGTGCAGACGAGGTTTTACGGCTATCGAGTTGATCTCGGTCTCGTTTCTCTTGACCACATTTGCGGTTCTCATTCCCAATCCGTTTCTCTCGGCTCGTGAATCTGCTCGGTCTGTGCATTGCAAAAACAACCTCCGACAATATGGCATCAGTCTTTACACATTTTCAGATCGAGATCCTCAATCCAGAATCTGCTCAGGTAGTGGAGATTATCTTTTTGATGGGTGCGTCGACACCTACGGCTTTACTGCTGATCTCGTCAATCAGGGAGCTGGTTCAGGCATGGAAATTTCCTGTCTGAGCAATTCGGTGAAAGGGCTCAGCACGCTGAATGATCTGACAGGACAAAGGACTCGCCAGACGCGTGGTTTTCTTACTGTTCCCCTCTCAGCCCGATTTAATGCCGGAAGGTGCCTCCCATTCAAAGGCGATACCGATGGCGATGGATCCGCTGAGACCGGTCAGCTTGACGGTGGGACTCCCGAGCGAATTGAAATCGTGCAATCGATGATCGATGCCGGATACACATCCAACTATACCGCCAGCTGGTTTCTTGCTCGCCAGGGAGTCGCGAACAAAGATGCTGCAAGTATTCTCAATTCACTTCCAGAAACAAAAACCCCTTATCGACTACTCGAGTTGACTCAGGGGCCATTGAGTTTACGAGTCCTGGAACAATCCGATAAACCTTCCAGCTTAATTCCTTTTCTGGCCGATTCCTCTGCTTCTGCAACATTGAATTCAAAGCTGGAACTCAGCCAGGAGTCTGAAGACGAGAATCCAGGAAGTTCACGCTCCCGACGACGAGTTATGGACAAGAAAAAATCAAATGAAGAGAATCCACAAACAGCAGATCCAGCGATCTCGCTGAGTGAAGCCTTCACGAATGGTCCTGTTCAGTGGGATGAAACCGAACAAAGTTTTGAGCCTCTCACTCCAGAAAAGGTGGCTCAACTTGAGGTGCCCGAGAATACATGGAAACAAGACACACGCCAATGGGGATTCCCTCATCAAATCAGTGGTCAACCTCAGTTGAATGTCCTGATGGCTGATGGAAGCGTGAAAGTTATGAACGACAAAAGCAACGATGGAATTCTCAATCCAGGATTCACGGCCGACAGTAAACAGTTTGGAGAAATCGAAGCCGAAACATTTGAAATTTTCCTGGGAACTTCCCTCATTGCACCACGACAAAGTAAAGGTAAATTCGAATAGAACGAGATGATTTAAGAATGTGGCTGGGTGGCTTCTATAATAGCCAGCAGCTTTTTAAAAAATATTGGTTCGAAGCGAAATACTCAGGACAAAAAGGGTTAAAGACCATACAAGCACGAAGCGCAAGCGAGTGTGTTCAATAAAAGGGCTAATACACTCGCTTGCGCTTCGTGCTTGTATTTTGGGGACAGGCATGGTTTGAAAGGGTAGCCCAGATAGCTCGTCTATCTGGGTGGACGAAGTCCACAAGAGGTCTTCAGTTTGATG
>TARA_R100000789_G_scaffold97936_1_pt1 | contig 18046 bp, 12 predicted proteins | sample TARA_R100000789 | Tara Oceans TARA_R100000789 (sample SAMEA2623403) | marine metagenome | biome: marine biome (ENVO:00000447); feature: mesopelagic zone (ENVO:00000213); material: "saline water (ENVO:00002010), including plankton (ENVO:xxxxxxxx)" | depth 450 m
CGACCATCGGAGGGGATTTCGAGTAGCTTGATGGTCGCCGCGAGTTGTAATCGGGGATCAAACCGAGGATCGATCAACAGGGACAACAGTTCCGCATCAGACGAATAATGCCCCGGCTGATACCCAAGCGGTTGCATTGCTGTGATACGTTCGGGCATTGGTCGGTTTCCATCATTGACTCTCGTTCGAGCCTGATTGAGCAGTGCATCGAGTTGAGCAACATCTTCTGCTGGAAGCTTTTTCCAGAGAGAGGCCGACTGAGAACCGAGTTGATCGAACCACTCCTGGAGAGTTAACCATGTGGTATCACTCGCTGATAATTCATCGATCCAGTCCGAAACGGCATCGATCTCTCCCAATTTCATAGCCATCGCGGCGAGTTGACCAATCAATTGAGGATCTGCTGTTTGACTGCGAGTCCTGCCAAAAAGTTCTGCGATGTTTTCCTTATGAACGCTACTGAGCACTCCAGCAACAAGATACGGATCCGCTTTGACCTGTTTGAGCAAAGCCGCCAGACACTCTCCCGCCCATGCTGCATCGCATTCTCCGAGCAGATATGCCAATTGCAGCTGAACCTGAGGCTCATCTGTTGTTCGCTCCGTCAATGTCTGACTCACAGTCGGTTCATCAGCTGCACCGGGCATGAATTGATTGAGACAGCGAATCGCGTGACGTCTCACACCGGGATGTGAATCTGTTACCGCCCCGAGTGTGGCTTCCAAAGTGAGCTGTCCCATTCCATCCAGAGTACACAAGGCCTGCAAGCGTGTTTGGGGGCGATCGCAATTCTGCAATAACTCATGCAGCAGTTGAGTCGCTAAAGCGTCGTTTCGCTGAATCAACATCCGCTGCACTTGATCCCGTTGCCAGCCACTCGAAGAATCGAGAGCGGCGACAAGTGATTTGGTATCCAGATCGTTGAGCGGTTTGAATATTCGTCGGTTTGTGTTCACCGGAGCAATCCGATAAATCCGCCCCAGTTCTTCTCCCGAGCGAACGTTCAACGTCTTTTCCAATTCGTCATCAATCCATTCAGGATGTTCAATCACTTCCCGCATCATATCTGCGATATACAGTGCACCATCAGGGCCGACATGTAATCCCGCTGGTCGCGACCACGGATTCCTGGATCGAAAGAATTCCATCTCGCCCTCATGCAATTTATGACTTTCAAACGTGACTCCGTCTGGAACGAGTCGGCGGGCGTGCACAATGTTGTAAACCGGCTCACTGGTGAAGGTCACATTCTCATAGTCGGAGCCAAACAGATCATCACGATAGACCATTGTCCCACATGCCGATGTAAATCGTGGGATAGCTCCAACTGGTCGGTACTTCGTATCACAATGGCTGATGATCGGCCCGATGGGATAAACGCGTGAATCGCCGACACGGATATCCCGACGAACCGACGGCGGACTCAAATGAGGATTCCGACTCAGCGATCGTTCGTCGAGGACGTAATGAAAAATTGGATTCGGATTATTACACCCAAACCAGTTGCCCCAGTCATCGCGATTACGTCCAAACTGCGTCCGCCCGGCTACCAGTTCCATCTGACCAGTCTCCGGCCGAATGCGGAGATCAAACCCTGCCAGGTTGAGTGTTTCTTTCGTTTTATGAGACAGGATCTCCCCGCCACTGTCGCCGTTCGCCAGATAAATCCAATTATCGAGTCCCCATCGCAAACCATTGACGCGGTGCTGCTCGTTGCCTTCAGAAAATCCCGAATAGAGCTTTTCGATAACATCAGCCTTCAGATCTCCGTCGGTGTCTTCCAGATACAGGATATCGGGACAAGCTGTCACCAGTACGCCATCACGCCAACGGAGAATACCGTTCGGTGTCTGCAGTTGATCGGCAAATAGAGTCGAAGTTTCATAACTGCCATTCTGATCTCGATCTTCAAGCACGCGAATTCGACCACCAGCCGAACCCTTCCCATCAAGCCCATGCGGGTAGTCGGCCATCTCCACAACCCACAATTTTCCGTCCGGTCCCCAGTCGAAATCAACGGGATCCTGCACTAACGGTTCGGCTGCCACCAGGCTGATCTCAAACCCGTCAGCAACCTCAATCTCATCGAGTGAATCGGCCCAGGTATGTGGAGTCGTGCAAGTCAGCATCAAGCAGCATGCCAACGTGATCGAAAACCAGAGGTAGATATCTTCACTCCAACGCAGACATTCGAATCGTATCATTATAGCCGTTTCCATGAATGTGTAGCGGATGATTGACTGGCAATATAGGGTTCAAACCATCAAAAGCCGTTACAGTAATCTGCAAACTAAAGTAGAATCGCTTCTCGGTATAGTATTGCAGGCGGCAAGCAGTCTTTCACAATGACAAAACTCGAATCGTTTTTCCAGATCAACCATTCCGAGCTGATGGCTGACAAGGGAAAAATATTTTCTACGCAAGATCAAGTACAGTCGGATGAGCGTGTTGAACAGGATGGAAAACGGTGACTGGCTTCGAGTATCAATTAATTTTTCCAGGCATGAAATCAACGATGCAACGATACATTTTGTTATTCGATAGAGGCCCCCAGAATTAACAGTAATGGTGGAGATTTAGTTGCAATTCCTTCATGTCAAAACTTGTGGGATTTCATTTCAACAACACACTCCCATTTCTGATTTCTTCCATCGAGCAACATATTCATTGTTTTATGTCAATTTGGATAGGTACCGTATCCAATGAAAGCCATCAAATTTGATACAAATGTAAGACACGAAAAAAGCCATAAACCGTTGTGGTTTATGGCTTTAGGTAATGGGCGATGAGGGACTCGAACCACCGACATCTTCGGTGTAAACAAATATGACATGCGGTTTTCTAGCTTGTTTTTGAGTTTTCGGTATCCAATTTCCCCCCAGATTTTGCCATAATTGGATACCGGGTATCCAATTCATCATCCCATCTCAGGTGAGACATGGCAAAGAAACTATGGAGTGAAATCCAAATCGATAAAGGGATCAAGCTGGAACTGACATGGTTCAAGCCCAAGAAATGCTGGAAGAAGTTTAAGGGCAAAGTCTTTTACATGTCTCACCCTAACAGCAAGAGTGGTTATGAGGCCGCACTTTTGGAGTGGGCACAGAAGAAAGCAGAACTCGATCATCAGAGACCCTACGCTGCAACCTTTCAACACCACAAAGCACTTTTCCAAATTGTCAAAACGTATTGGGAGCAATTCGGACTACCACGAAGTGAAGTGACACTGGCGAAGCAGGTCGATCAAATGATTGATTGGCTTGACGAATGTTTGGTTCAGCCGAACTTGCCTGATCCGATGGCAATTGCGGTCTACTGTGCCAACTTGAAAGCCTTGTCTGCGGAATTGCAAACTGTTTGGTACTGGTTTGCGACTCCAGATTTTGTACTTCCTGAAAAGTGGCAGGACCGGATTGACCGACTCAACAACAAGGAACACAAAAAGCACCCACAAACAATCGAATACTGGCGTGAGCAATATATCAAAAGACAGAACGAACGTGCTGGAAAGCAAATTACTAAAGACACAGGACGTAACAAACGACTCAAGCTCAGTTACTTCAGGAAGAACCGAGATCAGCAGGCACACATCACAACCATTGATGGACGATACATTAAAGATTTTCACGTTGAGGTTGATGGCCTCAATTTGGCAAAACGCACACGAGAGGACTACTTCGATAACTTCAAGAGCTTTTTAACTTGGTGTCATGAAGATGAAGATTGTGAGTTCGTAAAACCTGCCAATTTTAATTCTTCTGAGTTCACATTTCGTGAACCCGAGGGGACTGGACGAAAAAGATTACAGAAGAAGTTGCTATTGTGGACGCCAGATGAAGTCAAGAAAGCCATTAGCGATCTACCTGCTCCTTACAACTGCTATGTGATCTTGATGCTCAATTGCGGATTTCGTCATCAGGATATTTCCAGCCTTCAGCATTTTGATCTGCACATTGACCAGAAACGAATTATCATCCAAAGAGAGAAATTGAACCAACAGGATACTGCTCCCGTGATTTCATACCCGCTCTGGAGCAAGACACTGGAACTCATTCAAGACAACATCTCGGAACATGAGAAGTATGTCTTTCTGAATGAGAAAGGAGGTCAGGTTCGTGGTTCAATAAAGACGTGGTGGTTCAGACACAAGAAAGAGTATGGCTTCGATCACAAACGTCTCGATTATCTAAGAAAAACGGGCAGTACAATCATCGCCAGAAAAGACAAGAACCTCGATGAGTTTTATCTTGGAGAGTCCCTGAAAACGACATCACGCATTCACTACAGCTTCACTGATGGCGAATCACTGAAAGAACTCGACGATGCTATAGCATTTCTCGGAGCAGAATATGGGTTTTGCGAAGCACCCTCAAAGACCATCACGCTGACACCAGAACTAATGGCAAAAATGGAAGCAGCAGGCATTGAAGTCTGATTGGCAATTCAAGGCTCACCGGCATATCTAATTGATGCCAGACAAGATCAAGACCTTCAATCCATTCCCTCATGCCACACCTTCACATCAGCGACGTGAAGACATGCAGTGGTATCATCTGGCACGCTGGAGACGGCTTCGGAACTGGAAGTTGAGATTGAACCCGACTTGCCAAAGATGTGGCACTCACGAAGACCTGCATGTCCACCACATCAAGCCGAGAAAACAATTTCCTGAACTGGCACTCCAATTGGAGAATCTGAAAACGCTGTGTCGTAAGTGTCATGGAATTGAGGAATCCTCAGTCACCAAGTTGTAGCTTTCCAGCTTGCTTCATTGCTTTTAAGAGTGAAATGATTGGATCATTGATGTAAGTTTTTGACTTAACGACACTCATTACTTGGTCAATCAGAGTCTCGACATCAATTACTTTTACTGGGCCTGATGCTGTGTGAAGTTGTCCAAGATGATTTACGATGTCAGTCTTGTCTGCTTCGGAAGCAAACTTACCAACATAAAGCCTTAGTTCAATTTGGTTTTCATCGTAGCCTAACAACTCAGCAGCTTTGTTGATGACTCCCTGTCTTATAACTTCGTCATTGAAAAACTTCTGACCAGAAAGATTTGCACTCGTGGACCTTTCGTCTAATCCCTTGAAATGCCTTCGAGAAACTCCTTTTGATCCAAAGTATGACTTGACTGATGCCAGCACCAGCTTGTCACGACGTGCCCCAACTAGGTCGATCTCATAGCCATGAGTTTGTGTTTCTTCTCGATCTTTCTTTCTGGTTCGTTTGGAGACGGGGAACTTCATATTGCTGGTAACAATGAGATTCTCCAATTCCATGGCCACTTTAACGACATGCTCAAAACCTTCCATCAATTATTTTCTTTCGGGGTAGGCATATATAAATCGTCATCAACTCCAGTAGACAGGCAACACGCCTCTTCGTTCCTTTTTTCGGTGCATTATTGGGGGGTGGGGGGTAAACAAGCATTTGCAAATTTCTCACCCCATGGGGTAATTACGATCCTTGCTCGAATCGAAACAAAAGATAGATCAGTAAATGAATCATAATCTCCCCTGATCAGTCCCATTTGCTCAAGATGGTCAATTGAAGAAACTATATTCTCTCTATGAGTTAAATACGAAAAATCATCATCTTTGATTTTCAATACATCTGATAACTTCAATTGAATACTTGCAACTTCTGGTGAGTAAATCCGACTATGATGAAGCTGCTTGCTTGGATTGAATTTCATATTCTGGAAAATCAGAGCCTCGTCTGAACCAAATTCTTTCAACAAAGTTATAAAAGCGGGATGCTGGTTGGATTGATCTTCAACACCTGACACAAGTAATTGTGCCCACATTTCTTGAAGAGTATCGTCTTCAACATTTCCGGCAGCTTCCAGAAGCGGTACTAAAAATCCCGGTGGTAATACTTTTGGTGCAATATCATTAGCATCCATAATCTTCTGTGCTTTATTGGCAATGCGGATTCTATTTGTCCATTGCCATGCGTAAATCTGATCTTCCAGCATGTTGCCTGCAACTTCGCATGGCTTCCCAAGCAACTTGTCCATTAGTTTTGCGGCGGTCTTCAGAACGTCGTTGTTGGTTAAAAATGTGGTTGCCGCTTCGATCAAAGTTGTCATCTTATTGTCTATCTACTTCCACTATGCCCAAAGGAAGACCCCCACGACCGACCAAACTTCAAGTTGAACTCCGAGGTGATCCCTCAAAACGCCGAGGAAATACCATCGAGCCTGATGCCCCCAAGGGCTGGCCAGATTGTCCTCAACATGTGCAGGACGATCCCATCGCTTACGAAGAATGGAAATCGATCTGCTCCCAGCTTGAATCAATGGACCTGTTATCCACAATTGATGGCCGTTCAATTGAACTGTACGTTTTGACATATTCTCGCTTTCGAGCTTCACAAGAACAAGTCAAAAAGCATGGAGATGTTCTGCTCTTGGGGAAGAACAAATATCCGCAGGTCTCGCCGTTCTACACAACCATGAATCGATACCACGATGACTGCCGGAAATGGTTGATTGAGTTTGGTCTCACGCCAGCGGCTCGGGCACGTTTGAGAATTACTGTGGACAAACAGAAAACCAATGGCAAGTGGAGTGGGATTCTTCCAGTAGTTGGATAGATATATTTGGAAAACCCCTGTGCCCTTGATGTCGCTTCGGCGATGTTGAGGGCATTGGCTTTTTGATCTTGTCTCCACTATCTACTGAGTGGAAACCTCAGACAAAGCCATTCAGTTCATTGAAAATCTTACCCTCGTTGGGGATCACTCGGGAAAACCGTTTGTTCTCAGGCCATGGCAAAAGCAAATCATCACCGCTCTCTATCGTGGTGAAGTCTCCAAGTGTTTTCTTCTATTGCCTCGTAAGAATGGTAAAACGCAAATCGCAGCAGCCATCTGCATGTTCCATTTGTTGTGTATGACAAACCAGCAAATCTTAGGAGCAGCAGCTTCACAGGAACAGGCTTCCCGAATCTACGATGCAATGGAGCAGATGATTCGTGCCGATGCGACTCTAAGCAAACTCTGTGAAATCATCCCAAGTAAAAAGAGAATCGTCTGTGAAGCCACCAATTCCTTCTATGTTGCTGTGACTTCTGGTGGTGATGTTCAACATGGATATTCACCAACACTCGTGGTCATGGATGAATTGCATTCTTGGACTCAGCCCAAACATCGTCGTCTCCATGCCGCACTCACGACAGGTTTTGGTGCGAGAACAAATCCACTCACGCTCTGCATTTCCACACAAACATCAGATCGAACAAGTCTGGCCCACGAAGAGGTGTCTTTTGCTCGAAGACTGAAAGGTCGTATTGAGAATGGAAAGGTCAAACGGTCAGGACAGGTTGAGAACCCAAACTACTTGGCGGTGCTTTATTATGCTGATGAGAAAAGTGACTGGACGGACAGAAATCTTTGGAAGGCTGTCAATCCGGCTCTGGGAGATTTTCTGAGTGAGAAGTATCTTGAAGAAGAGTTCAAGATTGCTCAGCAAATCCCATCCAGACAAAACCACTTTCGTCAGTATTACCTGAATGTTCCCATTGACTCTCTCGGCAAATGGATGGACATGTCGTTGTGGGACAAGTGCCGTGGGACATCGCCGGACCTCACTCAATACAAATGCTGGGGTGGACTCGATCTTGCTCCTGTAAACGATCTCTCTGCTTTTGTTTTACTCTGGGATGTCGATGGAATCTATCACGTTAAATCGTGGTTCTGGTGTCCTGAATCTGACATCCTGCAACGTTCCAAGATCGAACAAGTTCCTTAATCCCATTGATATCTTCGAGGTAAGGTGGGAGGCAATTGTGCATCTATTGGGCCTATTCTGGACGGCAGGCGTCATTGGAACTTTTCTTGCGTTATTTATTGTTCAAAGAAAACTGGCTTTTTATCAAAAACTTCGGCACATCTGGACTATTGCGTTTGCCCTGTGTCCTGCAATCTATTTTGCGTTCTGGTTGGAGAATGTGAGTCGCAACGTATCTGGACAAGGAGGATTAGCGTTTGTGTGGCTACCCGGCGTAATTACCCCTTATTGCTTTGTCCACGGTTTTTTGACGATTTTCATTGCGTCTTTCTTCTGGAAGTGGTCCTGCAATCCTAAATGCGATTTACCTTGAAACTCGTTTTGTAGTGGGTGGAAGCAGAACGCATTCGGAGGCGTGGTTGTTTCTACTTTATGCTCTACTGTGCAGTACACCGTTTGCTGACCGTACTCGTGGCATCTTTTTTAGGGGAATGTGAAGAGCTTCAGCGGGGCTATTAGTGGTTACAAATGTGGAAAATCCATTGTGACATTCTTGCATTACCGCACGCCAGCAAAACCCATCCCGATGATTAAGCCCAGAAGTCCCAATGGGATGTAAACAACGTAAGCGATTCCTGAGATTACAAAAGTCATCTGCTTGATTCGGTGCGACTTATGATAGAATCCGGCAATCCACGACATGAGTGGGATGACAACAAGAGGAAGCAATAAGAACGAGATAATCTCGTGAACTCTAAACTTCCATTTGATTAGAAACCCGCAAATCACGACGACCAAAAAAGTAAGCAGCGAAGAGATCACAACCAATAATGGTCAGGACTTGCCGATCCCGACCTTCGATGACACCGCCAATCCTGACCGCACAGTCTTGCACATCGGTAAGCTTATCAGTCAATACCATTGGGACTTATCCTTATGAATCGGCAGTCACAGTTGTAGGTGGCACAAACCCCAATAGCGGCACATGGCAATTCAAGGTGGATGTCTCTGGTACGATTTCGACTGCCACGCTGAATTGGGATGATGAAGACTTTGAGATCGAGTCCAAGATAGCAGCTTCATTCAACAACGCAGGACATTCTTGGTCTACTGTTGCTGTCACAGGATCGATTGATACTGGTGAAGTCGTTGTGGATCATGATGTCTTCTATGACAGTGTGACTGTCACATCCAGTCTTGAATACTGCACAAGTGGTGGAGGCTATGGCTACGGATATGGATGCGATGACCTGCCAGCAGCCGAGATGATTCTGTGTCCGAGTAAAGATACCTCCAATATCGACACGAGCCATCTCCACGATTTTGTAAGAGGCACTGACAGCTCGACCGATGCTTCTTGGGTTTTGGTCGATGACCTGTATGCTGTGGACTTCGATGGAACAAACTCAATCGACGTTCCCTCTGATTCCGCTTTTCCTCAGAATGCCGCTCCTCATTCCATCACATTCTGGATCAAGGCAGACTCCATTGGTGGCACGATTCTGGACATGGAAGATCAATACCAAGTCTATCTGTCTGGGACAAATCTTTACTATCGCTTTTTTGAGGTTGGATCGTCTGATTTCTTTGGTCGATTTGTCAGCTTCGATGATACGACAAGCATTCATCACATCGGACTGGTCTGGAATGGTAACAATGATTCCTCTGGGATTTCGGTATATGTGGATGGAGACTATGTGGAAGGTGTCCCACAGTCTACGGGAACAGTCAGCAGTTATTCAGGTACAGCACTTGGCCTGACAATTGGTGATGGCTTCGATGGTAAACTGGATGACATCCGATTTTACAATGCGGAACTGTCATCAGCACAAATTGCTGTTCTGGCTTCCGAGCGTGGAATCTGTATTGAGGAAGCTGAAATTGGGGGACTGGTCGGTGGCGGTGTAGCCAATATGTATGCTGCGTTCAATCCCGACATAAATGGTGGGCTACTTGCTGGTGGTGATTCTGAATACACATCCTCATCAAGTGCGGATGGTTCAGGTGGTGTCGTTACAGGTGGAAACATTGAGAGTTCTGTCATTGTCTTCGACATTGCCGAAGGTGGTCTGACCGCTGGTGGTGAAGCTCTGATATTCACGAGCCTGACTGGTCGTGGGGGTGCAGTTGTCTCTGGTTCAGCACAAATTGCAACCAACATCTCAGAGCAGTCTTCTGGCGGTTTGGTGATCTGTCAGCCCATGTTTGCGAATGGATTTACCAAGAGAATCACGCTGACAATTCCTGCCAGTAAGGTCTCGGCTGACCTCATTCATTTTCCGGTTGGTGCGATCCTCCAATTGTCGAGTTCGGTTTTTATTATCACAGACAGTGAAGGAACGGTCTTGGATCACGAGTTGAGAGATGAGGATGACGACATCAAATGGATATTCTTCAAGGCTTCTCTGTCATCCACCATCGATAACATTTTCTATCTTTATCATGGAGGTTCATGATGGTTTTCTGCGCCTGTAATCCTATTGAGGAAATCAGTTCCGGTGGTATCAAAGCTGGCGGCTCAGCACTTGTGACCGTGGACACAGTTGAAGGTGGTGTCTCACTTGGTGGCTGCGCCTTGGTTTCAGTCAGTCCTGATGTCTGGGATGATTTTCATTTTGTGCTTCCGCTCGATGAAGCAGGGAATGGAACACCAGACGAATACCGAGACCGGACAAAACACAATCTGCATGGAACAGGTGGTGCTGGTGATATGTGTCCCACGATTGATCTGGGAGTCTTCTGTCAGCCATCTCAGTATTTTGATGGTCGGGATTTTATCTCAATCCCAGAAGACAATCTGGACATCTCAGATGGCTTCACGATTTCGTTGTGGGTGAAGATGGAACGCCGGTTTGAGGAGAGGGCATTCTACACTCGTGGCGGAATTGAAGATGACTGGAACTTCACGATTGGACAAAGTTATCTCAATCACATCTGGGCCAGAATCAGATTGTCCGGTGATGAGGAGGTGGTGACTCACTACGTTTTCAGCGAACGTCTCCAATTGGAGACATGGTATCACATCGCCGTCACTTGGATTCCACAATCGAGTTTAGGAGTCTTGGTAAATGGCATTCCTCACGCCACCATAGAGACACCTCAGACTTCAACCTTGGCTTCGAGTGGTGCTGGTGGTTACATAGGTCGCAAGCAGGCCCAGAGTCTCACAGGGAACATTCAGGAGGTTCGACTCCAGCCAGTTCGTGACGAGGCTTGGCTGGAAGCAGAACACGCTTCGTTTTGTGATGCTGGATTTGTGGTAGAGGGGGATGAAGAGGAAGCGGTTGTTGAATAGAATAGTTCCTATTCCTGTTTTTAAGATTAAAATGGCGGTGTATCAGCTAAACCATACCGATGAAGTATGTCAAAAAAAAGAATCCAATTTCATGGATTCTTTTCTGCCTGCTTTATGCTAATAACATTACTAACATGATAACTAAGCCAACAATGCTGGCCAAACTACCTAAAAAGCAGATTGTACGTTCTATTATTAAGAACATTATTGTTCTCCACTATTTTATTCCATAAATAGTAAAACTCCTTCAAGTAAAAGTTCAACAAATGGAGTTTGAGGACCGTCCTCATATTATTATACACCGATTGTTCGATTATATTGAATATATGGCTCACTTTGTCATTATATAAAAAGCCCCTGTAAAACAGGGGTTATTGTATGATTCGGTGGTTTTGCAGGATATTTTCTTGAAAAAAAATAAAATAAATATTTTAAACTTGTCCATGAGTAGTAATCTTTTCCCAAAAATCGCCGAAATCCACGATCTTTCGTGAAAGATCGCATATAGACGCAATGTAGAAAAAATTTGCTTTATAAAAATAGATAAAATATAATACGCCCATCAAAGCATGGATGCGGCGAACTATCAGAAACATTTTTGACGATCACCCCAAACGCTGCATCCAAGCGGGGTGGTCGTCTTTTTTATTGGAGTCAATGAAGTGAATACAGACAGTAGGAGGCAGTGCGTTTTCACCTGCATCTGTCTTCCGTCTTCTCCTTCCCCGTGCGAACGCATCCCTCAATTTTCCTTGTCCAAGTATTACAAGGTTTATCTTCAATGTTCAGGATATATATAAGTAATACTTGTGACAGATTTACCGCATCGGGACAACAGATATTCAACATTCAGATGCAGGAAATGCCAAATGGCATCAACAGAAAGGACGAAAAATGCACATCGAAAATGAAATGAGAGGTAAACGCTTTGTCTGCGTTTATCTTGGAAAAAAGGATTTGGAACTCAACCATACAGACAGGCTCGTGTTCAGCTTTCTTGGATACAAGGACAGATACACACAAGCCCTGCCACAATATGTCAGTGTCTCGCAGGGAACTGGACTTGATAGGACGACCGTGAAGAACTCCATGGATCGTCTGCGTTCCTATGGCCTTATTGTGAAAGGCAAGGTAGTCCTGCCAGACATGTGGAAAACTCAATTTAGAACTTCTGGTTTTACTGGTGGACACTGGAGTCAGGGGTTGCAGTACTGGTCAAACCTCGCAGTGCGATGTCTCTGGTGCAGGCCAATCGGGAAGTCTACAGGCTGCTCAAGGAGGGGGTGGAAGTCACCTTCCAGAATGATGAGGGTGAAGAGACCGATGCGAAGGTCCGCATCATCGACTGGAAGCATCCTGAGAACAACGACTTCTTTCTCGCCTCCCAGTTCTGGGTTTCCGGCGATATCTACAAACGCAGGACCGATCTGGTCGGGTTCGTGAATGGTCTCCCGCTGGTTTTCATCGAACTGAAGAAGAGTCATGGCAAGATCGAACATGCCTACAAACACAACCTCAAAGATTACAAGAACACGATCCCGCAACTGTTCTGGTTTTCTGGTCTGATTATCCTGTCCAATGGCTCACAGGCCAAAGTGGGAAGCGTGACAGCTGGCTGGGAACACTTTGCCGACTGGAAACGCATCAATCATGAAGGGGAACAGGGGATTGTCTCACTGGAGACATTGATTCGGGGAACTTGCCAGAAATCCCACCTGCTCGACCTGATCGAAAACTTCACACTGTTCGAGGAAGCCCGTGGTGGACTGGCGAAGATTGTCGGCAAGAACCATCAGTATCTTGGTGTGAACAATGCCGTGGGAGCATTGGAGGAGATCAAAGAGAACCAAGGACGGCTCGGTGTGTTCTGGCATACACAGGGGAGCGGCAAAAGTTATTCGATGGCCTTCTTCTCTCAGAAGGTATTGCGGACGATTCCCGGCAACTGGACATTTCTGGTCATTACCGACCGGAACGACCTCGACTCGCAAATCTACAAGAATTTTGCCAGCACCAGTATCGTCAATGAAGACTGTCAGGCTGAGAGCGGGGCACACCTCAAGCAACTGCTCAGCGAAGATCATCGCTTCATTTTCACACTGATCCAGAAGTTCGGCACGAAAAAAGGGGAAGACTACCCGAAGCTGTCCGACCGCAGCGACATCATCGTGATGACCGATGAAGCACATCGGAGTCAGTACGACACGCTCGCCCTGAACATGAGAAACGCTCTGCCCAATGCGGCCTTCATCGGTTTCACTGGCACACCGCTGATGGCTGGCGAAGAGAAGACCAAAGAGGTCTTTGGGGATTATGTCAGTATCTACAACTTCCAGCAGTCGATTGAAGATGGAGCGACTGTCCCGCTGTTCTACGAGAACCGGATTCCTGAACTGCAACTGGCCAACGAAAACTTCAATGACGATCTGGACGCATTGATCGAAGCGGCTGTACTCGATGAGGAGCAGGAGAAAAAACTGGAGCGGGAATTTGCCCGTGAATATCACCTCATCACACGAGATGACCGTTTGGAGAAAGTGGCCGAGGATATTGTAGCTCACTTCATGGGCCGCAAGAGTGATGGGAAGGGCATGGTCATCTGCATCGACAAGGTGACAGCCGTAAAGATGTATGATCGAGTCCAGAAATACTGGAAAGCCTATCTGGGAGGCTTGCAGGCTCAGTTGTCGGTTGCCGAGGACTACCAGAAGCCGGAACTGCAAAGACAGATCGCCTTCATGGAAGAGACCGATATGGCGGTGATTGTTTCCGGTCAGCAGAACGAAGTCGAGATGTTTCAGGAAAAAGGTCTCGACATTGAGAAGCATCGACTGCGAATGCTCAAAGAAGATATGGAGACCAAGTTCAAGGATGCCGACGATCCCTTCCGGCTCGTGTTTGTCTGTGCGATGTGGCTGACCGGCTTCGACTCGCCTTCGGTCTCCACGATTTATCTCGACAAACCGATGAAGAACCACACGCTCATGCAGACCATCGCCCGAGCGAATCGAGTCTTCGAGGATAAACACAATGGTCTGATTGTGGACTATGTGGGTGTCTTTCGTAACCTCCAGAAAGCACTGGCGATTTATGGCTCGTCTTCTGGTGGGAATGTCAAAGAGGGTGAATGTCCGATCCAGAAGAAAGAGGCACTGGTCGAAGAACTGAGAATGGCCATCGCTGAGGCAATGGACTTCTGTGATGAGCGTGGTGTGGATGTGAACGCCATTCTCAAATCGGAAGGCTTCCAGAAGGTGGCCTATCTCGATGATGCGGCTGGCAATCTGGTGGACAAGCAGGTCGAAGAAGCCGTTGATGATGCGGTGGAACAGGTGATCGTCAATGATGATCTCAAGAAGGAGTACATCACACTCGCCAATCGTGTGATTCGTCTCTACAAGGCCATTCTGCCTGATCCGCTGGCCAATGAGTTCGCCCCGATCAAATCGTGTCTTTCCGTACTGGCGGACAAGATTCGTAACTTCGTTGAAGATGCGACCATTGAAGAGATCATGGATCAGGTGGACGAACTGCTGGACGAATCTATTGCCACTAAGGGCTATGTGATCCATGCGACCGAAGAAACATCATTGATTGATCTGAGCCAGATCGATTTCGAGGCATTGAAGGCTCACTTCCAGAAGGGAAGAAAACGAACTCAGGTTGAACAGTTGCGACAAGCTGTCGGAGACAAACTCCAGCACATGGTTGCCCTCAACAAGACCCGCACTGACTTCTTGGAGAAGTTCAAGAAACTGATCGAGGAATACAACAAGGGCATGGACTTGGAAGCGTTCTTTGCCCAACTGACCAGCTTCGTGAAGGATTTGAGCAAAGAAGACAAACGAGCGGTCTCAGAACAATTGACCGAAGAAGAACTGGCCCTGTTTGATATTCTCACCAAACCTGAGATCGACATGACCAAAGATGAGAAAGAGAAAGTCAAAAAAGTATCCAGAATGCTTCTCCAAACCTTGAAGGAAGCCAAACTGGTGCTGGACTGGCGTAAAAAACAGCGATCCCGAGCAGATATTTACTCGACGGTCAAAACTGTTCTGGATGAACTCCCCAGAGCGTACACGACCGAAATTTACAACCAGAAATGTGATACCGTCTACCAGCACATCTACGACAGCTATCAGGGCGAAGGCCGAAGCATCTACACCTCAGCATGATGTCTCACCAATTGGAGAGACCCCACGTCTCCCAGAACCATCCCAGATTTCTCCAGATTGGAATGATGGCAAATTGACCATATTGGACAATTGAGCATCCACGGACGATCTGGGGACGCCAATTTGGAGAGGCTGGTATCCAATCCAAAAAGGGTCAAATTGGATACCATTTGAGAAAACCGGAAATTGGATACCAAATCAGGGCACGAAAAAAGCCATAAACCGTTATGGTTTATGGCTTTAAGTAATGGGCGATGAGGGACTCGAACCCCCGACATCTTCGGTGTAAACGAAGCGCTCTAACCAACTGAGCTAATCGCCCTGAGTATTTAGTATGACCCAACACAGTGATTTGGGTTCGCTTATTATGGAATGTTCCGCGTGAGTGTCAATCCTGAGGGGTGTCATTGTGCGTGACTTTCAGGATTGTCTGGTAACTGCGCCCGCAAGGTGATATTTCGTTAAGAAGCAACTTTCTGGGAGGAGTTCGAATTGCCTGGAAATGAGATTTAACTCTGGACCAGTTACTTTCCCGCCAGGTGATCGGCCCATTCCATCTCGATATCCAGTGATAAATTCTGAACCGTATTTCTTTGGATGCGGCGATCGAATTCAAGTGGACTGAGGGCATCGGAAATTTTGAGGTGTGGGTGTTCGATGAGATTGACGAATCGGTTGCTGACCGGATTGCAGCGTGAGTCTAACAAGGTTTTTACGACCGGCTTATCGTAACTTTCCGTATTGTTGCGGAAGACTTCGGCCACAGAACCATTGCTCAATTCTACAATTGAGCCAATAGGAAACAGTGAAGTTGTTTTCAATAATCCGCGAAATGCATTCGGGTCGAACAGCATGTTCTGAGTATCAGTGAGTAACAGTTTGATAGCTTGATAAGGAGACATCGCAGGGCGATAGGGGCGTGCGGAAACCAGGGCAATATAGACATCGGCCACAGCTGCGATTCTTGCAAGGGGATGAATTTGATTTCCGATTCGTCCACGCGGGTAACCAGTCCCATTCCAGCGTTCGTTCATTTGCCAGGCGACTTGCCGGGCAGTGTTTGAAAGATCACTGATTTTTTCCAGTGCATGCCAGGTTAAACCAGGGTGCTTTTTAACTTCGAGTCGTTCGAGTGTGGTAAGCTCTCGACGAACATTCATCAATCGCTGGAGATCGGGAGTAATGCCAATTCGAGCAATCATACAACCGATGCCGGCCTGGTTAATATCTTGCTCAGTATGCCCCAATACCGTGGCGATGGACATAGTTAAATTGGCGACGCGGTAAGAATGCAGGCAGGAATTGGATTCATCTTCAATTTGAATAGCCGATTTGACAAACAGATCAATATCGCTAAGCAGCATTTCAATCGACTGGTTGGAAATTCCTTGAATTGGTTCAATGCGGGTCCGGGGACCAGTTCTCACACTCTCATAAAACGATTGAACATTCTGGGAATGTAACCTGCTGTTAGCCATCATTTGTTTGATGAGAGTGGGGTTATATTCAATTTCTTCAGGTTTGGCGATTCGGTCGGAAAGTGGTAATCGCTGAGCTTCGTTTTGCTGACGTTGTTCTGAGAGATGGTGTTTCTGTAATTTGATACCTGTCGAACCACCATTGTCGGTGTTCCAGATGCTTCCCACGTATCGACTATCAATCGATATTGCTTTGATACCACGGGATTGGAGCCGACTGAGATTTTCTGCTGTCAGCGAAAGTCCGCGATTGAGCAACATCACCGTGCTGTTATCAGCATCGTAAATTGCTGCGGGTAATACCGCCCCAACGCGAAGTTCCCGAATTGGAATTACCGTGGTGGCCATTGACTCTCAGTATTCTCAAGAAGCGAATTAAATTAATGCAGATAAAGTTTCTGACAAGATTATGTTCCTGCTCACTTGAACTTAGCTTGAGCAATGTTCGGAAGATCAATTGATTACTCATAGTGTCGAAGTTTACGGAGTTCAAAATACGGATTGCATCGAATATGCCGTTTGGTGTGGATAGAATGGCTGAAAACGATGTTGAGATTGAGTCGATGATCAGAAGAAATCATGAATCTGGAATCGAATTGGAATAGCACGGCAAATTATGAGTGTGGAATTACCAGAGAAGGCTCGTCCGATTTATAGAACGATTTTTATTGGAAGCCTGCTTGTCTTTCTGGTCGTTGTCGCCAAGGCGTTTGTGGTCAATCAATTAAAGCTGGATCAGTTGTTCATCCCGATCCTCGTGTTTGCAGGTTCGGTCGTTCTACGAAAAATAATTGCGATCCGCTGGGATCGATTGACGAAAAAATCGATGCCAGGTCTGTGGATGATTCGTACGATCTTTGGAAAACAGGTCAGCCAAACCATTCGCGGTCGGCAGGAGATGCTTGCCTATATGATGTACTACACCTTGCTGTTTCTGGAGCCACTCATCCTGGTTTTTGTTTCAGCAATGCTGTTTTCGGAAACTGGATTATGAAGTAATACGGATTCTAATAAGAAATAGCGCGTTTCCTAACCAGCTTGACCATCACAGATTGTCCCACTCAGTTCAACAGAAATCATTGAATTTATCCCATAGAATCGACAATAAGAAATTGGAAATCAATTCAGTGATCAATCCAATTTGGAATCAGTAAACAGGAAATCATAAAGAATCACGCAAAGACGCAAAGCCGCAAAGGGCTTACAAAGATCTCTCTGAAAAATTCTTTGCGACTTTGCGTCTTTGCGTGTAACTATTTTCTCTAATGAAAAACACGACGATTCCTACTGTTGATTGAGTCTTAGTTCGCGCTATTTCAATTTAGTTCGACTTTCGCACTTTTACGCAGCGAGTTCGATTAGA